>ERZ824522.406-NODE-406-length-48203-cov-8.265473_pt1 | contig 48203 bp, 36 predicted proteins | sample MGYA00519935_ERZ824522 | MGnify/ENA primary metagenome ERZ824522 (study PRJEB31778, sample SAMEA3449160) | human gut metagenome | biome: human gut; feature: human-associated habitat; material: faeces | place: United Kingdom | collected 2010/2012 ...
CAACGACCCCGAGATTACAAATCACGTGCTCTGGCCAACTGAGCTAAAGAGGCATTCATTTTTTATCAGTATCAATCTCTCTCGATTGCGGGTGCAAAGGTACGCATTATTTTTTAATATGCAATAGTTGGGTGGCATAATGTGTAATATTTTTTGAAAAAAAAACTCTCCGAGCTCTGTTCGGAACTCGGAGAGGGCTTCCTGTTTATGTTGGGATATTGTTATTCTTTCTTCAAAAGTACCTCATTTATAGCTTTTTTGAAATCAGCCTTTCCCATTGCACCTTTTGCCATCTGCGGTTGCCCGTCCATCGGGCAGAAAAGGAGGGAGGGAATGCTTCTGATACCGAAAGAGGCGGCTAATCCCTCTTCTTTTTCCGTATCTACCTTATAGATGTCGATTTTTCCGGCATATTCTTCTGCTAATTCTTCTAAGATAGGAGCGACCATCTTACAAGGTCCGCACCAAGTGGCATAGAAATCCACGATACAAGGTTTGTCTCCTTCGTACACCCACTTGTTGGGGCTGGCTTCGTAGTTTGCTACTTTTTTCAAAAATTCCGCTTTTGTCAATTCTTGTACTTTCATGTTTATTCTCCTTATTAATTGAGGTTTATATTCTTGTTTATTGATTATATAACAAAGGTACGCTATTTATTCCATTCCGTTATTGGACATTTTCCCCTTATAATTGTCAATATTACTATATTGCTTGAGTTCCAGTCATATTACAAATAAAAAAAGCCGTCCGGTATGTTGCCGGGCGGCTTTTATCTGTAGTTTAAAGAGCTTTAATATCTTTTGCCAACGGTATCCCAATCGATGATCTTCCATAAGGCGTTCAAATGATCGGGACGGCGGTTCCGGTAATCCAAATAGTAGGCATGTTCCCACACGTCGAATCCCAGGATCGGTTTCAATCCGTGAGCAACCGGGTTGCTACCGTTAGCTTCTTTGGTAATTGAGAGTTTTCCGTCTTTATCTTTAGCCAGCCATACCCATCCTGAGCCGAATAGACCGGTTCCGGCAGCTACGAATTCCTTCTGGAAGTTCTCGAACGATCCCCAAGTTGCGTCGATCGCTTTGGCGAGGGCGCCGGTCGGTCTGCCACCACCATAGGGGGAGAACTGGGTGAAGTACAAATTATGATTAAGCGTCTGTCCGGCATTGTTAAAGATAGCACCGTCGGATTCTGCCACGATCTGTTCTAAAGTAGCGTTTTCGAACTTGGTTCCCTGAATGAGGTTGTTCAGGTTATTTACATAAGTCTGTAAATGTTTGCCATGATGGAACTCAATTGTTTCTTTACTTATAACCGGTTCCAGCGCGTTGGCTGCATAGGGTAACTGGATTAATTCAAATTTCATGACTTTTTCTTTTTTATCTGTTATTTGACTATTATTACTATTATTTGTTATCAACAATAATAAACTGAGACATAATGTAAGCATGATCAATCTGTTTTATGTTGTTTCTATTATTCTAACATTCCCTGCTCGAAATTTGTTCATAGAATGAAATACATATTATTTATCGCGGGATAGACTTTATCTATGAACGGAATGTACTATCTTCGCCAACCAATTAAAATAAACACAATAATGACAAAAATTCAGGAAACACTGGCTGCGTTGCCAGAGGAAAAGAAAGCTCTGTTTATCCCGGCTTTCGGAGATGTGGACAAGTTTTATACGACCGTTTATCTGATTGCCCGAAACGAGCATGTGACGGAGCTGGAAAAACCGGACCGTTATGAAGACCGCTTGCAGGTGATCCGCCAGATTCGTGGCAAGGTGGAGAAGTTGGTGGGTTCTTTCGGGTTGGACGGCTCTGAGATCGTGGCAGATATCGCCAGCGATTATTTTGAAGATTACGTGAATTATAAGGAACCGGATATCCGGATGACGAATGAAGAGTTTCTCGGTATCATACAGAAGGTGGCGAGGGGGAGTTTGTGATTTATGATTTATGATTTATGATTTATGTGTACGATACTATACAAGGCATAAATCATAAATCATAAATCATAAATCTTTTACTTTCTCTTCAGCCGTTTTTCCAGCAATCGCATATAGTAGCCGCCGACGACTGAACGGGCCTGGAATCCACGTTGTGTTCCGTCGGAAGTGTAATGCCAGTCGCTCAACGGGACGCGTGAGGTCGTTTCGTTGGCGTATTTCCAGACCGGAAGCATGAACGTTTCAAAATCGGCCGTATTGCCGGTCAGGCAGGCACTCCACAGAATCCAGTCGGATTTGGTATAATCTTCGCGGTTGTCCAGCGGCAGACCATATTTGTTTTGTCTGGTCTTGTAGTAAGCTGTTTCCGTTTCAGCTATTTCCGAAGGGAATATATTCAGATCTAACAAGCGGTCCCAAACCAAATTATATTTCTGGCTCCATGTACCGGACTTATCGAAGGTCAGCTTATAGTGATCCCCGTCTTTTGCCATCGCAATCCATTTGCCAGCCATTTCACGAGCTGTCGCCAGATAAGAATCCGCTATTTCCTTCTTTCCCAACATTCCGGCCATCTTGCCGTAGCCTGCCACACCCATGATGGCCTTGATGGACAGGTTGGTGTTGTGAGCGAAATGACCGGCGAAATCGTCTGTACATAACTGGTTGTCCGGGTCAAGCCCCTCTGTTTTCAGGTAATCGGCCCAGGTTGTCAAAACATCCCAATGTTTGGCCGCATAATCCGCATTTCCTTCGATTGTCGCAATGGCTGTCGCGAGGATCAGCATATTGCCGGATTCTTCGACCGGCATATCGCCGCCGTAGGTCTGTCCGTTAGCCTGCGGATACGTGCCGACATCGTGTGAGGGGAAAGGCTTGTTCCATCTGCCACTTTCGCTGTAGTAGAAGATCGGGTTCATCATTCCCTTCAGGAGTTCGGGGTTATAGCATAAGAACATCGGGGCCGAAGGATAGGTGATATCGACCGTTCCGATCGAGCCGTTGCTGAAATTCTCTTTCGACAGGAATAGCAAGTTGCCTTCCTTATCTGTCACCAACTTGTGGGCGGAGATAGCCTGACGATAGGCCAGGGCACACAGCTCGGCATATTTTTGTCCGCCGGCAGCCGTTGTTTCCTGCATTAGTTGCCTGTCGAAATCCGCACACCGTTTCATCATTCCGGCATACTCTTTCTGACCTTTGGCGAAGGCATCGAAAATGTCCGTCTGTCCGTCGTGCTTCCAGTAGGCCATCCGGTTGTCATTGAAATACTGGATCGCATACAGATCGTCATATCCGATCAACAGATGTCCTGATACGGTCTTTCCGTTTACTTTGCCTAAATTGTCGGAGTAGGCGAGGACCGTCATCTGTTTTTCCATATCCGGAGATACGTTGTCCGCTTTGCCGGACAGTCTGCCGTCGGACATAAATGCTTTCTTGGCTGCATAATATTCGTCGATAGCGACTGTCACATCCGGAGATTGTGCAGCCGAGAGATAGAAATAACCCCAGTCGATGCGGACATCGTCACCTTTCTTGCCCAAAACTTCTTGGTCGACAGAGCCGGTCTTCAGATAGACATACCCGTCTTTTTCGATCTTTTCGAAGGTGACAGGTTGATCTGTCGTGTTTACAGCCCATTGAGGGGTCGCTTCGAGGTATAACTGGACTTCGTGTGTCCGGCCATCTAACGAACGGGCCTGATACGTGATATAATTGTACGGGGCGGTCATGGCCTCCAGGTCGTCCATCAGCATCGGAGCAGTGAAGATCAAATCCAGTTCGACAGGGCCGCATTCGAACGTATAGTACGTCTGTGTCGGCATGACGGTGGTCGCCGTCTGGACCGCTTTATTGTCAAATGTGTCTCCCCGTTTTACCTTCTTCATGATTCCCATGTCCACGTAGGCTCCTCCTCCGTTGTTGCGGCAGTGGGCAGCCAGGATGTTGCCCGTCGGTTTGAGCGTGTTGGCCACTTCCTGCGGGATTTCCTTCAGCAGGTCGTAATCCAACCCGTTGCCGGTTACGGCCACCTGCTTGCCGTTGATGTACAACTCGATGTTGTCGTCGTGCGAATATTGCAGGAACAGATCTTCCTTATCCGTCCCCTCAGGCCAGTCGAACGAGCGGCGTACCCAGATGTCGCCGTCTTGCCAGGGAGTGGAGCGATACGGATTATCGTCTGTCCCGAATGCCGCCTTACCTGTTTTCCAGCCTTTTGCCTCGTAATCGACGGCGGTCCATTCTCCCTCCGGCTGCCCGAATGTGTAGGTCGCCTCCCATAAGCCGGAAGCCGCCGTACCGATAATCGGCGTCACCTCTACTTTGTCCGCTCCCATGAACCGGTATGAAACGCCGTCTACACGCAGGCTTCCCAACAGCGGGAAGTTACGGCCGGTCCAGTGGCGCACGCTTTCTTCGTTCAGGCGGTCGGCAAACGACCAGGCGCTGGTGTACGGGTCGATCGTTACCAGCGGTGTTGCCGGCGCCCGTAATTCGTTTTTGGCAGCAGGGGCATATACTTCGTTTGCGATGCGTGTGTTCGACGAACAAGCACTCAGCAAAGCGACCGTACAAGCCGATAGCAGCATGATTTGTCTTTTCATTTTGTCTTTACCTTAATTATTATTGATGATTTTAAATAATCTTCCCCTTTTTCGGTTGCCCGAAATTAAAAATAAAAAGCGACAGTCGGAAGCAACAAAGTTCTGCTACCGGCATATTGCAAGATTATTGAAAGCATTTGCATGATTTTTAAAATATCAAAATGTCATTACGACCCCATGTAAATCGGATTAGTACCCCATATATTTGGAATTACCATAGCGGGTAATATTTTTTAACATTTCTATTTGGACTGGGGAGTGGCTGTTTTGCTGACGAAATGATATCGGGCAAGGCAGACATTGAAATAACTTTTTTTGTGCTTCTTCTGTATGTGTATGTGATGGATAACGCTTATTTTTGCCGATTGCAGCAGTACTGTTGTGGAATAGTGATAAGAATAGTTGATAAAATTAGGCTTTTTAGGCAAAAATCGATGAGGTACTTTACTAATATTTTGCGTTGGATATCTTCACAGGAACACTTATATTTCTTGTTCGGCTTGCTTTTCATCATTCCGAACTGTGTTTTTCTGTTCACAGAGCCTTTGCCTGTTCCGGTGGGCCTTGCTTCTATCGTCATGCCGTTGGCGTTCTGGATGGGAGTTTTGCTGCTGGCGCGTAAACCCGGAGTGGTGGTCTGGTGTCTGTTGCCGAAAATCATATTGGACGGAGGGCAATTGGTCCTGTTGTATCTTTTCGGCGAGTCGGTGATAGCGGTGGACATGTTCCTGAACCTGACAAGTTCGAATGCTTCCGAGGCAAGCGAATTATTAGGGAATATTTTTCTTGTCATCGTTTGCGTCTTTTTCTTTTATACGCTTCCTACCTTGTGGCTGGCTACGCGTTCGGTCCTCATGAAAGACAGGTTGACCGCCGTGTTTCGCAAGCGGTGGGCGTTCAGAAGCTTAGGACTTTTCGGGGTAGGGGTGCTGCTTTGCTTTCTGCCTTCTTGGCAAAAGCACAGTTTCTCGCTCAAGAACGATGTCTATCCGGTCAATGCGCTTTATAATCTCTATTTTGCGATTACCAAATCGAACAAAAACGCCAACTATTCGATCTCTTCCGCCGATTTCAAGTTCAACTCGGTCCGGACGGGACAGGCGGATGGCAAGCGCGAGATTTACGTGCTTGTGGTGGGAGAGACTTCGCGGGCTATGGAGTGGAGCTTGTATGGATATGAACGCAATACGACTCCGCGGATGAAGGGGCTCGATGGCCTGGTGCATTTTACGGATGTCGTGACGCAATCCAACAATACGCACAAAAGCGTACCGATCATCCTGTCTGCCGCCAGCGCGGAAAACTATGGTGTGATATATGACGAGAAAAGCATTGTCACCGCTTTCAAGGAAGCCGGTTTCCGTACGCTTGTCATCGCCAACCAGAAACTGACCACTTCGATGATCGGGGCTTTCTACCGGGAGGCCGATACGTTTATTGATATGAGCACGTTCAACACCGGATCGTATCTGACCTCGTTGCACGATGCCGCCCTTTTGCCGTATTTGGAAAAGGAACTGGATAAATCCGACGAGGATATGTTTATCGTCCTCCATACATACGGGTCGCATTTCAATTATCATGAGCGGTATCCGGCCGAGTTCCGGATTTATACGCCGGATAAGGCCGAAGGCATTCGCCAGTCTTATAAGAAGGAACTGCGCAATGCTTATGACAATTCGATCCGTTATACGGATTATGTCTTGGGAGAGATTGTCGACATGTTGAAAAAGAAGGAGGTTTGTGCGTCGATGCTCTATCTGAGCGATCATGGAGAAGATATTTTCGATGATGCGCGTGCCCGTTACCTGCATGCTTCGCCTATACCGACTTATTATCAGCTCCATATCCCGTATATTATTTGGTTTTCGGACGATTATCGGACCGTTTTCCCGGAGAAATACCGGACGGCGATGTCTCACGGGGCGTATCCGGTCAGCACGAACAGCGTGTTCCATACGGTATTGGATATTGCCGGTGTCCGGACTTCGGTATCCGATTCCACATTGGCCCTGACCAACCCTGCTTTTGCCGTTCGTGACCGTATGTTTCTCGGTGATCACGACGAACCGGTCCCGTTCTGGAAGGTTGGATTGAAGAAAGCGGATTTCGTTATGTTGGACAAATGGAAAATGGCCTATAAGAAAGACTGATGAGCGCACAGAACGGGCATATTACAAGTAAAGTCATATTGGGATACTTGTTATTGATCCTGATAGCCGTGTGTTCGGTCGTTTATATCTATAACATCATCGAACAGTTTGCCGGCGAAGACGACCCGAACAACAAATCGAGCGAGAAGGTCTATCTCGTGACCAACACCTTGTCGTTGCTCTACGAAAGCGAAGCACTCGGACAAATGGTCGGGCTTCCGCAGGGGGAAATCAAGCATTTCAACCGCACGCTGAACAAGGCTTTGCAGAATATGGATTCCTTGCGTACATTAGTGTCGAATCCCGCACTATATCCCAAGATCGACACGATCGATATGCTGATCGAGCAGAAGCGTTGGAACACGCGCCGCCTGTTGGAAACCTGGCGCGAGACGAACGCGGAACATCTGTACACCCAAAACATCGAGAAGGTGATCGCCCGGCAAGATACGATGATCCGGCAGGTCGAAATACAGGAGCGCGTGATCGTGCACCAGGATTCCGTGAAAACTCCCCAGCCCCATAAGCACCGCGGCTTTTTCCGCCGCCTTGCCGATGCATTCTCACCGCCTAAAGAGGATTCGACCGTTATCGTGAATACGACCCGGCAGATCGTGACTGATACGTTGGTGAACTCCTTCAACCCGGCAGACACGATCGTGACAGTCCTGAAAAATTTGCAGGACAGTGTGGCCGACCAGCGTAAACAGCTTGTCGACCAGCTTTTGGAGCGTGCCGCTAATTTACGTTATAATAACAGTATCATCACAAGCCGGATCAACCAGATGTTGCGCGATATAGAAGAAGAGGAGATGAACGCGTCGATGGAGCGTGTCGTGAAGAAACAGGAGGTGCTGCGCGAAACCTCTTATCTCATTGGCGGCATCGCTATCCTGTCGCTGATTATCGTGGTGGTCTTTATCATTCTGATCACGCGTGATATCTCCAGGAGTCAGTATTACCGGCAGCAATTGGAGAAAGCCAAGCAATATGCTGAAGACCTGCTCCATAGCCGGGAGAAGCTGATGCTGACGATCAGCCACGATATCCGTGCGCCGCTCTCGTCCATAATCGGTTATATCGAACTGTTGCTGCGCCGTCGTCCGGACGAAAGGCAACGTTATTATTTGGAAAATATGACTGGATCGGCCGATCATATCCTTTCGCTGGTGAACGGCTTGCTTGATTTTCATCGGTTGGAATCGGGGCAGATGGAGATACAGAACGTGCCCTTCAGCGTGCGTACGCTTTTTAACGAAATATACGGGAGCTTCCGTCCGATAGCCGAGGCGAAAGGACTGGCTTTTGTTTTGAATATGAAAGAGGAAGGGATGGATCGCATCTATTCCGGTGATCCGATACGTCTCCGCCAGGTAGTCAGCAACCTGTTGTCCAACGCTGTCAAGTTTACCCACGAAGGGCGCATCGTCTTAATAGTCAAATTAAATTATCAATTGTCCATTGTCCATCCTCAATTGTCAATTACCGTCTCCGACTCCGGTGTCGGGATTCCGGAAGAAGAACAGGAAAAGATTTTCGGCGAGTTTGCCCGTCTGTCGGGAACTGAAAAGGAAGAAGGTTTCGGTCTCGGACTTTCCATTACCCGCAAGCTGATCGAACTGATGGGAGGAACCTTGTCGCTAAAGAGTGTTCCGGGAAAAGGAAGTGATTTTACGATTGTCCTGCCTTTGCAGGAGTCGGAAGTGCAGACACTGCCTGCCACGCCTGCCATAGAGGAGGAAGACGAAACGGAAACCGGGAGCTTCGGAGGACGCGAAATCTTTTGTTTGCTGGTCGACGACGATCCGTTGCAGTTGGCACTGACGGAAGAGTTTTTGAAACGGAACCATGTGGAGGTCGCCAGTTGTTCAAATCCGTTTGCCGTGGTCGATATTTTGCGTAATAGTTCTTTCGACGCGATCATAACCGATATACAGATGCCGGGAATGGATGGTTACGGCCTGCTCAACGTCATTCGTTCGTCGGGTGTCCCCGGTACAGATACCGTGCCTGTCATCGCGCTTTCGGCCAGTGTGGAAAACGAGCATACCCATTATCTGGAAGTCGGCTTTACCGGATTTCTGAACAAGCCTTTCACGGCTAAGCAGTTGATCGCTTTGTTGAATAACCTGTTGCAGGCGGATATACAAGCCGAGGTGTCGCCCGAATTCAATTTTGATTCGCTTACCGCTTTTGCCGGTGAAGACAAAGAAGCCTCCGCGTCCATTATCCGGACTTTTGCCGAGGAGACGAACAAGAGCGTTTCGTTGCTGCAACAAGCTTTGGAGAAGACCGAACGTGTTCCGGCTGCCAAAATCTCCCATAAGCTGATCCCGCTTTTCACCATGTTGGGAGCTTCCGACTTGGTAGCCCAACTGAGAATCCTTGAGAAGAACGACGCAGCACTGACAGACGAAGGTTGGAAGCGGCTTTTATCTGAAGTGATCCGGCAGGCGGGTGTTGTTGTGGGCCAGGCTGTGGAGCGGTATTTGTAGAAAAATTCCCCATGTATGTCCACAATTCCCCATTTGTAACGTTGTAATAATTAGCTCCTGTAAAACATTCCGGGTGACTTATCTGTTAAAATAGAAGAGTTTACAAAAACAGGCCGTGTGCCGGGCCGAGTTTGGCACGGTATTCGCTTCTTTTATAACGAGAAGCGGAAGTGGACGTTTCTACATTAAAAACCGTTTTAAAGTTACTATGTTCGAGTATCTATTTTAAGTCTGCAAACAAAAAGAGCGCCTAAAAGGGTGCTTTTTTTGTTTTATATGACTTCTTTATCTACTTTTGCCTTTCGTAAAATTGTAAATCATAAATCATAAATTAAAAATCATAAATCATTATCAATGGAGCACGGACTTTTAGCTAAGTCGCCTCGTATCGAGGTGGTGGATGCACTACGCGGTTTTGCCGTTATGGCTATTATGTTACTACACAACATCGAACATTTTAATTTCTATGACTTCCCGGCAGCTTCTTCGGCTTTTATGGAGGCGATGGATAAAGGGATATGGGAAACATTGTTTTTCCTCTTTTCCGGGAAAGCTTACGCGATTTTCTCTCTGCTGTTCGGATTCAGTTTCTTCATTCAATATAACAACCAGGCGAAGAAAGGCAAAGACTTTCGCTTGCGTTTCCTGTGGCGGCTTTTCCTTTTGTTCATTATCGGCTGTTTCAACGGGGCGTTTTTCCCTGGCGACATATTAGTCCTTTATTCTATAATTGGCGTGGTGCTCGTGTTAGTCTGCAAATGGAGCGACCGGGCGGTCCTCATTGCCGCTATTATCCTGATGCTCCAGCCGCTCGAACTCGGCAAGTTTTTCTATGCGATGATGAATCCTGACTATGTGCCGGCAGCCGGCGTTTGGCGTGTGCATAGCCAACGTATGTATCCGTTCCTTTCGCAGCCGGATTTCTGGGCGATGGTCAAGTCCAACCTTTGGGACGGCCAGTTGTTCAGTCTGTTGTGGGCATGGGGGTACGGACGTTTCTTCCAGACTGCTTCTTTGTTCCTGTTGGGTATGCTGATCGGACGCAGACAGTTGTTTGCCAAACTGTCCGAACATCGGGTTTTCTGGATGCGGACGTTGGTTATCGGCGCGGTCTGCTTTGTCCCGTTGTATTTCATTACGGCTTCCCTGCCGGATATGATCTCCAACAAGGCGATGCTGACTCCGATGAATACGGTGGTTTCCTCTTTCCGCAATTTTTCTTTCATGTGTGTGTTGGTTGCTTGTTTCGTCTTCCTGTGGCAACAAGTTTCGACCCATAAAGTGTTGCACAGTTTGGTGCCATACGGAAAGATGAGTTTGACTAACTATTTGACACAGTCTATTATAGGATCGTTTGTCTATTTCGGCTATGGTTTGTCACTTTATAATGTTTTAGGTACGACAGCCAGTTTCGGAGTCGGTGTCCTGCTGTTCGTCCTCCAGTTAGGTTTCTGCCATTGGTGGTTGAAGAGATTCAAGCAAGGTCCGTTCGAAGGGGCGTGGAAAAAGGCGACTTGGGCTTTTTGAATTGACAATTATCCGTTATATTTGCGTAGGAAATAAAATAAAAACAATATGCCGTCTATTCTGATTTTAGAAGATGATATAACATTCTCGTTGATGCTGAAAACCTGGCTGGGGAGGAAAGGCTTCGAGGTCAGTTCGGTATCATCGGTTTCGGATGCGCGAAGCCGGATAGAGGATGCCTCTTTCGATTTGATCCTGTCTGATTTGCGTTTGCCGGACGGGGATGGAATCGATCTGTTGAAATGGATAAAAGAAAATAATTTTGTAATTCCCCTGATTATGATGACCAGCTATGCGGAGATACAAACCGCCGTGCAAGCCATCAAGTTAGGGGCGTCCGATTATATCGCCAAACCGTTGAACCCGGAAGAACTTTTAGGCAAAATCAAGGATGTGATAAAGACGGAAACAGGCCCGGTCGCTTCTGCCACCGAGCCGGAACGTCCTGCGCGTTCAGCCAAACGTCCCGAACTGCCGGGAGGAACGCATAGCCAGTATGTGGAGGGACAGAGCCAAGCTGCCCGCCAGCTCTACGAGCATGTACGTCTGGTTGCTCCGACAGATATGTCTGTATTGATTACCGGTTCGAGCGGTACGGGGAAAGAGTATGTTGCCCGCCGTATTCACGAACAGAGCAACCGTAAGAAAGCCCCTTTTATTGCTGTTGACTGCGGAGCGATCCCGAAAGACTTGGCCGCGTCTGAATTTTTCGGGCATGTGAAAGGTTCGTTTACCGGAGCTATCGATAATAAAGAAGGTGCCTTTGTTGCCGCCCAAGGTGGTACGATTTTTCTGGATGAGATCGGCAACTTGTCCTATGAGGTACAGGTGCAGCTTCTTCGTGCCTTGCAGGAGCGGAAAGTAAAACCGATCGGTAGCAATCAGGAGATCGCGATCAATGTCCGTCTTATCTCCGCGACAAATGAGAACCTGCGTTCTGCGATTGATAAGGGGGATTTCCGCGAAGATTTGTATCATCGTATCAACGAGTTTACCGTTCGTATCCCTGATCTGAAGGAACGGAAAGAAGATCTTTTGCTGTTTGCCAACAACTTCCTGGATCAAGCCAATATGGAATTGCAGAAAGATATTATTGGCTTTGATAATGAAGTGATCCGGATTTTCCAGTCTTATTCGTGGCCGGGCAACTTGCGCCAGATGAAGAACGCCATCAAGTATGCTACCCTGTTGGCGACCGGCCGCTATATTACCCGTAACGAACTCCCGGAAGAGCTGACTGCCGGTCCGGTTTCCGCTCCGGTCAATATCCAGTTGAAAAACGAATCGCACGAATGCGAAATGATCAAACGTGCCCTGCAAGAAGCCGGCAACAATAAGACCAGAGCAGCCCAGCTGTTGGGTATTGACCGCAAAACGCTTTATAATAAGTTGAAAGCGTATGGGATTGCTTGATTGATCTTTTTACAGGATGGGGTGCACCGGGTTTTATTAAATAAATATGATTTCTTTTGTTTTTATGGAAAAATGTCTATATTTGCTGCAATCATACACTTAATACCGAGTGTTGATTTTAAATTATTACAATATGTTCGTTAAATCTTATAGACGACTATTCAATTGCCTGATTTCTTGACAGGCGTTTTTCCCCCTTTCTCTTTTACCGTTCTCGGGTAAGAGTTCTTTCGGTTTGTATTAGTATCTGAAGTCATTGGCACCTATGCCGGTGGTTTTATCTCTGTATCTGTCCGGAATTTATCAGATTAAAATAATTGAATAAAAATAGCCTTTTATATAATATGACTACAATCACAGCTCAGCGTGCACCGCACAGTGCATCTAATTTCGCCCCCGCAGTAGAGGCAAATGCCTATGGAATGAATGACCGGATCAAACGTCTTCGACAAGAGACGTTCGAAGCCGAGCCCTCCCTGTCTATTGAACGCGCTTTGATAGAAACCCGTTTCTACAAGGAAAACTACGGAAAATATCCGATTCCGATTCTTCGGGCCATGAATTTTTATGAGATCTGCAAGCAGAAGACGATCTATATCGGCAAGGACGAACTGATCGTGGGCGAACGCGGACCGAAACCGAAAAGTGTGCCGACTTTCCCGGAACTGACCTGCCATAGTGTGGAGGATCTGCATGTCTTGAACACACGTGAATTGCAGCGTTATACGATCAGCCAGGAAGACATCGACACGTATGAACGCGAAGTGATCCCTTACTGGAAAGGGCGTACCCAGCGAGAACGTATCTTCAGCCATGTGCCTCAGGAGTGGAAGGATGCCTATGAGGTGGGGATGTTTACCGAATTTATGGAACAACGCGCTCCGGGACATACCGCTTTGGACGGAAAGGTGTATAAGTACGGACTGCTGGATTTGAAAGAACGTATCCGGAAAGAACTGGACGGGCTCGATTTCATGAACGATCCCGAAGCGACCGACAAGCAGGAGGAACTGACTGCCATGTCCATCTCGTGCGACGCCGCCATCTTGTTTGCCGAACGGCATGCGGACCTCGCCGATGAAATGTCGCTGACGGAGAAAGACCCGAAACGGGCGGCCGAGTTACGCCGTATTGCCGAAGTTTGCCGCCAGGTTCCGGCCCATGCTCCCCGCAACTATTGGGAGGCGATCCAGATGTATTGGTTCGTCCACTTAGGAACGATCACCGAACTGAACGGTTGGGACGCGATGAATCCCGGTCATTTCGACCAACATCTGGCTCCTTTCTACGAAAAGGGGATTGCCGACGGTACGTTGACACGCGACGAGGCAAAAGAATTGATGTCCTGTTTCTTCATCAAGGTGAACAACCACACGGCTCCTCCCAAAGTCGGCATCACGGCTAAAGAAAGCGGTACGTATAATGATTTTACGAACCTGAATATCGGCGGTGTGAAAGCCGATGGTAGCGACGGGGTGAGCGAGGTCTCCTATATCATGCTCGAAACGATCGAAGAACTGCATATCCTGCAACCCGGCAGCGCGATCCATATCAGCTCCCGCACACCGGAACGTTTTCTGCGTGCCGGTTGCAAGGTGATCCGCCAGGGACATGGCTATCCGTCCGTGTTCAATCCGGATGTGTATATCCAGGAGTTGATGCGCCAGGGAAAATCGTTGCAGGATGCACGCGAAGGCGGTTGCAGCGGTTGTATCGAGGTCGGGGCGTTCGGCAAGGAGGCGTATGTGCTGACCGGTTACCTGAATGTGCCGAAGATTTTGGAAGTGACGCTCCACAACGGTGTCGATCCGGTTTCCGGGCGTAAGGTCGGGTTGGAGACGGGCGATCCGCGCGGTTTCGGCAGCTATGACGAACTATATGCCGCCTTTATGAAGCAGGTCCGCTACTTTGTGGATATGAAGGTGCGTGTCAGCAACTATATCGACCGTATGTTTGCCAAGTATGCACCGGCCACCTTCCTGTCTCTCTTCATCGACGATTGCATAGCGAAAGGACGGGACTATTACAACTGCGGCCCGCGCTATAATACGACCTATATCCAGTGTACGGGACTCGGTACGATTACCGACAGCCTGGCAACGCTGAAAAAACATATATTCGAAGATAAACGCTGGTCGATGGACGAACTGCTGAAAGCGATGGCCGATAATTTCGAAGGGGCCGAGGCGATGAGACAGACGATCCTGAACCGCACGCCATTCTTCGGAAACGATGACGAATATGCCGACAGTATTGCTGTGAAGGTGTTCGACGATCTCTATGATACGATCGAAGGAAAGCCGAATACGAAAGGCGAATGTTTCCATCTGAATATGCTGTCTACCACCTGTCACGTATATTTCGGCAAGGTGATGGGGGCGACTCCTAACGGACGCTTGGCCGGGCGTGCCATCTCGGACGGCACATCTCCGTCTCATGGCGCCGATACGCACGGGCCGTCTGCCGTCATCAAGTCGCTCGGCAAACTTGACCAGGTGAAGAGCGGAGGAACGTTGCTGAACCAGCGTTTCCTGCCGAGCCTGCTGAAGCGTGAGGAGGATATCTCTAAGTTGTCTTCGTTGATCCGCAGCTATTTCGCTTTGGGCGGACATCACATCCAGTTCAATATCGTCGATACGGAGACGCTTTATGCTGCCCAGAAATGTCCGGAAGATTATCGCGACCTTCTGGTCCGCGTAGCCGGTTACAGCGATTATTTCAATGACATGAATGCCGATCTACAGGCGGATGTGATCATGCGGACGGAACAGGAAACGTTTTAGCAATTGAAAAAAGATGTTTGTTTTCGATATAAAACGATATGCCATCAACGACGGGCCGGGTATCCGGATTACGATCTTTATGAAAGGATGCCCCCTGTCGTGCGTATGGTGCCATAATCCGGAAGGAATCTCCAGCCGGAAGCAAAAACTCTATACGAAAAAGAAATGCATCGGTTGCCGGACATGCGTCGAGGCTTGTCCGCAGCAGGCATTGACACTCACGCCGGAGGGGATCGTGACGGATGGGGCGCGTTGTACCCTGTGCGGAATCTGTGCCGAGGTGTGTCCGGCTTTGGCGATGGAGATCTCGGGTACGGAGTATTCGGCCGAAGCCTTGATGAAGGAGATTGAGAAGGAGACCGTTTTCATGGACCGTTCGGAGGGGGGCGTGACGTTTTGCGGAGGAGAGCCGTTGTTGCATCCCGAACCGTTATTGGACTTGTTGCGCCGTTGCGGGGAACAGGGGATCCATCGGGCTGTCGACACGACGCTGTTCGCCCGGCCGGAGATCGTACGCGACGTGATGGATAATTGCGAGCTTCTCCTTGTCGATTTGAAGCAGATGGATTCGGCCAAGCATGCGAAATATTGCGGTGTCCCGAACGAATTGATCCTGTCCAATCTTCGGATGGTTGCAGAAGCCGGACACGATTTCTATCTTCGTATTCCTTTGATCGAAGGTGTGAATGCCGATGAAGAAAATATAACACGCAGTGCCGCTTTCCTGGCTTCGTTGCCGTGGGAGCACCGGACTGTAAACCTGCTTTTATATCATGACATTGGCAAGGGCAAGCATGAAAAATTGGGTACGGTCTACAATCCGGATCGATATGCTTTCGCTGCCCCTTCGGACGAGACGGTCGGACGTTGCCGGGAGATATTTGCCGACTATGGGATCGAAACGACCATCGGAGGATGATTATTCATATTTTTCCTTGCCCTGAGCATATTCTTTTTTCTTTTTGACGATATCAAGATATTTGTGGGTGGCACAGAAACGTGCATGCTGTACGATAATGTCTTGGATGGCGGGGTTTTGTCCGAGCCCTTCCATCAGGACATCAACGCGATATCCTTGTTTCTCCAAATTTTCTTTCCAGTCTCCGGCAATATCGTTTTTCGCGTGCTCGCCGGCAACGAACATGAACGGTATTAGTTGGATGGTCTTCTGACTTCCACTTTTGATTTGTGACAAAGCATCGTCGAAGGAAGGATACCCTTCTATAGTGCCGACGGACCACCGGCTGAACCCTTTTGCTTTGAGCATATAGTCCAACATGGCGTATTGAGCCGTGTTCGGTGTGTAGGTGCCGTGTCCGACTAATAGGACCGCTCCGTCTTTGATCCCTTTTGGGGTGATGGCTGCTATCACTGCTTCGTAGTCGCCGGGGCTGAACAAAAGGGGAGTGCTGATGCGGATCTCTTTGAAATCTTTTTCCTGTGCGGCGACGTCTTTGCGGAGTGATTCCATTTCAATCCCTTCTATGATGTTGCTGGATTGGATCAGGATATGAGTATAACCATCCGTTTTCAGTTGTCGGAGAGCTTCTTCCGGACTCAGTCTCTTCAGGCCGCGGGTTTTCATGCGGTGTATGATGATGCGGGATGTCCAGGCCTCGCGGACTTCGATGCCGGGAAATGCTTCCGCTATCTTGTTGTTGACGGCGTCTATTGTCTTGACCCGCGTATCTTCGTGTGTAGTTCCGAAATGGACGACAAGTACGGCAGCCTTTTCGCCTTCTTTCAAAGAACCGAATAGATCGGATTCGACAAAATTCCCTTCCGCTCTCGCAGATTGTGTCAGGATGTAGAACATGCAAAAGAAAATGCAGATAAATTTGCTTGTTGTCATTTTGATAATCTAATAGGGGTATTTGCTATCAAATAGAATGTTAAAAAATATTACCCTTGCGGGTAATTTCCAAAATATGCCCTACTAGTTCAAATTAGATGGGATAGGGGTGTCATTTTGATACTACTCTCTTGCCGGAAATTTATCCTCTCCGCAAGAGAGTAGCTATTTTATATGATTATTGGTAATCCTCGCCAGTTTGCCACTCGTCGGCATTATTGTAGATGGCTTTCAAATGATCTACCCATACTTTGCGTATGGAGGCATAGTCGCCCAAACCGTTGATCGTACATTTATCGACATCCCCGTTGTGACTTTCGTCTGTGGCGATCTTGAAGCCCATCTTCAGCAATTTCAATCTCCAGCAAGCATCGGCGCCCGGAGTAGCTTCGCTAAAGTCGTCACCGTCTTCGATGCCCCACAGGTCGTTGTGGGCATGGTCGCCGGCGATAGACATGAAGGGAGCCAACGAGATCGTGATATCTGACGGTTGCAGGTTGTTGTCTTCGCAGTATTTTGTCAGTTTGGAATAAACGCTTTCGGCATTAGGCGCAGGTAAAGGTTTTTCATCCTTGTCCAACGGCCAGAACAGCATGTCGCCATAGTCGACAGTCCCGACGAATACGTTTTTGTTAGGAGACAATGCTTGCATGGCTTCTTCCACTTCGGCGTATTTGCTGTTGGCATTGTAGTTCTTGTCCGGGTTGCCGTGTCCCATCAACAGGAGCAAATGTTTTTTGTCGGCCAGGTTGCTCTTGTAATGATCGTACAAGGCGGCAGAAACAGCTTGCACATCGTCTTCATCGTAAACCAGACAGGTACCTTTTGTCACTTGGACATTCGGGTATTGTTCGATCATGAAGTCTTTCTTGACCGTTTTGTTCATTAAGTTCAGATACTCTTCGCCGGGAATGATGTGTAAAGATTGTACGGCTACTTTTTTGTAACCGGCTTTACCAATTGCTTTTAACCAAAGATCCGGTTGATAACGCTCGATACCTGTTTCGGCGAAGACACGATTCACACAGGTGTAAGATGTAAAAGCCAGATAGATGTCTGCATCAGGAAATGCCGTTTCGAAATCTGCCAACGTCTGATCGTAGGTCTTGATAGATTCTTTGAAAGTACTTCCGAAAGTACATAGCAGAATGGCTGTGTCGTGCTTTTTGTTCTTTGTCACGAATTCTTCTGCCGGGTTGGCAGATGTTGCATTGTCGTCATCGTCGTCACAGGATGTGAACCCTACTGTGGCTGCAAGTAATAAGCCTGCCAGCCATAAATGTTTAAACTTCTTCATTTTTACTGATTTTTAAAAGTGATTATTTTTGTTTATTCTGAAATTTAACGTTCAGCGAGAGGTATAAAGTCCGTCCGGGGCTGGTTGTCCCCCGGTTCTTGCCGAAAGGTGTGCGGTCGATATAATTGAATATATTATCGATGCCGGCATTCATCCCCAAATTCCATTTTTTCGTTTTCAGCAGCGAGCTTCTTACATTCAGACGCCAGAGCTGATAGGCTTTTCCATTTCCATCCGTGATGTAATAGCGTGTGGACTGGTATCTGCCGAAAAGGCTGACGCCGATATCTTTGTGTGTCCAGGCTATTTTCCAGTTGGCATTGTGGTAGGAAGTCGCGTTGATCGGCAGATATTTCATGTAGTTGGGATCGTTCTGGTCTTCCGTGTACTGGGCTTTTGCATCCGTATAACTGTAGCCTCCTCCGATAGCCAGTGACGGAAGCACCTGATAGTTGAAGGTGAAGTCGGCTCCGAATGAACGGGCTTTGGCGAGGTTGTTGTATTTCATCGTTTCTTCTACTTCCAGGAATTTGTCTTCTGACGAAGTCGGGACGACGGTCAGGGCGATCATGTTGTGTATCCGGTTATAGTACCCGGTCACGGTTGCCTGGAATTTCCCGTTGCTGTATTCTACGCTTGCCGAACCGTAGTTCGAACTTTGGGGCTTTAGGTTCTCGTTGCCGTAATAAGCTTTCAGCGGCCCCATGATAACGGTGATATAATTCTGATAAAGCTCTTTCAAGGTAGGGGCTTTGAAGCCATACGAGTAAGTGGCACGTAGGTTGAAATCGCCAAGGCTGTACTTGGCTGATATTTTTGGGGTGAACTTTTGACCGAATTCTTTATGATGGACAAAACGATAACCGAGAGTCAGGTTTAGCCGGTTTGTTATCGACCATTCGTCTTGTGCATAAGAGGCTAAAGTATAGACGGATGCCTTCCCCTGTTTCAGGCGGTAAGGAGATTTCAGATAGTCGTGTTGGTGCTCGATTCCGGCACTTAAAATATGATTGTCTCCTAAATAGAATACCCCTTTGACATGGTTCAACCATCTGCGCTGCATGGTCTGTAATACGCGGTCGCCGGGGTAATTGACAACCCGCGTTCCGTCGGGATGGAAAAAGTTGGTCACTTCTTGGCCCGTATAATCGAAATAGTAGTTGTACTGTCCGAAAGAAGCATCGGCGGTCAGATAGCTCCGTTTGTCGTTCAGCCTATATTTCAAGCCCAAGGCGTAATCCTGGTTCCGGTAGAAATAGTCGTATAAATAATATTTCCAGGGACCGACAGGACGGAAAATCCATTTCTGGTAATAAGAGGCATCGGCCGACAAGCTGAGTCTGTCGCTCGCTTTATAAGTGAAATTCTGGGAAAGCGTGAAATTGGTGGAGCGGCTCACTGTTTTGCTCACGCTTCCTTCTTGCAGATCGTGGTGATACCATTCTTGAGTCGTGTTTTGCCAACCTCCGGTATGTTTCATGCTTGCGGAAGTGGTGGAGTTCAGCTTTCCGTTGCTGAACCCTATTATTTCGCTCTGGAGCAGGTCGTCGTAATTGCCGACGCGTGTCGTGTTGGAGACACTGACTTTATCGCGGTTCTTTTTCGTGATGATGTTGATGACACCCGCGATAGCATCGCTTCCATATAAGGAAGAGGAGGCTCCTTTTACAATCTCGATGCGTTCGATGGTTGCCGGGTTGATGATATTCAGGTCGTTTTGTCCGCCGATGTCGCCGTTCATCCGTTTCCCGTTCACCATGATCAGGATATAGTCGTTCTTCAATCCGTTTAGCTGGATATTGCTGCCCATGTCTCCCGGGCTGAACGTGATGGAAGGGGAGAGGGCGCTCAGAATCTCGTCGAGACTGCGTCCGTTGTATTGTTCCAACGCTTTCCCTGTGATCACTTCCGTCTGTACGGGAGCGTCTTTCAAATAATGTTCCGTTCCGGTACCTGTCACGACGACCTCGTCCAGGCGGATCTCTCTCAGATCATTCGTATCCGTGCGCAACACGGTTTGTGCGTGTGACGCGCAAAGAGAACAACCCGCAAGAAGGGCTGTCAGCCAACATTTCTTTTTCATGAAAAAAAGAGTTTTATTATGTATGTGTCAATAGCTTTCCTGGCCCCGGGAGAGTTATTATTGTCTTGCTTGGCAGGTTTCCTGACTTAGCCTTTTCGGAAAGCGGCCTTCCCATCCTTGCGGATAGTGGCATGGAGAATGCTTTCTTCTTTTTTTAATATGGCTTTACAGTAGCGGGCACTGTTCCGGATTTCCACCGGATTCCCTTTTATACAACTGTCGGATGGCAGTTATATCACCTAAGCGGAGGCAAAGATAGAGATTTATTTAGAAATGCCAACTATAAATTTAACTCTGCTTTCGTTTGGTTTAACACAACAACTCTTTCCTTTGTCGTGTTTCATTATCAATTTTATTAACGCCAAAAAAAATAGATATATGGAATGGTTTGCCAATTTGCTCCGGCATTACCCGGAGCTTGCCATCTTTCTCACGCTGGCTTTCGGCTTCTGGATCGGTAAATTCAAGATTAAAAAGTTCACGTTAGGGACGGTTACCAGCGTCTTGCTGGTCGGTGTGTTGATCGGGCAATTGCATATCGATATCGGGGCCCCGCTGAAATCGGTGTTTTTCCTGATGTTCTTGTTTGCCGTAGGGTATAGTGTCGGTCCGCAATTCTTCCGGGGATTGAAAAAGGAAGGATTGCCACAGGTCTTGTTTGCCGTCGTGATGTGCCTGTTCTGCCTGCTGGCCCCGTTTATGCTGGCAAAGATCATGGGCTATTCTGCCGGAGAGGCTGCCGGTCTGTTGGCTGGTTCGCAGACGATATCCGCTGTGCTCGGTGTGGCCGAAGATACGATTAACCAATTAGGAATACCGGCGGCAGATAAAACGGATATGATCAATGTCATGCCGGTAGCCTATGCCGTTTCTTATATTTTCGGTACAGCCGGTTCCGCCTGGATCATGAGCGATATCGCTCCTCGTCTGTTGGGCGGGATCGAATCGGTCAAGAAAGCCTGTCGCGAACTGGAAGCCAAAATGGGGGCGGATGACGAAAGCGAGCAACCCGGCTTCATGCCTGCCGCCCGTCCGATCACGTTTCGCGCCTACAAGATCAGCAACGACTGGTTCGGGGCGGGGAAGACCGTGAAAGAACTGGAAGATTATTTGGAAGGAGAAGGAAGACGCCTTTTCGTCGAACGGGTTCGTATCGATGGTGTGATCCGGGATGCGAAGGCCGATCAGATGCTTTTGAAAGGAAACGAAGTCGTGCTCAGTGGACGTCGTGAATTTGTGATCGGAGAGGAGGACTGGATCGGCGATGAAGTCAATGATATCGAGTTGTTAGACTTCCCGGCCGAAACGCTACCCGTATTGATCTCCCGCAAGAAATATGCAGGCATGACAGTTGCCAAACTGCGCAAACTGCCGGTCATGCACGGTGTCAGCATCAAGAGCATCAAACGTGCCGGCATCAACATACCGGTTTTGGCTGCCACGACGATCGATCCTGGCGATATGCTGGAGTTGGTCGGCACAAAATTGGAGGTGAATGCGGCTGCCGATACATTAGGCTATGCCGATCGCCCGACAAACCAGACGGATATGATTTTCGTCGGCCTCGGGATTTTTCTCGGAGGTGTCGTGGGGGCTTTGACGATCCATTTCGGAGGTGTTCCCATCAGCTTGAGTACGAGTGGCGGGGCGTTGATCGCCGGATTGGTCTTCGGATGGTTGCGTTCCAAGCATCCGACTTTCGGACGAATCCCGGAACCTTCCCTTTGGGTACTGAATAATGTCGGGTTGAATATGTTCATCGCTGTTGTCGGTATTACGGCCGGACCGAGCTTTGTCACCGGGCTGAAGGAGGTCGGTATCAGTCTCTTCTTTATCGGTGCGTTGGCTACCGCTATCCCGTTGATTGTCGGTGTGCTGTTGGGAAGATATGTCTTTAAGTTCCATCCGGCCATTACGTTAGGCTGTACATCCGGAGCACGTACTACCACAGCAGCTTTAGGGGCTGTGGAGGATGCCGTTGAGAGCCAGACACCAGCATTAGGCTATACGGTAACATACGCGGTCGGTAATACCCTGCTGATCATTTGGGGAGTCGTGATCGTCCTCTTGATGACCTGAAAGGTGTTGGAAGCATTGTTTTTTATATACTCATTATATTCAATTAAGTTATTTCTTTATGACACACAAAATCACTCGTGAATACGAAAAGAAAATGTCGGAAATCAGTCCCTTCGAACTGAAAAATATCCTGATAGACCTTGCGGACGAAAGCGCCCGTAAGAGTACGCATATCATGCTGAACGCAGGGCGCGGCAATCCGAACTGGATCAGTACCGTGCCCCGCGAAGCCTTTTTCCTGCTCGGCCAGTTCGGACTGGAAGAATGTGCCCGTTCCTCCGAATATGGCGAGGAAATGGTCGGGTTGGCCGGTATTCCTGAAAAGAGACGTATCGCCACCCGTTTCACGCAATTCCTGATGAAGCACGCCGGCTCTCCCGGCATGGCACTGCTGAAAGATACCTATGATTATCTGGTGAACGAGAAAGGAGTCGATGAGAACGACCTCGTACACGAATGGACGGAAGGCGTCATCGGCGACCAATATCCCGTTCCCGACCGTATCCTGAAATATACGGAAGTGCTGGTCGAAGACTACTTGAAACAGGAGTTGTGCGACAACCGCCCGCCCAAAGGGAAGTTCGATCTTTTCGCCACCGAAGGGGGAACTGCCGCGATGTGCTATATATTCGATTCCCTGCAACAAAATTTCCTTCTCGACAAAGGCGACAAGATCGTCCTGTTTGCCCCGGTATTCACTCCTTATATAGAGATACCGGAACAAGCCCGCTACTTATTCGATGTAACCGAAATCCACGCTTGTAAAATGACAAAAGACGGCTACCATACCTGGCAGTACAAGGAAGAAGACCTGGACATCCTGAAAGACCCGTCTGTCAAGGCCGCCTTTATCGTCAACCCGAGCAATCCGCCTTCATACGGTTTGACGGATGGTCTGATGAAACGTATTGTTGATATCGTGCGCAATGACAATCCGAACCTGATGATCATTACCGATGATGTCTATGCGACCTACATTCCCCATTTTCGTTCGATCATGGCGGAATTGCCGGAGAACACTCTCTGCGTCTATTCTTTCTCCAAATATTTCGGAGCGACAGGTTGGCGCCTGGCCGTTGTCGCGTTGCATGAAGAGAATATATACGACCGGATGCTGAAGGAACTGCCGGCAGAGCGGAAAGAACAGTTGAATAAACGTTATAGCAGTATTTCGCTCCATCCGGAGGAAATCCGTTTCATCGACCGTATGGTGGCCGACAGTCGCCAGGTCGCCCTGAACCATACCGCCGGGCTTTCGCTGCCGCAACAGACGCAAATGGCGCTCTTTGCCTCCTTCTCCCTGCTGGATCGCGAGAATGCTTATAAGATGAAGATGCAGCAGATCATTCACGACCGCCTCCATACGCTTTGGGAAAGCACCGGTTTCACATTGCTCGACGATCCGTTGCGTGCCGGCTACTATAGTGAGATCGATATGCTGGTCTGGGCAAAGAAGTTTTACGGGGATGATTTCGTTGTCTATTTACAGGAAAATTACGAGCCGGTAGACGTCGTGTTCCGCCTGGCACAAGAAACTTCACTGGTATTGCTCAACGGTGGCGGGTTCGATGCACCGGAGTGGTCTATCCGTTGTTCGCTTGCCAATCTGAAACGTGAAGATTATGTCCGTATCGGGGAAGGGATCGCCTCTATCCTGCACAGCTATGCGGATAAATGGAAAGAATCGTTGAAGAAATAAGAAGAAATAAATAAAGCCTTTGAACAAAGAGGGTGTCAAATTGATATTACTGGACGCGGATGACGCAGAATACGCAGAGGGACGCAGATTTATTTTGCTGATAATTAATAATATCTGCGTTAATCTGCGCCCTTCTGCGTTATCTGCGTCCCATGAATACCGATATTTGACACACTCTCCCTCATAGATACCCTTTATCGATCGATAGAAATTATTGAATAAAAGGTATTTATATAAATACTATTTTTATCCCAGCCTACATTGCTAACTAATAAAAAGAATAGATATGGTGTACGACATTGACATGCTGAGAAGCTTTTATTCTAATTTCCCGAAGCGGGTGGATGCAGCCCGCAAACACGTCGGCCGTCCGTTGACCCTGGCCGAGAAAATCTTATATGCACATTTGTACGACGAATCGGACATCCGTCCTTTCCGCCGTGGTGAAGATTATGTGAATTTCCGTCCCGATCGTGTCGCGATGCAGGATGCGACCGCACAGATGGCGTTGCTTCAGTTCATGAACGCAGGAAAATCCGAATCGGCCGTTCCCGCCACCGTGCACTGCGATCACCTGATCCAGGCGAATATGGGGGCTAAGACGGATATTGCAACGGCTACGCAGAGCAACAGCGAGGTCTACGATTTCCTGAAATCCGTTTCCGACAAGTACGGTATCGGCTTTTGGAAACCGGGAGCCGGCATTATCCATCAGGTAGTGCTCGAGAACTACGCTTTTCCCGGCGGCATGATGGTCGGTACGGACTCGCATACGCCGAATGCGGGCGGTTTGGGTATGATCGCTATCGGTGTGGGCGGCGCCGACGCTGTGGATGTGATGACCGGCATGGAATGGGAGTTGAAAATGCCGGAACTGATCGGTGTAAAACTGACCGGTAGCCTGAGCGGATGGGCCTCTCCGAAAGATGTGATCCTGAAATTGGCAGGAATCCTGACTGTGAAGGGAGGAACGAATGCCGTCATCGAATATTTCGGTCCCGGCGCCGCATCCTTGTCGGCGACAGGGAAGGCGACAATCTGTAATATGGGAGCCGAGGTGGGCGCCACGACTTCTCTTTTCCCGTTCGATACGAACATGGCCGCTTATTTGCGCACTACGGGACGCGATGATGTGGCCGAGTGGGCAACAGCCGTTTCCGATTATTTGGAAGCCGATATGGACGTGCGGGCACAGCCGGATTCTTTCTACGATCGTGTGATCGTAATCGATTTGTCCGAACTGGAACCGCATATCAACGGCCCGTTCACGCCGGATGCGGCAACGCCTATTTCCGAATTTGCCGCTAAAGTGAAGGAGAATGGTTGGCCGCGTAAGATGGAAGTCGGACTGATCGGTTCCTGTACGAACTCGTCCTACCAGGACTTGAGCCGTGCCGCTTCGATCGCCCGCCAGGCAGCCGAAGACAAGATACCGGTCGAAGCTCCGCTGATTATCAACCCCGGTTCCGAGCAGATCCGTTATACGGCCGAGCGGGACGGTATCCTCGGGGATTTCGAGCGAATCGGCGCGACGATTATGGCCAACGCCTGCGGCCCGTGTATCGGGCAATGGAAACGGCATACCGACGACAATACGCGCAGAAACTCCATCGTCACCTCCTTTAACCGTAATTTCGCCAAACGGGCGGACGGCAATCCGAATACACATGCTTTTGTCGCCTCCCCGGAACTCACGCTGGCGCTGACCATCGCCGGAGACCTCTGCTTCAATCCGCTGACCGATACGCTGAAAACCGCCGACGGCCGCGAGGTGAAACTAAGGGAACCGGAAGGCACCGACTTTCCGCCGAAAGGGTTCGAAGTGAAAGACAACGGTTATGTGGCCCCGACGGGCAAGGATGCCGGAGTGGCGATCCGTCCCGGGTCCGACCGTTTGCAGGCCTTGAAGCCTTTCGCAGCCTGGGACGGCAAAGACCTGATCGAAATGCCTCTGTTGCTGAAGGCCGAAGGCAAGTGTACGACCGACCATATCTCGATGGCTGGTCCGTGGCTTCGCTTCCGCGGTCATTTGGAGAATATCTCGGACAATATGTTGATGGGGGCCGTGAATGCTTTCAACGGCAAGACGAACAGCGTATTGAACCAGCTGAACGGCAAGTATGAGGCTGTGTCGGCCGTCGCCAAGCAGTATAAGGCAAAGGGAATTTCATCTATCGTCGTAGCAGAAGAAAATTATGGCGAGGGATCGTCCCGCGAACATGCCGCTATGGAGCCCCGTTTCCTGAATGTAAAAGTGATCCTGGCCAAGAGTTTTGCCCGCATCCATGAAACGAACCTGAAAAAACAGGGTATGCTTGCTCTCACTTTTGCTGATAAGGATGATTATAAGAAAGTACGCGAAGAGGACAAAATCTCGATCATCGGTCTGAAAGAGTTCGCACCCGGAAAACCGCTGACGGCCATTCTGTACCATGCCGACGGTACGGAAGAATCATTCGCGGTGAATCATACCTATAATGAGTTGCAGATAAAATGGTTTAAAGCGGGTGCAGCCTTGAATGCAGCCCGGTGATAAATTATTGATTTATGGGCGTGGAACATGGAGGACATGGTTATACAAATGATTATCATTCCGTAGGGGCAGGGCTCTGCTCTGCCCTTTGAATCCAGCAAGGCAGACGTTGTTTTCATTGGGCGGAGTAGAACCCCGCCCCTACGAGTCGCCATTATCAATTCATACCCATAAATCATCATCCATAAAAATAAATAATCAGGATTATGAACAAGATTACAAAAGAAAACGGAAACCTGCTTGTTCCCGATAAAGTGGTGATTCCGTTTATAGAGGGAGATGGAGTAGGTGCGGAGATTACGCCGGTTTGCCAGCGCATTGTCGGTGAAGCGGTCGGCAGGGCGTATGGCGGTCGGCGGGCGATCGAATGGAAAGAAGTGCTGGCAGGCGAGAAAGCTTTCAAGCAGACCGGCAGTTGGCTGCCCGACGAGACGATGGAGGCTTTCCGCGAATATATGATCGGGATCAAAGGCCCGCTGACAACCCCTATCGGCGGCGGCATCCGTTCGCTGAACGTCGCCCTCAGGCAAACCCTCGACCTCTATGTCTGCCTCCGTCCGGTACGTTGGTTCCGCGGAGTCGTGACACCTGTCAAAGAACCGGAAAAAGTCGATATGTATATCTTCCGCGAGAATACCGAAGATATCTATGCCGGCATCGAATGGCAGCAAGGGACGCCCGAAGCCCGCAAATTCCTCGAATTCCTGACGGAAGAGATGGGCGTGACGAAGGTGCGTTTTCCCGAAACTTCCTCCTTCGGCGTGAAACCTGTTTCGGTCGAAGGCACGGAACGTCTCGTACGCGCCGCCATCGAATTCGCCCTGGCCAACCGCCTGCCCAGCGTCACGCTCGTGCATAAGGGCAACATCATGAAGTTTACGGAAGGCGGATTCAAACTATGGGGATATGCACTCGCGGAACGCGAATTCCCCGACAAGACCTTTACATGGCCTCAGTATGAGAAGATCAAAAAGGAAAAAGGAGAGGAGGCTGCCGCTGCCGCCCTGCTGGATGCCGAAGCAGCCGGAAAAGTCGTCGTCAAAGATGTGATTGCCGACGCTTTTCTCCAGAACACCCTTCTCGTGCCGGAAGAATATTCGGTGATCGCAACGCTGAACCTGAACGGCGATTATGTCTCCGACCAGTTGGCGGCTATGGTCGGCGGTATCGGGATCGCACCGGGAGCCAACATCAACTACGACAGCGGTTATGCGATCTTCGAAGCGACGCATGGGACGGCGCCCGACATCGCCGGCAAAAACGTCGTGAATCCCTGCTCGCTTTTGCTCTCTTCCGTCATGATGCTCGAATATATGGGATGGAACGAGGCCGGCCGGCTGATAACCGCCGCGCTCGAACACGCTTTCTCCGAAGGGAAGGCCACCCGTGACCTGGCCCGCTTCATGCCGGACGGACAGCCGCTCGGCACTAAGGAGTTTGGAGAATATATCATGTCGGTCTTGTAACGGCATAGGAGTCGAATAAATTAAAATTTACTGTCATGAAAAAAGAATATATCGTTTATAAATTGTCCGATGCATCCAAAGAAGCATGCAAGATCGACAACGAACTGTTCCCGATGTATAATGTGAAGCGCGGGCTTCGTAACGAAGACGGTACAGGCGTGCTGGTAGGACTGACGAAGGTCGGTAACGTGGTGGGTTACGAGCGTCTGCCCGAAGGCGGACTGAAAGCGATCCCCGGAAAACTGTTTTACCGCGGATACGATGTGGAAGACATCGCACACGGGCTGATCAAGGAAAAACGTTTCGGCTTCGAAGAGGTGGCCTACCTGCTTCTGTCCGGCAAATTGCCCGACAAGGAAGAATTAGCAGGCTTCAAGGAGCTGATCTGCGACAATATGCCGCTCGAACAGAAGACGAAGATGAACATCCTGGACTTAGAGGGACAGAACATCATGAACATCCTGGCCCGTAGCGTCCTCGAAATGTACACGTTCGATCCGAACCCCGACGATACCTCGCGCGACAACCTGATGCGCCAGTCGATCGAGCTGATCTCACGTTTCCCGACCATCATCGCATACGCTTACAACATTTACCGGCATAGCCAGCAAGGCCGTTCGCTGCATATCCGCCATCCGCATGAAAACCTTTCGATCGCCGAGAACTTCCTTCATATGCTGAAAAAAGATTTCACCGACCTGGAAGCCCGTACGCTTGACTTGCTGCTCGTCCTGCAGGCCGAACATGGCGGAGGTAACAACTCGACGTTCACCGTCCGCGTGACCAGCTCCACCCGCACGGATACCTATTCTTCCATTGCCGCCGGTATCGGTTCGCTGAAAGGCCCGTTGCACGGGGGAGCCAATATACAGGTTGTCGATATGTTCCATCATCTGAAAGAGAATATCGCCGACTGGAAGAATGTGGACGAGATAGACACCTATTTCATGCGGATGCTGAACAAGGAAGCCTATAACAAGACCGGCCTGATCTACGGTATCGGACACGCCGTCTATACGATTTCCGATCCCCGCGCCGTCGTCTTGAAAGAGCTGGCACGCGACCTGGCGAAAGAAAAAGGACGTGAAGAAGAATTTGCTTTCCTCGAATTGCTCGAATCGCGTGCCATCGAATGTTTCGCCAAGCATAAAGGGACGAAGAAACGCGTTTCCTCGAACGTCGATTTCTATTCCGGCTTCGTGTATGAAATGATCGGATTGCCGCAGGAAATCTATACGCCTCTGTTCGCGATGGCACGTATCGTCGGATGGACCGCCCACCGCATCGAAGAGTTGAACTTCGACGGCAAACGCATCATCCGCCCGGCCTACAAGAATGTCCTCGAAGAACAGAAATACGTTCCTGTCGCCGAACGCTAATGCCGGCCGGTCCTGCCGATCCTGCGGAGTCCCGCGATTCCCCCGACGACGGCAATGACCCCGGCCGCCCATTTCCATGAGGCGGCCGGGGTCTGCTGTTTCTCCGCCTTGTCTTTCGAACGGCTTTCCTCCTTTTGCCGGACGCTCTCGGCGACGTTCCGCCGCAGGCTGTCTTCCGAGAAGGAACGGCTGCTCCGGGTGTCCCGGCTCCGGACGACGGCCGATACGTGTTGCCTGCCAGTGCTGTCGGGGGGAGAAAGGCAGATCATTTTCCACTGGCGGATGCTCTCGCTTTCCATCCTGTGCTTGCCTCCCGAAAAGAGGCTGTCCGTTTGCAGGCGGTACGTTTCTTCCTGCCGCCATGCCGATTTTTCCCGTTGTTTCCGTACCGAGCAGGCCGGCAGGAACACTATCAGCCCTATGAGCAGGCATCCGATCGTAAAGCGGTATCCTTTATTTTTTTTCATCCTGTTTCCTGTATTTGTATTTATAGGTATAGTCGACTCCGAACAGCGCACCGGAAAAAGTGGAGATCTCGCCGAATCCGACCAGTACCGAATTATGTATCTCGCCTGCCGGCGTGCACCAGAAACCCATGAACAATAATATGATCCCTGCCAGCGACAGTACGGTAGCCACGGCCAACTGCAAGGTGAACGGATGGTGCGTTTTCTTACAGTCCCGCATATTCTTCCTCCGCATTGAAACAAGGACAAGCTTTCCGGGCCCCTAAATCCCGGTGGCCGCATATCCGGCTGCCGGGAAAGCGGATGATCAGGAGCTTCAACAAGATCAGGATCGATTCTTTCTGCCCCTCCGTCCGGGTATCGCGGAAGCCGCCTGCGGCGTCCAGCCCGCCCTCGTAGCAGATCCCGATGCTGCTGCGGTTGTGTCCCCTCACGTGTGCCGGCACTTGCTCGAGGGGGCGCATGGGCACGATCTCGCCGCTACGGCGGATGTAGTAATTGTAACCGGCGCGGACGAACCCGCGTGCCTTGTGGTCGCGTTCCAACTGTTCGGGCGTATATTCCTGCGTCTCCCTCGTGGCCGAACAATGCAAAACGATCAGATCGATCTTTCTCATGATTTTTCGATTTTAAATTTTTAATTTTTGATTTTCAATTCCCGGAAGCGAAGGTAGAGGAAGGGCGGGATAAGGAATCGGCTTCTGTCGGGGAGTGTCGGTATTTGTCGTCATAAACCGCATTGCCTTGTTCTGAAAAGGAAAAAAGAACCCGGCAGCCGGACCTGCGGGAAAATTTGCCGGCAGCCGTCGTTATTTAATAGTCCAAGTCTCCGGGTCGCCCAGGTGGTCGACGAGGATGGTTACTTGCAGCGGCGTGAAGACCTTCTGCCCCTTGCGGTAGCCCGCGAGCAGGAGTTCTTCCCACAGTTCTTCGTCACGTCTGATCCAGCGGGCCAGTTGCGTGGATGCCGATTTAGGCTGTATGTCCTTGAAATACAGCAAGGCCAGTTCGGCGTGGCCGTAAATGCGATCTTTATCCATTTTTATTTTCTTCGAGTCGTTTTTGTTCGAGATATTCTTCACGTGTGATGCAGTTTCGCGTGTCACAGGGCGGCAAGGCCGCTTTTTCGGCACGCGATTGCTCTTCTTTATATCGGATGATGTCCGTGCGCCTCTGCTCGCTGAACAGCAGGAGCGAGGAGGTGATGAACAGCGCGTCCACCATCCCGTAGAAACGCCCGTAGCGCCCGCATTTGAGGCGGTGGAAAAACAGCAGTATCTCCGATGCTTTTAGGCCGGGATATTCGGCCAGTATCAACGCAGCCAAATCTCTCTGCCGTGCGACCGGCATCTTTTCTCTGACTCCCGTGAAGTTATTCAGATTCTCGAGCATGATGCAGAGCCATACGATGACGGTCTGCCAGCCGTAACCCTCCGCCAATACCGCCAGCGAAGGGGCCGAGCCGAGATAGGCCCGCGCCTCGTTGCGTGCGGTGGCGATCTGCAGGTCCGGCGTGAAGAGCTTCAGGAATTGTTCGGCCGAGCCGTAGCGGCCGCGCATGTCAGCGACCTCTTGTTGCCTCTTGAGCCATGAGGAGGATTTCTGCCCTTCGGGCTGCTTCCCCATGATCGTTTGATGATTGATATCCATAAAATCCTGTTTTTTGAGTGGTTGTGTTTTTATTTGTATTTCCATTTCTATTTTCCGGGGTTTTTGCTGCACAAACGGTCGTTTCCGTAGCAGAAACCCCCGTTTCCGTAGCAATAACTCCGACGGGAGCCGTCTGTCCGCCGGTTTCGGTGACGATAACGGGTGGCGTTTGCGGTATTTTGGGTGCCAGCAGGTTGAGTTCCGCATCGATTTGCATTGCCGTCCGGCGGCTGATCTCTTCGAAACGCTGCTGGATGCCGACGGACGAGAGTATCTGCCGGTATTCCATCAATTCGCTGTCGAAGAGGCGTATTTGCACGCAAAATTCGATGATTTCCTTCACTAACTTCTCGTCCTGCCCGGTCGTGAAACCGATGTCGAAGCAGAAATCGCCGTCGTAACAGGCGTAATAGCCGTTCTCGCCGTACGCTTCGCACAGGACGGCGAGGTAGATGCAGATGCCGTTGCATCCGTATCGTTGTGCAAGGCGTTGTATTTTCCTGTCGGACATGAAATGCGTGTCCAACGGAAAATAACCGAGCCCTTTTCTTCTTGGTCTTGCCATTTTGTAATTGTTTTTTTGAATGTTGTTAAAAACCGCTGGTTAACTTTCCCGGTATATGAAAAAGGGGGAGAATGAATTGATGGATTTAGTCGTAGCGCAAACCAAAAAGTCGAACTCCGGAATTTCCATTAAAGATTCGACTTCCTGGTTCCATACTGGCAAATATAGCTTGATTTTTTAATTATAAAAGGTTTGTAAATCATAATTTATCACCGTTCAGAGGCCGACGATCGAACGGCTTATACCGTAACCGAAATAATTTTTTTTTGCCCGCGGATGACGCAGATGACGTGGATGCCCTCCGGGCGGTGATAATATCCGAATATTCTGCGCCAGCGGCGCGATCCGTGTTATCCGTGTCATCCGCGGATAAAAATGTATTCCAGTTATAATGACACACCGGCAAATCATCGTTTATCACCGCGAACGACCCCGTTCAGAGGCCGACGATCGAACGGCTTATATCGTAACCGAAATAATTTTTTTTGCCCGCGGATGACGCGGAAGACGCGGATGCCCTCCGGGCGGGAATAATATCCGGATATTCTGCGCCAGCGGCGCGATCCGTGTTATCCGTGTCCTCCGCGGATAAAAATTTATTCTAATTATGCCAACACACCGGCAAATCATCGTTTATCACCGGGGGACGACCCCGTTCAGAGGCCGACGATCGAACGGCTTATATCGTAACCGAAATAATTTTTTTGCCCGCGGATGACGCGGATAACGCGGATGCCCTCCGGGCGGTGATAATATCCGGATATTCTGCGCCAGCGGCGCGATCCGTGTCCTCCGCGTCCTCCGCGGTTAAAAATTTATTCCAATTATGTCAACACACCGGCAAATCATCGTTTATCACCGGGAGACGAACCCGTTCAGAGGCCGACGATCGAACGGCTTATATCGTAACCGAAATAATTTTTTTGCCCGCGGATGACGCGGATAACGCGGATGCCCTCCGGGCGGTGATAATATCCGGATATTCTGCGCCAGCGGCGCGATCCGTGTCCTCCGCGTCCTCCGCGGTTAAAAATTTATTCCAATTATAATGACACACCGGCAAATCATCGTTTACTGATTTCGACTCCATCCCTCTTCTGGCGGGCGGGGGGGAGAGGATAAGACCAGTGTGTATATATATGTTAAATGGTACAATATTCCCCTGAAAATAGACTTATTCCATACTCGGCTGATCATCAGATATTTGCTGAAAACGATGTTTGTTAAAAAATATTACCCCTTTGGGAAATTTGAAAAATATGGGGTATAAAATCGAAATAGACGCAAGGGAGTTTCGATTTGGACGAAAGGGGGATTTTAGGAAATAGACAATAAGGAGGAGATGATAATTCCACAACTATAAAGATACCATCTCCGTCCTTGTTTCGGGAATAGTAGAAAGAGCGCCCGAATTCGCTGTCGGTATGCTTTCGAAAAATTTCCCGATAAAGCAAGGAGCAAGCCCCTCTGCACACCCCGAAAGAAACGGCTAAAATTGTACACACATGTTCAACCCCCAACCGGAGGTAGAATAATACGGCAATCCCGCTATATCTACATTCTTATTACATTTAGCTTTTTTGAAAATTTTAGGATATAACCAATAAGATAGTTTTACACTTGCAATCCCGATACACGCACCTGCGATTACATCGTTAATATAGTGCCTATTGTTATATATTCTCAAATATCCGGTAGTTGCAGCAACAGCATATCCGGCATATCCTATCCAAGGGGAAACATTCTTGTATTCCTTGTATAGAAATTCTGCACCCATAAATGCGGTTGCTGTATGTCCTGAAGGAAACGAATTGCGAGCATTACTATCCGGTCTTTTTTCCTTAAATGTAAATTTCATTGAATTGACAAGAATGCCCATAGTTGCGTAAGACATAGCGAGCATTATAGTTCTGTCCACAAATCCATGTTTCCCTTTTATCCCACATAAATTCAAACCATAAACAGCCACCATCGGAGCATACTGGCTATAGTCATCAACTTTGAACTTATGCTTGCTTTTGGCAGAGAGGGCATCCTGAACATTTTCCCTCTGTTTTGCTAACCATCCGTTATGAATACACAGAGCAGAAACTCCAATTACTCCAGTCGGGATTAACACCTCTTTAAGTTTCAATTTGTGGGTGCTGTCAATGTCATATTGGATAGATACAGTTTGACGGAGGCTGTCTATTTCTTGAGCCTGAGCACGTGTAGGCATGATACACCCTATAAGTAAGCCTGTTACCAACAGACTTACTTTCCCATAGTAATAAGATTTCATCTACGCTTTCTTTTGAGTGCGAACTATCATCCCGATAATACAGGTCAAACAAACCATAAATACCCCAAAGCGAGACAAAAAAAGCGTGAGCTTCACTTATCTAACTCTGAGGTATTTGGCGTGACCTGTATGTACGATAAGTTCCACCCACGCATAAGCGTAGGCGTTCACAGAACTTATTCGTGTACATACATCTTCTAATCGCCAAATTTTCAGAGTATATCGAATAATAGTAAACGCTATTATTAATATGTTATTTTTTTAAGTTATTTCATTCTTGTTGTTATAGGTTCTATTTCAAGGACAAAGATAGTGATTATACACCAAGAATGGAAATCTAAAACTGTTTTTATACTTAATAGGTTCATTATTGGTCATGGATTCAACCCGACAGAACAATGTGGATAATGCCAGATATCTGGCATTTCCGGACTGAAGTCTAATCATTCTTTGCCTGCTCCGCCCGCACATCCCTACAAAAATGCCGACACACGCCGACGGATGGCGACCGGGCTGTTTTTCGGGGAGTATCGAAATCAATTTATCCGTGTAAATCCGTGAAATCCGTGCCTGAAAGGCCTGGGGTTACAAATCTTCTATGAAATGATTATCGGACTCATCCCAATATTTTCTATACACGAAGTCCTTATTGGTGTTTAAGTTCAACTGATACATCCTGAATATCACAGGGAAGTTCTTGGGTTGCCATAGTTCTTCATAGGAATAGCAATACGTCATGCCGACTTTGCGCATCACATTTCCGCTTTTCGGATTGTTCCTGTCGTGCGTTGCCGTAATATATGGCAAGCCGTCTTTTCTTACTTGTTCGACGACGGCTTCGCCTGCTTCGGTCGCTATCCCTCTATGCCAAAACTCCTTACGTAGCCCATAGCCGAAATTGTGGTGTTCTTCCATATCGACTTTTACATAACCTATCGGGAAATCGTCCCTTTTCAGACAGATGGCGTAGGCGTATGCCTGCGGCTGTTCGTATTTTGCCGCATATCTTTCCTCGTAGAACCGCTTGGTTTCGTCGATGTCTTTCACGGGATACCAGGACAGGAACCTGTTGGTTTCTTCATCCTTTAATATCAGAAAAAGAGCTTCCATATCTTTTTTCGTGAATTTCCTTAAGATCAGACGCTCCGTTTTTAATGTCGGTGTATTCATTCTTATATTGGCTATATTTATCGGTTGTTTTTTGTCGGTCGCAAAAATAATCGGTTTTGATGATAATCCATTGTCAGCGGATGATTTTCTTCGCTTTGGAAACGGTATTTCAGCACATTCCATATTTTCAACCCTTTTATCCTCACAGCGTTGAGAGCCCTTCGTCCACCTCTTGATTCGGATTGTATAGTCATTGTTCGGACTATGTTTGTTTCGAAATCGACGACTGGAATAAGAGACTAATTCGTAATATTAAGGCCAAAGTCAATATGGAAGTACCGGCTGATTCGGGTATTGACATGATTGGATGTATGAGCCGAATGCATGCTGCATTGCTGTTCCGCATCTATAGGTTTTAAATAAAGTTGTGACTTATGAAAAAAATAGTATGTCTGTTAGTATCGTATGTTATTTGGGGTTTGGGTGTGGCATTCGCTCAAGAAATAACGTCGTTGCAGTATTTTAAAGTAAAAAAAGAAATATCCGGCCGAATGCGGCTGATAGTGCCTGATTCTCCGGAATTGGCCGGTCCATGCGGTGCTTGTGTGGAAAAAGTGGATTACCGGACGATACGCGAAAAAGTGCGGTCTGTATTAAAGGCATACTGTCAAGAAAATAATTGGTTTCCTACCGAGGACTGGCTGGAAAAGTATGCTCCCTTGTATATGATTTATTTCGATAAGGATATGAAAATTATTTCGTACGATATTTCTGTCTCTTCGGAAACTTTTTCTCAAATGACGGAAAATCAGTTGAAGGAGATGGGTACTTATTTGGTCGAAAATTTAGATTTGGGTTCGTATTATCGTATGGATTCGTGTAATTTTGCGACTTCCTCCTGGGCGGCCTGTGTTGTCGGCTTGAAGTTGCTGTTGGAATAATATCGATATGTGTCCTGCCGGTATTGCTAATGAGGTAATCTAAACTGCTTTTGCCGACATACGCCCGCACATCCCCACAAATGCCGACATACGCCGACGGATGGCGACCGGGCTGTTTTTTCGGGGAGTATCTTTGTCATGTTTTCGAGAACAAAGCATTTCAAGAGTTATTCACGATTAAAAAAACAGAAACAGTTATGTCGGTAAAGTATCGTTTGGTAAAGAAGAAGAATTTGGGTAAGGACCAGGAAGCGGTTCCTGAGAAAGTGTATGCACAGCCGGTCTATATGGAACTGGTCAGTTTCGAATCCCTTTTGGACGAGATCGTCGGGGCGGGTATTCCGACCAACCAGGTGAAAGGGGTGATCGACCGTATGAATTATCTGATCCGCAAGCATCTGTCCGCCGGCCGGCGCGTGCAGTTTGGTGAGTTTGGGAACTTCCGCTATGGTGTTGGTTCGATTGGAAGTACGACGGACGAAGATTTCGATTCGGAGATGATCAAGACTCCGCGTATCGTGTTCAGCCCGGGTTCGTTGCTCCGTAAGGCAAAACAGGATGCCAAGTTCGAACGGTTCGCTTTTGTTCCTGTTGACTCCGGAAACGGCAGTGGCGGGGGTGAAGATGACCGCCCCGGTGAATTGTAAGGGAAGCATCATACGAATAAGCAAGGAGAGCGCAGGTCACGAAAGGGGGGCTGCGCTCTTTGTTTACTGTAATGGAGTTGATATCAATAAAAATATCCTCAATTTTGTTGATGTTTAGAGGAAAAAAACTATCTTTGTTGATAAGTAAAGCAAAATGATAGTAACATTCGATAAAGAATATTTGAAAGTGCTGTATGAACAGGGTAAGTATTTGCAACCAGTTATTGCTCAATAGTTTGTGAGTAATAAGTCAGAAATATGGTCGTAAACTTTAACTGTACATTCTAAAGGGTGAAGATTTAACGCTTTTATTGTTTCTTAACTTGGCTGGAGTGCTAAATTGGGCGTTTTCTTCTCTTTTCGGTGCAATTTGCTTTCTGTTATTCCACTTCTATTTTGGCTTACTCCTAAGCCTCTACAAAGGTACGATATTTTGTTGGATATTCGCCCACTCCATTATCATTTGTAGATTCAGTTACGTGTTGCACAGCGATGTGTCAATAACTCAACTACGCAAAAGGAGGCGAGGGAATGGAAAAGAGGAATCTATTATTTTGGAGGGAGTGCAGTCTTCCGCTTGCCCAATTTATTCCTACTAAATAATATCCTCTCTGAAATAAAATAATAGGCTCTCAAATCAAAAAACTCTTGTTTGAGTTGATTTTTCTACTATTTCGTCAGTCGTTTGTCTCCGTTGCCGGATGCAGGATTAAGCCAAGCCGATGAATGGGGAAAGGTTTTGGGGCTGTTTACTCTCCGAAGGAGGAAGAAACTACGCCAAACGGTTTACGGCTTGACCTTTCCATATTCAATGAGGCTAGCTACCTTTGCATCCGACATAAGGGGATAAACGGCTATATGTGGAGTAAAGATTCATCGCCATAAAGGTTCTTGCTCCCAGTTATGAGGAAAGCCTAATAATTGAGTCTTGACAGATGGATGCTTTGCCAATAGTTGTTTAAAGTCGGGAACGAAGGTATTATAAGGAGCAACAGAGTTTAGCCAATATACAACATAACAAAGTTGAGGATATAAGACTTGCTCTCGAAACGAGAAGTCAGTAATCCAAGTATGAGGCATACGTTCCGGCATCATAGGCTTTACAGGGAACACTCGGTTTGATAGTCTTGAATGATGGGCGCAGCAGTTGCGAAGTACGGCAAGGCACTCTAACCAGCTTCTCAGAAATTTGTGGTGATTTAAGCCGAATTCTCTCGCCACAGCATGTTTTGCGGTAGCATTCGAGAAATTAGAATAGAGTTTTGATAGTGTACCCATTGAGATGACTTCCAATGTTTTCCACACAGGAGGCAAGTCAGGTTCACTATATTTACGGAAATGCTCAGTGATAAAATCATCGTGAGAGCGAGAAACCTCCTTACGGATTACGGACAAGTTTGCATCAAAACGAGTTCTATTGGTCGCATAACTTTCGTCCATAAACCAAAATGCTCCAAACTCCAACGCGAAATGCTTGATTATTTTAGTGCGCACAGAAACTTCTATCATTTGGATTGCAGTAAACAACAATGCTCTAAGTTCCTTATCAAAAGAATAAAGGTCTATGATGTCCGCAAAGTGGCTACCTACTCTAAATTGGTGCGTAATGCGATTTGCTTCAAAATGTCGCCAATAACCAGCAAGACGAAAGTAACTGATGTTGTCTAGGATTTCAATCGCTTGTTCAACATTATCAATGAGCAAGCCTCTCTCCCTGAGAATATCAATTTGCTGCTCTGTGGTTATGGCTTGGTTTGTATATCTGACTCCCATAAATAAAAATGTCCCGCTGGGTACGCTAATCTTACGGGAAGCGGGCGGGATTTGTTACTGCAAAGGTAATGCTTTATTTTTAAATCCACAAGAATGTTGCGAAATATATGCGAACTTTTTTCTTTGACTACCGTGAATCTCAGATAATTTGAGTACTTTTGTAGTCGGATTTGGGTAACCATTTCCAGACATTTGAAATAAAGGAGCGTTATGCTACTCTTGTAAGTGCGAAGCCTGAGAAACTAAAACACGAAATCAACAAGAATTGGCATGGCAGTTCCCACGTTATAGCGTGGGCTGCTTAACCATATCTGTTGATTAAGGTTTTCTCAGGGCCTGCACTTAAAGACGTGGTTATTGGCAGTACCACGCTTCTCGTTTTCAATAACTATAAAAATAACAATTATGTGGCCATTTGGTTATTTCAAGAAGAAACGAGAAAAAGAAGAACAAATGCGCAGACGAGAGGAAGAAAATGCTCATTTGCAAAAACTGGAACAGGAACGTATTGTCCGAGAACGTGAAAGACGTTTGGAAGAGAATCGAAAAAAAGAAGAACAACGTAAGGTTGAAATTGAGAACAGAAACTCATTTTATCCTTTTACGTTCAAGTCCGATTGTCATCAACGTTACGAATCAAACATCCCCGTTCAAGGGCTTCAGCAATGTGGACGAACTGTCAGTGTAATCAGTAATACGAATGGATGCCCTGGGTATCGGCTTGAGGCTGGTGTTGGCTATATTGTAAAAATATATAATGACGACTTGGGCAAACCTAATATGTCTGACAAGCCAATGAAACTTATTCGGAAAACAAACGAAATGGCAGAATTTCGAGGTTTCCCAATAGAAGCACAAACTCCATTTGGGTGGCAAGAGATTGACTACAGCGATTATGGCCTCACCATTTACTATAAAAATAGCAATGTCTGCAAATGCGTGCTGCACATGTATGATCGTGGCGTGGATTTGGAGTACAGAAAAGAATCTGCGAGCACAAATTCGCCAGCTTCCGCTAGTCAAGAAAAATCAATTGCAGAAAAATATGTAGAAGAAGCCTTTACGCAAATTAAAATGGGGAAGGATGGTGATAGTGTGTACCATCCTTTATATAAAGCGTGGAGAGCAATGCAAGCAGATCCTGCATGTATAAAAAAGATTCATAACAAGAGAGAGGCAGGCAATGGCTTACTGGTATTCTTATCGTATGGGACAATAAGGGACATTGACGACCGACAGCAAATCATCAGTCTATCATATTTAATGCTTAGCGAGGAAATAGAGATTAATCCCAATAGCTTGAACACGATTAAAAACCGTATTCTATCTATGACGATAGATCGTGAAGCATTCCAATATACCGTTTCTGCCGCCATAGGTACAAATGCCGCCTTTGATTTTATGGGATTCTCTCAGTTTGAATCTAGGGATGCAGCTCTAAAAATGCTGTACAAGGATTTGACACTATCGCCTGTTTTCAAGAATCTTCCTGACTTTGCTGAAATGCTAAACGATTTGGAGATGAAGATTAGCAACGACTTTTTTGGTGGTCATGAGACCCCAGACTCCATAAAAGCCCAAGGTGAAACTAACCATTCAAAAGTGCTCTCGTATCTTCGTGAAAAGGTTTATGAAGAAGAGTGTCTTGATTTCTAGCTATGACAAAAAAACAAGAAGACAGAACAATCAAATTGGACAACGAGGAGATTGCCAAAGCAACCTTCCCGATTGTTATTTCTGTAAGCCGAAGCACGGATATACCTGCATTCTATGCCGATTGGTTTTTGGGACGACTGAAAAAAGGCTATTCGGCATGGACTAACCCATTTAATGGAAAAAAAAGCTATGTCGCTTACGAGGATACTCGTTTTATCGTCTTTTGGTCGAAAAATCCTCGGCCACTGCTTAATCACCTTGGCTATTTAAGGGAAAGAGGGATTGGTTGCTATATCCAATACACCCTTAATGATTACGAAGAGGAGGGATTGGAGTTGGGCGTGCCAAAACTTGAAAAGCGTATCGAGACATTCAAATTGCTTGTAAACGAACTTGGCAAGGGCGCAGTAGTTTGGCGCTTCGACCCTCTGATTCTTACTGATAAGATAGACATGGACAAGCTTTTGCGGAAGATAGAATATATTGGCGACCAGCTTCGTGGCTTTACCGAGAAACTTGTTTTCAGCTTTGCAGATATCTTGTCGTACCGCAAGGTTAAGGCAAATCTTGAACGCAATCATATCCACTATGTCGATTGGACAAAAGAGCAAATGATAGAGTTTGCCGAGAAACTCGTTTGTCTGAACATGACTAAAGGCTGGAACTACGTTCTCGCAACCTGTGGAGAGTCTGCTGATTTGGATGGTGTAGAGCACAATCACTGCGTGGACGACCGATTGATGGTGCGCTTTGGTTATAAATCTAAGGAATTGATGGATTTCCTAGGAGCCGAAATCATAAAGCCCAAGCAACAACTTGATTTGTTTGCAGAATCAGAGCCTTTGGAAATGCCTGTGGATGCAATCCTTCTGGATAATAATCAATATGCAGTGATTCAGAAAAACAACAAGGACAAAGGACAGCGCACGGCCTGCGGCTGTATGAAAAGCAAAGATATAGGAGAATACAACACATGTCCACATTTATGCGAATATTGTTATGCCAATGCAAGCAAGGAAGTGGCAGTGCAAAATTGGAAGCGACATCAGTTAAATAAAGACAATGATACAATAACCGGAAGATAATATGTATCAAGACAAGATTGGGGAATATGCTCCTCTCACAATAGACAACATAATTCATACAGCAGAAACCGATATACCTCAACGCTTTCGCTCTATGCCATGGGCATATAGCGATGCCGAAGGTAGAACTTTGGAACATGGGACTGCCATACTTGAGACGGAAGAGCTGTGTTCTGCTTATCTTGCGGCTTATGGTAGGATGCATCGTAAAAAACTTTATTTTGCATTGGACGGGGCAAAAGAAAAAGGAAATTTCCCTTATCAGGAATTGCGTAACGGAATAGAACTCTTTGATTGGGGGTGTGGGCAAGGTATAGGTTCGATGGCCGTTATAGAAAACTTAAGAAAAGAGGGATTGCTGTCTTGCCTAAAGAAGATAACCCTAGAAGAACCATCAGAGGTTGCACGAGCAAGGGCTGTGCAACACGTAAAGCACGCACTTGGTACCGATTCTAATGTAATTGTTGAACAATATTCCGAATATCTTCCATCAGACTATAGTACTGAAAATACTATTCAAAGTATTACTATAGAACAACCTTGTGCCATTCATATATTCTCCAATGTACTTGATATTGAATCTGTAAGTCTTAAAGGTGTTTCCAAATTGATTACATCTTCTGGTGTAAAGCATATTGTACTGTGTATCGGCCCTGCCAATCTTAACGAAAGTAGAATAAATGCCTTTAAGAACTATTTTAAAGACAATGACATACAAGTATTTGCGGATTATCAAGAAACGAAATTCGGTAAACATCCAAACGGCAGAGATTATGGATGCCTAATCAAGAGTTTCGCATTCTCGCTGGATTCTGCAGAAAGTGTTCTTCACAAATACAAATGTTTTGCTCCCATACAATTATTCGCTTGTTATGCGGAGACAATGCCAGAACAAAAGAAAAGAAGCATAAAAGATGGGGCTTTTGAAATTATGGCTCCATTTGATATGACTATCCACAAAGGATTAAATCCCATCTTAGCACTTGTCAGCAATCTCATATCAAGAGGTGTCCCAACATATGCAAGTGAATACATTACTTCGGCTCTTTCACACCGAGATAAAATGGAAAGGGAAACATCATTAAAAGCAATAGCCCAAATACAAAAGACTATTGTTGAAGCAATGATAACAGGGCGACTTGACATCCAATCTGCGGAATGGAATGTCTTAACTATAGAAGATGGTACAGACATTACCGATATAGCAGTCAAAGATTTAGTTGAAATGTACAATAACGTCATTGCAATGACAGATGGCTACAACAACATGTTGTTGCCACACATAAATATCGTAAAGGCTTCTTCTGTCAAAACAGATGATATTTTTGACATTGTCATCGATGTATCTGTAAACAAGTATGCCGATTTTGAACATATAGTATTCTCGAAATACAAGGCTAAGAACGATTGCTATTTTATTGTTCGCTCTTCTAAATCAGTTTATGAGCCACGCATACTTTATACAACAGAACGTATTAAATATAAATCATTCGTAGAAAAGGAATCAAGTGGAGAGTATATTGTAAACGAAACAATAGCGTCCTGTCTTAGATATTTCCTGAGACTTATTTTCCGAAAAGAAGATTTTCGCCCTGGGCAGTTACCTATACTCAATAGGGCTTTAGGCTTGAAGAGCGTGATTGGTTTATTGCCAACGGGTGGAGGTAAATCGCTGACTTATCAGTTAGCAGCAATGCTTCAACCTGGTGTAACATTAGTTGTTGACCCATTGAAAGGTTTAATGAAAGACCAGTACGATGGACTGATTAACGCAGGAATTGATTGTATTTCATATATCAATAGTGATATTACATCCAACAAGGAAGAAGCATACAAGCGTGAGCAAGAACTTACTGGTTCTCAGATACAAATCATGTTCCTATCTCCTGAACGTCTCAGCATTCATCGTTTCAGAGAAGTACTGCGTTCTATGAGAGAATCAGGAATTTATTTCTCGTATGGTGTAATTGATGAAGTGCATTGTGTCTCCGAATGGGGTCATGATTTCCGATTGGCGTATCTTCATTTAGGACGTAATCTGTACAACTATGTCCTGCCAAAAGAGGTTGAAGGCACAGATAATCACATTTCCCTTTTTGGCCTAACAGCAACTGCCTCATTCGATGTGTTAGCAGATGTAGAGCGCGAACTTTCTGGCAGAAATTCGTATTCATTGGAGGAGGATGCTACTGTCAGATATGAGAACACCAATAGATTGGAATTGCAATACAATATTTTTCCAGTTGACACCTCAAATGCAAAGAAAGTATGGGAGGTTGGTGACATTAAAGAGGAATGTCTCATTGATGCAATCAATGATGCAACAGAAAAGATACAAGAGATACAGACTGATGAAAATGTCAATGATATAAAAATACACTTTTTAGATAGAGAAAACATTTCAGACAAAGATATTATATCCAGCGTTAATTCTGTTGATCTCTATACACATATTGATAAAGATTGGTATAGTGTAAGTCATACAGATATGGCTGGTATCGTGTTCTGTTTGCGTGCCTCTGAGAAAAGCAATTTAAGTGTTCCTTCTGTTGCCAAAAAACTAAAAACATGTAATATCAGTGGCTTCTCCACTTATAAGGGGGGCGATGATACGCTGTGTCAAGAAGAATTCTTGCATGGCAATACACAGTTGATGGTGGCAACAAAAGCTTTTGGTATGGGTATAGATAAGTCAAATGTACGTCTTACATTTCATTTGAATTATCCGGGCTCTTTGGAGTCTTTTGTACAGGAAGCAGGACGTGCTGGAAGAGACAAGAAAATGGCATTGGCTACCATAATGTATTCGCCTAAAAAATTCTGGGACAGAAATGCTCGGACGAATGAATGGAAAGAATATTCAGCAGACTACACTAACAATAAATTCTTCTATGATAGCAATTTCCTTGGAGAAGATTTCGAATTGTATGTAATGGAGTTGCTGATGAATGGGTTGCCTTTGCAAATAAGCAATGAAGAAATAGCAGGTATAAACGAAACTATTTTCGGGAAAAGTACGGGAATACTTCAATTCATCAATAGATATCCTAAAGGGACTACTCTTACCTATTATGTTTCTTATATTGAAGATGATTATATCCTTGACAGGTATAATGAACGGTTGGCAGAAAAGCAGATGCCATTATTCAATACTCCAAAAGCAAAATATCTAAAAAATGAACGTGGATTTGGTTATATACGTGATTTCGGTTCGACTAATTACAAAGATGCTATACAAAAGGCTATCTATCGTATGTGCATTATTGGACTGATAGACGATTTCACAGAGGATTATGCAAAGAAACAATTTCGCATCACAACGATTTGTCAAGATGATTCACGTTATTATGAATATCTCAGTTTCTATTATCGAAAATACTATTCAGAAGATAGAGTTGAGTCAATGATTGAGGATGTCAAACTGATGGCACAAACTGAGGGTGTCATTATGGCCTGCCTCAAACATCTTACATCATTTATATATAGAAGTATTGCGGACAAAAGAGCCAGAGGTATCTTGGATATGGAGCAATTCTGCAATATGGCAATTACATCGAACAAGGATTGGAAAGAAACGAATGAAGATTTAAAAGATTTTATATATTACTACTTCAACTCTAAATATGCAAGAGAGGGATTTGTCACTTATGATGCAAGTGTGAAGCAAGAAATGCCATTTTCTCTCAAAGATGACACCAATACTGATTTTCACTTAGAAAGTGAAACAACAAGTTTTGAACTGGTCAAGAAATATATGCGAGTTGTTGATGCGGACATCGTTAATAATGATGCTCAGAAAGACAACGTTAAGCACTTGCAAGGTGCAGTTCGACTTATTCGTAGGGCAGCAGCAGAGATGAACCCTGTTCTCAATCTGCTAAACATTTTTTGTACATTATTTCTTGGACAACAAGATAATGAGATGTTAGAAGAAGAAATCTGCAATGATTACGAAGAAGTCATTGATTACTATACTTCAAAAAATAACCTAAAAGTTCTAGATGAGTATGCAGACTTACTTATAAGTCATGCGGCAATAGATGAACATAGAAAGGATTATCTTCAAAAATTGTCCACTTATATTCAATTGAAGAGACATTTGAATAGTTTAAAAAACATCGTATCTAAATACAAGTAATATGATAGACGAAAAAATAAACAAGACTTTGTCAGAATTGGAAGCTAATCTTCGGAAAGTAGAATCAGCTCGAAAGCAGGTTGAAAGTACTGTTAATTCATACGAAGGAATCAAAGCTGTAACTGCAAATTATGTAAAGAATCTTTCTTCCATAGAAAACAATTTGCATGCGCTTATAACCGCTATCGGAGCAGATTATGAAAAAAACACGGATTCGTTCCAAAGAGATTGTAAAGAAATCACTACATCGTGTAATTCTTTAATTTCGAAGATTAACGATGCTGTAGAGAATATAAATGGGAAAGTTTCTTCACAAATAGATAAAATTCACAAAAAATTCATGTATGTCATTATATGTAGCGTGATTGTCTGGGTTACTATGCTAATGCTCTTCTTTATAAGCAAATAGTACTTGTAACAATTAAAAACAACAAAAATAAGACATAATGAAAGATTCAGTCTCAATACAAATCCTCCAAGATATTCAAACAGCTTGGAACACGTTAAATCCTCAACTAATAATAAAACACTTAGACAAGTCTTTTATTTATGATTCCCAATGGGTATTTGAGTCTCTTGATTATGAAAGATATATCTCATATATAACGGGAAAGTTCAATAAAATAAGAGAAACTGGTTGCATTGTAGAAGCTACTATTGTTGACGGAGCAGTTAGACTTAATCAAAATGGTAGTATTGCATTTTATCGAGTGAAGATAGAAAATGGAAAAATAATCAAAGGTGATTTGTGTATGTTCTAGAAAACAATGACCTGATGTGATGAATTGTGTACATTCATACTATTCATCACATCAGGCTATTGTGTGTTGAGAATTATCTTCTCACCGAGAAGCCTCTCTTTTGCTGGTAGTCGTAATGCCCATCCACCACATTTTCTACTTCCCGTTTGGCTTTGATTTGCTCCCGACTATCCAAATCGCCCTTTTGCTTGGCTGTGAGATACAGGAAATCTCCGGCTGCTCGGTGTGATTGTCTGTCGTCTCCGAACAGGTTAAGCGCATCCTTGATGTCCGATACCTGCTCCGAGGCAAAACGAGGCTTGTAATAATCCTTTGCCAAACGGATGATGCCGTTTACCGCCTTGCGGAAAATATCGCTTGTTTTGAGTAGTAGGAAGCTGAGACAACCGATAAGATGATTCTGCCATGCTATCCGATTTTTGAGCCTTGTTGTCTCTTGGGCATGCTCTGCCTCCTTACGGTTCAATTCGGATTGGTGCTTACCCTCCAGCTTCATCAGTTCTCGTTGATGGTCGCTCTGCATGGTCTGTATTTTACCCTGCAACCGCTCGATGGTTTCCTCGTGCGTGGAAATCTCATCACGCAAATCCTCGATTTTTCCTTTCAGGGCTTTAGACTTACCCGTAGCCCAACCGACAGCAGCACTCAGAAGTTCGCTCCCTTTCTCCTTGTTGAGTTTGGAGCGTTTCTCGCTGATAGCCCTGTCAAGGTCTTCACTCTGTTGCTGTTTTTGATGGGCTTGTTCTATGAGTGCGTTGGTAACACTTTCCGCCTCCTGTACCTTTTGATTCGCCATCTCCAACTGATGCTCACAGTATAGCCTTGTGGCATTAAGACGGTTCATCTCCTCTTTCTGCTTTTCGATGATGAAGTCGTTGCGCTCCAAATGCTCCTTGCCTGTTTCGGCTTTGGATTTTCCACGCTTCATGGAGAGCAAATCGGCTGCCAAGGTCTGCATCTCTGTCATATCCTCGTCATTGAGTTTTCGGCTCTTGCCTGTGTCGTGATTCATCCAATCAAATACGATGTGTGCATGGTAATTCGGTTTGAACCACTTGCCATTGATTTGGAAACTCTCCTTGTCCTCAGCTTCGGGCTGTCCGCCCAGCCAATGCCCCTCGTCCTTGTGCAGGAAGATTTGAAGCGGAGTGATGCCCCAACGTTGTTGACATTCCTCGCCAAACTTGCGCACATCTGCCAGTGTAGTGTCCGGTCTGATGAGAAGTACACCCTCACGGATGGGAGAACATCCTGCCACTTTGATGATTTTACCGTTCTTGCCTTTGCGCTCACGCTCTTTCTCCTGCATGGCACGGCCAGTCTTTTCCTTAACCATCCGCTTGATGTGGTCATAGTGCGCTTGCAAGTCGGGGTTGCCGAAGCCGGGATTTATCCACTGCTCGTTGTCGGCAGAGAGTTCAGGCACGATGTAGATTCTGGACTCGCCGATATTACGCATATACTCGGCAGTTCTTCGGTTATGAGCCCCACTTGATTTGACATTGCAGGACTTGATATGTATGCTTGATTTTGTTGCCATTTTCTTAAAATTTGATTTGGGTTGTTTAACTGAATTCATTTGCTCCGCTCATAACCGCAGAGGTTACTTTCGGTGACCCTCGACTGCATTCTGCATAGGTTAAGCAAGCTTACCTCTGCTCTCATTTGTACGAGGGTTCTTAGGGGTGTAACCCATAAGCGGAGATTGCAAAGAGAAGGTCACTCTTTGCTCTGGGTTCTCAGGGGTGAAACGCCCTGAGTGGGTCAAGGGCAAAGCCTTGTGGGTTATTAGGGCAAAGTCCTA
>ERZ824522.426-NODE-426-length-45894-cov-22.698074_pt1 | contig 45894 bp, 48 predicted proteins | sample MGYA00519935_ERZ824522 | MGnify/ENA primary metagenome ERZ824522 (study PRJEB31778, sample SAMEA3449160) | human gut metagenome | biome: human gut; feature: human-associated habitat; material: faeces | place: United Kingdom | collected 2010/2012 ...
AGTCGGGGCTTTGTGCTAAACAAAGAAGGTGTGCTTTTTGACACACCTTCATTTTTTACATCATCCCCATCAAGGCATGGACTTCAGTCCTTCCCAACGCACATCCCATGTACCATCTTTCGGAAAACCAGGATTATCCACCTCACATCCATCCCATCCGGCACACATCATGGCAATAGCCGTCAAAAGGCCACCATTACCAGGCAGATAACAACGCAGACGCCCATCCTGATAATTATGCCCGTTCAGTAAGTATGTATTGGTGCGTTTCTCCATCAACAAGGCACCTACGGCCTTCTCAGGTTCACCCATACGGGCGGCATTCATGGCGGTCATCGGATAGTCCCATCCCCAGGTCTTTCCCCAATTCCAATTGTCCCACACCCAATGGAGCGTATTTTTCATATAATCTTCTCGAATCAAAGAATTCATCGGCAGGATTCCTACGGCCCCCAATACAGCCATATGATCGCTCGTGAAGCGTATATCCTTATATGTATCCGTAGCATCTTCTGAAGCCAAATACAATCCTTCCTCATTATAAGCCAGAGGGGAGAGTTTGTCTATCAGTTCATCCCATGCCAAGTTGCGCTTCATGCCTGCCCGTTCGCGCCACTTCTGAGCCACTTGCATGGCATAGTACCAATAGGAAAGTTCGAAAGGAGGATTGATAGTGGTAGCAGCACGAAGAGTTTCCTGAGCAGGAATGCATCCTTTCAAGAGGAAACGTGCCCCCATTTCGTCATACGTAGCAAAGGAATACATGAAAGCTGCCGTCTCCTGCACTAATTGGTTATAGCGGCGAATGATTTCTTCTGAAGGATGGGCACGATAAACCAATTCGGCCAAATAAATGAAATGAGGCTGTTGCCATATCAGGAAAGAACCCACATTCGAAGGAGCTTCCATTCCGCTGGGATCTGTCATTTTCATCCAACGTACGCCTTCAAAACCTTGACGACGAGCTATCTCACGAGCAACGGGTTCAACCGTCTCATACCACCCCAACGTACGCTCCAACAAATTCTCATGCCCCCACAAAGCAAGCCAAGACTGATGCCACCAAATCATCTCCAGATGAAATTTTCCAAACCAAGAATTATATGTCAAACCTGTTTCCTGTGGCGGAAAACTACCAGCAGATTGAATAGCCAGAAGATATTGGGACAATACTACGCGACGTTCCAACTCCTTAGCTCTAGGATCGGTGCAATGAGAAAAATCAACGGCAGCACCATTTGTCCAAAACTCTTTCCAATGGACGGCACTCTCGACGGAAGTTTCTTCAAAAGTCGGTAGCGTTTCAACTACAGACGCATCGGACGTTTCCTTAAGAAGTTCGGAGGTAAAACAACAAGAGAAAGCCAACGTATCCGCTTCAGGTTCCAGAATGTAATAGTTCCTTTCTTTCTCCAACAGATGGGCTTTTCCTTCCCAAGAGAGAGTCACGTAGTAAGATGTTTCATCCAATGTACGCTTCAAGACCGCACATTGAGCATCCTGACGCACCACTTCCGTTGCATGCTTGTCATTGGCCTTCCAATCGCAAGCATCGTCTGAATGTTGGCCGGTAGAATAAGGGAAACGAAGATTAATGCCCGAACGGGCCTCATCCACAACCTTTGCCGAAATCATATCTAAAGTGGGATGGCACACCGTCTGTACCTCGTAGTCAACACCATTCAGTGTAAAATTGCTACTTACTGTTCCCTTCCACATATCAAGGCTTTGACGCACATCAGTCAAGTCTTCTACCTCCACACTATCTCCCAATTCCAAACCAACGACACCCAAATGCAGACGATGTGGATTCATCCGCAACCAGTTGGAAGCATCTTGCTGACGCCCTGCCTCTTTGAACTGGCAAGCATAAAGTTCCTTGTGCCCACGGCCGAAATCAAACTCTTTCAACGCATCTTCCGGCTGAAAGTTTTGAGGATTTGGAAAACTATGCCACCCCCACTGGCTCTGTGTTCCCAAAGGCACACCTTTGGAATAGCGTTCAGGGAAAGTCTGCAAACCCGTCACGTCTACCGTAAAGGCAAACTCCCCATTACCCACAGACAATGAAGCCAATGAATCGAATGCAGAAACCTGCGGATTGTTTCGCGCCACCAACGCCTCGCGATCAATAGGCTCCTGCCTTTCGACACCACAAGCCGCCAAGGTGCATATCAGAATCGAATAAAAAAACTTTTTCATGGTATCCAATACAAATCTAAATAACAAATGATACTTTTAGCACTCCTAAAACATAGAGATACGGACAAGAAAACACCCTTTTCCTAAAAAGGAAAGGCCGCACTCCCTATCCATACAAAATTGCCCGAAAAGGAAGTACAGCCTTCGCATCGCTCCATAACCCTAAAATGGAGGCAACACAACATGCAAATTATCAATAAGCCTGACGATAAAGAGCTTCAATATCTTCAATGGAAGTAGGACGAGGATTACCACCCGTACAAACATCGTTGAAGGCGTCGATAGCCAACTGATGCAGGTCTTCCTCGCGAACACCAATCTCGTGCAGCTTCTGAGGAATACCGATGCTCAATGACAACTGACGAACAGCATCAACGGCCGCACGCACACCTTCAGCCTCGCTCATGCCTTCCGTATTGACACCCATAGCCTTGGCTATCTGAAGATACTTGGGAGCAGCTGGAGAATTGGCATTATACTCCATGACATAGGGAAGCAGGAGGGCATTGGCCACGCCATGCGGCGTATCATAGTGGGCACCCAACGGATGAGCCATCGAGTGTACGATGCCCAAGCCTACGTTGCTGAAGCCCATACCAGCGATGTATTGAGCTTGCGACATAGCTTCGCGCGCAACAGTATCGTTACCATTGTCTACGGCTGCCTTCAAGTTGGCAGCAATCATTTCGATAGCTTTCAGTTCGAACATATCGGACATAACCCAAGCACCAGGCGTGATGAAGCTTTCAATAGCGTGGGTCAAAGCATCCATACCCGTAGCGGCAGTCAGCCCTTTCGGCATGGAATACATCAGTTCGGGGTCAACGATGGCTACCGAGGGGATGTCGTTCGGATCGACACAAACCATCTTCTTCTTGGCATCCTCGTCGATGATAACGTAATTGATGGTCACCTCGGCCGCCGTACCAGCAGTGGTAGGCAAGGCAAAGGTAGGAACTGCCTTCTGACGGGTGCTGGCCACGCCTTCCAACGACTTCACATCGGCAAAATCGGGATTGTTCACTACGATACCGATACCCTTAGCCGTGTCGATGGAAGAACCGCCTCCCAAAGCCACGATGAAATCGGCACCCGATGCCTTGAAGGCCTCTACACCATGTTGTACGTTGGCAATGGTCGGATTGGCCTTTACGTCGCTGAACAGTTCATAAGGGATATTATTCTTTTCGAAAACTTCGATTACCTTGTCGGCTACATGGAAACGAATCAGGTCTTTGTCGGTTACGAAGAAGGCTTTCTTGAAACCTCTGCGGGCAGCCTCAACGGCAATGTTTTCACGACATCCTGCACCGAAATAGGATGTCTCGTTCAATATCATTCTATACATAATACTTGCTTTATTTAGGTAAGTTAAACGCTACAGACATCTCCTTCATCTGCTCCTGACTCATGCCGTCGGGCTCGAAGCCCATGTTCTTAGCGGCGATGTAGATCAAGGCAGACTTGTTCAACACATCGATCTGATCGAAAGCAGCCATGACATCGACATCGACCGCAAACACGCCATGCTTTTCCCACATAACGACGTCATAGTCGTCGAGTTCGCGAATAGTAGCTTCGGCCAATTCTACTGAGCTGGGCAATTTATAAGGAATGATACCCAAACCACGCGGACAGAAAGCTTTTGTCTCAGGGATCATGCTCCACAACAAATTGCTGGCAACGTCTTTTTCCAAGAATTTCTTGTTGTGCGACATGGCCACCAACTCGATAGGATGTGTATGAACAGATGCCTTATAGGGAAGGCCTTTTGAAATCAAATAATTGTGTACACTCAAGTGAGAAGGAAGCTCGGAAGTGGGCATCACAGGGCTGTCTGCAATGATCACATAGCTGGCGCAATCATCGAGAATGCGGATGATAGAGCCATTCTCCATCGGACGGCGTGCCAAGTCGCGCATACGCTTCTGGGTGCCCTTGCAATAGAAATAGCATCCTTTCAGGTGAGGGAGCACGGCTCCTATCGGTTTCACTTCGCTAATGGCAGGCATCGCCTTGATGGCGTCGTCCACATATTCGGTCACATTTACTGTAATGTTACCGCCATTGCGTTCGGCCCAACCTTTTTGCCACAAATAGCCAGCCACTTCGGCTACCTTTTCTACTTCGGCTGCCAGAGCCGGACGATTGTTCAAAATTGATTCCATAAATACTCTTTCTAAACTACAAATTTACAATAATTCAAGACTGCGCCATGGCCACTACTACGATAGAAGCGACCAATACAACCAAGCCTATGACGAGCACCGAGATGGTACGTGCCCCACATCCTTTCCATTCTTTCAACAAGATACCCCATACGTTACTGAACGTGACGTTCAACGACATCAGGATACTCCACGAGAAAGCGAGCAGGACAGGACTTTCGGTCAAAAAACTTTTTCCCATCTCCAGGCCGAAGAATTGCGAATACCACAAAACGCCTGCCAAGGCGCAGAACAACAGGTTGTTTACAAAGATACTACTTTTCACTGAAAAATAGTCCTTGCCAGTCTTGTTCTTTACATTTTGTTGAATACAATAAGCAGCATTGGTGCAAAAGCCTCCCAAAGTCACCAGAAAAATGACGGGCAGGCCTGCATACAAAGGCTCTACTCCACCAGCCAAAGCCGCTTCTTTGATAGGCGTACCAGCATCGAGGCCCAAGGCAAAACAAGCGCTCATCACACCAGCCAGCAAGGCAACCAGCAAACCTTTGGTCAACGCAAAGTCCTTAACCGCAGCCTTCTTCTCTTCTTCCGTCATGTTTTTCGAACGAAGACTACCTGCATAGCCGATCGTGGCAATACCCGCCAACGTGATGCACACTCCAATAAGCAACATCAGGCCATCACCATGCAGGAGGTCTTTACCTGCAAACAAAGCAGGGAACAATGTACCAAAAGCCGCACAAGTACCCAAAGAAATGCTTTGTCCCAAAGCGACCCCCAAATATCGCATGCTCAACCCAAACGTCAATCCACCTACGCCCCAAAGTATTCCATAGACAATGGCAGGAAGTGCACCACCCGAGCTCCACAGGTCGAGCAAGTTTCCTCCGTCAGGTATGCCTAGGAAAGCCCCCAACAAAGGGAAAACCAACCAGGCAAAAACGCCCTGAACCAGCCAAAAGCTCTCCCAAGACCACTCCTTCACTTTATTGATGGGCACATACGAACTGCTCTGTCCGAAGCTGCCAATCGCTATAATCAACAATCCTATCAGTGTATTCATGCTATTTATTCTTTTGCATACAGCAGAAAGGGACAAGCGCCTTCCGACACTTGTCCCGTCCTACGATGTATATTAATTACGTTTGGAAGTAACCTCCGCTTCATATTTCTCAACTTCTGCGATGAACTCCTCGCCCACAGGCACATTGTTCTTCAAGCAGAACATATCCCAAACGGCATTCCAAGGCAACGACTTGGCTTCTTCCAACAGAGCCAGACGTTCAAATCCCTGGTCGTTAGCTTCATACTTGCGCAATGTATCCAACGGTTCCAACAGGGCTTGGAGCATACATTTCTGTGTAGCACGGCTACCAATGACATAAGCACCAATGCGGTTAATGCTCGCATCAAAGTAATCCAAACCGATGTGTACACGATCCAACGCATCGCAACGTACGATTTCCTTGCACAAATCCAGTGTATCATCATTCATGATGGTTACGTGGTCGCTATCCCAACGTACAGGACGGCTAACGTGAAGCATCACTTCGGGGATAAAGAGAAGCAAAGAAGACAACTTGTCGGCTACGCTTTCAGTCGGATGGAAATGACCAGTATCCAATGTCACAATCTTGTTGTGGCTTGCACCATAAGCAGTATAGAAATCGCTTGAACCCACAGTATAGCTTTCCAGTCCAATACCAAATACTTTAGATTCTACACAATCCTTCATATTCTTGTACTCAGTGGCAAAAATTTCATCCAACGAGTTCTTCAGGATTTCACGATACTTCATGCGATTGACGGTGATGTCTTTGCTACCATCGTGTATCCACAGGTTCATGATACAAGGATCGCCCTGGCGCTTACCCATTTCTTCGGCAATGGCACGACAACGCTTGGTGTGCTCAATCCAGAAGTCACGAATAGACTTGTCAGGATTGGAGAGAGACAAGCTACCACTTTTCGGATGTGAGAAGGAAGTAGAGTTGAAGTCGAGCTTCATATTATGCTCGGCTGCCCATTGCATCCAGCTTTCAAAATGCTTGGGTTCTACCTGATCACGATCTACAAACTGGCCGCCAAAATCGCCATAGATTTCATGCAAATTCAAACGATGGTTACCAGGAATATAGCTGGCAGCCTTCAACACATCCTGACGAAGTTCTTCAATGTTGCGCGCTTTGCCAGGATAGTTACCGGTAGCCTGAATGCCACCTGTCAATTCGCCAGCCGACTCAAAGCCTGTCACATCATCAGCCTGCCAGCAATGCAGGGAGAGTTGTACTTTCTGCAAGGCATCCATCGCCTTGTCTGTATCCATACCGATGGCCGCATAACGTTCTTTGGCCACTTCATAAGCCTTTACAATCAGTTCTTCTTTCATGGTTTTATCTTATTTTATTATGGTTATAATTATCGTACAATACGTTTGAATTGAGCATAAGCTTCACTCCACACGGCATCGTCTTGAGGCTGGAAAGTCTTCAAAGGAATGGATGCCGCTACCAGCTTACGCATGGAAGGAACGTCTTGAGCCTTGCCTGCCGAAATGGCCTGCAACATGATGTTTCCGATGGCGGTAGCCTCTGACGGGCCTGCTACTACGGGGATACCCACGGCATTGGCCGTCCATTGGTTCAACAAATCGTTGCGGCTTCCTCCACCTATCACATGCAATGTATCTATCGGGCGGGAAAACAAGGCACGCAAATCATCGAGAACCTGACGATAACGCAATGAAAGGCTCTCGAAAATACAACGTACAATCTGACCACGGGTTTCAGGTACTGGCTGGCCGGTAGACTTGCAATAGTCTTTGATAGCCTGCTCCATATCCGACGGATTGGCAAACGAAGCATCATCTGGATAAATCAAGCTACGGAAAGCTTCACAAGCATTCGCTTCAGCTATCAGCTCGGGATAAGAAGTCTCGCCCCATTGCAGACGGCAACGCTCGAGTAGCCACATGCCACAAATATTCTTCAGGAAACGGATGGTGCCTTCCACACCACCCTCATTGGTGTAATTCAATGCTTCTGTCTCAGGAGTTATAATAGGCGCATCCGCCTCTATACCCATCAACGACCAGGTACCGCTACTCAGGTAAGCAAAATGGCTACTCTGGGCAGGAACGGCGGCAACGGCAGAAGCCGTGTCATGTCCAGCTACGGCAATCACTGGAATAGCACCCAAACCAGTCATGCGCTGTACTTCAGCCGAAAGTTCACCCACCTTCTCGCCTGGATAGACAAAGCGTCCAAAATGGGACTCCGTAAGACCTACAGCCTGCAATAATTCACTTTCCAATTTGCGTGTTGAAGCATTGACCAGTTGAGCTGTAGTCGCAATGGTATATTCGGTCACCATCTCGCCCGTCAACAAATAGCTCAAGGCATCGGGGGTAAAAAGTATTTTCTCAGCGGCAGCTAACGCACTATCACCCGCACGTCGCATCGCATCCAGCTGGAAAAGAGAATTAAAATTCATCACCTGAATACCCGTCAATTCATAGACATGCTTCCGAGGTACGCGCGAGAAGAAAGCTTCTGGTGCACCTTCTGTATGTGGGTCGCGATAAGAATAAGGCTGGCGCAAGAGATGTCCGTCCTTACCTACGCACACGAAATCCACCCCCCACGTATCAATACCAATAGAAACGATTTCTACATTTTCCTTGCGAGAGGCCAATTTCAGACCTTCAATGATATTGCGATAGAGTTCATAAATATCCCAATAGAAATGTCCGTTTACTTCAATCAGATGGTTAGGGAAACGATTGACTTCTTCCATTTCCAAACCATTCGAAGTAAAACTTCCCAAAATAGTACGACCGCTGGTTGCTCCCAAATCAACCGCGAAAAAACATTGTTTCATGGTCATTAGTTATATATTTTTATTGATGATACAAAAGTAACCGTTTATACTTCAACAAGTGATGTCTATTTTGATACTAAATCTGTTATATTTGACAATCACCTTTTTTCAAAATAAACGAAGAATAAACAAATCACCTGCTAAATTCATTCTTCCAAATTCTTCATCGGTATCAGCGAGACAGGCCCCAACAAGCCACTCGGCATAGGATCCCAACCTGCATAATTCCCTTCTTTATAGCCCAATGCCGCAATATTGATATCCTTGAAAATACGCCATTCAACTCCACGTTTATCCATATCAGCTATACGGTTAGCAGGCAAGTTCGTCACTTCAATTTCCAGTACATTCTCACCCGCACGCAGGTATTTGCCCACCTCGCAACGGTAGGGGACAGCCCATAATGTAGCTACTTCGACACCATTGATACGAACACGTGCACTCTCGCGGACATCTCCCAACGAAAGTATCCATCCAGAAGCATTCTCAGGTGCATCCAGCTTAAAGCTCTTAGTATAGCAAGCAGTACCCATTGTCGTACGCGCACCTTCAAAATCTAAATCAGTCCAAGAACCTAACGCAACCTCATCAGGTACATCACTTACCGTCGGCATACTCTGTACAAAACGGAATTTCCATTCACCATCCAAACGGATTTGATCCTGCATCGGAGTAGCATACGTCCATGCCTGTACTTGTACATCATCTTTCGTAAACGTTTTTAATATCAACGATTCACCCGACCGCATCTGCATAAATACTTCCGTCCTTCCGTCCTTTTGACGCAGGCGAGCCTTTCCCGAAGTACCATCCATCGGATTATAAAAAATCGCCGACCGAGCCTCTATCGCCAAAGGTATCCAGGCTTCTGTATCCCGATCTGTCAAAGCAGCTATAAAATAATGATAACCTTCGGCATGGCTCCTGCGAATACAACTCAATCCATATTGAGTTTTCATCACCTCAGGAACAGCAGAGGTTTGCGCCAAAGTCTGTGCATAATCTTTGCCAAACAAGATATGTGCGCCACCCGCTTGCTTCATAGATTGCATTTTTCTCCAAACGGCTTTAAAAGCGCTTCTACGACTCTCCAAATCCCCCAATCCAGGCACATCCTCAGGATACTGATCCAAGAAAACAATAGTAGCCCCCTCGTTAGCCAGCTGGCAAAGCTTTTCAAGCACATCTGCCGGCATCAGACGAACCCCAGGCACCACTAAAGCCTTGTATTTAGCGCCCCCCGAAGTTTCTAGCTTACCATCGCGGAAGCACAAGGTACGTACAAATGCATCTGATATATAATCCATGTCATAGCCGGCATCATTGATACGATGTACTGCCTCGATAAATCGGGGAGCTCTTTCGGCCATTTTATGAATATCAAACATTAAAAGGCGTCCATTTTGTTCCTGCCACATGTCGTACACGGGCAAATATACTAAGAAATCGTTGTCCGACTTGCCCATCTGCAAGAAACTTTGGCAACGAGTAATGTACTGAAAGAAAGCTGGTGCGTCACGCCAGATACTATTCGTCGGACTCATGTCGACCGTCGCATAGAATTTCCATCCCGGCCAGGCTGCATCGGCAGGAGAATAAGTAGTACCATGAAAATAAGCATGGTTGACACCCGAAACAAACATCAGGTCGATATCTGGCTTACACTGAGATAAGGAGGTACGAAAATGTTCCGTCAGCCACGTAAATGTTTCAGAAGAAGTATAAGGTTTTCCCGCAATATGTGCCGCCGAGGAAGCATATTTCAGCATGGATAGATCTGAGTCATTCGGACGAGTCAACGAGTCCTTACGCAGACCCTTAATACCAAAATCAGAAAGGCCGAATCCTTCACACTCAGGAATATCAACCGTCGCATACAGATCAATCAAGTTGCCAGGAGAACCATGTGCCTGGTTACGCGTCTTTGCTCCATGTCGATGAGCCCACTCCGTCCATTGGCGCGTAAAATTTTCCTGGAGCATTTCAGCCAATGTTTCACGATAGTCGGATACAATGCGACGTGCCACATCCGTCCGCCCTTCCTCCGACAGGAACTCAGGCAGATATTCTTCCAATTTATACCCACGCCGCGACAAAAATTCGTCGAATAGTCCTTTCGTCCAATCAGCTCCATAAACTTCATAAGAATCATTAAAGAAGTTATGAGGGTAAGAGCTATTCCCCTGCATGCCTCCAAAAGCCTTATCAAAACGGCCTACATAACGTTCAACAGCCTCATGCGAAAAGTGATTCATCACATATCCTTCCCCGCCAGGAGCAGCCCGCTTCACCTTTTGGAATGTTTTACCACAAAATGCGGCAATCAGTCGCCAGTTTCCTTTTGGAGCCTTCCAGTCCAACCGGCCTTCGTGTACCTTATCGGTCAAATCCAAACATTTTCCATCCTCAGAAAAGGCCATCAGTCTCTCCAGTACTGCATAAGGTTTCTGTTTGCTATCCGTAGTCTCCACCTTCTGCTTCAGGCGCTCCCCTTTCTTCAACTGATATTCTTCGATAAGCAGACGACAGGCGGCATCCTCAATAGTCACTTCTGGTCCTCCAAACGGCCAACCTGTACCCGTATTCATATCCATCTGCATACCCAACCTAGCAGCTTCACTTTCTGCATGTCCCAACATTTCCATCCACTGAGGAGAAAGAAATGAAATATCACGTGCCTCGTTTCCTTTAACACCATAAATGGGAGTTATTTCCATTGTACCCATACCAGCGGCAGCATATTCTTCCAAACTGCGGGTAAGATTCGCCTTATCAACGGCGCTTCCCATCCACCACCAACGAGCGCCCGGCTTAGCCTCAACCGACATTTCCGGCCATGCGATATCTTGGGCGCTTAACAATCCGCATGCGCCCAAAGCCAGTACACAAGTCATCAATCGTTTATTCATAATATTCACAGGTTTTGTATTGGTAAATAAATCAGATTCATTTTTCCATATGACAAAAATACACAACTTTCTCCAAAACTCCTCTCTTTATTTTGGCTGTAATCTTATTGATTTTGCCACTTAGCAATGCCAAGTTATCTTTTAAAGTATATATATGAAGAATTAAGCCCTAAAAAAATGCTCATTTTTGCATATTCTTTCAAATATATTCTCTAATTTTGCACCAGTTAGAATAAACATGCAAAAAGATGAAGAAGAAAGCCAATCGGTTAGACGCCATCAAGATGATTATTTCGAGTAAGGAAATCGGTTCGCAGGAAGAGCTGCTCCAAGCCCTGGGGCAGGAAGGATTCGAACTGACGCAAGCCACCCTTTCGCGCGACTTGAAGCAGCTAAAGGTAGCCAAAGCGGCCAATACAAATGGGAAATATGTATACGTACTCCCCAATGACATCATGTATAAGCGCCACAACCACCAAAGCGCAAGCGAAATGCTTATGTCTAGCGGCTTCGTGTCGTTGCAATTCTCGCATAACATTGCTGTCATCCGTACCCGCCCCGGCTATGCCAGCAGCATCGCTTACGATATTGATAACCGCGAATGCCCCCACATCCTCGGAACCATCGCCGGCGACGACACCATCATGCTAGTACTGGCCGAAGAAACCTCACATAACGACGTGCGCACTTTCCTCTCCGAAATCATACCGAATATTTAAACAAAACAATAAGATAGAAATGGATTCTAAACAAATTGATGTGATGGTGGCAGACGCCTCACATGAAGTTTATGTGGATACAATTCTCGACACCATAAGGGAAGCCGCCAAGAAACGCGGCACAGGAATTGCCGAGCGCACACACGAATATGTAGCCACCAAAATGAAAGAGGGGAAAGCCATTATTGCCCTTTGTGGCAACGAGTTTGCTGGCTTCACCTACATCGAAAGTTGGGGCAACAAGCAATACGTAGCTACTTCTGGCTTGATTGTCCATCCCAAATATCAGGGTATCGGACTAGCCAAGCGTATCAAACAGGCCTCCTTCCGCCTGGCACGCCTCCGCTGGCCGTGGGCCAAGATATTCAGTCTTACCAGCGGCGCGGCCGTCATGAAGATGAACACCGAACTGGGCTATGTACCCGTCACTTTCAACGAGCTGACCGACGACGAGGCTTTCTGGAAAGGATGTGAAGGTTGCATCAACCACGACATCCTGGTGGCCAAGAACCGCAAGTTCTGTATCTGCACGGCCATGCTCTATGACCCTGCCCTGCACGAGGAGGATAAAATCTAAGAAGAAATGAATAAATAAACACATATTGAACAATGGAAGCAAAGAAGAAAAAAGTAGTGGTCGCTTTCAGCGGCGGATTGGATACCTCGTTCACCGTGATGTATCTGGCCAAGGAGAAAGGTTATGAAGTATATGCAGCCTGTGCCAACACGGGCGGATTCAGCGCCGAGCAGCTGAAAACCAACGAAGAGAATGCCTACAAGCTGGGTGCCGTGAAGTATGTCACCCTCGACGTAACGCAGGAATACTACGAGAAGAGCCTGAAATACATGGTTTATGGCAACGTGTTGCGCAACGGTACCTACCCCATCTCCGTCAGCTCCGAACGTATCTTCCAGGCACTGGCCATCGCCCGCTACGCCAACGAGATAGGCGCCGATGCCATTGCCCACGGCTCTACGGGTGCCGGCAACGACCAGGTGCGCTTCGACATGACCTTCCTCGTCATGGCTCCGGGTGTGGAAATCATCACCCTGACCCGCGACATGGCCCTGAGCCGCCAGGAAGAAATCGACTACCTGAACAAGCACGGCTTTGCCGCCGACTTTGCCAAACTGAAATATTCCTATAACGTAGGTATCTGGGGCACGAGCATTTGCGGAGGCGAAATCCTCGACTCGGCACAGGGTCTGCCAGAGAGTGCCTACCTGAAGCATTGCACCAAGGAAGGCTCCGAGCAGCTGCGCCTCACCTTCGAGAAGGGTGAACTGAAGGCCGTGAACGGCGAACGCTTCGACGACCCCATCAAGGCCATCCAGAAGGTTGAAGAAATCGGTGCGGCCTATGGCATCGGACGCGACATGCACGTGGGCGACACCATCATCGGCATCAAGGGCCGCGTGGGTTTCGAAGCCGCCGCTCCCATGCTGATTATCGGCGCCCACCGCTTCCTCGAGAAATACACCCTAAGCAAGTGGCAGCAATACTGGAAGGACCAGGTGGCCAACTGGTATGGCATGTTCCTCCACGAAAGCCAGTATCTGGAGCCCGTGATGCGCGACATCGAAGCCATGCTGACCGAGAGCCAGCGCAACGTGAACGGCACCGCCATCCTCGAACTCCGCCCGCTGGGCTTCCACACCGTAGGCGTGGAGAGCGCCGACGACCTGGTGAAGAACAAGTTCGGCGAATATGGCGAGATGCAGAAGGGCTGGACGGCCGAAGACGCCAAGGGCTTCATCAAAGTTTCGTCCACTCCGCTCCGTGCCTACTACGCTACGCACAAGGATGAACTGAACAACATCTGATTTTTCCGCCATGGAAGCAGAAAAGAAACTCAGACGCCCGCGCACCGGCCGCATGCTGGCCGGTGTATGCGCCGGCATCGCAAACTACTTTGCACTCGACCCCACCGTCATCCGCGTTGTCTACACGCTCGCGACCGTATTCACCGCCTTCTCGGGTGTCATCATCTACTTTCTGCTGATGCTGATTATCCCCGAAGAGGAAAACCGTTACTTTCAAGATTAAAACAGAAAGATATTACATATTATGATTAAAGTAGGAATTATCGGCGGAGCCGGCTACACGGCAGGCGAACTCATCCGCCTGTTGCTGAACCATCCGGAGGCGGAAATCGTCTTCGTCAACAGCTCGAGCAACGCCGGCAACAAGATAACCGACGTGCACGAAGGTCTCTACGGCGAAACCGACCTGACCTTCACCGACCAGCTCCCGCTGGACGATATCGACGTGCTCTTCTTCTGCACCGCCCATGGCGACACGCGCAAGTTTCTGGAGAGCCACAACGTGCCCGAAGACCTGAAAATCATCGACCTCTCGATGGATTACCGCCTCAAGAGCGACGACTACGACTTCATCTACGGCCTTCCCGAGCTGAACCGTCGCGCCACCTGCACGGCCAAGCACGTGGCCAACCCCGGCTGCTTCGCCACCTGCATCCAGCTGGGCCTGCTTCCCCTGGCCAAGAACCTGATGCTGAACGACGACATCATGGTGAACGCCATCACGGGCAGCACGGGCGCAGGCGTCAAGCCGGGTGCCACGAGCCACTTCAGCTGGCGCAACAACAACCTGAGTGTCTACAAGGCTTTCGAACACCAGCATGTGCCCGAAATCAAGCAGTCGCTCCGCCAGCTCCAGAACAGCTTCAACTCCGAAATCGACTTCATCCCCTATCGTGGTGACTTCGCCCGCGGCATCTTCGCCACCATCGTCGTAAAGACCAAGGTAGCTCTCGAGGAAATCCGCCGCATGTACGAAGAATACTATGCCAAGGATTCCTTCACGCATATCGTCGACAAGAACATCGACCTGAAGCAGGTAGTCAACACCAACAAGTGCCTCATCCACCTGGAGAAGCACGGCGACAAGCTGCTCATCATCTCGTGCATCGACAACCTGCTGAAGGGTGCCAGCGGCCAGGCCGTCCACAACATGAACCTGATGTTCAACCTCGAAGAGACGGTAGGACTGAGGCTGAAGCCGAGTGCTTTTTAATGAAGAATGAAGAACGAAGAATGAAGAATTCACGCAACAGGAAGGATTCGTTACTGCATGCCAAGAGTTACGCTTTTGCATTGAGGGTAATCGGCATGAACAGGTACTTGAGAGAGCAGGAACAAGAATTCGTGCTGAGTAAGCAAGTTCTTCGTTCGGGTACGGCCATCGGCGCACTGGTCCGTGAATCGGAGTTTGCCCAAAGCCAAGCCGACTTCATTAACAAACTGAGCGTAGCGTTGAAAGAAGCAAACGAGACGGATTATTGGCTCAATCTGCTTCACGATTCGCAATACATAAACGACAATTCGTTCGAAAGCATGGAAAACGATTGTGGCGAACTCATCGCCCTACTCATTTCCTCCATCCGAACAGTAAAAAATAACCAGAAAAAGAGTGAGGAATAAACTCTGAAATTCTTCATTCTTAATTCTTAATTCTTCATTTAAAATATGAACTTATTCGACGTATATCCCCTCTTCGACATCAACATCGTCAAAGGGAAAGGCTGCCACGTGTGGGACGAGAACGGTACGGAGTACCTCGACCTCTACGGCGGCCATGCCGTCATCTCCATCGGCCACGCCCATCCGCACTACGTGGAGATGATCAGCCACCAGGTAGCTACCCTGGGCTTCTACTCCAACTCCGTCATCAACAAGCTCCAGCAGCAGGTGGCCGAACGCCTGGGCAAGGCCAGTGGCTACGAAGACTACTCGCTCTTCCTCATCAATAGCGGTGCCGAAGCCAACGAAAACGCCCTCAAGCTGGCCTCCTTCCACAACGGACGCACACGGGTGGTGTCCTTTGCCAAGGCCTTCCACGGCCGTACGTCGCTGGCCGTCGAGGTGACCAACAACCCTAAAATCATCGCCCCCATCAACGATTGCGGCCACGTCACCTACCTGCCGCTCAACGACACGGCCGCCATGCAGGCCGAACTGGCCAAGGGTGATGTCTGCGCCGTCATCATCGAAGGCATCCAGGGCGTAGGCGGCATCCAGCTGCCCACCGACGAGTTCATGCACGCCCTCCGTCAGGCCTGTACGGAAACGGGCACCGTGCTAATCCTCGACGAGATACAGAGCGGCTACGGACGCAGCGGCAAGTTCTTCGCCCACCAGCACCAGGGCATCCGTCCCGACATCATCACCGTGGCCAAGGGCATCGGCAACGGCTTCCCCATGGCCGGCGTGCTCATCAGCCCCATGTTCACACCCGTCTACGGCCAGCTGGGTACCACCTTCGGAGGAAACCACCTGGCCTGCTCCGCCGCCCTGGCCGTGCTCGACGTCATGGAGCAGGAACACCTGGTCGAGAATGCCGCCCGTGTAGGTACCTACCTGCTGGACGAGCTGAAGAAATTGCCCCAAATCAAGGACGTACGCGGCCGCGGCCTGATGATCGGCCTCGAGTTCGACGAACCCATCAAAGACCTGCGCCTGCGCCTGCTCAAGGAGCAGCACGTCTTTACGGGCGTGAGCGGCACCAACGTCATCCGTCTCCTGCCGCCTCTCTGCCTGTCCATGGACGAGGCCAGCCTCTTCCTCGAGCGGTTCAAGAAAGTGCTAGGCTGATACCCTTTTATCCATCTTCCCTTTCGGCGTGAATAGCATAAGCATCTTCGGACACTTATGTTTTCCACGCCGAAATCTTTTCATACCGGTCTAATTTTTCTGTCGACAACAAAAAGCAAGGTTCCCGTTGCATTTTTCTGGCAAGGTGTACAAATTTCTTTCCAAAACTTATTAACTTTGCCAGAAATCAATCTTTATCTAAAACAAACGCTTATGAGAACAGCCATCATCGGAGCAGGAAACATGGGCAGAGCCATCGCCCGCGGACTGGCAAAAGGCACCATTATCCCTGCCTCAGAGATTATCGTTTCGAACCCCACGCAAGACAAACTCGACGTTCTGAAAGCCGAAATTCCCGACATACAGGTAACCTCAAGCAACCGGAAGGCAGCAAAAGACGCCGATCTCATCATTCTGGCCGTAAAACCCTGGCTGGTAAACGATGTACTTAGCGAAATAAAGCCGAAAGCTCCACAAATGCTGATATCCATTGCCGCCGGCATCAACTTGGGCGAACTGTGGAACATGCTGAATTGTCAGCCACTTCCCCTTTTTCGTGTGATTCCCAACACCGGTATCAGCGAGATGCAAAGCATGACGCTCATTACCAGCGCCTACGCCACCTCTGAACAAGCCAAACAGGTACTGGATATTTTCAACGAAATGGGGCTTGCCATACTCCTACCCGAAGAGAAATTTGCCGCCGCCACGTCTATGACCTCCTGCGGCATTGCCTATGCACTGAAGTACATCCAGGCTGCCATGCAAGCCGGTGTGGAGCTTGGCATCCGTCCCACAGACGGCATGAAAATGGTAGCCCAGTCTCTCAAAGGTGCCGCTGAGCTCATCCTCAACAACGATACGCACCCTGCCCTCGAAATAGACAAAGTGTGTACCCCCGGCGGACTCACCATCAAAGGTATCAACAGCCTGGAGCACGACGGATTCACATCGGCCATTATCAATGCAATAAAAGCAAGTACCACTTAACCATTTATCATTCTAATCACTAAATAACAGTATGGACGAACAGATTAAACAAATAGCCGAGCGCCTGCGCGGATTGCGCGACGCCATGGAACTGACTCCCAACGACATTGCCAACGAATGCGGCATCGACAAGGACGAATACGAACGCGCCGAGTCGGGCGAACACGACATCTCCGTGAGCATGCTCCAACAGATAGCACGCCACTACAACATTGCCCTCGACGCGCTGATGTTCGGCGAAGAACCCAAGATGAGCACCTACTTCCTGACGCGTGCCGGCAAGGGCATCAGCGTGGAGCGCACCAAGGCCTACAAGTACCAGTCGCTGGCTGCCGGATTCAAGGACCGCAAGGCCGACCCCTTCATCGTGACCGTAGAGCCCAACGACCGCCCCATGCACTACAACACGCATGCCGGACAGGAGTTCAACCTCGTCATCGAAGGTACCCTGCTCCTGAGCATCGGCGGCAAGGAACTCACCCTGACCCCAGGCGACAGCATCTACTTCAACTCCAGCCTGCCCCACGGCATGAAGGCCCTCGACGGCAAGACCGTGCGCTTCCTGGCAATCATCATGTAAAATTAGCACAACTATGATAGAAAGATTTCTCCAACAAACCACATTTACTTCCCAACAGGATTTTATAGATAACCTAAAGATAAACGTACCCGACAACTTCAACTTCGGCTACGACGTCGTGGACGCTTGGGCCGCCGAGCAACCCGACAAACCCGCCCTGCTCTGGACCAACGACAAGGGCGAGCACCGTCAGTTCAGCTTCGGCGACATGAAGCGCTATACCGACATGACGGCCAGCTACTTCCAGAGCCTCGGCATCGGCCGCGGCGACATGGTGATGCTCATCCTGAAACGCCGCTACGAGTTCTGGTTCAGCATCGTGGCCTTACACAAGCTGGGTGCCGTCGTCATCCCCGCCACCCACCTGTTGACGAAGAAGGACATCGTCTACCGTTGCAACGCCGCAGACATCAAGATGATTGTTTGCGCGGGCGAATCGGTCATCACCGACCACATCACCGCCGCCATGCCCGAGTCGCCCAGCGTGAAGCGCCTGGTCAGCGTAGGCCCCGAAGTGCCCGAAGGCTACGAAGACTTCCACAAGGGCATCGAGGCCGCCGCACCCTTCGTCAAGCCCGAACACCCCAACACCAACGACGACATCTCACTGATGTACTTCACCAGTGGCACCACGGGCGAGCCCAAGATGGTGGCCCACGACTTCACTTATCCGCTGGGACACATCGTCACGGGCTACATCTGGCACAATCTGAAGCCCGACAGCCTCCACCTCACCATCGCCGACACCGGCTGGGGCAAGGCTGTATGGGGCAAGCTCTACGGCCAGTGGATAGCCGGCGCCAACGTCTTCGTCTACGACCACGAGAAGTTCACCCCCGCCGACATCCTGCAAAAGATACAGGACTACCACGTCACCTCGCTCTGCGCGCCGCCCACCATCTTCCGCTTCCTCATCCACGAAGACCTCACCAAGTACGACCTGTCGCACCTCGAGTACTGCACCATCGCAGGCGAGGCACTGAACCCCGCCGTGTTCGACACCTTCAAGAAGCTCACGGGCATCCGTCTGATGGAAGGCTTCGGCCAAACCGAAACCACCCTGACCGTGGCCACCATGCCCTGGATGGAGCCGAAGCCCGGCAGCATGGGCCTACCCAACCCGCAATACGACGTGGATCTCATCGACTCCGAAGGCCGCTCCGTCGAGGCCGGCGAGCAGGGACAGATCGTCATCCGCACCGACAAGGGCAAGCCCCTCGGCCTGTTCAAGGAATACTACCGCGACCCCGAGCGCACCCGTGAAGCCTGGCACGACGGCATCTACTACACGGGCGACGTGGCCTGGAAAGACGAAGACGGCTACTTGTGGTTCGTGGGGCGTGCGGACGACGTCATCAAGAGCTCGGGCTACCGCATCGGCCCGTTCGAAGTGGAAAGCGCGTTGATGACCCATCCCGCCGTCGTAGAGTGTGCCATCACCGGCGTGCCCGACGAGATCCGTGGCCAAGTCGTAAAGGCTACCATCGTCCTCTCCAAAGCCTACAAGGACAAGGCTGGCGACGCCCTCATCAAGGAACTTCAGAACCACGTGAAGCGTGTCACCGCCCCCTACAAGTATCCGCGTGTCATCGAGTTTGTGGACGAGCTGCCCAAGACCATCAGCGGCAAGATACGCCGCGTCGAAATCCGCAAGAACGACGAGAAGCAATAAGCCGCGGGCTTATCCTTCATAGCCTCAGCCGGAACCTCTTTTCCTAACATCAGGAAAAGGAGTTTCGGCTTTTTCTATCTGCTCAACATAACCATGAACTTCGCGTTTCTAAAGTAGATAGTTACGCGGCTAATGTAGGTAGTTAGCAGGCTAATGTAGGCAATTAAAACATTTGTGAAAGCAATTCCCTTTCCCATTCTACCTATATCAAACTATATTAGTGAAAGTTTCACGCCTTCACAAAATCATAAATTCCTGTAAATAAGAGCTATATGGTGAAACATAGACGGGAAAGACAAATTATAGCTGAAAATCCTCAGCACTAATATAGGACGTGCCCAATAGTACCTGACACAATCCTGCAACAGTTGGCAAGGCTTATAAAAACTGAATCCGCCAGTCATCTATAAACATGTTTGTTTTCCTATAATTAAGTACAAAGATACTGATATAGACTAATTATCGGAATATCTTTTTGGAACACCCCAATGAATATTGAAGATATTTCCGTATTTTTGAAATCTAAAAAAGAATGGCATGGAATTATCAGACTGGTTCAAGGGATTCGAAAAAGGGATAAGCTGCCTGAACGAGGAACAGCGCGCCTCATTCTTTTCGGAATGCGGGAAAAATTGTGTGAAATGTGGAACACTGCAAATCTATCAGGAACTATATGAAAAAGCAAATGGTGATTTGGACACTTTCTTTTCAGAAGCAGACAAACTGCCCGGAGTGAAAAGTGAAATCATTGAAAAAGGTTCTGTGTATCATCTGCACTTTATGGAATGTACCTGCATGCTGCACCGGCAAGGATATGTTTCCACACCTTTACTTTGCGAGTGCTCCAAACAAAGCATTCTTTACGTCTTGCATTCATTATGGAAAGACAAGGCTTTTCAGGTAACAATCTGCGAATCCATTTTACGAGGTAGCCAACATTGCAAAATGCAAATTGAAACGACAGACAATGGAAATACATAATTTACTGGACATCAAATCAAGGGCAGAACTGCGTGAATGGTTAATACAGAACCACAAAACGGAGAAAGAATGCTGGGTAGTCGTGAAACGTGGTAGACCTACGGATAACAATACTTTCTGGTATATTGACGCTGTAGAAGAAGCCCTATGCTTCGGTTGGATAGATAGTACAACAAAGAAGATAGCAAATGAAATAACAGTTCAGAAACTTTGTCCCAGAAAACCACGAAGCAACTGGTCCGAACTCAACAAAGAGAGATGCCGCAGAATGGAACGATTAGGGCTAATGACTGATGCCGGAAGAGCCGTTCTACCGGATATGTCACCTAGTGGTTTTACCATCGACAAGGACCTCTTACAAAGGCTACACTCAGACCCAGTAGTATGGAACAACTTCTGCCAGTTCCCTGATTTATATAAACGAATCAGAATTGACACCATTCAGATCAAAAGAAAACAACCTGAACTTTTTGAAAGCCGCCTGAATAAATTTATAGAAAACACGCGAAAAGGACTTCTCTATGGAGAATGGAATGATAATGGAAGATTATGGGCTCCATAACCATATCTCAACTTTGACAAACACTGGAATACATTCAATGATCTTCTTACCAAGTGCTTCGTCACCCTTTCATAAAGCACTACGTTACACCCTCATGAAGCACTACCTCACACCTTCATAAAGCACTGTGTTACACCCTCATGAAGCACTGTGTTAGAATCCCATGAAATGCTGTATTTCCTCAACTATAGGAAGTAGAATATAAATAAGAAAGTTCGAGAATAACTTGGTCTATGCTATGTTTTGTACATAAAGAAAAAACTCCTTGCAAGCTGTTATCTTACAAGGAGTTACATAAAGCATATCGTACTCGAAGCGGGACTAAGAAAAATACATTCATCCCCCATTTACTATATTTATATATATCTTTATATCAGCTATTTACATTTATTTAAAAGACAATGCAAATGTAATAAAATATAATAAATACCCCAAATTGTTTATGTAGAATGTTTATGTAAAGCCATTATTTCGTATCTTTGTAATGGATATTAAAATGATAAAAATATGGCTATAACATTCAACTTTGAATTAGACAAGAAGAAGAATAGCAGAGGGTGTTATGCTATCTTCATTCGTATTACTGAAAACAGAAAGCATAGGAAGATTAAGACCTCTATAGAATTAGAGAGTTTAACGCACTGGCAAAAGAAAGGGCAAAGAATCTCAATCAAAGAACCTAATTGTGTCAAATGGAACGATACTTTGGATAAGGAGATGGAAAAGGTCAAACAAACCTATAGAGAACTGAAAGACGAAGGCAAAGCCTCAACAGCTACTACCATAATCAATGCAGTCAAGAAAGAAGATAAGACCTTTAACTTTATATCCTATGCAGAAGAATATGCAGAAAGAACATTGTCTGCTGGCAGCTATAGAACTTACACCAAGTATATCACATTCATAAACAAACTAAAGCTATATATAAATAGGGTCACTCCAGAAGAGGTCACAAAACTTCCCAGAAAGAAAGAAGAACTCAAAGCCTATATGTCTAAACTGAAATGCGAATTACTTTTCACTGACATAACACTTTCGTTTTTAAACAAATTCAAAGCTTACCTACAATCACTGCCCAATTCCAAAGAAGAAGGGTTAACATTACAACAAAATACCATAAGCAAGATATTTGATAACTTTGCATCAATCTATAAAAAAGGCATCTGGGAACTTGAAGCAGAAGGACTTACCATAAAAAACAATCCTTTTGAAAACTTCAAATGCGAAACTATAGAGACCAACAAGGAAAAGCTTACAGAAAGCGAAATAAGGCTCATAGAAGGACTTACATTAAAAGAAGGCAGTCTTATATGGCATTGTAGAAACTGCTTCTTATTTGCCTATTATTGTGCAGGCATGAGGGCTGGGGATTTAATTCAACTAAGAGGAACTAACATCACATCAGACAAAAGGCTCATTTATCGCATGGATAAAACAAGTACCCAAAAGAATATAAAGCTATTTGAGCCAGCCTTAAATATTCTTTCTCACTACATGGATATAGAGAAACCTACAACAGACTACATCTTTCCCCTTTTAGACAATAATGCCATATATGCAAAAGCCATCACATGGGAGGAAAAAGATAAACTGCCAGCAGAGGTTAAAAAGAACCTCATGCAGCAGGTTAACTCCAAAAACAGCCTAATTAACAAATACCTTAAACAAATTGCAGAAATGGCTGGAATAAACAAGAAACTATCCATGCACATAGCAAGACATATCAATTCTTCTTACCCATTGAAAACAGGGAACTCACAAAGATTGTCAGCTTAACAGGTAACGATTTGGAAACCAGCGAGCTTCTCTATTCTGCAATGTTCTGCATCAATCAAAAGAACGCTTTTTTCATTTGCAAAAGTAGTGTTTTTCTCTTTCATTGCCAAAGTTATTTCTCTGAAAAATAGAGTAAATCAAACATCTTATCATTATTGTACATTTGTTGCACATCTTGCTGATGAAAATCGGTAGTACTGTCTTGCTTTTAATTCCATACCGTTTCCACATCATATTTGAACCTGCCCGTTTGCGAATAGCCTGTCGGCAGGTTCGCCTGTCTGTGTGCCGACAGGCACGCCGGCAGACCGGTCGGCAGGCAAGCTGGACGGCAGGCAGATTGGAGCGCAGGCAGGCTTGCAGGTCAGCGTGTGTATACGCTTTTGTTTATTGTACCATTCCTTTGTTGCTTCATTACTACGTTGATAGACGGATGTATTGTACCACCGATTTATATCATCCAAACTCCACCTCTCTAAAGCCACAATCCATTGCTGATACCTTTATTTGAAGTTTCGCTGTTGTAAACCTGCACAACAGCACGACAGCAAACCAGCATATCATTGAAACCATGTTGCTTCCTATCTGCATTGAATTACTTTCTTGGTTGTCGGGTTCTGTTCTTCATTGTTTTAGCAAACTATTGGTTCGCTGAGCTTGTAAACAAGCGAGGCTGTATTTGCCCCAAATAGCATTTCCTTATTGGTCTAATGTCTGTTTTGGCTGTGATTGGCACATATCAACATCGAATTGACACTATTGTCTGTTTCTCAGAAGGATGAAAATCCGGCTTTGTTCCCTGTAATCTCAATAAGGTGCAGGCTTGCACACCGCCCTATTCCCTTTCTTCTTTTGGGCAGCTTGGGCATCGGGAAACGATGCTTTGAGAGCCGAAATAACAGCACAAATTCCAATCCGTTTGCTGACGGATTATTGATTTCACGAGAAATCAGCAAGGTGTCCTTCGGGTTACCCGAAGGCTTTTCGGTTACTGCCGAAAAGTGGCAGCAGCAAGGTATGTTTCGAGTTACTCGAAACCTTTCGGGTTACTCCCCGAAAGCCTTGCCGCTGGTTGCACCTCTGAAGTCGGGCAACCTGAATAACGGATGACACTAATTCCTCCGTTTATTCCCAAACAATCTGACAAGAGACATTGGATGACAAGCTGATGTTTTTCTTATTCCTAACATTCTCATACAAATATGAGCCATCAGACCTATACACAAAAAGACAGACAACAGACATATCTTAATTTTCTCAACAAGAGTGAATGGTTCTTTGGGATGTTGTATCGCATTTCTTAATGATTCCATATACAGACCAGATATTTCAAGTTAGGAACGGAGCTGTCCGAACGATGTCCATTCCGGAACATCAAGACACAGACAAAGACTACGGCAAAGGCTCAGACCGGATGTGCATCATGCAGGCATTAGCTACATCCGCCGTTTTTTTTATTTGACATACCTTGTACCTTCGTACTTTTCACACACAATAGGACTGACAGCTCCCGTTCCATCAAAGCCATGATTAGCTTCCATTGAGAAGCAGGTTCACAGCACCTTGTTTTATTCTTCCAATTTATTCAATCTCTCATAAGTATCTTGCAAGGCTTTCGGCACCACAATCTTCAAGCGGGAAATACGTTCCCGTTCTTCCAATTGCCACTCTTTGTATTGGGTAAAAAGCTGCATGTGACGCTGTTTCTCCTGTTCCAATGCCTGCTTGAATTGCTGGATGTCCTCCAAGGTCTTCTTTTCCGCTTGTTTCTTGATGGCAAACTTCATCCTGTTCAGCTCACGTTCATTTTGGCGATGCCATTTCTGAAGTTCAAAGAACACGTCTTCCACCTTTTGCGGGTTTACGGATGGAGTATGCGCATAAATCAGCGTGTCTTTCCCATTGCCGTCCGTGCTATAAGGTTTCACCATTTTATTTTGCAATTCTTCACGGGCAGCAGAGAACGCGCCGCCCGGATGAATATATTTGCCAATGGTAGCGGCCACGGCTTCCAGTTGGAAATAACGGTTACGTTCTTTGATGTTCAGCAGCGAAATTATATCCGCTTCCTTGGTCTCTTCCGGATACTTCGGTTTGGAAGGGAGTTCAATCCCTTTGTCTGTACACCATTCCTCAAAAGTCTGGTTGGCAACCCGTTTCAGTTCCTTGTCTTTGGCTTTGACCGCTTCCCTCATCCAAGCGCAGAAAGCGTTCATAGAAGAAATTTCCTCCAAAAGCGGGCGCACTTGCTCCAACATTTTTTCATCATAGCCGATGTTGACGGTCTTGCCCGATTCGGAAGCAGAGCCTACAATATCGACTTTTGTAGTGACAAAGGTCAAATTTTTCAGTTTTGCCTCACAACCGGCTATGACTTCTTGTGCGATATCCGCCAGATGGGATGCCGAAGTAGAGGTCAATCCATGCTCGCTGAAAAAGATTTCGTTGGTTGTTTCCATTTTAATGATAATTAAAAGATTCTTATCCACCGTTCTTCTGACATGCCGCCACACGAGTGGACGATGTAATAAAGCACAACGGCCATAGCCAATCCGATTAGTATGGCGGTAAATACCCTTCGTTTATTTATTGGCATTCCTACTCCGATTAAAAAAACGTTCCTGATTTTCATTCGACATCGCCTCCGTACCGCCATAGTATGTGATTTCCCAAAGCAATCCGGCAACCAACTCTTTCGGAGCGATTTTTACGTCTTCCCCTATTACGATTTCCATACCGACACTTTCTGCCCAATGTGAGTGATTCGAGAGGGGATAGCATAGTGCATTGTCTTCTTTTGCATAGACAGAACAGTTCATGTCCACCATTGGTATGCAACCCTCCCAACGATACCCCAAACGGATATAGTAAGGGGAATGCACCGGTTTTATCTCCTGTATCGAATGATAGATTTTTCGCCAGCCCTCCATGTCAAGTCGTGCGGCCTGTTCCGGCGCATTCCGTTGCCACAAAGTTTTGAACGCCGGGGCTATCTCGTCAAAACTGAATTGTTCCAATAAATCTTTGAATGTCATATTGCAAAAAATTAAAATTATTATATCCACAAATCTCCGTAATGGTCGATGAAGAGTTTCATGCCTTCACGGATGCGTTTCCGCTTCTCCGCATCTTCCTCGCTCCATTGGTCTGTACGCTGGTACTCCTCGAAAGCATAAATCATCTTGCGGATGATGTTCAGCCATTCCGCATAGCCTTTGTCTTCTCCATGCTTTTCAATGATGTTGCCCGGTGTACCGCCGTATGGCCCTTTTTCTGCCTTCAAGAAAGCCCGAAGATGGTTGGCGATAATCCTTGCCAAACGTGTGTCCAAAGACCATACGTCTTCATACGATACTTCCGCATATCCCTCGTGGCATTTGGCTTTCCACGCTTTTTCTTTCCATGCCGGTGTCTTGTTCATACCTTCTGTTTTTTGCAAAGGTATTCGCGCTAAATGCCAAATCGTGGCAGAACAGAAAAATAATTTGCCTATGCTTCAATTCAGCACATTTAATGATTTCTTTTGCAAGCAAAAACTTATTATGGAAGATTTTGATTTGCCAGACATTCTGAAAGGAAGAATTGAGAAAAGGAAAGAAGAAGAAACCGAATGGAAAGCCTCATGTCTTTCAGTGGAAGAATTGCTTTGCTTGCAACTGCTAGGATATTCTTCCCGGCAAATAATAGAAAGAGTTAATCCCGAAGTTAACGAACAGCTAAAAAGGACGGCAGCAAAAGCCACTCGTGAGCTTGACAAAGCGAAACGGATATTGGACAGGCAGGCTAAAGCAGGAGTTATCACTATTCCGTATTATGCAGTCGATTATCCTTACCATTTCAGGAATCTATGCAATGACACCCCACCTCTCATTCATGTATCAGGCAATTTGGAATTGCTCAACCGGAACGATACAGTGACCATTATCGGTGCCCGTGCAGCCGATGCTGAAGGTTTGGACGCAGCTTATCGGTTTGGCAAGCAGATAGGCGGGCAAGACCATGTGGTAATCAGCGGTCTTGCATTGGGATGCGACACGGCGGCGCATCGGGGTTGTCTTGATGCGGAGGGGCAGACTATCGCCATTGTCGCTTCCGGATTGGACATCACACATCCAAAAGTAAACAAAACCTTACAGGAGGAAATCGTGGCAAAAGGTGGAACTATCGTGTCCGAACATCCGTTCGGCATGAAGGCAAACCCTACGAGGCTGGTTGCCCGATGCCGTATGCAAGTGGCTTTGACCCAATCGGTCATTGTGGCGCAATGCCCCATTATCAGCGGAACCATGTATGCCATGCGCTTCGCACAGGAATATGACGGTGATTTCTTTGGTTGGGAGAACGACATTTATGCGGTGGAGTATGACACATGGGATGAACTAAACTCCGGCAACAAATTCTTACTAGACTATAATCTTGCCATTCCTCTCCGACCGGAACAAAACATTACGCTGAATCAATCTTATCAACTAACAATAAACGACATCAAAAATGACACTGAAAGAACTTATCATGAAGGTTGACTTCGACAGCCTTCTCCCGTATCTGGAGAAATGGGAAAAGAAGAATTTGGATAACATCTATGCCTTCCGTGAAGCATACGATATTCTTAGGAACATGGAACCGGACAAGGATTATAGAGGGGAAGTTACCATAATAACGACAACAAGAGAAGACGGGACAAAAATCACACAGATAAACTTCTTGGACGATAATGTATGGGAAAAAGAACTGGCCAAAGAACTTGTTTTTCCGAAAGGCATGCTGCTCAGTCCGGAAGAACTTGCCATGCGCTGCCTGTGGGAAATCACTTTCTATGGCTTTTCGCCCGCAGATCTTGAAGACACATTCTCTAAGATGTTCGGCAGGCAGAAGCCGATGAATCGTTACGAAGTGGCATTGGACAAGCTGGAAGAAAGCATATGGAAGCATCAGACCCCTCGCAAGTTCCGTGCAAGGGATGAAGACGGCGAACGGCTGACCATTGCACATTTCCCATTTAAGTTTTGTAACAAGCCGATGAACCGGAGCAAGAAAAAACGGAAATACCGTCAAGACAAGCGCGAAGAATATCTTGAGGTCATGGCAAAACGTGAAACGCTCATACAGATGCTTACCATTCCGGGTAGTAGCTTTAAGCGCAGCGATGTAGAATTTTTGTTCAACATTGCGTATGGCATCCGGTATGACTATTGTTCTGTTCTTCATGGAACAAACGGACGGCTGGACTATATCCTTAAGTCTATGACAAAATATCAACAGCTTGATTCATGCCGATATGACCATGCGATTGTATTTATCCGCTATTCTTCCTGTTATCCGCCGGATGATGCTGAACTGGAAACATTCCGTCAAGCGGTGCATAACCGGTTGGGATATGAAAATATCTTGTTCGGTACTGCCGTAGAGAACAATGAATGTGAACAAATCAAAGTTATGCTGTTATTGAATAAAGCTGCATGAAGACAACAAAGAAGAAAGTGCAGGTCCATTTTTAGCAGCTTCTTCTTCGTTGTATTTCCTTGAATTCCGCATTCGGCCAATATATACCCTCTGAGAACGAAGATATACTTCATCGCCAGTTTAATATATACTGCAACAGCAAACGAAGATATACTTCATCGGCCAACGAAGTATATCTTCATTTTCAATGTAGTCGAGTTTGGCAAATTACGAACATTCATTTTTCCTTATATGGGGTTTATAGAAGAAGGAAAAAAGGAGAAAAATTATCCGATACAGCGCATGACGATACTGACCATAATTTCTTTCTCCTCCATGCGTGACTCTGCGATCATAATTGTGAGTGCGACCAGCGTATAGTCGGCTATGCGTTTCTGACCTTTTCCGTCATATAGGATGCCGTTGCAGTTGAGAAAATATAAGAACAGGGCTGCCGCTATCCGCTTGTTCCCGTCATTGAAACTGTGGTTCTTGGTGACGAAATAAAGCAGGTTGGCGGCTTTCTCTTCTACTGAGGGATAAACGTCCTTCCCTGCAAAGGTCTGGTAAATATCACCGATGCTGCCCCTGAACGAGTCGTCTTTTTCATGGCCAAACAAGCCAGACTTATTGCTGAAACACATCGTGTCAATCAAGCGGCGGCACTCATCGTATGTCAGAATGTAAGTTGCTTCGTGTCCCTGCGGCCGGGACATCCGTGATGGTCGTAATCATCGAGCATGGAAAGAGCCACGCTATAGTCTTCAGATACATTAAAAATCTGTTGAAAGTCCATCATGCTTCTTATTCTATTCATTCCCAGTGAGTTTCCTTACTCCGCCTCCTTAAAGTTATAAACCGGCTTGATGACATTCACCACTGATACAGTATCGTTGATATTCCGGATAATCTCGTCCTTTGGCTTATACACCATCGGCGACTCGTCCTTGGTCTCTTCGTTCACGCATTCTGTATAGATGCCTTGCATGGATCGGGCATAATCATCCAAACTGATGTTCTGAAACGCCTGGCTTCGGCTCATGATACGTCCTGCACCGTGGGGAGCAGAACAGTTCCAATCCCCATTGCCTTTACCGATGCAGATGAGGGAACCGTCACGCATGTTCAATGGGATGATACATTTTTCTCCGGCATTGGCAGAAATAGCACCCTTGCGGATGATATTGTCATCGCTAATATAGTTATGTATACTTTCAAACTGAAGGTCGTCTTCACACATGTCGGCATATCCTTGACTAATAAGGTAATCCATGATAAGCCCCGTAATCATGCGCCGGTTTATCTTTGCCCATTGCTGGCAGAGGCGCATATCGTACAGGTAGTCCTCACAATAGCTGCCTTCCAAGTAGGACAAATCGGGCGGTATCGTAGGTTTACGCATTTTGAACGAATTGTGCAGTTCGCGGATAACGTCCTGTAACTCATTTTTCCGTCCGGCCTGTTTATATTCCGCAATCAGACGGTTCTGTTCCTCCATCAGTTTCGCCCAACCGGACTGGCATTTCACGGCCAACTTCTGGTAGATATCGGCAACTTGTTTACCCAGATTACGGCTTCCGGTATGCACAACCAAATAAAATAGACCGCTTTCATCCTTGTCTAATTCGATGAAGTGGTTTCCTCCGCCCAGCGAACCGATGGAAAGATTGAGGCGTTTCGTCTCTTTCAATTCCCGGTAGCAACGCAACTGCTTGATGAGGTCCTTGCTCTCGCGGTAAGCATCCATATACGTTTGTGGCAACGGTGCATACTTGTTGTCCCGATAATTGCGTCCAGACGGGATGTGATGCAGGATGAACTCATTCAAGGCGTGGTAATCTATCTCTTTCATGCAGGTGAACGGCTGCACAAGGATGCCGCAACCGATGTCCACACCTACGATATTGGGGATAACCTTGTCTCCCAAGTCACCTGTAAAGCCGATGACACAGCCTGCCCCAGCATGAACATCAGGCATGATGCGGATTTTGCAGCCGCTGAATGCGGGGATAGTCAGCAACCGTTCTATCTGTTCGATGGCGGTTGTTTCGATATTGTCCGTGAATATCTTCACGTCGTGATTCTGAATGTTTCTCATTATTTTCACCTATTTAGAGTTTACGAGTGCAAAAATAAGAGAGGGTGTGTGCCGAATTGAGGCATAAACAGAAAAATATCAACCCCGTGCTTTATTTTGGCACAGAAAAACACTTTCTTTGCGCAAAACTATTGCTTATGACACTGAAAGAATTGGTAATGAAAGTGGATTTCGACAGTCTTCGCCCCTACTTGGAGAAGTTTGAACCGGAACATCTGGACAACATTTATGCTTTCCGCGAGGCATACGATATTTTGCGCCGCATGACTCCAGTTAAAAATGGACAACATGAAATCCATGTAAGCTGGAGCGGAGGGGAAATGGAGGATGAAGAGAAATGGATAAGCGTGCATCCTATGCATGAAGTCAGTTGGGAGGAAGATTTGACTGCGGATGTTGTGGTTGCCGATGATGTACACCTCACCGATGAAGAGCTTGCCATGCACTGCTTGTGGGAAATCACTTATTGGGGATTTTCCCCACAAGAACAATTGGAAACCTTTAATCGGAAGTTTAATCACCATAAGCCGACCAATCAATATGAAATTGCTTTAGACAAGCTGGAGGAAAGCATTTGGAAGCACCAAACACCTCGCAAGCTTCGCCGTCGAGGGAAAAACGGAGAACGATACACCGCCCTGCAAAGTACTTGTGACTTGTTCAATGACCGCAAGAACCGCTCCAAGCGGAAACGGGAATACCGTCAGTACAAACGGGAAGAATATCTGAAACGGATGGCAGCCCGCGAAAACCTGATAACACAGCTATCCGCCGAAGGAAGTAGTTTCAAGAGAAGTGATGTGGATTTCCTTCTTCACATTGAGTATGGAAGACAATACGACTACTTGTCCGTCACAAGCGGAACTGATGGACGTTTGGACTACATTTTAGAGTCAATGACCAAATACCAACAACTAACGTTGGAGAAGTACAATAATGCTGTTGTTTTTCTAACGGTTCCTGCTTGCTGCCCACCGACAAGCCAAGAAAAAGAACGGTTTGAAGAAGCCATGCATCGACATTTAGGATATGATGACATGCTATTCGGTATGGTCACCCATGAAAACAATGAACAGTACATTAGAGTTATGCTGCTACTGAACCGACGATAAAATAATATAAACAAGGAGGCTACCTTCTCATTTTTCGGGCAACCTCCTTGTTTGTATGTCAAGACAGAATCTGTACTTTCAACCGTTTGGTTTCGTCTTCGACCAGCTTGTCCCACAAGCGTGAGCGTTGCAGAGAGGAAGCGGGAATGCGGTCTTGATACTTTTCCAAAAACTCTGCATTGTAAATCTCATCCCGCATGTAGCAATCGATGATTTCATTCCAATCCCAATAATCGGCGAATTGTTCTAAAATGGCAGATGTCAGTTCCAATGATGAATTGCGCGACAATTCCCGCCAATTCCAATAGTTCTTGTATTTCTCCAAGTTTTCTGCCGTGAATAGGTGCTCGTTGCTTGAGCCGGAGATTTCTTCCCAGTCAATTCTGTTCTTGAATTTCTCAAGCATAGAAACCGTCCAAAGGATGTTGTTGTTGCCGGAAACCGTTTTCCATTCCACTTTGTCCTTGTATCTCTCCAGCAGTTGTTCGTTCCAAACAAAGTCGCCCGAAAGTTCCTTCCAAGCGGCATCTTCCAATACTTTCACCATAAAATCGTTGCTTAAATTCTTTGTTGCCATAATACGTTAATGTTTAGAAGTTTATCATTCATTCTGCTGCAAAGTAAAGAGCATTAAATGCCAAAACGTGGCATATCATAAAAGAAATACAGGAAAAATAGAAAAAATTAAGGTTGAGCTACGATTTGGCACAAGGAAACGCGTAACTTTGTGGCATAACCATTAAATGACAGCAATATGTCAGCAAATCTTTTTGGACGATACGTATGGCTGATGGACATCTTGCGCAGATACAAACGGCTGACGTTTCAGGAAATCAACGAGCTTTGGCAGGAGAGCGGCTTAGGATATGGCGAGGAACTGCCCTTGAAGACCTTTCATAACCATAAGAAAGCTATCAAAGACATCTTCGATGTATATATAGAGTGCGACCGAAAGGACGGATACCGTTATTACATTGACGAGCCGGAACGCATAGAGGGTAACAACCTGCGCAACTGGCTCATCAGTTCATACGCTACATTGAACCAAATCCAAGCGGATAACAAACTGGAAGACCGGATTATCTTTGAGGAAATCCCTTCGGGACAGACTTGGCTGACCTGCATTGCGGATGCCATGCGTCGTAACCATGTGTTGAGCATTATGCACCAAGGGTTTGGTAAGCCGGAACCCAGCACGTTTGAGATTGAGCCATACTGCCTGAAAGTCGTAAAGCGTCGTTGGTACGTGGTGGCGCGCAGTCCTTATTACTCCGAGCGGAATAAAGAACAAGGCGTCAAGCCAAGTGATGTGTATTTGGTGTACGCCCTCGACCGTATTTCAGACATCCAAGATACAGGCAAGACATTCAAGATGAAGAAGGACTTCGATGTACACAGCTATTTTGAAGGATGCTGTGGCGTAATCACTTCTAACGAATCGCCTCAAAAGATTGTTCTTCGGGCATACAATGGTTTTGCAGACTATCTGCGCACATTGCCCTTGCATGAATCACAGCGTGAGATTGGAAGTGATGACGAATCGACTCTTTTTGAATACCACCTGAAACCGACTTTCGACTTCTACCAACTGGTGCTTGCTCAAGGCGACCAAGTGGAAGTGTTGGAGCCGGACCCCGTGCGTGAAGAGATGCGTAACTTCGCCCAAAACATGTTGGACTATTATACAGAGAAAAAGGAGAACATGCCATGCAAGGAATAAACTTCATAGCCATAGATTTTGAAACGGCTACAGGCAAACGTGCCTCCATTTGCGAAGCCGGTATCTGTATTGTGCGTAATGGTGAGGTTGCAGAATCCCGTTCTTGGCTTGTCCGTCCGCAAGGAAACAGATACAGTTATTGGAACATGCAAATCCATGGAATACGTCCAAGCGACACTCTAAATTCGCCGGAGTTTCCCGAAGTGTGGGCTGAAATCTGCGAATACCTTAAAGACATTCCTGTACTTGTGGCTCACAATGCGGCCTTTGACATCGGTTGCATCCGTCATTCATTGGAACTATACGGCATGGAGAAGCCGGACATCACTTATTATTGTTCCCTCCGTGCCGCTCGCAAACTCTATGACTTCGGCTGCAATAGTCTGGATTACCTTTGCGACCAGTTTAAGATTCCATACGGTCAACACCACCGGGCAGGAGATGATGCGGAAATGTGTGCGAGGCTGTTTCTGAGAGAAATAAAGGACTTCGGACTTTGTGGATTAGAGGAAATGAAATACTATAGTGGAAAATTATAAAATTACGAATATTATGGAACAACAATGTAACGACAATCAAATTGGGTTGAAAGCAATAGGAGAGCTTTCAGGCTTGAGCTTTTTCATCCCGAATTATCAGCGTGGCTACAGGTGGACATGCCAGCAAGTGATGGACTTGCTTAACGACATCAACGAGTTCGATGCTAGCAAAGATGGATTCTATTGCTTGCAACCATTGGTGGTGAGACTACGCAACGAAAAAGATATTGTAACAAAAATTCATGAAACGAATAAACTTTCAGAAATAAGGGAAATTCTTAATAAGAGTGTTGGCAAGTGGGAGGTTATAGACGGGCAACAGCGACTTACCACTATATACATCATTCTCAGATGCCTTGGCTCCAATGAGCCTTATTCATTGGAATACGCAACTCGCGGCAAAAGCAGAGAGTTCCTTCTCAATATGGATAAGTATGACGAGAATGAAAACATTGACTTTTATTATATGACTCAAGCCAGAGAAACTGTGAACAATTGGCTCAAAACTGACTTTGACAAAGAGGCATTCTTGGACAAGCTGAAAAACAAAGTTAATTTTATATGGTATGAATCTGTTGACGAAGACCCAATAAAGGTGTTCACCCGACTGAATATCGGCAAAATAGCCCTTACCAATTCAGAACTTATTAAGGCATTGTTCCTCAACAGATCTAATTTCGCGGGAAAGTCGATGGACAGTTTAAGATTAAGGCAACAAGAAATCGCAACTGAATGGGACAAGATAGAATATACCCTGCAAAGCGATGAGTTTTGGCTATTTCTGCACGACAAGGGATATGACCGCCCCACGCGCATAGACTTCATTTTCGATTTGATTTGTAACGAAAATGCACTTGATATTGAAAACCTCAACAAAGAGGATGAAAAGGAAAAGGTTATTGGTACAGACGAATACAGGACATTCCGATACTTTTATGAATACTTCAAGTCCTCACACCAAGATGGAAATAATGACGAAAAAAAACAATTGCAGAAAACAGAAAGAGCTTGGCAGATAGTAAAATCCTATTTCCAGACGTTTAATGAATGGTATAATGACTTGGTACTTTACCATTACGTAGGTTTTCTCCTTGCGGTAGGCTCCATTTCTATTAAACAACTTGTAAACTTCTGGAAGGCGAAGAAGGACAAGAAAGAGTTTGTGCGCTATCTGAAAGACGAAATCAAGAAAGCGATAGGTGACAATGGCACAGACTACCAATACAAGGAGGATGGAAGCGATAAGACCAAATGCCGCAGCCTGTTGCTGTTCCACAACATACAGACAGTGATAAACCAAAACCATGCACAGCAAAGCAACGACAAATACAAGATAGGTACATTTTACAAGTTTCCGTTCCACTTGTACAAGTTGGAAGGCTGGGATGTGGAACACATCAACTCCAGTACCAACAATCCGGAAGAAGATGACGACACGCGCAAGGAATGGCTTGTCAACGTCTACCTAAGTGCCGATGAAGTCACGCAGAAAGACATAATCAAATATTTCGACACAGAAGACGATGGAGCAAAAGGCTTGCTTTTCGAGGATATAAAGAATGGCATAAAAAAGAGTATCAATGAAGACCCTGAGGTTTGGACACCAGAAGAAAAGAACAGGATATGGAATTACGCTCTGCTTGACTCATCGACGAACAGGAGCTATGGCAACGCCATCTTCTCCGCTAAACGCCGTGTCATTATAAGCAAGGACCAGGGCCGACTGATACCGGTGCCGAGGGTGTTGAAGAACGGGAAAATCTCAGTGGACAAGGAGAGTAAGTACGCCACCTCCTCTTTTGTGCCGCCATGCACCAAACAAGTGTTCATGAAATATTACTCATCGGCAATCGGCAAGAGCAATTACTGGACTAAAGCCGATGCTGAAGCTTACAAAAACGACATAGACTCATGCTTGGAAAAGCTTGACCAAAACGATTAAGAGGACAAACAATGACAAACGAAACAACTTCATTCTGGAAATTTATCGGCAATTACCAAATAGAAATTCCGATAATACAACGCGACTATGCACAGGGCAGATTGGGCAAAGAATACTTGCGCAATAATTTCCTTGGGAATCTAAAGCAGGCATTAGATCATCAATTGCTGGAACCTGCATTGAAACTTGATTTTGTCTATGGTTCCGAAGACAAAGGCAGACTGTCTCCACTTGACGGCCAACAAAGGCTTACCACACTATGGCTGCTTCATTGGTACGTGGCACTCAGGGCTGGCAAACTCGAAGAAGCTTCTGTAAAACTGAGAAATTTCACATATGAGACGCGAATATCTTCAAGGGAGTTTTGCAGAAACCTATGCATACCCCAAAATTTTGAAGAATATGACGGCAACATAGGAATTGTGGATTTCATAACCAGCCGTACTTGGTTTTACTCTTCCTGGAAGCAAGACCCAACCATACAATCAATGTTGAGAATGATTGGCGGCACAAAGATTAACGATAAACAAGGTAACGATATTATTGATGGCTTGGAAGAATTGTTTGACGCAAACAAAGAGAGTTTTGAAAGTTATTGGACAGCTTTGACTTCTGAAAATGCACCTATCATGTTTTATTATCTTAATCTTAAAGACTTTAAGCTAACGGATGACTTGTATATCAAAATGAATGCTCGTGGTAAGCAACTCACTTCATTCGAGAATTTCAAGGCTGATTTTATCGGATACATTGAAGAAAAGGCAAAAGAGGATGATGCTTGGGGAAGATTTCTTAATACCGAGAAAGGCATTCCTATAAAACTCGACACTGAATGGACGGATGTCTTTTGGAGAAACCATGACGCTAATGGGGATATTGACAGGATTTTCTTTGCTTTCCTAAACAGATATCTCTTGAATTGCGCTATCATATATAATGACGCAAAGGGCACATCAAAAGAATGGAAATTATATGGAACGGAATCAGACGATTCATCGCTTCGCTATGATAATGGCTTTAGCATCTATTCTTCCATCCTCTCAAAGCCAGAATTTTTGGAGAATCTAAGCTCCCTTTTTGAGCGTTTATCAGGAGTCAAGGAAGATGTCTGTGCGTATCTGCCAAAGTGGTTCAAGAAGTTTGATTTCATTCCCAAACACACTGAGAATACTATTTCCACGCTCACTCAAACGCAGAGGGTCGTGTTCTTCGGAATATGTCGATATTTGGAATCCTGTACAATGTTTAATGGCTGCCACTTCAGAAAGTGGATGAGAGTGGTATGCAATTTGTCAGAGAACACCACGATAAATACGGTGGATGCAATGATTGCACGTTTGAAACTGATAGATGAATTGAGCAAACACGCGGAAGACATCTATGAATATCTGGCAAGCGAAGATCTCGAAATGCAATCCAAAGCGTCTCCTGAACAATTGACCGAGGAAATAGCGAAAGCCAAGCAAATACTCAAGCCTCAAGAAGCGCAACTGCCCGAACGGCCTGCTGATTGGAATGACGATAAAGAATGGAATTGGGAGTCGGCCATTATTGAAGCGGAAGGATTCGCGTTTTTCAATGGGACAATAAAATTCTTGTTCAAGGATGCCAATAGTGGGGATGATTGGACTTGTTTCACGCCTAAGTTTGCAAATAGCAAATTAATATTCAGCTCCGATGGCTTGACATTGGAATATAAAAGAGAAGCTAAGGCCAATAGAATTCTCTTGTCATATTGTGACCAATGGTGGGAACAAATACAGTCTTATACTTATCATGACAAATATATCTTTGGATGTTCCGCTCAACTTTGGAAAGACAACATATTAACTCGGAAAGGCGCAACTGATAATACATTGCTATATGCTAATGCCATTCATCATTTGTTATTAGGAGATAGCATAAACACAATGTTACAGCTAAAAGATCCTGACGACTACCGAAATATTGCTTTTGACAAGTTGGTAAATACTAATATTATCGGATGGAGTCAAAGTCAAGGAAGGCCGGACAGATACTATATAAGGTGGACACACGATGGATTTTGTTTGTACCCAAGTAGTGAAGGCGTAATTCTGACCTTGAACAATCGCGATAGCTTGTTAAGCAAGCTGTTGGATGAAGGCAAAATTACATTGTTGCATGGGGAAAGACTTGACACTAAGCCTTATAAAATGTTCTGGGGCTGGGATATCAAATTCCAATATAATAAAGAGGATAATGAGTTTCCCTACTTGTTCCAATGGCAATCTTGGAACTGGATTGACATGTATGAGGAAAATAAACGTCTTTGTGAAGATGAAAGATTAAAAACTCACGACCTGACTATTGATGGCAGCGAGATAAAAGATGAAAATGATTTGATTGATAAAATGAATCAATGCATAGACCGTTATAGGGATGCAAAAAAACATATTGACCAACAGAATTAATATCCTCCATCTCTCCGACACCCACGGTCTGCATCGGCAACTTCCCCAGTTGCCCGATGCAGACGTGATTGTCCATTCTGGCGACTTTACCATGGCTGGCACAGGACAAGAAGTGTTTGACTTCACCAACTGGTTCTGTGACCTGCCCTACCGTCATAAAATCTTCATTGCAGGAAACCATGACGATTGTCTGTATGGAGCTGAATTGTCAGGATTAGATGATAATTGCCATTATCTCTGTAACTCAGGTATCAACATTGAAGGTATAAAGTTTTATGGTGTGCCTATGTTCATGGAAGATGACATGACCAGAAAATACAAAGAATATCTTTCTGGCATACCCAATGATACGGATGTATTGGTTACCCATCAACCACCAGCAGGCATACTTGATTATGACGGGCATCGGCATTACGGAAGCCTTGAATTATTCGAGAAAATACAGATAGTTTGTCCAAGGCTTCATTTGTTCGGACATATTCACTCCGCTTTTGGGACATCATTATCGAATGGAACGATTTTCTCTAATGCGGCTTTAGTCGATGAACTGTATTATTTCGTACAAGAAAGAATAGCGGTATTACCCATTCTCAGACTTTGATACACATTTTATAGACCAACGGGATTATGCTTCTCCAATATACGAGGAGCAAGGTTTCGGTACGCCCGAAACACAAACTTGCTCCCCTCAAAACTCCGTTGGATTGGTTCAGAGTAACTCTATTCCTAACATCCACGGTCAGTCCCTTAATTTTCAGAGTTTACGCCATGCCTCAATGTCCTCCCCGTAGGCGGCAAGATGCTGCCGGGCGATGTTCTCCACCAGTCCAGACACGCTCATCCGCCGCTCGCCCAACATGCGGACGATGCGGTCAAGGGCGTCGCGCGTGCTGCGGCTAAGGAACACAGGCTTGCGGTCTTCAATGGACGGAACGGTGAGAAAAGATTCCTTGTACTCCTCCAATGAAGCACGGCGTTGCTTGCCGCTGATGCGGCGTACCACCTGCGGAGTTTCATCCACTTGTTCCGGCACAGCTTCACCAGCCTGTTCCAGTACAACCTCGCTTGCCTTTTCCGGCTGTTTCTTTGTGTCGGTAGGCTGTGTGTCGGGCTTCAGTGTTTCCATACTCGGCTTGTTGCCTAAAAAATCCTGCAATGTTGCATCCATACTTTGGCTGCTTAAATTTTTCTTCATACTTGTTTGAATTAAATGTTTAACAATGTTGGTCGTTGTGCGCACAGTTGACCGATTATCGGTTGTAAAGGAAATGGCTATAAAACAGACAGTCAAAGGATTGGACTGAGTGTGACAACAATGTATGGTTTTGCACTTTGCGCATTGCCTGAACGGTACAGGCTGCACCGTTTTGCCATAGTGCATGAAACGGGCATTGGCTTAATTGGAGCGGTCGGGGGTGGATTTAAGGATATGGCTTTTAGAAAACCAGAAGGACATATTTTCGGATGGCATTAGAAACCGAAGAACGCCACAGGCTACCACACCGACGCCAAATGCTGCCACGCAAGTGCGAAGCGGTCGGATTATGCCGGACTTCGCTTTTCTTTGCATCACGGACACTTGGAACAGCCGTCACGGGTTCGGCGGATAACGCCACTCCCGACCACTTGCTGCCACAAGCTGCCACCTCATTGCAAATCCATTGTTTCAAGCGAACAACGGATTTACTTTGCAGACAAAAAGAAGAACAAACAGTAAATATAATGAGTATGGAAGTAGTAATCATTTCAAAAAGCAAGTATGAGGAAATGGTTGGCAAGCTCAACCGCCTGTCCGACCGGGTGAATGAAATCCTCCACAAGAGAGAGGGAAAACGGCTCAGCCGTTGGATGGACAACCAAGAAGTCTGCCAACAGTTGCGCATCAGTCCACGTACCTTGCAGACGCTCCGCGACAACGGCACACTGGCTTACTCGCAGATAGGGCACAAGATTTTCTACAAGCCGGAGGACGTGCAGCGCATCGTCCGACTTGTGGAGGACAGACGTAAGGATACAGCCTATCGTGGCTGTAGCATCTAATCAGACAACACAATGTACAACCCTAAATCCACTGTAAATTATGAACGACTTGATTCTTGCCGACCGTGAACTGGAGGTCGGCTTCATCGGAAAGCTGGATGCCTTGTTTGAAGGCATCGAAAGAATGGACGCAAGCCACAAGGCTTCGCCAAGTAACGAACAGTTCCTGACGGACAAGGAAGTGTCGGCATGGCTCAAGGTGAGCCGACGCACCTTGCAGGACTACCGCAACAACGGGATGATTGCCTATTACCAGTTGGGCGGAAAAATCCTGTATAAGGAATCGGACATCGAAAGGATGGTGATGAGCGGGTATCGGAACGCCTATCGTCTGGAAACGTAAATCTGAACGTACAAAAACAAATGAAGCCGATGGTCGGACAGCTATCCTGCTGCCATCGGCTTTCTTTGTGTAATGTTATATCCTTTACTGCTAACACGTACCCCGTGGACTGGTTACGGACAGCGAAAAGAACAAATTTACAGGCTTTTCACAGCCTGCTGTGTATAGCCTTTCCATGATGAACTTTCGGAAAGCCATTGCCTCGCGGCTTCGCAACCTGAAAGCCACGGCAATCACCATTTCAAGGCTGTACACGTCATAGTAAATCCTGCCAGTCTGCCTGACGTGTCGCACCGTTTCTTCTTCCAGCAACTCCATGTTTTTGTAGATGGCGTGTACAGCCTTACGAATGTGACAGCCGAACACATTGAACGCATCGGACATTTCCTGCTGCGTCATCCAGACGGGAGCGGTCGGCATCGTGACCGCCCCGTTTTCAGTGATTGTGATTATTCCTCTTTTCATGCTCATCCGTCAGTGTTTTTTGTCAATCCGTTGGCTTTCCTGACCTGCATCAGCCTGTCCATGTCCTCCGATATCTTGTCGTCCGTCACCCTCGCGTATGTCTGCGTGGTTCGGATATTCGTATGTCCCATCATCTTGCTGATGCTTTCTATCGGTATCCCTGCGGACATCAACAGGGTTCCGAAGGTGTGGCGACTTTGGTGGTAGCTGAGCGAACCCTTCACTCCCGCCAGCACGCCGATTTCATGGATGGCATACCAAATCATATCGCGGTTGGGCATCGGGAACACGGGCTTGGTGTCGTCCTCGGTGTTATAAAGGTCGAGTATCTGTTCCGCCACCGGATGCAGGGGGATGAACGACTCCACGCCCGTCTTCTTGCGCAGGATGCGGATGTACCGCCTGCCGTCAGCTGTCCTGCCGATATGGCGCGGGTAAAGTTCCTGCACGTCCACATACGAGAGTGCGGTGAACGCCGAGAAAATGAACGTCCTGCGCACCAGTTCCTGCCACTTGTTCGTCATGGGATGCTCCATGATGTACATCAACTGGCTGCGGCTGATGTGCCTGAGTTGCGGTGCGTCCTTCTTTTCGTAAGGTACGTCCGCCGTAGAGTTGAAGCGGAGCAACCCCTTGTCCACCGCGATGTAGAGCAGCCTGTTGAGCCATGTCATGCAGTGGTTCACATGGGAGGCTCTGCATCCTTTCTCCTTTACATACTGTTTGAAGCCGTAGCCGAAGTCCTCCGTGACGTCTTCAAGGGCAATGTCCTTCATTTTCAAGGACAACAGGTATTCCCGCAGGTAAGCCTGCGTGCTCTTGGACTGGCGGTAGCTGGAAGTGGAGTTGATTTCCTTCGAGCGCACCCTCAGCCGTTCCCGTTCCTCCTCCCCGATTTGCAGCAGGGTCGTGGGTGCGGCGCTCACCTTGGTGATTTCATTCTTCAACAGTTCCGCACTGACCACCCCGTCCCTTCTCAGCAGGTCGTCATACGCCTGCCCGATGCGTTTCCGAAGTTCGTCCAGCCTGTTGTTGGTACGTTGTTCCCTTGTTTCACCCGTCTTGGCGTTCCAGTCCTCCGCCTTGCAGTAGATGCCCGTTGAAAAAGCGTTCTGTCTGCCGTCTATGGAAATACGGCACTGGATGGCGGTGGTTCCGTCCGCCTTGACCCTGTTGCGGTTGATGTAATACAATATGGAAAATGTGCTGCGCATAATTGTAATTTTTTAGTGGGTTAAAGAATAAGTTTCATGTCCTTGGTCGCCTCGATGTACCTGTCCATGTCGTCGAACAATTTTTTCGGAGTGACACGCGCGTATATCTGCGTGGTGCTGATGTCCGAGTGCCCGAGCATCTTGCTCACCGTTTCGATGGGCACGCCGTTCTCAAGCGTTATCAGGGTCGAGAACGAGTGCCGTCCCATATGGTAGGTGAGCGGACCTCTTATCCCCGCCATGACCCTCAGGCTTGAAAGGTTCCACATCAACGCGGCATGTTCTATATGAGGGAACAGCGTCTTGCGCGACTTGCTGCGGTATTTATCTATCAGTTCGATGGCTTCCGGCAGCAGCTTCACACGGGAGAGCTTGCCGTTCTTGCCCCGTTGGTATTTCAGCCACAATGCGCCGTCATCATCTTTGGAGAGGTTGTCAGGCGTGACTGATACCGCATCAATGTATGAAGTACCCGTATAGCAGGCAAAGAGGAAAAGGTCGCGGGTGACGTTGTGCGACCAGCGGTGTTCCTCTATCTCCAAGTCGCGCAGCCTCTCGAAGTCCTCACGGCTCAACGCCCTCGGGGTACGTTCTTTCTGTCTCGGGAGCGGATAATGCTCGAAGTGGCAGATGTCCGCATGACCTTCCTTGAAAGCGATGCGGCAGACCTTCTTCAACACGGACAGGTAGTGGCGCACTGTTTCGATGCCCAATCCGTTCTCAATGACTACATATTCCTGAAACTCCCGTATGAACTGCTCGTTCAACTGGCAGAAGGCAAGGTCGGCGACCTTGTGCCGCTTGGCGATGAACTCAGCCAGCCTTCTCCGGGTATATACATAGTTCGGCAGGGTACGGGAGGAATACTCCGTCCCGATGAGCGACTTGATTTCCTCAATATGCCTGTCGAGCAGTTTCAAGAGTGTCATGCGGTTTTCCATGCCTCCTTGAAACAAGTCCCTGACCGCCGCCGCGTCAAAATCCGTCCTGCGGCTGACAAGCGTGTCGAACGCGGTGTTTATGGACATCAGCAGCCTGTCTATCCTCGCGTTCGTCTCCACCGCTTCCCGGCTCTTGCCGTCCAGGCGGCTTTCCCTCGTATTCCACAACTCCGGCGTGCAGGACAGCTTGCAGCTGAACTGCGCCATTGTCCTGTTCACTGTAATCCTTCCCATTATCGGGGCTTTCCCCAACTTGTCCGTCACGCTCCTTTTCAGGTAGAGCAGCACCTTGAATTTCTCAATCTTCATACGCTTACTGTTTTTGTTGCAAAATTAATTTACGGGTAAGCGTTCATTGATTTGTAAAACATTGCAGAACAGCGAAAAGCACGCCGGAGCCGAAGTATTTGATTTGCCCACCGTTACCAGTCGGATTTTGGAAACAGCATGGCTAACGCTTTGGTAACTGAAACCTCTCCGTATTCCACACCGCATTGCTTTTTACCGATATGGCAGAATGATGAAAAACCGTTTGTTTTCAACGGGTTGCGTTTACTATGCACATATCTGTTTCCTGATGCTTTTTGACTTTGTTTCCACCTCGCAAGACATTCATTCGCCAATATAGCAAGGCAGAAGAATGCTAATGTATATGATATAAGCAATGCTTTGGGGCATTCTGATATTAAAGTTACAGAAGCCTACCTCTCCCAGTTTGACTATCAATCACAAGACAAAACAATGGCTATGGTATTTGATAGCAGCAAAGAAGATAGTAACAAAGAAGAATTGATAAGGCTTATTCAGAACATGAAAGCAGATGAAATTGAAAGCCTCATCAAACAAGCTAAAAGATAAGAATAGTTATCCTTTTTATTAACAATAAAAACGATATAACATTATGGAAATAAATGAAGACTTAAAAACGAAGTCGATGAAACTTATGAACGACCTAAGTAAATATACAAACGACATTAAAGAAATATTTAGTGATTATCATTTTGAAATAAAAAGTGATGAATTAAAGCCCTTTATATCTATTACGCTACTATACGATGCTATCAAATACAGCCCTACCGAAAGCATCATTAAAGATATTGACCTGCTAAATTTTCTTCTTAACAATGAAGAAGGATGCAAACTACTATCTTTAAAACAGAAGAACTATTTTACAATGAATACCTTCCAAGTAATTGAATATGCTAACTTTCTCAAAAACAAAATATCAAAAGAAATCAGGAACCTTTTAGACTACACAAGTTCACGTACAAATTTAGACCTTTCAGCTTTTGAAACTTCACAATTAAGCATAGACGAGTGGTATCAATTATTTAAAAAAGCAGACAATAATATAAATGACAACGAGCTGCAAACAATCGAATACATTCTTAAATTTTCAACAACCAAGGACTTTATTACAAACAAAATAAACAAAAAAGGTACAGAGGCAATAAGTAATCATAATTTAGCCTTCATATACGATTTATTATACTATATACAGAACAAACATAGGGATAACAATTCATCCCCAAAAGAAAAATCAGACTATATAAGATACAGATTAAGGAAAATATCATGGGAAAAAATCATGGGGAAAAATTAAAATATTTCCCAAAAAACCATTCCAAACGCCTCAAATTCATTATAGTACATTTGCCACATCATCAAAACAAAAGTAAGAATGTCTCTTACTGGGAATTTTGATATAGTTAAGATATGGCAGAAGCAATAAGTATGGTGGTAATACCACAAAGCATTTGGGAGAACATCTCAAAAACATTAATCAATGTTGAGGCTCTTCTTCAAAAGAAATCAGAAGAAGAAGTAGGTAACCAGTGGATAGAATCCACACAAGTAAGAAAGATTTTAGGCATTTCTGCAAAGACATGGCAAACTTATCGAGACGAAAGGAGAATCCCTTTTAGCCAGTTTGGTAGAAAAATCTATGTCAAGCAGTCCGACTTAAATTCTTTTATGCAAGAGCACTACATCAGTGCAAGAAGTCAGAAAGGAGGCTACAATGAATAATCAGTTTATTCAGAAAAGCCTCCAAAAGGCTTCCTATGTGAAAAAGGCTGGAACAAGCAGCAGTTACGCATGGCAAAGCGGCTTTACTTTTCTTCCTAAAACGCTATCAATAATCAAAGGTGGTGAAAATTTCAAATGTGCCAAAAAGGGGCGAAATTTACAACAAGTTGAGGCACAATTCAAAGGGAGATTCACAAGAAATGAAGAATCTCTTCTTAAACAATATAGCCCCTATAAAGTAAATACTCAGATATGGAAGATAGAAAGCTACCCTATGTTTATTGGATATGGAAGCATAGGGATAACTGGCGAAAATGGCAGAATAACAAAAGAATCTGACACTGGAGACCTCATTATCCTATATAGCAGGGATTATAACTGGAATGAGATAGAGATATTCTATTTTAAAGGCATGCTCCCTTATTTGGAAGAGGTTACTAAATATCTAAGTACAATCATATAAATAACAAGAGGGTGTGTCGTAATACGCGATTCACCCTCTTTTCTTTATCAACGATAAGAG
>ERZ824522.486-NODE-486-length-41845-cov-6.213161_pt1 | contig 41845 bp, 38 predicted proteins | sample MGYA00519935_ERZ824522 | MGnify/ENA primary metagenome ERZ824522 (study PRJEB31778, sample SAMEA3449160) | human gut metagenome | biome: human gut; feature: human-associated habitat; material: faeces | place: United Kingdom | collected 2010/2012 ...
TGGACCTTCTTATGATTCACTACAAAACCACGATTCCTCAATTCAAGAGTCATTCGACGATAGCCGTAATTCCCTTTATGCTCAGTAAAAATAGATTGAATTTCAACTTTAACATCATAATCCTTATCGCTTTGATCGAGCTGTTTTAAATGATAATAATAAGTTGAACGGGCAAGCTTAATAATCTTTAGAAGAATCTCTAAAGCAAACTCTGTTACCAATCCTCGGACAATTTCCGTTTTTCTTCTTGCTCTTTTTCGTCCCTCAATCGGAGTTCTCTCAACTTTTTTAGAACCGCATTCTCCGCTCTCAAGTACTCATTTTCTGCTTGAAGACGTTCTAGTTCTGTCATCTCTTCGGGTTTCTTCTTTGGCTTACGTCCCATTTTAGGTATCCTTCCTCTTGTTTTCTCAACAATAGTATACCCGTTTTTCTTATATTGTGCTATCCAATTATGCAACATTCCAACACTTGGAAGAGCATAATCTAGAGATACCTTTATTTGTGAACGACTTTCAAGCAGAACTTTATCAATGATTTCTTGTTTTAGTTCGGGAGAATAGTAACAATTCTTTCCTTTTTTGACGATTTCTATTCCATAACGATCAATCAATTTAATCATGTACTTAAGATTAGAAATGTTTATCCCAAATTGATTTGAAAGCTCTTTGAAGCTTCGCCCTTGTTTTTTATGTTCATAGATCTGAACTTTATCTTCATAAGTTAATTTCATAATAAAAACACCCCAAAAGTTAGATTTTTTTCTGTCTAACTTTTGGGGTGCAGTTCAGATCCCGCCTGGCTTCTTTTCTTAAAAGAAATTGATCATGTGCAATAGGCCACGTGCAATGACTTTGTCGAACAAATAAATCAATGCAACAAAGAAAGCGGTGTACTCAATCACTGAGATAAAGTTTTTCCATCTTTCCTTGCGATTTGGCCAAGTTGTATCTTTTAGTAAGACGAAAATATCTTTAATGAATTTCACAACTCTCTCCTATCGTGTTTCTTTATGGATGGTATACTTGCTGCAATGTTTGCAGAATTTATTGACTTCTAGACGTGTTGGTTTTGGCGTCCCACTCAACTTAATGGAGTAATTGCGTGACCCACAAACCGTACACGCTAGACTTGCTTTTTTTAATGCCATAACGCCTCCGTTCACCCCATTATAGCAAGTTTTCCACGTTTTGACAAGGACAGAAAATCTACTGTCAATAAAAAAGCAAATCTAAAGCGTTATCACTCTAGTTTTTTCCTCATTTTTGGTAAAATAAAACAAAAGGAGACGAATATGAAAAGTGATAACTTAAAAGAAAGTAGAAATATCGAAGACCGTCGAGGGCAGAGCTACTCCCAGTCTTCAGGCAACAGTAACCTTGGCGGGGGCATTTTACAAATTTTGCTATCGCCTGGTAGCTTCAAGAGTAAGATCATCATCATCCTTCTCATGGTCCTTCTAGGAGGGGGAGCTAGCCTTGGGGGCCTCTTTGGAAACGGGACTTCACAACCTTACCAGTCCACCCAAGTCACGCGCACCAACAAGACCCATGTCGACGATGCAGACGCCCAGTTCGTCAGCAAAGTCCTTGGGACAACAGAAGATCATTGGCACAAGGTCTTTCAAGCAGAAGGACGGACCTACCAGGAGCCCAAACTAGTCTTCTATACCGGACGGACAAAGACAGGATGTGGGGTTGGACAAGCATCGGCTGGCCCCTTCTACTGTCCAACCGATAAGAAAATTTATTTGGATATGAGTTTCTACAAGGAATTGACCACTAAATACAAGGCTAGTGGCGACTTTGCCATGGCCTACGTCATCGCCCATGAAGTCGGCCACCACGTACAAAACGAGCTGGGGATCCTTGGCAAATACCACCGAATGCAGCAAGGACTTTCTGAGAAGGAACGAAATGCCATCAGCGTCCGCATCGAGCTGCAAGCAGATTACCTAGCAGGTGTCTGGGCCCGCTCCATTCAAGACCGAAACCTTTTGGATATCGGTGATATCGAAGAAGCCATGAATGCGGCCCATGCAGTCGGGGACGACACTCTCCAGGAGCAAGCATACGGCTACTCGGTGCCAGATAGCTTTACCCACGGGACTTCGGAGCAACGCATGCGCTGGTTCAAACGGGGCTACCAGTACGGGGATCTCCAACACGGCGATACCTTTAGCTTGTCAGATAGTGAACTTTAAACAACCTAAGTGACGTTGAAAAATTAAAATAATTAATACTATTAGGATCATTTCAACAGAAACTTTCCGCCGTGAGAAAAGTGCTAGAAATAGGATTGTTTCTAGCACTCGGGAGTTTTGGAAGTAAAACAGTTCGGGGAACTGTTTTAGCATGAGCCTAAAATTTGAAAAGCGAATGGGTTTAAAACGAATTGAACACGGGCTGCGGATCGTGTCAAAAAGATAAGTCTTCCTAGAATCTAAAGATTCTGCGTCAAACTTCCTATTTTGACTTTATCCGCCGCGCCCTTTGTATCTTAATTTAGTCATGGAACTTCTTCGAAGTTCGCTGACGTCCGTACTCACCTAAGGAAAGTTGCTAAGATGACTTTATCTTCAATCTGCAAAAAACGATTCAGAAGAATTTCTGAATCGTTTTTTTGATTAGAAACCAAGCCAACCTTTAAAGGTATCCCAAGCATTTTTCGCTTTTCCTGGGATATCGGCCTCGTCGATTGCTTTTTTCGCATCATCGACCATATTCGACGCCTTCTCTTTGACATCCTCAAAGAAACCTTTGTCTTCTTTGCTGTCTGTTTCTGTATTTTCTTCTCCGACTGGCGCAATGCCATTTTCAGCATAAGAGTTCTTCACCGAGTCAAACTGAGTACCGTCTGTATAAGGCAGGACACTGTTGGCAACATTGCGGAAGATCTCTGACGCCGTTCCAGCACTACTGTCCGTCAGGTAGTGATTTTCATCGGTCGTTGGGAAACCAAGCCATTGACTGATGACCACATCTGGCGTGTAGCCGATCACCCATTGGTCTCCAGAGAGGTCCTTGTTAAAGCTGGTCTCTGTCGTACCGGTTTTCCCTGCCATGGTATAGCCATAAGGTGCAGCATTAACCCCTGTACCATTACTAAAGGTACCAAGCATCATATTGGTCATCTTATCTGTCGTTGAACCACTAAGCACTCGGGTTGATTTCTGGCTGTGGCTCTTGACCACTTGGCCACTTGCATTTTCGATCTTGGTAATGAGGTGAGCATCATTCATGACCCCGCCGTTAGCAAAGGTGCCATAGGCCTGGGCCATCTGCATCGGATTGGTTGTCACACCGGCCCCCAAGGCAACGGCAAGCGACTTGTCCACCTTGTCCATATTGAGCCCGAATTTTTTCCCGTATTCAAAGACCGTATCGAGACCCAAATCATTAGCGGTCGCTACGGCTGGAAGGTTAAGGGATTCTGCCAAGGCCTGGTACATCGGTACCGTTGGGCTAGACTGGATTCCCGCGTAGTTATTGACCTCATAGCTTCCATATTGGGTGGTACTATTGTCCAATTCCTTATTGGTCGACCAACCTTCAGCAACAGCTGGGCTATAGACGACTAAAGGTTTGATGGTCGATCCTGGACTACGGGCAGCCTGGGTGGCGTAGTTGTAGGTACGGAAACCTGGATTTTCATCACTGCCGACGCGCCCTACCAGAGCCCGAACCCCTCCGGTCTTAGGATCGAGTGCCACACTACCAGATTCCGCGCGCGTGCCGTCTTCCGCTACTGGGAAGAGGGCTGTATTGTCATAGATCACCTGCATACTTGCTTGGTAATTTTGATCCAGCTCAGTATAGATCCGGTAGCCATTTTTGACAATGTCTTCTTCGGTCAGGCCGTATTCATTGACCGCTTCATTGATGACCGCATCAAAATAGGATGGGTAGCGGTAATCCTCCGACTTGCCTTCATAGGCATCGACCAGCTGGCCATGGATATCGACAGCAGCAGACTGATCAGCTGTTTTCTGGTCAATATAACCAGCTGCCACCATATTTTGGAGGACCGTATTGCGGCGATTGGTCGCATTCTCTACCGAATAGAGCGGGTTATAGATTTCAGGCCCCTTGAGCATACCTGCGAGAACCGCAGACTGATCCAGGCTTAATTGACTGGCTGAAACCCCAAAATACTTCTTGGAAGCATCCTCAATTCCCCAAACCCCATTTCCAAAATAGGCATTGTTGAGGTACATGGTGAGGATCTCTTTTTTACTATATTTCTTATTGATTTCAAGCGCCAGGAAGAATTCCTTGGCCTTACGCTCCACCGTCTGGTCCTGAGACAGGTAAGCATTTTTAGCTAGCTGCTGGGTGATAGTCGACCCACCACCTGAGCGACCCAGGGTCAAAATCGCTAAGAAGAAGCGACCATAGTTGATCCCGCTATTCTTGTAGAAGCTCCGGTCCTCTGTTGCGACCACAGCATGTTGCAGATTCTCACTAATGGCATCGAGTTCGACATAGGTTCCTTTTTGCCCGGTCAAACTTCCCGCCTGGTCCCCATTCTTATCATAGATAATGGTAGTCGCCTTCAGTGCATTCTGCAAGTCCTTGACGTTGGTCGTCTTAGCAAGGTAGAAGAGATAGCCCCCTGTCAAGAGGCTAAAGCCTAGCCCAATGATCAGAAGAATCTTGGTCAAATGGAAGCGACGCCAGAAACGACGGAAGGGGTGTTGAGAGAGCGGTTTGCTTCTGTGCTTGCCTGAGCGACTATAAGTCGGCTCTACTGTCTCTTCCGGTAGTTCCGTGTCTGGCACTTCTTCTGCCACTGCTTTGGGTGGATGATCCTTTCTAAAAAAAGTGATCAGGTTTTCAAATAATTCTTTTATTCTATTCATACCTGTTATTGTAACACCTTATCCTTGTCCTAGCAAGAAAAGATGGCTCATCCCCTTTTCCCATTTAGTTTTCTTTAAGCTTAGATTTTGCTACAATAGGGTCATGAACTATCAATTTACCATTCCACAATCCTTTCCCCAAATGACTGTGAAAGAGCTGCTTGAGGACTACTTCCTCATTCCCCGTAAGATCCGGCATTTTTTACGAACCAAGAAGCACGTCTTGGTCAATGGCGAGACCATCAACTGGCAGAGCCCCGTTCAAAAAGGAGACCAGATCCAGCTGATCTTTGACGCGGACGATTACCCTGAAAAAGAGCTCCCAGCCGGAGACCCGAGTCTGGTCGAAGAACTTTATCAGGATGAGCATGTCATCATCGTTAATAAGCCTGAAGGCATGAAAACCCATGCCAATGAGCCGACAGAAATTGCTCTTCTCAACCATGTTTCCAGCTATGTTGGATCTACCTGCTACGTCGTGCACCGCCTAGACAAGGAAACCAGCGGAGCGATTTTATTTGCCAAAAACCCTTTTATCCTGCCCATTCTCAACCGCATTTTGGAAGATAAAAACATCCAACGTGAGTACTGGGCCTTGATCCAAGGAAGTTTAGCGCAAAAGACCATCATCTACAAGGATAAAATCGGGCGCGATCGCCACGATCGACGCAAGCGCTTAGTCGATCCACGCAAGGGGCAGTATGCAGAAACCCAGGTGACGCAACTGAAAAAAATCGGGCGAAACAGCCTGGTCAAATGCCAGCTCAAGACGGGGCGTACCCATCAAATCCGGGTGCATCTCTCCCATCATGGGCACCCGATTATCGGGGATCCTCTCTATAACCCTGCACGCGGAGAGCGACTCATGCTCCATGCTCACCGCTTAACCTTCACCAATCCATTAACCCTTGAAACCATCCAAGTCGAGGCCCCTTCCAAGAGTTTTGAAAAAGGGTTGAAAAACTGAAAAAAAGCAAAAGAACATAGCCCTGTCAATCAAGGCTATGTTCTTTCAATTTTCGTAGTTGAAATTTTAACGGTCATCTGACTCTTTTAATGTCTGTTTTTCCCCATTTTTTGAAAACAAAAACAATCCAAGTAGAGTTGTCAGTCCTCCCAAGATACTCAGAACCCATTGAGAACCTGTGACTCCTGTACGCGGCAAATGTTGTTGGTCCGAGTCAATTTGCTTGTAATCAGCAGTAGCTGTCGAGTCAACTATCTCTTTAAATGTCGGATCCACTGTTTCTTTTGTTACATTTTTCGATGGTTTTAGAATATCTTGTTGAGGATGATTTATCGGAGTATGAGGTTGAACAGGAATAGGTTCTGGTGTTGGCGTTGGTGTTGGAGCTGCCATTTCATACTCATATACGACATGAGTTGTTCCTTCTTTTAAGAAACCTGATGTAGGTGCAGATGATGGAGAAAGACCGACTAATACATATTTTTGACCATTCACTATGAGTGATTGAGGTTGCTCATTCACATTCTCCGCTGCATTATACGGTAAAAGTTGTCCATTTGAACCATAAATTGGTAGCGTTGGAGTATCGATATAACGGTCCCGCAGTTGCCTATCGGTCCCCTTTAGGACATAATCCACAACAACATCTCCTTGGGACAAAGTTGATACATCCTGATCGGCCATATCCTCTGTCTCTGATACGTAATATGTAGCAGAACCATTTCTTAGCGTATAGATTCGAACAAAATTAAAAAATGTCTGTTCATCAATATTCGTATCATTTGGAATCGTAGTCCAATCACCATTGTTCGGAGTAATATAGGTTTTCGGGTTCGATACAGATCTAATCAAGTGACCATCACGAACATAACTCTCATTAATTAAGGCTGGATTCGCTAAAACACCAAGATCCTCAACATCATTATTTGAGTACACACTATGCGAAGAATACTCCTCCAAATGTTGAGATCCGTTCTCATAGCCAGAGAGCCCACCCTCGCTACTTGACTTCCAGTCCATTCGAGCATCAATCGCTAAATACTTGATTTTCTTGGCCTCTTCTAGTGGAAGAGTGACAGCAACTCGAACTGCTTGACTTTTAGAAAAATTCGTATAAATGCTATACGACAACATTTTTTCACTATCAACAAAATCGTATTCCTTATTATTAACCACATAAGGAGTCTGACCAGAAGCGACTTCTTCTGCAGTTGGAAGATTAAATGGTATGTTGTCGTAATCCTCATTCAGAGTTTCACGATCAATCACCTTCATAGGGGCATTGACCGCAACAGGATTTCCATTTTCATCCCTTGTCCCAACTAATGTAAAATCCACCTTAGCTTCCGGAAGATTCGGAATCCGAATTGCAAGATCACTCACCGTCATCATTTGATCACTAGAGTGCATTCTTTGATAAGCAACTGTATAGGAGTAGGTGACATGTTCTCCATCACTACTGAGTGTTGCAGGATGACCTTCCACATTCACATGCCCACCGTCACTTACAATATTATCTTGTTGAGAAGAAGCCACGCTCTCTGGTTGCATCACAGGATTCGCTTCATTTAAATCTTGAGAATTAGATGTCAAAACAGTTGATGGTGCTGAAGAAGTACTATCTGTATTCTCATCTGCGTAGGCAATTGTTGACGTAAAGGCATTTAAAGTAACTACTGAAAATACTGCAATTCCTAATTTTGTCAATTTTTTCATTATTCGTCTCCCTTTCATAAAAATAATAGACCGGTTCACACCAAATATTATTTTTATCACTATTTATTGAAATGGTACGCCAAAAAAATCCTATTGTCAAATAATTATTTCAACTTCAAATTATCCTACACAAATTCCGAATAATAGCCTAAAAAACAGAAACATCATCAAATTTTTTCCCCCTTTATTACAAATTAAACAAAAAATAACAGAATGTAGACAAATCCTTTCAGCAATTAAAAAAATTTCCCTTTTAGAGACTGACTACAATACAATGAAAACTCTTAGAAATGCTGGTATTCCACTATTTTTTAAGAGTTTTTACTTTCTATAATAAAAGAAAAAGATTGAAGAAAATTGTGTCCAAAATGGACTTTTTCTTCAATCTGAAAAGATGCAAATGTTTCTTCTTTACTATTGATAACGTGGGCTAGCAAAACCTCGGATATTGCCATGACCGATTCGGTAGGTTTTTCTACGAACCTGATCATTTGAGTTTCCTTCAATGGTGTGAATAACCCCATTTGAAACGCTCTCAACAATTCCAATGTGATCTGCAAAACCATTATTAGGCTGACTATCTTGATCCCAGTTGAAGGTGATAATATCCCCTGCTTTTGGTGTAGAACCTCCATCTTCATTCCAAATTCCAAGACGTTTGAAAATTTGAATGTGACGTTCGACTCCACATTCACGACCAACTAAATCACTAAGACCTTCGCGTTGGAAAATCGTTGTTACAAAGACATCACACCAGTCATCTGTATTCTTCACTGCATAACCTACAGGGAGAGGGCGCACACTGTTATAATCATTCACTAATTGTTGATGTGCCGCACTACCTCCACGGACCCCAACCAGACTGGCTGCAGCTCGTAGAACACGATCCCGTTGACCACTGTCAACACGAGGACTCAAGCCTGTTTGTCCAGTTGTACCACGCGGATTCAAGGCCGTTTGACCAAGGTTAAATCCTTCAACTCCACCATCGACATAGTCTACATAAACGTGTGTCGTATAGTTGCCAGCAAGGTTCTTATGGTTAACAGCCGAAACCTGAACATCCGTCTGCATACCAGTCGGTGCTGTTGAATACCAGTAAAGATTTTCTTGGTGATCTTGAGACCAGGCTGCGACACGAACATTTTTAATGTGACGACCCTGAGGGGCTTGATCCACTTCTACCATATAAGTCCCTGCTTCTACATTGACATTTTTAATAAAGGCACGTGTTTTCGTATTGGCATTACGGAACTCAACTTCAGTTGAAGAAGCCAACACGCCTACTCGACTACCGTCATTTTGAATATAGTAAAGGTGGACATAGTACAAGCCTGTAGAATTTTTGTGGTCGCTCGCTTTGACGGATACTTTGTAATCTCCATTCGCTTGACGCGCAGCTTCATACCAGCGGATATCATCTTGGCCGTCCTTAGCAGACCAGATAGGAACCTGAACAGTACGAACGCCCTTAGGACTGTAGACATCCTTGATGATAACGTCAAAGGTTCCTGTATCCTTGTTGTTGTTTTCGATAGAAAGGGTACCGGATAATGGTTGTTCTTTCTTATATTCCGCAAAGGCTTTTTGAACAAATTGGCGTTGGCCCTGTGCATCGTAATAGAAGATCTGTGCTTCATAGCGCCCATCGACATTTTCATGGTCAATAGCCTTCGCTACAACTTTATAAGAGCCATCTGACTGACGAACTGGGGTATACCACTTGATATCATCCATACCTTTGGCATGTGACCAAAATGGGATCTTGATCTCTTTGTAATTCTCAAACCCTTTTAAGTTCTTAGCGGTAATCGTAAAGGTACCTGCTGACTTATCTACATCAATTGAAAGATCTGCCGATACTGGTACATTAGGCTTACCTGTTGAATATTCCGCAAAAGCTTTTTGGACAAATTGGCGTTGACCCTGTGCATCGTAATAGAAGATCTGTGCCTCATAGCGCCCATCGACATTTTCATGGTCAATAGCCTTCGCTACAACTTTATAAGAGCCATCTGACTGACGAACTGGGGTATACCACTTGATATCATCCATACCTTTGGCATGTGACCAAAATGGGATCTTGATCTCTTTGTAGTTCTCAAACCCTTTTAAGTTCTTAGCGGTTATCGTAAAGGTTCCTGCTGACTTATCTACATCAATTGAAAGATCCGCCGATACTGGTACGTTTGGACGTTTGCCAATAGATACCTCTGTTGAAGATGTCGTTACGCCAATTTGTTTCCCATTTAGCTGGTTGTAGTAGAGATGGATGTTGTATTTACCCGTTGAGTTTTTATGGTCGCTGGCTTTCACACTAACCTTGTAGGTCCCATCGTTTTGTTTGGCAGCCACATACCATAACAAATCATCCTGACCATTCACATCTGACCAGATTGGAACGGATACAGATGCAACACCATTTGGAGCCTTGACATCTGAGATTAAAACATCAAAGCGTCCTGTCATTGTGTCATTGTTAATGACGGAAATCTTTCCACTCAAATTACCTTGGGTTGGATCCGACGTCTGTTTATAATTTTCTGTAAATCGCCCTGTATAATCAATATTATGATCAAAAAGGTGTTTCCCTGGAAGTAATTCTGCTTGAGAAGAGAACTGCCAAGCTCCTGCCTTTCCATTATAACGAAGAGTTTTAGCATCATTCGCAGAAAGTTTCGGTGCTGGATACTGAGCAACCCAAAAGTTTTCAATCCCAAACTGCGCAGTATTAACAGGTCCTTTTTTATGGAGATTATTTTCATCTAACCAGCTAGCGCTTGTGTAAAACATGAGATTGGTATAGCCATTTTTTCGCATCTCATCAGCCCATGCTTGGGTATTGCGATTAATGTTTGGTTGCATTTTAGCATCCTCAAAGTCATTAACCATAAGAGTGCTTTTGGGAAGCCCCAATCTTTGAGCCGCAGCTATATAAAATCTTGCTTCTGCACGCGCAGCTTCTTCCGTTGTATAACGTGAAAAATGGTAAGTGGAAACTTGCAACCCAACCGCCTGTGCATTTCGAATTTGTGAAGCCGCATTTGGATTGTTATACCAAGTGTTTTCTGTTAATTTAACAACCACACCACCAACGCCCTTATTTGCAAGAACGCGATAGTCTTCTACACTGATATCCCCATTGTGACTACTAACATCCACGAAGGTCTTTGGCTGTACAGCTACATCTGTTGAGCGACTGGCAGGAGCATGAGAACCCGCGTCAAAAAAAGTAGATGCTCCTACTGAAGGTTTTTCTTGAGGAGCTGTTGTAGTTGATTCGGTTGCAGAGGCTGTTTCTTCAGAACTCACAGACGACGTAACTGCTGAAGCTACAGGTTGAGAAGCTCTTTCTGTAGATTCGACAACAGTCGCTGGAGCTGTGTAGCTTGTTGCAGGGACAAGCTCTTCTCCCGTTTTCGTTTCAACAGACGGTGCCACTTGTTGGTGATTGTTATCCGCTGTAACTGGTTCGTTTGAAGTCACTTCATCAGCTTTCGCTACTTGTGCAGATACAGAAAGTAACAAAGCTGCACTTGCAAAATAGATTAGATCTTTCTTTCTCATCGTTCTTCCCTTATACATATTTTATACTTTACCTATTTTACCACACGGCTTAATTGATTGAAAGTTTTATAGTGGAAATTTTCTAAATTAGTGATAAAAAATGGAGATAGCACTGGGCTTCTCCATTTTCAAATATACATCTATTTTTTACCACCTATAAGATTTCTAAAAATTTTTTTATAGTCGCTTCCTTCAGTATCACAAGTATAATGAAGTAGAATAAAAAGTATAAAATTCCAGATAATCCTAAATGAAAAATAAGATTATTTATTACAACTAAATGGTTTATCCCCAGAACAAAAATTCCTGACAGAAGTGCTGAAGATGCGAATTTCATAATTGATCTAAATGGAATATTTCCCCTTAAATAATCTACAGAATATCTATACTGAACAAACATTTGCGTAAACTCAGCTATCAAAGTAGCAAGTGCTGCACCTAAAACGCCTAGCATCGGCATAAGGAAGAAATTTAACATTAAATTCACAAATGCCCCACTAGTCACTGCGTTCATAAAATATTTCTCTCTCCCCGTTGGGATTAAAATCTGATTCCCTGTGATATTTGAAAAACCAGAAATCAGCAATATAGGCATTAGCATTTGCATTGCTACAGTGGCTTCCACATACTCATTGCCTCCCAATAATAGAATACTGTTTTTAGCCTCCAACATAAAAAATACAGTTAATGGAATCGAGATGAAAAATATGACAGATATCGATTCACGCATAATAGAATTAAATTTCGAGGTTTGTTTCTGACTTATATAGAATGAAAAACGAGGCAGTAGAACTGTACTTATTGATGTTACAACAGACAGTAAGATCCACTTTACCTTAGTTGCAACAGAATAAAGTCCAACAGCTTTATTTCCATTTATAAACCCTAACATTACTGTATCTAGATTAGTGTAGACGTTCACCGCAAGCAATGACGCAAATAAGTACCACATCGGTTTTACATGATGTCTAAATTTCAAATCCTTTCTTATCTTGAATGAGACGTATCTTCTACATTGAATAATATTTAAAGCATTAGAACTTAGAACTGAAAACAATGTTATCCCAGCATATATAACATAATCATCTGCCTTACGCACCAATAAGAATGTTAATATCAGTGATACAAATTTTAATAATATAGAACGCTTTGTAATATAAGAATATTCCTCAATACCACTGTAAAACCAATTAAGAGAAAGTGGGGATACAAGAATCGTAATACAGGTGATCAGCAATAATCCCATTTCAGATCTCAATTGTTCAACACCAAAGCTAACAAATAAAAGTAGAATTGAGACAATGACCGACATAAAAATATTAATCAATGTTAATTCTTGAAATACTTTTGTTAATTCTTCTTTATCCTCACGAACTTTTGCAACTGCTCGTATCCCATAAGTCGAAATTCCTAGAGAAGCCACCAAAACACAATAACTACTGATAGAAGTGAAAAACGAGGTGGTTCCTAGTCCAATTGGGTTTAGTATTCTAGATACGTATGGAAATGTAACCAGAGGAAAAACAATATTAGATAATGTTAAAAGAATATTATAAATTGCATTTACCTTGATTGATTTTTCTTTCATTCTTAAATCCCATCCTTTAATTTCAAAACCAACCTTCTAATTCCAAAAACAATCGTGCAATATGTTTTAGGCAGTATCGTTAAGAATGGTACTTTATCAAACAATTGATAAGAAAAATCTACCCATAACAAATCTTTTTTCGCTGCTAGTAATCTTTTTCTCGAAAATCTTACTTTTTCTTTAACAACAACTTCTCCGAAGTTTTCGACAACCTCTTCTCTAAGAGAGTTTCGTAAATTGTATAGTTTTGGAACAAACACACATTCTTTTTTCAACGAATTAACAAGAAATAAATCATATAACTCATATGGAAGAGAATCTGTCCTAGTATAGGCATCCAATAAGATATCGATCCCCTCAATCAACTTTTGTTGAAAATCATTGACTTTTTCAAATACTTTAACATGTTTGAAATGCTCATCTAAAATCGGTAATATCTTACCATTAACATTATCATAGGCAACAACTGGACCATGATCAGCAACAAAAATATCCTCATAAATTTCATAATTTCGGCTAATAATATCAAAAAAAGGTGTCTTATGAGGGAAGTCATTAAACATGATCCCAAATTTATTATTTTTAGATATCGATTGATAACCATTGTACTTAAGGCCAAAATAATATCCCACAACTTTCTTATCCGGTAATGCCTTTTGAATATTATCTTGGATAGTCCCTTTCCATCCTATATCAACGATATAAATGCTGTCATCTTGAGTCAAACTCGTTACATAATTCCTAAAATTACTGTCTTTTGCTTTCTCCAATTTATATCTTTTTATAAAACATGAATTTGATTTCAATTTTTCAAGAACTACTGAATTTCTATCAATTTTATGAGTCATATCAACTTGCAAATCAGAAGATATATTGCTGATCTCATCTCTTGAAAAATTTAAATTAAGTAAAAAATTCTCTAGACTAATCCTTTTATATTGCCTAAAAATAATATCAAAACTTTCTATTTCTAATTTTTCAAGTGATGGGTATAGAGTTGATCTTCTCGATACATAAAAATAGTCTGTATTGATTTTATTTTCATGGAAGTAACTATTTTGATACTGATCAAACAACGTTTTTAATAGTTGACCTTCACGTGAGCAAAATAAAATTTGTTTGACCCCGTCTTTAACTAGCTGGACATGCAACTTCGAAATAAAATACAGTATATCTGCAATGAATCCGTTAAACGGAGCAATTTCTGCATTAAAGTACAACGTTTTTCTATACAAGTTTTTTAGTTCTTTTTTATCAACAATAGAACCTGTTACATGTTTATACTCTTTAAAATAAGATGCCAGACCGAGATTCATTGGATTTATTACATCAGATTTATAATTATCTCCAATCATCGTTACACTTTCAGGTGCCACATTCAACCGAGATAAAAAAACTTCATATAATTTTCCTGTCGATTTTCGAGCATTATATTCACTTGAAACAAAAATATCTTTAAAATATTTCCTGATTCCAAAATGAATTAAGACTTGATTCAATAGAGAACTATCTGCGTAAAAGTCAGAAATAATATAAAGCAATTTTCCGTTTTCATATGCTTGACCAATAAACTCTACCGTATCATTATCTAAGTATATATGCTCGATCTCGATTTTAGTTTCTAACTCTTTTGCAAATGTTAGAAATTCTTCTATCGTTGCTATAATAGGCGAATCTGCTAATCTATTTAATTCTTTAAATAGCTCTCTTAATAAATTATCATAAGGGACCTCTTCCAGCCCTTGTTTTTTAGTGTCATATTCAACTTTTTTTCTGGCTTTGTAAATCGAGGATGGGGTCACAGAAAAGTTTAAATATAATGAAATTTCCTTAGCCCACTGAAATAAAATAGTTTCAGGATCACAATCACGATGAACAATCGTATCAAAAAAATCAAAAGCTACGATATTCGTATCTATTTTCTTTTCATTAATTGTAGTCATGTTTCCACCTAATTATCCATCAGAATCCTAACAATCTGTTTACAAGCCGTACCATCTCCATAAGGATTACTTGCTTGACTCATTTTATTGTACTCTGTTTCATCTTCAAGGAGGAGTTTAAAATTCTCATAAATATTCTCCTCATTTGTTCCAACCAACTTCAAGGTTCCTGCAGCAATACCCTCTGGACGTTCTGTCGTATCACGCATTACAAGAACTGGTTTTCCTAAGGAAGGGGCTTCTTCTTGGACACCTCCTGAATCAGTTAAAATTAAGTAACTTTGATTCATGAAATTATGAAAATCAATAACTTCTAACGGCTCAATAATTTTCATACGTTCATTTTCTCCGAAAACCTTACTTGCAAGTTCTCTTACTCTAGGATTTTTGTGAATTGGGTAGACTACCTTCACATCTTCGTACTCATTTAATATGCGTTTCACAGCTTTAAACATATGTTCCATTGGTTCCCCAAGATTTTCACGTCTATGGGCTGTCAACATAATTAATTTACTTCCCTTAGCCCAATCTAAAATAGGATGACAATAATTTTCCTGAACGGTTGTCTTAAGTGCATCAATTACAGTATTGCCAGTAACAAAAATATTTTTTCGTCCCTCTTTTATCAGATTCTCTTTTGAAACTTCTGTTGGAGCAAAATTATATTCTGAGATGATAGAAGTTGCTTGTCGGTTAAATTCTTCTGGAAATGGGCTTTTTAGATTATACGTCCTTAAACCAGCTTCAACATGCCCAACTTTAATCCCCATATAAAATGCAGCTAAGGATGTTGCAAATGTCGTGGTCGTATCCCCATGCACAAGAACAATTTCTGGCTGTTCTTTTTCTAAAACCATTTGAATTTTATCCAAAATAGATGTTGTGATTGTGAATAATGTTTGGTTTTCCTTCATAATCCCCAAATCATAATCTGGTTCAACTTTAAAAACCTCTAACACTTGTTTTAACATTTCTTTATGTTGGCCTGTGACACATACAATCGTTTTTATTGAATCATTCTGTTTTAATTCGTTTACCAAAGGACACATTTTAATCGCTTCTGGACGTGTTCCAAAAACTAACATTACTTTTTTCATGATATACTACTTTCCACTCAAAAAATTAAGATTTGATTACAATAAAAGGGTAGGCTGCATCAATTCTATCTGTTACACCATCCCAATAATACTTTAAGATCTTTATATTATTTTCCTTACCTATCAATAGCCTAAAAAGAAATCTAGCATACAGGTATAATAAAAATTTGATAAACTGATATCGACTTCCTATATTTCTTTTCACAAATACCACTCTGTTCCTGTTCATTAAATACTCTTGTAAGCCAGATACCGATTTTATTGAAACAGAGCCTTTATGATATATAAAATAATTTGTTAAACAAATATTTTTATAGCCCATTAGTGTGGCTTTATAACACCATTCAGTTTCTTCAAAAAACAAAAAATAATTCTCAGGAATATAGCCTATTTCCTTAAGGAGACTTGTTCTAAATAGCATACATGCCCCACCAATATAATCACTTTGTACAATAGCAGGTAATTCTTTTCTTGATAAATGATGATTTTTTAATGTAACATATCCCTTATCTAAAAAAATATCTCCCCCTGTCGATTGTATAAGATCTCTATTCTTGTATTCTACAAGAGCAGGGCTGACAAAAGCAATTGAATTATCATTATGCAACTTTTGTACACATGCAGTCAAAAAATCCTCTTCAATTAGGGTATCATTATTTAATATACAGATAAATGGGTAACCTCTTTTTTCTGCTATTTTTATACCAATATTATTTCCATTAGCATACCCATGATTCACTCTACTTGGAATCACCTCAATATTATTTAATGAATTTTTTAATTTTTCAATGCTATCATTGGAAGAGTTGTTATCTACCACAATAATATCAAATTTTTCATTCTCAATACTTGATTGTAGACTTCTAACGCAATCGATTGTATCCTGATAATTATTATAGTTCAAAATAATAAAACATACTTTATCCATTCTTATTGTCCTTCCGCTTTAATTGATAATCATAAAAGAATACCATAGCTAGAATTATTACAAGGGAATAACTTCTCTGACTACCAAAAATATTAAGAGAAGGGGCTGTAATCAAAATGTTTGCCATCAGGCCTATGAATAAAGATCGTTCATAAATGTATTGTTTCGTTTTCATTCGTCGGATTAATTTCGTTAACATGTATAAAAGATAACCATATAAGAAAATAGCCAGTAGACCAAATTGAACAAATAACTCTATAAAACCAAGGTCGTCTAAATACATTTGAACTCTTCCTGGTCCAAATAAAATGAAATAACTATTAGGGTTTGAAGTAGTTAATATACCCAGCCCATTTATCCAACGGTAATCTGTTAATAGTCCTAGATAGTATTTTAACTCCCAATATCTATATCCTAATCCCATATCAGAGGTGCCATTATTAAATGCATCTATCCAATTCTTAAACCATTCGCTCCCTCCTAAAAAGAAGAAACAACTGATGCCTGCAATGACAAATAATAAATATAATGGCATATAAGGAAATTTATGATAGACATACATTAGAATCATCGAAAATATCTGAGGAAATATTAACATTCTCGTTTGATTTACAAATATGGCAAATAGCAACATAAACATCAATGTATAAAGATATTTCTTATCTCTATACTTGAGAAAGAGATAAAATGTTAAAAACATAGCAATGGAAATTAAAGGAGTCCCATCCACTCTAATTGATGTTTCGTTTCTATACCATAATTTACCAAATTCCATCAATATATTTGGAAAGAGATTGGCCTTCAAAAATGTAAATGAGAACCACGAGAAAAATCGAAGTAGCAAAGATACGGACAGAATACTTAGTGTATTATCCAAAATTCTTTTCATTTTTTTCTCATCATTCGCAAAAAGATAAATCAAAACAAAAAATAATAGAACCCAAGTATATTGTCTTATAGCATAGAAAATTTCAATGGAAGAATAAAAATAAGTATTGGTTGCTCTTATGATTTGATAGAGAACACACGACAAAAAAGTAATACCGAAAAAAAATGCTGATCTCGATATATTTCTGATATTTAGAAGTAGCGTTGGAATCATAAGAATTAGAGTAGTTATCGATACCACGGTTAGTAAATTTCTATGAACAAACAGACTAACATTTAAAAACAAAAACAAACCCACAGAAAGCGCTACAGAAATATAATAAAGTAATTCCACTAATTCTATACGAATTCGTCTCACATTTGCCTCCATTATCTCAATTCCTCGATTAATTTTTCAATTGTAGAAACTCTGTTTTCCCAATTGTTGGCATTTAAGAATTGCTCTCTTGAATCCTGATCGTATTTAATATCTGTTGCCTGTAATAACAATTTTAGTTGTTTCTTATATTCATCATAACTATCATATGAATAAGTAAACTTACTAAATCTCTCTATTTCCTTATACCTAACCGTCAAGATATCTTTATTAAAATTGATGTACTCATACAATTTTACAGGATCAACTGCTTCAACAATATCATTTAATGTAAATGGCATGATGAGTGCATCAGCATCTTTTATATTAGAATAAATATCTTGGTGGTCAACACTACCAAGGTACTTGATTCTATCGTTTTCAGGGATAGTCACTCCACTTACTGGCCCAATTAATCGATACTCAATATCCTCAAATTCATTTAAACTTTTCAACAGAATATCAAAATCAAACCAATGGCTGATGGTCCCAACATAAGCGAAAATATATTTTGGGCCTTTTCTTTTTTCTGCTGGTACTTCTAATATCTCCCCATTATATCCGTTTCTAACAACTTTAAGTTTAGAGTCATCGATTACTTCTTGAAAATCTTTCAACAAATTGGAGCGTAATTTTTCACTAGATACCAAAATGAGGTCTGCCCTAGCAATTAATTTAGTTTCAAGTTCCTTGATTCGTTGCTGCTCGCTATTTTCAGTAATGAAAGCTGTATGATAATCCATACAGTCATAAATAACCTTTCCTTTATAGTTATTATCAAATCTTTCAAATTGATTAGGATGTGTTAAATAAACAATATCTGGATCAAACTTTCTTGCTACTTTTTTTATCTTTCGGGAAACAATCCAATCATTTACTGCCTTAAGTTTTGCAAATCTAGTTATAAAAGGGATACTATAAATGCGGGAAAGCTTCACACTATTTTCATTCTTATTTAGAGTAAGACCTTTTCTATTATACCAATACCGATAAAGAACTTCCACATGGTAATTCTTAGACAATCCTTCTGCAATGAAGTGAGGTCGTTGTTTTATCCAATTCCATTCAACGTTCATTACATAAAGTATTTTTTTCATGTTATCTTTCCTTCCCCATCAATTCTAAGAAATAACTAGAAGATTCAAAATTACACTTGTTTGAAAAGATAGTTTTTTCTACCAAATTTGAATATACCTGATTTGTCGCAACATTTTGATGATGGAGAACTTTTATCTCTGGTGTATATAAACGTTTGTATCCTTTTTTTTCACATTCATAGTCCAGAATTTCTGTTTCAAAATAGAAAAATGTATTTGGATTAAAAGCGAACTTCTCATTTTTTATATAATCTTTAGAGTATACGATAAAAGAGCCATGTAAAATTGGATTTACGACGGTTTTCTTATAATTGCTTTCTGAATTTCTTCTTTTCCGATAGATAAGTGTTCGTAATTTTTTACTTGCTTTAAGCCAACACTTTATTTTCAAATAAAGACTGATCTGACTTTCTTTTTTATATTTTTGATTTAATTTTTTGACTTCATCATAAGTATAATGTGAACATCGTTTTGGATTCTGATGAAGATGATAAGTCGTTGAATAAATATCAGGACCGAGTAAATGAAATTTTTCTCGCTCATATATTTCACTAACTTTTTCCTCGAAATTGTTAGTTTCTATTTCCACATCATTATTCATAATGACAATAAAATCAGGGTTATATTTCAATTTAGAATATTGATAGGCGACATTATTTCCTTTAGCAAATCCTAAATTTTCGTCATTTATTAACACATCAATTTCTTCATCATCTTTATAAAATTCCTGTAACTGTTCTCCTGTTCCGTTATTTGAGAAATTATCAATGATGATTATTTTTTTCTGATTGCAATTACTTTCCTGTATAGATTTCACACAAGAAACCGTCTCATCATAAACCTTGTAATGTAAAATGATATAACAAAACAAATTCTTACCCTCCTATATGCGACTTTCTATCTTCTTCAGCAGGTTCTTCGTAAAAATAGTTTTCACCATACAGCCTCTTCAGATAATTATCATAATCAGACGGAACTCTATACTCTGTGTCTTCAAATCTCAAAAAAACACCTTTTCCCCAAATCTCGGAAGGCATCACTTCTTTAGTGAATAAAGAAGCATTTACTGTACCAGCATAACGTTGTTTTTTCCAATCATATCGCTTATACAACCTATCCAGTCGGTTGTAAACTGAATTTTGAGGAAACAGTTTTGCAAAACCTAGTTTTTTAAACAATCCAATCAGCAATTTCTGCTTTTTAGAATGCATATCAATATGATCGCCTTTATAAGTTGTTCCCAAACTAGCTAAAAAACGGTACCAATACACTTTAAGGTAATACACCTTTCTGACTAAACTATTGTTAGGAGCGCCATCAAGAGGTATGATATCAATAAGATGCAAGCCAAGATTTGTATTCCTGGGTAGTCCCAATTTTATTCTCTCATCTTCAAGTAGAAAAAGACGTGGAAAATAACAGTGTAATTCTTTACAATACTGATGACAAAGAACCTGATACTTACCTGCAATTATTTTATTTTCAAAAATTTGTGGTAGCTGATCATAATCTTCCCTGGGAACGGCAATATCCACATCATCATCCCAAGGGATAAACCCTTGGTATTTAACTGCTCCCATCACACTCCCGCCTCTCAAGAAGAACATTAGATTATTTTCTTTACAAATCTTGTTGAATTCTTTTAAAGCATCCAGCTCAATTTCTTGAATTTTTTTTAAGACTTCAAACTGTCCCATTATTTCACCCGCTTTTTCTCTTTTACAACTTTATAAATAAAACTAACATTTCCCACAAAATAACGCTTAAAGAGCCGTTTGGGTTCATTGGCCACACGAAACAACCACTCTAAATTTGCTTTCTGCATCCACATTGGCGCGCGCTTGATATGACCTGATAGGACATCAAAACTTCCTCCAACTCCCATAAAGACAGAGTTTACTCCATTATCCATAAACTTCTGGATCAAGTACTCCTTTTTAGGAGAAGTAATGCCGACAAAGACAAAATCTGGATCTTTTTTTCGAATATCTTCTTGAATAATTTCTTCCTCTTCAGCAGAAAAATAACCATTTCGACGGCCAACTACCTGTAAATTTGGATAATCTTTTTTAAAGACGGCTAACATATCAGTTAATACTTCCTCTTTTGCTCCAAATAAATAGACAGAATAACCTTTTTCATTGGCTAAATGAAGAAGTTCTTGCATCAAATCAATTCCCGCTACACGCTCCGGTATTGGAGAACCTAAAAATTTACTAGCTAAAACCACAGATGCCCCATCTGCATTGATGATTCCTGATTCATTAACAATCTTTCTAATCTCCTCATCATCATGGCATTGATTGATCTTATCAGCATTTACTCCCATTAAATGGAGAGCCTTCTTTTCAAGTACATAGCGCTCAACTGAATTGACCGTCTCTTGCATTGTTAACGGGTCTATCTCTATACCTAATATGTTGATTCTTGCTTTTTTCATCTTTCTCCTAACATGGAAAGGACGAAGCAGGCTTCCCCTACTTCGCTCCTTCTTTCCTAAGCACAACCTTTATGGTTTTAAGCAAGATCTGAATATCTCTCCAGATCGTCCAATCGTCCATGTACGCAACATCCAGTTTGACAACCTCGTCAAAGTCGGTAATCTCACTGCGTCCGCTCACTTGCCAAAGGCCCGTAATTCCCGGCTTGAAACTGAGGCGCCGTTTTTGAGCAGGTGTATATTCTTGGTATTCATCGACCGTTGGGGGACGAGTCCCGACTAGACTCATATCCCCAATTAAAACATTGTAAAACTGTGGTAACTCATCGAGGCTGGTCTTACGGATAAAGCGACCAATCGGTGTTACTCGCGGATCGTTCTCCATCTTGAACATGCCACCTGTCATGGTATTTTGAGCCATGAGATCTTTTTTAATTTCCTCAGCATCCACGCGCATAGAGCGGAATTTATAAAAGTTGAAATACCGTCCGTTCTTACCGACCCGCTTTTGTACAAAGAAGGCAGGACCGCCATCCTTACGGATCAGAGGGACTAGGACGATACTCGCCACCCCACAAATCAAGAGGCCAAAGAGAGCCCCCACAATATCCAAGAGACGCTTTGCAAAAACATGGCTCGGTTTGTAAAAATTGGTCGAGAAGGTGACAACACTTAGTCCCCCAACTTCTCGAACCCGTTTATTGCCTAGGGATGCGAAGTTAAAGGCATTGAGGTTGACCGATACGTCAATTCCCATACTCTCAAACTCTGAAACCAATTCACTGATATTATAATCCTCACTTGGCAGGTTAATGAATACCTCATCCACCACTTCCTTGGTAACGAAAGCCATCATTTGATCCGGTTGCACGATCCGCACACCAGAACGGGTGAAACGTGTAGTATCCATAACCGTCACACCAATCAGTTCCCCATGAAAAAGACTTCCAGAATGTAACGTATCTAAAACTTTTTCCATCCGACTAGTTGCTGTAATCAGGAAGATCTTCCTACTACTTTTCAGGTGGGAAGCAACCGACCGTCTATACCTTTTGAGCATAAGGTCCATGACGTAAACAGAGAGCGTATTAAGAAGGAAAAAATAAATCATCCCTCGACGAGAGATCGAAAAAAAACCTTCCATCATAAACCAAGTAAATGTGATGGCTACTGAAAAGAATACATTGTATTTCAGTACTTGTAGCAACTCATCCAAATAACCTCTTGCATAAAAACGGTTGGCCAAATTGCTGATGTAAAATACAACAAAATGCAAGAGATAGAGAATAGCAATCGACTGAGGCGTGTATTCTGCATTCTTAAAGAGACTTACAATGTATGCCGAAAATAGGACTGCTAAACTTTGAAAGAGAACAATAGTTAATTTTTCAAGTTCGATTCTTTCTTCTCCCATTTCCTTTAATTCCTATTCCTTATTTCTTTCCGTACTCTCCGTAAGATCCGTATCCTCCGTACGAACCATACTCAGCAGCTTTGATGTTAAATTTATTGAGAATGACTCCTAAGAAAGGAGTTCCCGTTTGTTCCAATTGTTCTTTAGCTTTTTGAACCATTTTACGTCGGTTTGTACCGGATTCAACCACCAATACTGTTCCATCACAGCGTTGGGCGATAATCGCCGCATCAATTACGACTCCAATTGGAGGGGTATCCACAATAATGTAGTCATAGTGCCTGCGCAAAGCTTCCATCATCATCGTAAAATTCTTACTTTGCAAAAGACCTGTTGGATTGGGCGCTATCTGACCCGACTCAATAATATCTAAATTTGGGAATTCTGTCGTATATAGGACTTGGTCCAATTGGCTCTGACCAGATAAGAAATCAGTCAAGCCTTGGATCTTCTCACGACTACGGAAAACACCTGTCATCACAGAGTTCCGGATATCGCAGTCAACCAAGAGAGTTTTGTAACCCGCACGTGCAAAAGCTACTGCTAAATTGGTCGATGTCGTTGATTTTCCCTCATTTTCTTGAACAGATGAGACAGCGATGACTTTTAGGTCTACCCCGCTTAATTGAATATTGGTCGCAAGAGCATTGAAATACTCCTCCGCCTTATGGATTTCTTGTAATTTATTTTTTGAAATTTCTAATGTATTCATGCTATCCTCGGTCTACAATTTCTTAATATCTGGCACAACACCAAGTAGGGGCAAGCCCATGAGTTCCTCTACATCTTCTGGTTTCTTGACACGATCATCTAAGACTTCTACCACTACCAAGAGGACCACCATCAGGCCAGCTCCAGCAACAAATCCGAGAAGGACATTGCGCTTGATGTTTGGTGAAGACGGTGATTGGGGCACTTCCGCCTCATCCAAAGTTGTGACATCGGACACCTTGGTCACGGAAGTAATCTTCTCAGCCGCTACATTTCGAAGGCCATTCGCAATCCGAGCAGCTTCTTTCGGATCTCCATCTTTAGCTGTGATCGAGAGGATCCGGGTATCTGTTGGAACAGAAACATTGATCTTTTTTGATAACTCAGCTGGCGTCATATCGAGTTTGAGTTCCTCGATAGCCTGACTCAAGACATTTTGAGAAAGGATAATTTCACGATAGTCTTTAACCAAGTAGGCACCCGCTTGTAAATCTGAGTTTGTCAAGGCATTGTTGTCCTGATTTTGACGGCTGACCACATAGATACGGCTAGTACTTTGGTATTCTTTCTTGGCTAAAAAGGCACTATAGCCAAATGCTGCAATGGCAAAGACAAGCGCGACCAAAATGATTGAAAATTTGCGTTTCCACAGAACCTTCAGCGTAGCGAAAACATCGATTTCCACTGCTTGATTTTCTTGATTATTCATGTTCTAATTTACTCCTTCATGTGGATTTTTCTCCACGTGTTTTATGGTTAGATTAATTCATCTGCTAACAAGAGTTCTTGATTGCCGACAAAGAGAGCTTGTGCGCGTTGTTCTCCGTATTCTTCCTTGATCAAGTGATAAGCTTCTGCCATATAGGGTGGCCGTTTATCCACATTGTGCATGTCACTGGCCACAAAGTGTACCAAGTCTTTTTCTAAGAAATACCGAGCTCGTTTTTTCAGTTGTTTTTGCTCATCCCCAAAGAGACGAGGCTTGAGAACACTCGAGCTATTGATCTGCATGTAACACCCCATATCAATCATCTCTTGCACGCGTTCCTCATTTTTCTCCAAGCACTTGTAGCGCTCAATGTGGGCCACTACTGGTGTGATGCCTAGATGAAGCAAGCGATCCAAAGCAGTATGAATCTCCTTATAAGGCGTTCCCATGCTGAATTCGATCAGAGCAAAACGCGTCTCTGCCAGACTGGGAATGATCTTTTCTTCCAGTTTTTTCAAGACATCATTGGTAAAGTAGATCTCTGCCCCATAATAGATCTTCAAATCTGGTGCGACTTGCGCCGCAATTTTCTTCACTTCTTGAAAATTTTCTGCAATTTTTTCTTCAGGGGTTTCAAACATCCCCTTGCGACGATGAGAAGTAGAGATAATAGTCCGTACCCCTTGGCGATAGCTTTCTTCCAACAGGGCATGAGTATCTTCTCTAGTCTTTGGTCCATCATCCACATCAAAGACGATGTGCGAATGGATATCAATCATTTTTCATTTCCTTCCATTACCTTTTGAATGGTTTCCTTAGCTTTTGTCAAGCTTCCTTGATCCAACTCCATGACATAGAGGTTGGATCCAGGCATAGCATAAGATGGCAAATCGGTACGCCCTTGTCCGGTGATTGCTTGGGAAGTCACTTCATAAGAACCACCCGTTTCTAACTGGGTATTGATCAAGTTCATCATGGTTGGCAACTGCATGTTGGTTTGAACGGAATCTTGGAGGTTTCCGATAATCTCATTGTAGTTACTCAAGACCTTTGTAGAGGTCAACTTTTTGATAATCGCCGCAATAACTTTTTCTTGGTTTTTCCCACGGTCATTGTCGCCACCTTGAAGAGAGTAGCGTTCTCGAACAAAACCGAGTGCTTGCTCTGAATTCAAATGGACCTTTCCAACTGGGAAATGGAACTTGCCATGAAGGCTCGTGAATTCTTGGTCATTTTCCACATCGATCCCCCCTAGAAGGTCAATTAACTTGAGGAAGGAAGTGAAATTGAGACGAACGTAGTAGTTAAGCTTGATATCATAGAGATTCTCAAGGGTATGAATAGAAGCATCCACTCCGTAGATCCCCGCATGGGTCAACTTATCATTTTGGTTGTTACCTCCATCCGCAATCGGTACATAGGCATCCCGTGGTGTCGTTGTCAATAGGACTTGCTTGGTCTTACGATTGACCGTCATGATGATATTGACATCTGATCGAGAAACCGATGTTACCGGACCATAGGTATCGATCCCGCTAACATAAATGTTAAAGACATCCGCATTGGCAGACACCTTGCTCGTCGCTGCCACTTCTTTCCGGATTTTGTAGGAGTAGATTTTCTTTAATTTCTTCGCATAATCGGCATCTTCTGTAGCAATCGTATCCTCAAAGGTACTATTCAACACTATAGCAGTGGCACTACCGTCTTGCAAGCTCTTATAGGCATCCAGATAAGTCGGTGCGTCTACTACGGAGATTTCCTGTCCCTTGGTCTTTTTGATATTGTCCAAAAGAGCCGTAAGGTTGGCTTCATTATTGTTGCCCTTTGGCGTCACCACTTCCTTGATTTCTTTGATATCTTTAATGTCACTGTCTTTCTTGACATAAACTGCCATCTCAAACTCTGTATAGTTGGAGTGCCCATTGACATTGCTAGTCAGATTCAAGAGTTGTTGACTGGCAAACAGAACTCCTGAGCTAATCAGCAAACCGCCCAGAAGCAAGACTACGGTCGTCTTTTTAGCCTGGTTTCTAACAACAAACCAAGTAGATAAGAGCAAGAAGACAGCTAGTAGTGCAATCACGAGAACATTGACATAGCGAAAAGCCAAGATATTATTGGCTAACATGGTATAGATCGCCCAACTTGCGGTCATAAGCAAAAAAATAAGCAATACGGAATTAATAATTCGCATTTGCCCCCATTTTTGAATTGAGCGATGACTTCGTCTCCTTTGCGACATGAAAACCTCCAATTAGTAGTTTGTCATATTTATTATAACACATTTCTACTAAATGACGCATTATTTATCACTTTTTTGTCCATTAAGTACAATTAAAATGCAACGAGCCTCTGTAAACGATCGGATGCCTTGCATATTTATGCATAGAAACTAAAAAAGGCTGGACCAAAATGCCCAACCTCCAATGAATGATCGCCATCACTATATAATAGCGCGCTGATAAATTGTACAAAGTCCCACCTTGAGGGAGTGGACTTACGAAATAAATTTCTTTCATTTTTTCGTATTTCTATCCCGGAGCTCATCTCGCATCTTCTACCTCCAACACTCTCCAGGGGCGTTTGCCCCTTACGAATCTGAGAACATTGAAAAAGTTTAGAAGTCTTTTAAACTAGAACTGAAAACACGAAAGCAGAACGATTTTTGAATAAAATTCGTTCTGCCCTACTCCTTTACAAATGCTCTATATCAGATCATCTCGTTTGACCTGCTCAAAACTTTCTTTGCCGTCATTGAGCTTGTCCCAGATGACGACTTTTCCTTCTTTGAGGGATTTTTGAACATCAATGATCCGCTGGTTAGAAGACCCTCGGAACTGCAACATGAGGTTGCGTTTGCTCTTATCATAGCGGCCATCGACCAAAATATCAATCAGCGAGAGAAGCTCTAGTTTGTCTGGTGTCTCTAGCATCATTTCTTCCCAGGTGTAGCCTGTCCATGACCAGATGTCTTTTTCCGGCAATTCTTTCCGAATGCGTTTAACGAGAGGCAAAAGAATTCCTGTATTCAGGAATGGCTCTCCACCGAGTAGGGTCAAACCTTGAACATAGGGTTGGGCCAGATCTGCCATGATCTGCTCTTCTAACTCTTTGGTATAGGGAATGCCTGCATTGAAAGACCAAGTTGCTACATTGTAACAACCCTCACAGTGAAACATGCAGCCCGCCACATAAAGGGAGTTGCGCACCCCTTCACCATCGACAAAGTTAAAAGCCTTGTAGTCGATGATGCGCCCTTGACTCAGCTCCTCACTCTTCCATTCGCCTGGTTTTGGTGTATTCCATGTCATCCTTCTACTCCACTTCTATCCAATAACGCTCCGTTCCATTTCGAACATCTTCAAATTGACCGCCATTAGCTAAGATAACAGCTCGACTGGCAGGATTTTCCGTGCTACAAGTCACCAGAGCACGATGGATGTTCTTTTCTTTAGCTACTTGCAGACCTTGATGGAGAGCTTCCTTGGCATAACCTTTTCCCCTTTCAGAAGGGCGGATGGAATAACCGATATGACCAGCATAATTCAGCAATCCCTCATTTAGTCTCAGCCGTAGATTCAAAAAACCTAAAGCATGACCTGAGTCATCAAACAATACGAACTGAATTGATGGGACGCGATTTTCAGGTAATCCTATTCCCATTTCTTTATTAAGGTTAGTTTCTAGCCAATTCTTATAATCAAAGTTCTCAGCATCCCAAAAGCCGCCGTCATGAGCAGATTGGGTCTCTTCAAACTCTATCATCATGCTTAGAATGGCCTCTTTATCCGCCAGAGTTGGTCTACGTAGTTCCATCTTTACCTCCCCCATACGAGAAAAGCGAGAGCGAACTCTCACTTTTTCTTATTTTTATTTAAAAATTGTTCTCTCAGGCTGGCTACTCGGTCTTTTTTATTGATTCCACCCTTTGAATGCTTCTCGTGGAATCGTTGAACCTGAGCCTTACCCTTATCATCTAATTGGTATTTTCCCATAATGTCCTTTTCTAATCTGTCACTTGGTGTCCAACTGATTTGATCGTGGATCCATTCATGTGTTTGACCCGTGCAGCGATTTCCTTATGACGGCCATTGACCATCGGACGAGCTTGAGGGTTTCCTAGATAACCACAGGTCCGTTTGACCACATCAACCGTTTTCGGATCGCTATTGCCACAGTTTGGACAAGCAAATCCACGCTCAGTCGGCGTGAAATCTCCTTCAAAATCACACTTGTAACAACGGTCAATCGGCGTATTGGTTCCGAGATAACCGACCCGGTCATAGGCATAATCCCAAACCGCCTCAAGGGCTTTTGGATTTTGTTGGAGCACAGGGTATTCACAATAGTGGATAAAGCCACCAGAAGCTCCAGCTTCAGGATAAACTTTTTCAAAATCCAACTTCTCAAATGGCGTTGGGTTCTTACGAACATCGTAGTGGAAACTATTGGTGTAGTATTCCTTGTCTGTGATATCCGGAACCTTACCAAATTTCTCCGTATCCAGACGACAGAAGCGGTCTGTCAAGCTTTCTGACGGTGTCGAATAGATAGAGAAGTGGTAATCATACTGGTCAGACCATTCTTCCACGCGCGCTTTCATATCCTTGATGATATCAATCGTGAATTGTTTGGCTTCTGGATTGTGTTCCCAATTTGGACCATAAAAGACGGTTGCGACTTCATAGAGTCCGATATAGCCAAGAGAAACAGTTGCTCTGCGATGACGGAAGAGCTGATCTACCTGGTCATATTTACCCAAGCGTTTCCCGAAAGCTCCATATTGGTAGAGAATCGGTGCATTGGCTGGTGTTGCTTCTTTGGTGCGTTCCACCCGGTAAACTAAGGCATCTTCAGCGATGTTCATCCGTTCATTAAAAATTTGCCAGAATTTTTCCTTGTCGCCGTCCGACTCCAAAGCAATCCGGGGTAGATTGACTGTCACGACTCCAAGATTCATCCGGCCAGAATTAACTTCCACACCATTCTCGTCCTTCCAACCTTGAAGGAAAGAGCGACATCCCATCGGAACCTTGAAAGAGCCTGTCAACTCGACAATCTTGTCATAAGACAAAACGTCTGGATACATGCGCTTAGTGGCACATTCCAAGGCCAATTGCTTGATATCATAGTTAGGAGTTCCAGGTTCTAGGTTGAGCCCCCGCTTGAGGGTAAAGATCAGCTTTGGAAAGATGGCTGTCCGATGTTCCGATCCAAGTCCCTTGATTCTAATTTCCAAAATCGCCTTTTGGATTTCCCGTTCGAAGCGATTGGTTCCAAGACCAAAGCCAAGCGAAGTAAAGGGAGTTTGTCCGTTAGAGGTAAAGAGCGTATTGATCTCATATTCCAGCGATTGCATGGCATCATAGATATCTTTTTGAGTCTTGCTCCAAGCATAGTTCTCTTGCTTTTCAGGAAGTACCCACTCTTTGGCATCTGCCAAGTGTTTTTGGTAGTTCTTTTCTGCATAAGGGGCCAAGACTTCATCGATCCGGTCAGCTGAGCACCCCCCGTACTGACTAGAAGCTACATTGGCAATAATCTGCGAGATTTGAGCCGTTGCAGTTTGGATGGACTTAGGACTTTCTACTTCTGCATTCCCAATCTTAAAGCCATTTCTGAGCATGCCTTCAAAATCGATCAAACAGCAGTTGGTCATCGGTGTATAAGGGCTATAGTCCAAATCATGGTAGTGAATATCCCCTTTTTGGTGAGCATTGGCTACGTGTTTGGGTAACATTTTGAGGCCAATAGACTTACCGACGATCCCCGCAGTCAAATCCCGTTGCGTATTAAAGACATCGCTATCCTTATTGGCATTTTCATTGACAACAGCTTGGTCCTTGTTGAGGAGTTTGCCGATGGTAAAGTTGATATCCGTCGCTTTTGAGCGCTCAAAATCCCGCTGAGTCCGATAGGTAATGTAGCTCTCAGCAATCGCATATTCGTTGGCTTGAAGCAATTCATGTTCAACGACATTTTGGATCTCATAGATCTTCACGCCATTTGGGAATCGCTCCAAGATCTCTGCGATCACACGATCGACAATGGCTTCTAGTTTGGCTTCCAGCACGGGAGTGAGAGAAGCCACTTCTTCTGTCGCCTTCAACAAGGCTTTATAAATTTTTTCAACATCGAATTGAACACGACGGCCATCTCGTTTTTCAACAAAAATATCCGGGGCCATTCTCAGTTTTTCTTCTCTCAAAGTGATCATACCAAACGTGCCTTCTTTCATTCTTTTACATACAAGAAGTATTATACCACTCCAAAAATAAAAATCAATATCTTGTGGAAATTTTTATAAAAAACTTTCTAAAACACAAGATATTGATTTTCTTAAGAGCGTTGATAGAGTTTGAAATGACGGTATTTCTTCTCAACCAGACGATAATTTTCTTTCAGCAAGTCCTTCATATTGGAGGTCAACTCTACCTGATTGTTGACCACAATATACTTGGGTTCAGACCGATCGATTTGTTGAATCACATTGGTCCGATTTTCATTTATCCCCAGATAAGAAGTTGGGGTCAATAAAGCAGATGCCGCCAAACGATCGCTTTCTTGATAGAGAGTAGCCGTCGCATCCCAAGCATAGATGGTATCCTTCGACTTGGTGTGATGGTTAATATAGCTGGCAATAGCGCTCCGTTCACTTGATTGGCCAGACTGAAGCACGACATCTTGAACCACTGGATTCACCAATAAATAGACAAGGGCCACTAGTGGTAAGAAAACTTGACTCGTAAAGTAAGCGGCCCAAACTTCCTTGTTCTTCTTCTTCCGACCACGACGTTCAGTACCCTCGCTCGCTTCCCCATCACGTGAGAACCAGACTGCAAACAAGGGAAGAACAAATGGCAACATCGGTAACAATTGGTAAGCGCCCTGTTCAGGAAGACCAATAGACACAACGAGGACAACCAGACTACCTACCCATCCCATAAAGCGGAAGATCCGGCGAGCACTGCTACTTTGCTTGGTAAAGGACATCAAAAAGGCAGAAACTAGACCGAAGGCGAGCGCCAACAAGCCATAATAAATGGCATTACTGAAGGCCTGTCCATTGCTAAAATTCAAGGCATTAAAGACATAGGTTACTTGGTTAATGGCATAGCCAAAAGTTTGATTCCAAACGGTCACATACCCAATTGGATAAAAGACGAGTGAAAAACCAAGAAGAGTAGCCAGCAATTGATAAAAGCCACGCGCCCATCTTTTCTGCTTGATATTAAAGGCTGTTAATCCAAGGAAGGCCAAGAAGTAGAACAAAGCACTGGTCATTGGATCAATCAGGAAAGCCACAGCTGCAATCGCACCGTAAAGGATAAAACCTTCGTCCTTACGATGCCCAATCAGATAAGCCAAAATAAAATTCATGCTAGCAAATAGGATTGGAAGACTAAAGAAAGTTACATAAGTCCCGCCAAAACCAAGGCCTAGCACCAAGAAATAAAAGAGTAACTGGACATTCTTCGCTGTATCTTTATCAGACACCAGTAAACGCACAACCCGATAGAGATAAGTACCCGAAAAGAAGAGGGCAATCGCTTGGAGAATCATCAATATCCAATGGCCACCAGCCAAGCTTCCCAACCAGTTAATCGCATAATAGAGCAGACCATTGGTTCCGTAAAAATCACCAAACGGTACTTGGCCTTTGGTCATAGCCCAGCCAGCATACAAGTTTTGAGATTGTTGATTGGTTGCAAAACGGGTTAAAAATGGCACGCCGACATGCAGTAAACTAATCAAGAAACTCAACACAAAAGGAAACGCTAGAGGCACTGGACGCTTGGATTGACGACGGATCGGCTCAACTGCCACATCCGCTTCTAGCTCTTCCGTATCCTCTTCTACCTTAGATGCTTCCACTTTTGTCGCTTCAACTCCCGCCTTACGCGAACGACGACTCATCCGACTGAGTGGTTGCTCCGCTTCCTGTTCCGATTCTTGTGTAGGTTCTGCTACTGCTTCTGGCTCTGCTTCCACTGCTGGCTCCGCATCACTAATTTCCTCTGATGCCTCCATTGCAACCGGCTCCTCCAAGACTTCTGCCTGCTGGCTATGAGTCGGCTCTTCTTCACGAAAGACTGATTTATCTAGCACTTCGCGAATTTCACGTGTATCCTGAAAACTATCTCCCACGTGAATCCCTAATTTTTTCGAAGTCATTTCTTGCTCTTTTTCGCTCATTCTTTTTCCTTTTTCTAGATCTTTGCTCTTTCCTTTTAGAAAAAAGCCCATTATCTTCTCTAGTATACCAAATTCTGCTGACCCTGTCAGCCTCTTATCACATAGTCCTATGGAAAAAGAGTCAGATCTCTCAGCTTCTGACTCTTTCTTCTGTATTCCCACACCTATTACAACATCGGTGCGAACAATTGCATAATTTCCTTGATTAAGCTTTGGTGCCATGTAAAGCGGAAGGTATCCTCTGTAATTTCTTGAGACACTTCAAAGATATGGTCAAAGTCCTCCCGAATCTTTTTCAAGGCAGGCGTCCGATACATCCAGACAGCATTTTCATAGTGATGGACCAAACTGCGGTAATCAAAGTTAATCGACCCTACAACCGCCATTTCATCATCGGCAAGAACTTGCTTGCTATGGACAAAACCAGGCGTGTACTCATAGATTTTCACACCAGCATCCATCAGATCCAAGTAAGCCCCACGCGTAACAATTTGGATCAATTTTTTATCCGGAATATGCGGGGTCACGATGCGAACATCCACCCCACGAAGGGCCGCATTGCGGATATCTTCTGTCAAATCATAATCGATGATCAAGTAAGGAGTCGTGATATAGACGTAATCCGTCGCTTGGTTGATCATATTTTGATAAACCGTCTTTCCGACCTGCGACTTGTAAATCGGCTTTGGTCCACTCCCATAGGGAATGTAGAGCCCTTCTCCTTCGACCGCCTTATTTTCAATATGGTAGCGGTCAAAATCCTCGATTTCCCCACGGTTGATGTACCAGTTCATGAGGAAGAGTCGCGTTAAGGCCTTAACAGCTCGTCCATCTAAACGAATGGCACTGTCCTTCCAGTGACCAAACCGCTCAATGTGGTTGATGTACTCGTCTGCCAAATTGACACCACCCGTATAGCCGATCTGACCATCAATGACCAAGATCTTACGGTGGTCTCGGTTGTTATAAGCCACTGTTAGACGGGGGATCACCTTGTTAAACTTATGGGCATCAATCCCCATCTTTCGCAATCGTTTGGTATAGTTCCCAGCCAAGGTTGCCATACAGCCGATATCGTCATAAAGGAGTTTGACTTCAACCCCATCTTTCACTTTCTGCTCTAAAATCTCTAGGATACTGTTCCACATCAAGCCCTCATCAATGATGTAAAACTCGATGAAGATAAATTTTTTCGCTGCTTTTAGATCCTCAAGTAATTGCTCATACATGTCCTCTCCTAGAGGGTAAAAGGTCGATGCCGTCCCATTATAGAGATCCGCATTGTGGTCCATGGATAAAATCGACTTGACCAAGCCATAAACCGCCTTGCTTTCTTGCTTGAGCTCCTTACGCAACTGATGACTATTGTCCTCTCGAAACTTCATGGACTCCATATTTTTCAGCTGGATCATTTCCTTTTTGGACAAACGCCGCTCGCCAAACATGAGGTATAAAAGCGATCCAAAGACAGGAATGACGGCAATCAAGAGCCAGGTCACCTTATTTTCAGGCGGGGTATTTCGATTAACAATAGCCAAGATTGTCGACACATATAAGAGCCCAATAACTGCAACAGATAGCCAATGCGGGAACCATCTATTAAGCCAGAAGAAGGCCGCAAAGGATGCCCAAAGTTCAAAGCCCATAAACAAAATACTAAATCCATATTTGGACATTAATAGACGTAATTTTCGAAAGGTCACAGCATCCTCCTTTTTTCTTTCTACTAGTATACCAATTCTTTTTACCCGATGCAACGACCAACCAAGCCCCTTCTAGACAAACAAAAAGAGAGTGGGACAAAAGTCCTAGCCTCTCAATTATTTTTGGATTGTCGAGCAAGACGCAGTGGTTGAGTGGGCTCTACTACGCTGATTTCATCAGCTTTTACAGCCCTACTCAACTGTGCGGAGGTGGGACGACGAAATCGAATTCTAACGAATTACCGATTTCTGTCCCACTCTCTCTTGTCTCGTCCCTTATTGCTTGGTCAGGACAATAATCCCTTGATCATCCTCTGCTTGCTCCAGATCTTCTAGCGACAACTGATTTCCTTCGATCCGATAGCGATAAGGCTCATCTCCGATACGCATGGATTGATTGACCGGATCAATACTAACCTCTTTGGCCTCTTCTTCTCCATCAGCATCTTGCACCGTAAACGTGCCTTTTCGACCCGTCACCACCAAGAGGATCGTATTTTCCTCGTCCTGTCCTCGATAGCTTCCATCTATGGACACTCCTTCTTTCTGTTCTTCACTCGCTGACGTCACAGTCTGTGATGAAGCAGACGTCTGTTTGCTCGAAGTCTGTGTCGCTTTTTCTTGCTGGCTACAAGCAGTCAGGAAAAGGGCTACTGCCAAGGTCAGTATAGACATGATTTTTTTCATTAAGATCGGCTCCTTTCGCCATAACCGTATACTATCTACCACCAGTATACGCCAAGAAAGTCTTTAGGTCAATTGTTTACCCCTCTAATAAAAATGCCCTTACTTCCGCAATAAAATACAAGGACCCTGTCACAAATAAGACTTCATCTGGACGACTCTGATCCATAAATTCTTTGATATAGGCCTTATAGTCCGCTACATAGGGCAAGTCTTGTCGGTCGCCTTGTGCCACCACTTCTCCGTAATGGAAGGTCGTCAAAATCAATTCAGCTTCTGGCAATCCCGCTTGAAGCGTTTGGAGCATTCCGCTATAATCTTTTCGCTTGAGGGCTCCAAATAAAATCTTCACGCGCTTTCCTGCCAAGCTATTGGCAAATTCGATCAAGCGTAACATAGCATGAGGATTATGAGCGCCATCCAGATACACCTGGTCACCAAACAACTCTAGACGTCCAGGCCACCGCGTCTCTTGTAAGGCCAGTTTGACCTGCTCCATATCCACTTCTTGATCTAGCCCCTCCATATAGAGGAGAAAGGCCTCCAGAGCTACTGCAGCATTTTCCCGTTGGTAATCACCCTTCAAACCCAGAGACGGCAAGACAAGTTCCACGTTTTCATTCCAAAAACGATCCTGCTCTAAGCCAAAATCGTTCTGGAAGGCGTAGAGATCCACATCCAATTGCTTCGCTTTTTCTTGACAAACAGTTATAGCATCATCCGACAAGGGACCCACAACAGCTTTCTTGCCCTTCTTAAAGATCCCTGCCTTTTGCTGAGCAATTGCCGCAATAGTCCCTCCTAGCGTTTCTTGGTGATCCAGGCCAACCGAAGTGATCACTGCGATCTCTCCTGTCACTACATTGGTCGTGTCCAGAAGCCCACCAATACCTACTTCCAATAAGACCACGTCCACAGCTTGTTCCTTAAAATACAAAAGGGCCATGAGACAGATAATCTCAAAATAGGAGAGTTGGTCCTGGGTTTGGAGTAGGGTCTGCTCCATCTGCTGCACCTCTTGACCAATCCGAGTGAAATCTTCATCTGAAATTGGCTGATCCCCAATACAAATCCGATCATGGATACTGATCATATGAGGAGAAGTAAAGGTCCCAACCTTCTTCCCATGAACCATCAACAATTGGCGCATAAAGGCGATCGTCGATCCCTTCCCATTGGTTCCTGTCACATGAAGGATCGGATAAGACTTATCCGGTCTCCCTAAAAGGCTCAGCGCCTGCTCCATACGATCCAGTCCTGATCGGAAATTCAGACCGATCCGACTATTCATCCATTGCTCAATCTTATTCACATCTTCCTCCTAAAAGAAAAAAGCGACAAAACCTCTTCTGACGTTTGCGCTCCTTTCTTTTGTAGTTATTCTTTCCGTTCATCTTTACAACAAGTCCATTGGACTTACTTGCAATCTTGCTTTCTAGCGCAAGGCTAAAAACGTCCCCCGGACTTCCAACTCTTTCCAATTTCTGGGAGTTGGGCTGATACAGTCTCCCAGACTTCCTGCTTTTTCTTATTTCTTGAAGCAGGGCTAAAAACGTCCCCCGGACGTTTCAACTCTTTCTAGTTTCTAGGAGTTGAGGTGATACAGTCTCCCAGACTGTATCACTCCTCCATAAAGCTGTTGAAGACTTCTTCGATCATATCCCATTCTGCATCTGAGTCTTCTGGGATTGGTTGAAGGTCGCCTTCTGTTCCGTCTTCGTTTTCTGTAAATGAATAAGCTTGAATTTCAACTTCGCCATTTTCATCTTCTTCTGCATTTGCAGGGATCAAAAGGACATAGTTCTTTCCAAACTCTTCTTTGCCATCGATGGTCAAAAGAATTTCAAACAAGGTTTCATTTCCTTGTTCATCCACCAATGTGATTAATTCACGTTCTTCATGGTCGTGGTTATGATCATGTGCCATACTATTCTTCCTCGTTTTCTTTCTAAAAATTACGATCTAAATAATTTTGTAAAATGAGCTGCGCCGCTAACTTATCAATAACTTTTTTGCGTTTGCTACGGCTAACGTCTGCTTGCTCAATCAACATCCGCTCTGCGGCAACTGTTGTCAACCGTTCGTCTTGGTAGTCGACTGGCAAGCCAAACTTTTCAGCAATCATCGTGCCATACGCCTGACTGGCTTCCACACGCGGTCCGCTTGTGTTGTTCATGTTTTTCGGCAAGCCTACAACAAAACGGTCTACCTTGTATTGAGCTACTAATTCGGCTAATCGTTCTAAGCCAAATTCTTTTTTGTCCTCATCAATTTGAATGATTTCAAGACCCTGAGCTGTAAAACCGAGAGGATCACTCACAGCAACCCCGACGGTCTTTGAGCCAACATCCAATCCCATAATTCTCATTAGAGGTCTATTCCTTGCCCTTTCAAATAATAACGTACCAATTCTTCCACGATCTCATCTCGTTCATATTTACGAATTTGGTTCCGTGCATTATTATAACGAGGTACATAGGCAGGATCACCACTGAGTACGTATCCTACGATTTGATTAATTGGATTGTAGCCTTTTTCATCCAGTGACAAGTAAACATCTTTCAAGGTCTCGCTAATTTCCTTACGATTTGAATCATCAAGATTAAAACGTACTGTTTCATCTGTAAATCCCACAAGAACACCCTCTTTCCTTAGAATATTACTATTATACCATAATTAAGAGTTTTCCACAACGGCCAAGCCCTTGATTTTACGGCTTTTTCAAGCATTTTTGAGCTATTTTAGCTAAACTGTTTTTTATTTTTGCTCACTTGCTCCAGCATTGATAAGATTATCCGCAAATTGACTCGGTGTCAGCTTCAACAACTCTGGTAAGTGATTGTTTTTGAAGTAAGTCATGCCTTCGGCCTTCTTCACATCCATCGCTTCAAAATCATAGGTAATGGTTACCTTGTATTCATTCTCATTTTCCAAGGTTAAATCAGCTGTGAAACCTGGCACTGTCAAAGCTTCCTTAAAGGCATCGTCCTTGTTAAAGGATTCTCTCAATTGCTTTTGCGCTTCCTCTATTCCAACCTGTTGGATCCCTTTTTTCAACTCCTCATCGGTTGCCGTCACATTGATGGTCTCCAATTTTTTAAAGGTGTTCCCCACATAGGTGACAATTTGCGTCTGTTGTGTCCCCTTATCATCTTTTGGAAAGACAAAGGTTCTAGTGATGACCTTATTTTCTTCAGCTTTTTGCAGAATACTCTTATTATCCTTTTGTAGCTGCTCTGCTTTTGCTTGGATTGCCTTTTGCTCACTTGAATTTGGCGTTTTCGCTTGTTTTTTTTGACCGCATCCAGTCAAACACAATACAAGCGCACCCAATAAGAAGATTTTCCTTTTCATTTTCCATTCCTTACTAGTTATTGTTTTCTAAAATATTGTATCATAGATTTCGTAAAATGGCGCAGTAAACTTCTTTTCATTCCGTTTTTTAACAAGAAAAAATCAGAAACAATTGTTTCTGATTTTCATTCGCTTTAAAGAGCTGCACGCATCCGCGCTTCTGCATTTTCTACATTTCGAACTGATCGTGGCAAGAAGGCACGAATATCGTCTTCTTTGTAGCCCACTTGGAGACGTTTGTCATCTACCAAGATCGGACTTTTAAGAATACGAGGTGTTTCCATGATGATGTCAATGACTTCATTGACACTCAAGTCTTCGATGTCCACTCCTAGATTTTTAGCGTATCGATTTTTTGAAGAGACAATACTTGCCACTCCATTTTCAGTCTTTGTAAGGATATCCAACAATTCTTCTTTGGTGATCCCTTCCTTACCGAGGTTTTGTTCTTTATAAGTTAGCTGGTGAGCGTTGAGCCAAGTCTTTGCTTTTTTACAGCTGGTGCAACTTGACACTGTATAAATTTTAATCATGCATGCACTCCTTTCGCTACACGATAATACTATCGTATTAAATTATAACACAAAAACCATCAGTCTAGCGACCTATTTTAAAAAAAATTAATCTTCAATTTCAATCGCGTCATCTAAATCTAGAGTTACCTCTTCTACGACAGGAGCTGTTTCTTCAGTTTTATCAAGGGATTTTACTGATTCGTCTTCTTCGATCAAACCAAAATGTACCCGAACCTTATGGTCGATTTCGTCGAAAATTTCTGGGTGGTCAGCCAAGAATTTCTTAGCATTTTCAGATCCTTGACCGATTTTTTCGCCATTATATGAGTACCAAGCACCAGCTTTTTGGATGATATCCAAATCTGTTGCAATCTTCACCAATTCACCCGTACGTGAAATTCCTTCCCCGTACATGATTTCAACCATGGCTTCTTTAAACGGAGGAGCTACCTTGTTCTTTACAACCTTGATCTTGGTTTCCTTACCAACGTTGGTATCTTTTTGGTCCCCAGTACCCTTGATTTGAGTATTTCCACGGACATCTAAACGAACCGAAGCATAGAATTTAAGGGCACGACCACCAGGTGTGGTTTCAGGGTTCCCAAACATGACCCCAACTTTTTCACGCAATTGGTTGATAAAGATGGCAATGGTCTTCGTCTTATTGATCGAAGCTCCGAGTTTGCGCATCGCTTGGCTCATCATCCGAGCTTGCAAACCAACGTGGCTATCCCCGATATCTCCATCGATTTCCGCACGCGGGACCAAGGCCGCAACAGAGTCGATAACCACCAAATCAACCGCACCAGAGTCAATCAATTTCCCAGCAATTTCAAGTCCTTGTTCCCCTGAGTCTGGTTGAGACAAGAGGAGTTCATCGATATTGACTCCGAGAGCTGCTGCATAAGATGGATCCAAGGCATGCTCGGCATCGATAAAGGCAGCAATGCCTCCTTCTTTCTGTGCTTGCGCTACTGCATGGAGGGCAACAGTTGTTTTACCAGATGATTCTGGGCCATAGATTTCGATGATCCGACCTTTTGGATAACCACCAGCACCCAAGGCAATATCAAGCGCCAAGGAACCAGAGCTCATGACTTGAACTTTTTGCTCTGCACGTTCGCCCAAACGCATGATCGATCCTTTACCAAAATCCTTTTCGATCAACTTCAGGGCATCATTAAGCGCTTTTTCACGCTCATCTCCAAATTTCTTAGAGATGTCATCTAATTTTTTCTGTTTTTTCGCCATTCTTTTCTCCTATTTTTTGCTATACAGGAAATGCATGCAACTCACCGACGCTTTCCGTCATTTGAAAGGCACATTTCCTATCCATTTTTAGAATTATTCTTCATTTAGCACAAACTTCATTATACCAAATTTTCACCATTTAATACAGCCAAGCGCACCAAATTAAAGGCATGAAGAACTGCAATTTCGCGGACATCCGTCCGGCTACGTCCGGCGATATTGACTTGGACACTATCCACTCCATTTGGAGTCGCAAGTCCGATAAAGACAGTCCCTGCTGGGTGCCCTTCTAGACTATCTGGCCCCGCAACTCCGGTCAGGCTAACACCATAATCGGATCCTGTTAACTTACGGGCCTGTGACGCCATAGCTTGAGCTGTAAAATGAGACACCACTCCATGTTGCTCTAACTCTTGAGCTGGAATAGACAACATCTTGCTTTTTTCTTCCAGACTATAGGTGACAAAACCACCCGCGAAGATGCTGGATGCACCTGAAAAATCTGCCAAAGTCGCTTGGAAAAGGCCAGCCGTCAGGCTTTCTGCAGCTGTAATGGTCTTACCAGTCCGTTTCAAGAGATCAAAGGCCACCTTGGCCATCGAATTATCATCCCCATAACCATAAAACAACTCATGCAAGGGTTGATGGTCCAGGGTGTGGCGTGATAAGATTTCCCTTTCTAAGAGATCGAGCTTCGCATCTGCTGAGGCTTGATCCTTCGCCTTTGTAGACAGACGCAAGGTCACTTCTCCCGTCTTGGCATAAGGAGCCACCGTCGGATCACTCTGCTCTTCAATGATATCTGCTAGGATCGTAACCAGCTGGCTTTCCCCAATCCCAAAGAAGCGCAAAACTCTAGAAAAGAGCTGTTCCCCTGTCGTCAAATGAGGCACCAATTGTTCATTGACCATAGGTTTTAACTCACTTGGTGGGCCAGGTAGAACGACATAGGTCACACCATCGACTTCAATCAAACCTCCAACCGCGAGACCTGTACGGTTTTGAAGGGGGATTGATCCGGCGATCATTTGTGCTTGTCGCTCATTATTGGGCGTCCGGACATAATCAGGGCGACTGGCAAAGAAGGTGTCGAGTTTGGCAAGCGCTGTTGGATCAAAAACCAGTTCTTTCCCTAAGAACTTAGCAAGGGTTTGCTTGGTCAAATCATCCTCTGTTGGCCCAAGTCCACCACATAAAATCACCAAATCACTGCGTTTTGAAGCTGTCTCAATGGTCGAGAAGAGACGACCTTCATTGTCTCCTACCGCCACATGATAATAGACATCAATCCCTAAACTAGCCAATTTTTCAGACAAGAATTGAGCATTGGTGTTCACAATTTGTCCTGTTAGAATTTCTGTTCCAACTGCAATAATTTCTGCCTTCATGGTGCCTCCCACTTATACTATTCGTAATTTTCATTTCATTTTAACACAATTTCCTAAATTATTTAAAAATCAGATTGAAGATAAAGTCCTTTTTGGACAACTTTCTTCAATCTTTTCTCTTAGAGTATAAAGTAAAAGCTCTTAGAAATACCATTACATCAGCATTCCTAAGAGTTTTAACTATGTGGCAATCAACTTCTAAAGGGCTATTTTCTATTGTTGATAGAGCTAATCTATATTCTGAAGCAACCACATCGAGTTGTTGCTTTTTTACTACTTTCTTGATCTAAAAGCCTTCTTCTGACTCTAATTCTTGTTGTTCCCCCTCATCTTTTGTGATACAATAGCATCAATTTATTTCTAGGAGGATGAGATATGGTTTCTACTATTGGTATCGTAAGTTTATCTAGTGGGATTATCGGAGAGGACTTTGTCAAGCACGAAGTGGACTTGGGGGTCCAACGACTCAA
>ERZ824522.528-NODE-528-length-38143-cov-32.023209_pt1 | contig 38143 bp, 27 predicted proteins | sample MGYA00519935_ERZ824522 | MGnify/ENA primary metagenome ERZ824522 (study PRJEB31778, sample SAMEA3449160) | human gut metagenome | biome: human gut; feature: human-associated habitat; material: faeces | place: United Kingdom | collected 2010/2012 ...
AGGCAATAATCACATCGGCACGACTGGCTGCGGCAACTGATTTTTCGATTTCCGGTTGGTTTTCTTCCCACCAGTTATCGTTTTTGTAAGGAGCGTAAGTCACACCCGGTTCGTAAATGATGTTCTCTTTACCATATTTGTTGCACAATGCTTCGTAAATCGTATTATATGCTCCTGCAAATTCGTCGGCACGATGTCCCTGCCAGCTGTACGACCATCCTCCGTTCAGGCAGCGCATGGAGTTGGCATTCGGACCGGCAAGCAGGATTTTTGTTCCTTTGGCAAGCGGCAGGATATTGCCTTCATTCTTCAACAGCACTTCCGATTCTTCGGCAGCCTGCAAAGCTTCGGCTGCAAATTCCTTCGAACCAAACTTATCGTATTTCTTAATATCCCAATATGGATTTTCGAACAGCCCCAGACGGTATTTCAGACGTAATACGCGGGCTACGGCATCATCAATGCGGCTCATGGGGACTTCACCTTCCTGTACCAGTTCTTTCAGGTAGTCGCAGAAGCTTACTTCGTAGGGAACCATCGACATGTCAATTCCGGCATTGATGGCAATCTTGACAGCTTCTTTCTTGGTTGCTGCAATGTGGTCGCGTGTACACAGATTGTTGATATCTGCCCAGTCGGTCACAATCATACCGTCCCAGTTCAAGTCTTCCTTCAACCATTCGGTAAGCAGTTCACGATTAGCATGGAAAGGCATACCATTGTCTACACCTGAGTTTACCATAACCGACAGCGCACCGGCTCTCACTGCTGCCAAAAACGGAGCAAAATGTTTTTCACGCATATCGCTTCGTGAAATAGAAGAAGGTGTACGGTCCTTACCCGAAACTGGAACACCATACCCCATGTAATGTTTCATGCAGGCTGCCACATTATATTCGCCGATATGATTCGGATCATCTCCCTGAAAACCTTTGACAGCCTCAACACCCATTTCTGCATTTACATAACAGTCTTCTCCGTAGTTCTCCCACATACGCGGCCAGCGCGGGTCACGTCCCAAATCGACAACCGGAGCATAGGTCCAGGGAATACAACCAGCCTTTGTTTCGTAAGCAGATATTTCAGCTCCACGACGAACCAGACTGCGATTGAAAGTAGCTCCCATGTTGACACCTTGAGGGAATAATGTTCCATCGAGTGTATAGGTGGTTCCATGAATCTGGTCCACTCCATAAATACATGGAATGCCTATTTCTTTCATCGACTTCTCCTGAATTTGCTTAATGGCAGCCGCCCACACTTCTTTTTTCTGGGCTACGCTTAAAGGAACATTCAGGATAGAACCAACTTTATACTTACCTATCACCGTATCGAGCATAGCCTCGCTCAACTTAAACCCATCTTTGCTTCCTGGAAAATCAGTAACTACATCGACTGTTATCTCACACATCTGACCGATTTTCTCTTCGAGTGTCATTTTTTTCAGCCATTCCTGAATATGTGCCTCGATTACCGGATCAGCAGAAATCGCAGGAGCCGGCTGAGCCATTCCTGCAAGGCTTCCGGCACATACCATAGAAGCCATCGCCAAATTTCGAATATTATTCATGATATTAATCTATTATAAATTGTTGAGTTGCTTTTTTCAATCCCGTTCCAGAAACTTCCAATTGGACATTTCCTTTCTTTCCTTCCTGCGAACGGATTATTACCTGTGCCTTTCCAGAAAAAGCTTTGATGCGGAAAGATGTTTCACCATTTACAGGACGTTCTATTTCCTTGAATCCCGGATCACCGTTCCCGTATCCCAATATCGTTGCAGGACCAGTCAAGGTAACAATCATTTCATTCATGGCATCGGGTACTTCACGATTTTTTTCATCTTTCAATGTCAGATCTACAATTGCAATATCCTGACCGTCCGCCTTCAAAGTTGTATTATATGGTTCTATTGAGATACGGGTAGCCTCACCTGTAGTTTCTATTTTCTCTACCATAACTTTCTTGCCAGCCTTATAGCCTTTGGCCAGTAAACTACCCGGACGATAGATTGTTTTCCATTCTATATATCCATTGACCGGCATAGACTTCCGTCCTAAGCTTTTTCCGTTGACAAACAGTTCAACCTCGTCACAATTGCTATATGCCCATACATTGATACTATCTCCTTCATGGCCAGACAAATTCCAATGCGGTGACAAATGCAGAACCGGTTCGTCAGTCCACCAAGATTTCAGATAAAAGGCTTCATCTTTAGGGAATCCGCAATAATCAAATATGCCAAACTGTGAACCTGTAGCCGGATAAAGCATCGGATTCGGTTCACCTCTATAATCAAGTCCTGTCCAATAGAAAAGTCCGGCCAGCCAAGGACGGTCATGATAGAACTGCCAGCCTCTTGCCATTGGATTAATAATATGATTATCATCTTGAGCCGTACGATTGATGGGAGCCATCCAACCACGTAATGAATCGGTATAATAAACGTTACGTGTACCACATCCTGATGTTTCCTCCGAACCAACCGGCGAATACCACTCAGAATGTTTCTGATGGAATTCATCTATCGGGTTCTGGCGGAGATAATTATATCCTTTCACATCGACTCCAAAGAGAGAAACCCGTCCACCGGCCGTTCCTTGTGTCGACAGGCGAGTTGAGTCCAGCTGATGTACATATTCACTCATCGATTTAGTAATACGCAATCCACGTTCATTACCTTCGAGTGCCCACTCTTCATTTCCGATACTCCACAAAATAATACATGGATGATTCCGGTCACGCTTGATCATATGTTCCAAAAGACCGATATGCTCACGATTGATACCCATCAGACGATTTTCTTCAATAACAAGCATTCCCAGGCGGTCGCATAAATCCAGAAAGACAGGCGACATCGGATTGTGCGACGTGCGTATGGCATTACTCCCTATCGTTTTCATCTTCTTTATGCGATACTCCCACAACCGGTCAGGGATTCCAGTCCCTACTCCGGCATGATCCTGATGTAAGTTAGTTCCTTTCAATTTAACCGGACAACCATTTAGCATAAATCCTTTCTGTGGATCAAACTCGATTTTCCGGATTCCAAAATTGGTAGAATATGTATCAACCAACTTCTCGCCGACATATACATCTGTATATAAGGTATATAAATAAGGCTGTTCCAGATTCCACAAATGAATATCATTCATCTTTACCGACTGCAATAGCTTCACCTCTTCCTGTTTAGGGGCTAAAGTAATATCTGATTTCTGCGTACTGACTACTTTGCGTCCTGTAGCATCAAGGACACGATTGACCACTGTACAATTCGCCGGTTCCAATCCCTTATTCGATAAACGAACTTCTATATTCACATCGGCAGCCTTATAAGAATCGGTTATGTGAGAAGTAACGAACGTGCCAAAAGGAGCAACATGAACTAATGACATCTTTTCCAACCACACATCGCGATAAATTCCTGCTCCTTCGTAATACCAGCCTTCTTCCGTACTGGCATCTACACGGACTGTAAGCAGATTCTCTGCGCCGTAATTCAAGTATTCCGTCAAATCATAAACCTGAGTAGCATATCCGCTCGGTTCATGTCCTAAATAAAAACCGTTGCAGAATACTTGTGCATTACGAAAGATTCCATCAAATCTGACAGCAATGTGTTTGCCTGAATCCTCTGCTGCAATATAAAACTTACGCCGATACCATCCAACACTTGTTTCAGGATATTTCCATCCGATGGTTTTATATCCATGACTATGACTTGCTTCTTCTGAATAAGGAAGATCAACTGCCCAATCGTGCGGTAAACTGACTGTTTGCCACAAAGAGTCATTAAACTGCTCGGAACTTGGACCTTGGTTCTGATTAAAAGACTTGGCCTTTGCGAAATAAGTAAAATATTCAGTTCCATGAGTAAAATCTTTTTTCATGTCACCAGCATGTCCATACGCAAATTTCCATCCATTATTCAGCAATATCGACTCTCTTATTTGTTGTGCACTGACAGACAAACAAGCCATAAACTGTATAAGCAGTAAAACAGATAATAGTTTTCTCATAATATTATTAGTAATCCGGGGTTAAGCAACAAAAAACAGCCTTCATCATTACTATTATTCGTCTAATAATGATGAAAGCTGTTCTCTATCGTTTTTCAAGAAAAACGTTCCAATATTTCCATACACATACGACCATTATGATAAGGACATTTCCAGAATCCAGCTTTATCATCCTTGGTATTAACTGTTCCGTCAGGATACAAGCTCCAATGCCATTCACCCTGCTCCGTATCTACTAATTTTGACTTGATAAATGTCCAGCACTTCAATGCCTTTTCCAAGGCCGACTTATCACCAAAATGCTGATAAAGATTAAGATGACCGACAACATTCTCAGCTTGTACCCACCAATGTAACTCACGATCTATTTTTCCTTTGCTCACAAAGTTTTCATAAATCATGCTGCCATCTGGATTTAGTCCTTCATCAGCAGCCTCAGCTATTTTTATAATGGCAGGTTCCACCTTCTGCAACAGACCTTTATCACCTAATACCAAAGCAGCTTCATGAATCAGCCATGACGCCTCAATATCATGTCCGTATGATACAATCTGATATTTATTGGTCCAGTCATCTTCAAAAAATAAATTCAGATGATAAGTTTCAGCATCCAATATTTTATCCAAAAACAAGTTTACCAGATTATAGATTTGTTTTCCCAGACGTTCATCCTTCCACACGCGATACAGATTGGTATAAGGTTCCAGAATATGCAAATGCGTATTCATGGTTTTCTTCTCGTTTTCATCTTTATCACTCAGACGCATATCTTCTATCGGACACCAGTCGCGGGTAAGAGCTTCCAGATAACCATTCTTTTCTGCATCAAAGCTATACTTCTCGATAACTTCAAACAAACGTTTGGCATAATCCAAAGCCTCAGCATCACCTGTAGCACGCGTATATTCACTCAAGCCGTAAATAGCAAAGCCTATGGCATAAATCTGTTTTTTTGTATCAACAGGATTTCCTTTATAATCAAGTTCCCAATAAATACCTCCAAAATCACTGTCATAGAAGAAATCAATCAGATAACGCTTTGCACGTGTAGCAGTTTCAAGATATTCTTTTTTTCTCAACAAGCGATAAGCAGCAGAGAAAGTCCACAAAATACGTGCATTGAGAATTGCTCCTTTCGAAGCTGATGCCTCCAACACGTCATTGCCTGTGATACGGCCATAGAATCCACCATGCTCATGGTCGGTCATTTTTGTCATCCAAAAAGGAAGAATATTGTTTTCCAGCTCAGCCTTTACCTCAGAACAGAGCTGTGATACTATTTCGTTATACATTTTTTGATTGTCGTTTTAAGTTTAACTGTTCCATTATACCCTTCATTTTCTGTTCTCCCAATGGATAGAAGCAAACAAATACTACCGAAATAAATGCTGCAATTGCGGGAAGCAGACTTAAGAACATCTTAATACCATTAATAGTTTCTTCACTTTGCACTGCATTAGCCTGGAAACCGAAGAAAGACAACAGCCATCCGGTTACAGCTGTACCAATGGCCCAACCAAACTTCTGACTCATTGATGATGCACTGAATATCAAACCTGTCGCACGATTACCTGTTTTCAGTTCCGAGAAATCGGCACAGTCGGCATACATAGACCAAAGCAAAGGGAAAATACTTCCGGCACATATGCTTATCAGACATTGGAATACAAAAATCAGAACCAGATCATCCTTATCGAACCAGAAGAATACCACACTTAAGGCTGAAGCTACCAGCATAGACAATGCGAAAGTTCTTTTCTTTCCAATCTTATTACTCATGGGAGCAGCCAGAATAACTCCTACAATATTGGCAATCTGACCGATAGAAAGATATAATCCACTCAACACAAACGATACGCCCATCAGCGAAATAGTACGGTACTCGTCTTCTATAATAAAATATTTGAAGTAATATACCGCAGCTCCGTCACGGATAGAGTTAAATACCAAAGTGGCTACTCCGGCACCAAACAATATCCACCACGGTTTATTATGGAAGAGATCTTTGATATCATCTTTCAGAGAAGTCTTTTTATCATTGATAGGCTTCACCCGTTCTTTTGTCCATGCAAAACAACCAAAGAACAAGACTGCACACATGATTGCAATTACAACCACAGCCATAAACCATCCGAACTGCTGGTCAGCAACTTCCTTGCTATGCCCACTAAAGGCATTGACCATAGGCATGAACAACAGAAGTGCAATAAAACTGCCCAGATAAGCAAACATCATACGATAAGTAGACAGTGTATTACGTTCTGACGGATCGGGACTCATCACTCCTAACAAGGATGCGTAAGGAACATTAATGGCCGAATAAACCATCATCATCAGCGAATAGGTTATATAGGCATAAACCAATTTACCCATATCGCCGAAAGGTGGCGTATAAAAAGTAAGTACTCCTATCAAAGCAAACGGAATAGCCAGATATAACAAGTACGGGCGGAACTTACCCCATCGGCTGGAAGTACGGTCGGCTACAACTCCAACAATCGGATCGAATACAGAATCCCATATACGAGTAACCAAGAACATTGTTCCCACCATAGCAGCAGGCAAGCCAAATACATCCGTATAGAATATCATCAAATAAGCCCCGAACAACTTCCAAAACATAGAGGAAGCCATATCTCCGAAACCATAACCTATTTTTTCCGTGAGTTTTATCATAGCAGTACTTACTTTCTTATTTTTATTATTTTATCAATTTCAGGTTCTTATCAATCAGTTTTTTCAACGTTTCTACTGATGCAGTAGTTGTCAGGCCGTCTTGTGGAGTATTCATACAGTAATCTACCAGTTTGTCGATAGTAGAAACAGCTACATGCATACGTGTGTCTGAAGAAGCATAATAAATAAATACTTTTCCATCTTCGTCGGCAATCCAACCGTTTGTAAACAACACGTTTGAAACGTCACCGATACGTTCTTCTCCTTCAGGAGCCATAAAATAGCCTCCAGGAGCAGCAATCAGCTTGCTAGGATCTTCGAGTGAAGTCATATACATATAAAGTACATAACGTAAACCAGCAGCACAACCACGTACTCCATGAGCCAGGTGCAACCATCCCTTCGGAGTCTTGATAGGATGTGGACCTTCACCGTTCTTCACTTCTTTTATTGTATGATAATAACGGCAGTCAATAATCTTTTCTTCTTTTACTTCAGCATGAGTAATATCGTCAACCAGTGCCCATCCGATACCACCGCCACTTCCGGCATCGATAAATCCATCTTGCGGACGAGTATAAAACGCATATTTTCCATCCACAAATTCCGGGTGAAGAACAACATTACGTTGCTGGCTCTTTGATTTCAAATCCGGCAAACGTTCCCATGTCTTCAGGTCTTTAGTACGAGCAATTGCTGCTGTAGCTGTTGCAGAAGACAGATCACCGGCAGGCGCATTATCATCGTGACGTTCAGCACAGAAAATACCGTAGATCCAACCATCTTCGTGAGCTGTCAGACGCATATCATAAATATTGGTAGCCGGTATTACATCGTCGGGCATGGTAATAGGATAATCCCAGAAACGGAAATTATCTACTCCATTCGGACTTTCAGCAACAGCAAAGAACGACTTGCGGTCAGCTCCTTCGACACGCACTACCAGCAAATATTTTCCGTTCCATTTAATAGCTCCGGAGTTCATTGCAGCATTCATTCCAATGCGTTCCATCAGATAAGGATTTGTCTTTTCATCCAAATCGTAACGCCAGAACACAGGAGTATGTGCAGCCGTTACGACTGGATACTTATAACGGGTATATACTCCGTTGGTTGTTTCAACAGGCTCATTCTTACGAGTAATCAACTCTTCATGCTGAGCAAACAATCTTTTTACTTTGTCTTCAAATGTAGTATTCATTATAATAAGTTTTATGTCAATTTACTTTATTGTTTTCATATCTCCGGCAAACAATGTCCGCGGATCATTATAGAAGTTCACAAAATCAGCAGCCGACGGATGTCCTGGATAAGGAGCATAGTAGTGATTTTCTTTTTCACGGGCATTTCTCCATACCAGCACATAACTGATCGGATATTTTTCAATTACAGGCATCAATGTTTGTGTCCACCAAAGCGAATCTGGTATTGTTTCATAGCCTGTTTCGGTTACGGCCATCAGCTTTTTATGCGCCTTGCTTACCTGTGACATAATGGTAAGTGCATTATCCAGGCTCTTCACATAAGCATCTTTATCAAACTGATATGCATCTACTCCTATCAGGTCAACAATATCATCTCCCGGATAGCGTTCCAGATATTCGGTAGAGTCTTTGGGTTCCGTACCCGGAGAATATGCATACAGCAACTGAGTAGCCCCTTTTTCTTGCAAACGGTCATAAGTCATTCTCCAAAGCGCTTTATAATCTTCAGTTGAGCACAAATTCTTTCCCCACCAGAACCAACTTCCCGTATGTTCATGCCAAGGACGGAACAGCACAGGAACCTTTACTCCTTCTGAAGTCTGAATTGAATTAAGATAATCTGCTACTTTATCCAGCCAACCTATAAACTTATCATGATTAACTCCTCCCGGCAAAACCGACTTTACCACAGTAGAGTCACTCACATCCCATGAGTCCTTTCCTGTCAAAGGATTATCTACATGCCAACTGAAAGATGACATACCCCCACGCTCATACTGAGCAATAACTTCCTTTCTGATACGGTCGAGTGATACATTATCTAGTGTTTTATCACCGTAGATTTCCATTCTTCCCAAATCAAAAGACATCATTGCCGGATAGTCCCCGCAAACACTTTTCACATCGCTTCGGTTCTCATCTCCGTCCCAGCCGATACCATAAACCGGATCATCGTGATGTCCAAACATGAACATTTTATGCTGAGGAAGCTTCTCAAGCACATTTAGCATAGAGTATGCTTCAGGTGTTTTATCCATTTCTGATTGTTTTTTTTGCTGATTGCTGCAAGCAGTCAGACAAGTACCGATAATCATAGTTGAAACAATAGCTTTCGAGAATTTCATAATAATTAGTTTTACTATTTAACATCAGCAAAGATAGAGAAATTTTATACCACAGAATGATACAATCTTAACATATACATATACGTTTTTTCTTTTAAAAAAACATCACACCATCACATTTATAAACAAAGGAGTGACTATGTTTATTACTTGTCACACAGTCACTCCTAATAACTAATTATGTGATAAATTTTTATTTAAATGAAGGAAGTTGATCGCGGGTTATCACATACGACTGCGACATAGCATCCTGCCACCATTCTTTATCAGCATGAGAAAGCGCAGCACCATCATTATCATACCATGGCATAAACCATAACCAGCGTGCTCCGGCATTCCACTGTTCAGAAAGTAACCCCAGCTTACTGTTGGTATCAATATAAGCTCCGCATTCACTCAACGCTACCATTTTACTACCATACTCAGAAACTACAGTCTGATATTGACTAGCACAGTCTGCTGCATCATTTCCATACAAATCTCGTCCTACAATATCTACATATTCATCACCTGGATACCAATCTGCATCACCCGTTTCAGTTGTCCATACCCAAATCAGATTATCAAGTCCCTGAGCCTTGAAGTAATCGAACATCTGGATCCATAAACGCTTAAAGCTATCAGCATTTTTGCCCCACCAGAACCATCCACCGGCAGCTTCATGAAGTGGACGCCAAATGACAGGTATATTTGCATCTTTCAACAGTTTCAAATAGCCTGCAATCTTTTCCAAATCCGCATTGACAGTCTGGTACTCCCATGTCCCTTCGGTAAAAGCATTGTCGATATCAAAAGATGTCTGATCTTTGTAAGTAGTAAGATTTCCGCTTCCGTTTGAGGTCGGAACATTCCAATGCCACATAGCAGCAACCAAACCTCCATTATTCCACCACTGAGAAACTGGAGTGATATCTCCATAGTCAATCCAACTACCTTCGGCCGAAGACTGTAGATGAATATAATCAAAGCAGTTCAATGCCGGATATTTCCCTGTCCATTGATAAACCTGCTCAGACTCTTCAACATTCCACGCAACATTAGCCATCATTCCTGAAATAGTTTTCTGCTCATAGGTTTCCTGCAAGAAATCATATACCCTCTGAGCTTCAGCTGTCAATGTATTCACCGGGGTATTATCCAATCCCTGAGTCGTAAAACTAATCTCTATAGCAGGAGCCGGCATCGAATTAGGTCCTGTAACCAGTCCCTCTGGAACTGAGAAAGTATAAGTTGTATTCCTAGAAGGACAGTTTACAACTACTACCAGTGTAGGACTTGAACCTATAACATCGGCACTGACAATACTTCCATCATTAGAAATCGACAGTAAATCTTTATTTTTGGATGCAAAAAACACATTCTTGTCGTATGTAAGACTGATTGTTACATTACCCGACTGAATTCCCGATGTACCGGTAACAGGAGTTGTTGAAACCAAAGTGGGAGAAGCAACCTGTGCTATTTCATGCTCAACTTCTGTTGAACATGAAATAGTAGTAAATAATGTTGCTATAAACAAAAAACATATATAAACTTTATTCATACTTTCACTTATTTAATGTAGACTGATTCTATTGTATAATTCTGTCCGCTGATAATCAAGCCTCCAGACTGCAACTGAGTCAGTATATCCTGAGTTATAGTCAACGAGAAGTTACCATCAATATTAAAATACTCAGTGCCCGGAGCAATAGCAGCCCAGCTACTATTCTTGAACGAACCTTGAGCACCAGCCTGTAAATCGGATACAACAACAGTAATAACCTGTCCTACTTGAGCCGTTGCAAACATATTAGAAGAGATTTGTGCTGAGTTCGCCCATGAGCCAGTAGCCAATGGACCTTCATAAATAAGAGTTCCCATAGAACCTACAATTTCAATCTGATAAGAAATACTTCCATTCGATGAAACCAATTCCAAGGTTGCCTCTCCTACTGTTTCAGCTGGTAAGGAAATCATCAATTTAGAATCACGTAATATAAACTGTACCTGACTTCCGTTAACATTAACCTGTGTCAGTTTATCTCCATTAGCAACCTCTAATTCCAAAAGAGCTCCAGCATCTACCTTCTCTGGCAGATTCATAACATAACAGCATTGAGGTTTTGTTATTGTAAGTGAAGGGGCCTCAACTGTTTCTCCATTATACATATTCAAAACAATGTTTCCAGTTTCTGCTTCCATCGGAACAGACACAGACAACTGACTAGCAGATGAAGAAGAAACCGCAACTGTTTGTCCGCCTCCAAAAGTAACCGAAGCAACCAAATCCAGATTCTGTCCGTTTATCAGCAAACTTTCTCCAGCTGGTATAGAAGATGGATTATAACTTCCAACCAAAGGTTTTAATGTTTCGATAACAATACTTACCTGCTTGCCACTTTTCGTATTCAATATAAGACTGCCACTTTGTGCAGCTTCCGGCATAACAACGGTGAGTTCTTTTTCAGATAGAGAGGCTGGCTGAACATTTTCTGCTACACCAGGGAAAGACAAACTGGTTACAACATCCAAATTTAAACCCGTCAAAACAATCTCATCACCTCCACGAAGGCCGGAAGCTGGAGTAGCAACAAGATTAGTCGGTACAGCCATTGTCAAATGAGCAACAGTAACCTTTACTCCCGAAGCAGGAACGACAACAACATCTCCATCGGAAGCATTTTCCGGCAATATAAATTCTATAATATTCGGACTTGTTAATGTAAATTCCACTTCAGTTCCATCAGGCATCAGCATCTGTCGAACCAAATCAAGATTTTCTCCATTTATTTCGACAACATCACCAGGTTTAGCATTTTCCTTATTCACAACAGTTTCTACAGACGGTAAGGTAACTACCAGATCTTCTTCCGAATAAATCAGATTTGGCAACTCTTCACCATCAGATAAAATAATCTGTCCAGTCTGTGCTTCTTCAGGCACAAGCAATTTTATCATATTCCGTTCATGCGTAATGAAATCCTCCTCAGTAACAGTTACATCATCTGCAAAAATGACCTCATGAATCAGATTTAAATATTCACCTTCGATGGTCAACTCATCACCAGGCAATACTGTAGCCGGTGTAAAGTTTTCTATAGAAATAGGTTCTGTAAAAGTCAGTTCCGTTTTCGTAGTTATATCCCCATTAGGTGTTCTCAGTGTTACCAGTCCAGGTTGTGCTTCCTGAGGAACAGTGATACGGATTTCTCTGTCACTGATTACATTGATATCTGTAATATCTGCACATCCTGGAATAACCACAGCCGTAACCTGATTCATTCCACTACCCAAAAATCTTAACTCACCTCCACGAGCAACCGGAGATGGACCAAAAACATTCAAACTGATACCTCCTACATATTGATTAGTATCTACATCATCACCTTTCAGACAAGAGGTAAACGAAACACCTGTCAATAAAAGTGCTCCAGCCAAACAAAGGACCGATAATCTATTTGTTTTCATCGTACATTCATTTTTTTAATTAATAGATAGGCACTACGCGAATATTATCGATACAGATAGTTGGCGAGCAGGCAGTTCCTGTAACACCACCATTCCATACAAACAAGGTCAGACCAGTAATATCTGTTGACGACAACGGAGAAAGAGAAATACCCGAAGCACCATAACGGAATTCAGATAGCGGCACTGTAACAGTAGTCCAACCTGTAGTAGTATAACTTCCGCTAGACTGCCAAGGAATCCACAACGCACGAGGGAATGTATCTCCCTGGAAGAACGAATTGTTCATATTATCACCACTAACCTCATTATTAGTTGTCAGCAAGATTTGCATAGCACATGCACTCCATGCATCAGGTACATTCACTTCAAATTTAAGTTGCAAGTTACTCAAATCTTCAAAATCGACCAATGTATTCAAATAAGGAGTTGCTTCATCTCCATAAGGCCAATACTCAAAAGCAAAATCAGAATCATTCCATGAACCATTATCCAAATCTCCTTGGAATATCAGATAGTTGCCATCTAAAGAAGAAATATTCTCCAATGTTCCTATTGTAGCGGCATGCCAACCATTGTCTTTTGCTATAGCATCATCACCATCATCATCAAAGTCGAATAAGATACCATCGTTCTCCATGTAGCGGAACGTAGACTGTCCTGTTCCATAAATAGACTCTACATTTACATATCCTGTTTCCGCACCTTCAGGAACAACAAAGCTAATAGCATTTCGTGTCAGACTAGTAATTTCAGTAACAGGGACATTAGCTATTTCTACAGTTAATGGAACATTTGGATCATCAATGAAATAATCTCCATAAATCGTAGCAACAGTTCCTGACTGAGCATATTCGTTAGACATAGATGTAATCTCCGGAGCTGGAACCAATACATTAAAATCGTATGTTACAGTTTCGTGATTCTTATTAATTAAATAAATTTTATTTGTAACGACACTCGGTATTGTAGACGGAATATCTACAATCAATGTATTATCCGTTATCAAACTTGTATTTAAGATGGCCTTCTGATCATTGAAATAAAGTTCGTATACACTCCGCAAATTTTCTCCGACCAGACAAATCGTATTCGACATATAAGCTCCTGTTATCAACGAATCAGCAACTTCCGGATCTGTCATTCGTATATAGTTTACTGTAGGAAGCCCATCTGCAATTTCATACTTATCAGGTTCGTCTTCACACGAAGTCATCATAACTCCAGAAAGGACGGCTCCCACTATAACTAAGCCTTTTATATATTTCATTAGTTTCATCATAACTCTTATTTTTATTAATAACTAAATTCACTTCGTACATCTACATGAATCGGATCTTCCATCAAATGAGGATTAAATACCACATCTTCTGTCGGGAAAGGCAATGTAAAGCTCGAAATAGTAACATTAGGTTTTACAGCATTCGGATTATATCGATGCTCGTCCGGATTTACTGTAAAAGAACCTGTCTGATAATAAGTTTTATACAAATCATCCAATCCATAATAGACATCACGACGCTGATTTGTCAGCTCATTGATGGCTCTTTGTGGATCATAGTAAGATAAACGTACATAATCATACCAACGGTCACCTTCACAAGCCAGTTCCAGACGACGTTCTTTCCAAACATCTTCCCATGTAATTACAGAAGGACGTTCGTATGTACTGATAGCTCTATGACGTACCTGATAGAATGCATCAATAGCTGATTCATCAGAAGTAGATCCATTATTTCCGATCATTGCTTCTGCATAAATCAAATAAACATCCGACAAACGCAACAAATGTGTACTCAACTGACTGTGTTGAGAAGAAGCCGAAACACCTGTAGCTGTCAAATGGTCATTGGCATTGCCATACAACTGCTTTACTTCATTAGCTCCAGTTTCGCTCTGGTAAGTACCAGGACCTCCTAAGTTATCAGTATCATAGATAAAATTAATATAATTGAATCCACCTTTATCCTGCCAAAAATATTCATAAACATCACCACACATCATCATAGTCGCTTTACGGCGTGAATCGCCATTATAACGTGTAGGACTTAAGGCATTCTCACCAAAAGCATCTTGCAAATCGACAGACGGTCCGTTATACCCTCCCCAACAGTCACCAAATTCATCGAAACCAGTTATAGCTAAATCCGACTGTAAGGCATTCTGACAAGTCCAAGCATCAGAAGAAGCCGACCAGTGCCATGATAACAGACACTCTTCATTGAAATTGTTTGCTAGACGGAATACATCTGAATAGTTCTCCAACAAGTGTCTGCCTGAATTATCAATAACATCTTTCGCATAAGCCGCAGCCTGACGCAAGTCATCTTCATTTCTAGATCCGTTCATTCCATAGCCCGACTTAGTAAGATAAACCTTAGCCAGCAAACCTTTAGCAGTATACTGATCGATACGACCCTCCGAATTTGAAGGAGGTAACAGTTCTATTGCCTTTTCCAGTGTCATAACAATGTACTCATAAACATCTGGAATCTGTACTTTATACTTTTCATTGTAGTTGCCTTCCGCTATATCCGAAGAGTTACTGTGAACGATAGGCACTGCTCCGAAAGTACGTACCAGATAAAAGTAAGCCATAGCCTTCCATACCAGACATTCACCTATGCATGTATTTTTTGTCTGTTCACTTCCTCCAGCAGTCTGCAATCTTTCCCGAATCGTATTAGCATATGCATTAACCGACCACAACGAATAAGACATATTTATCAAATCTTCATCCGTCCCATTCACTGTAAAGGTCAGATAGGGAGAAGATCCCCAATAATAATTGCCTGCAAGAACTTCACCTACTTTAAAAAATCCGCGCTGAAAGTCAAACCAAGGAGAATTATACAGAGGATTTACTCCTTGGAAACACTGTTCATCATTCTGATAAAAGTTATCGACATTGTATGAATCTTCTGCCGGACGATCCAAGAAATCATCACAAGCAGATAAATTGATACCTAAGACGGCTGCTAAAGCCCAATATTTTATATTATTCAATTTCATAACCATCGTTTTTTTAGAAAGAAACATTCAATCCGAAAGAATAAACAGTAGGAGAAGGATAACGACCATTATCCAAACCATAAACATTCGCACTTGCAGTGCTGGCTCCAATTTCCGGATCATAACCATCATAACCTGTAATTGTCAACAAGTTTTGGATATTTGCATATATGCGAAGATTATCCAATCCCCATTTCTTTATCATCTTTCCAGGGAAAGTGTATCCCAAAGTAATATTCTTCAAACGGATATATGAACCATCTTCTACATAACGATCACTAATACGGTCGTTATCATTAGGGTCTTGTATGGAGGCACGAGAGATAGTTGTACCAGCATTTGCAACACGTACATTGGTAATATCATCATACCAATTATTTATTGTCACACCATTAACAACAACTCCCGCAGAATAATCTTTATTCGGATCTATCGGAACAATCTGGGCACGATCTAAAACCGTATTCAACTGATTACTCCAAGGTGAATTCATGTGAGTCAACTTCATGCCAAGATAGTTGTATACCTTATTACCATACGATCCATTGATAAACAACGACAAATCAAAATTCTTGTATCTAAATGTATTGGTCCATCCAAAAGTAAACTTAGGCAGCGGAGAACCTATATTGGTTCTATCATTTTCATCAATAACTCCATCGCCATTCAAATCCTTATATTTAATATCACCTACCCAAACTGTATTGGTTCTGTTGAACACACCATTAGACGGATATTTGACGGGTTTGGCCGATGTCTGCAAATCTTCTAGATCTTCGTATACACCATCACATACATAACCATAGAAATTATATAGAGATTTGCCTACATTAGTCACACTTACAACATCACTAAACTGACCATATCCTACAATCTGGGCATTTGCCGTACCATCGAGTGCACGCAATTTATTTCTATTAAATGAAATCTGAAAATCTGAATCCCATTCAAAAGCTCCAACAAGCGGATGAGTATTCAAAGAGATTTCCCAACCTTTATTTTCGATGTCACCATAGTTTCCCATCGGTGCAGCCAAAGCAGAAGAAGCATTTCCCGACGTACCCATATAAGAAGGAAGTTGCAAAGACATCAACATATCTTTAGAAACCTTTTTATACCAGTCGACAACCAGATTTACTCTTTCGTGGAAAAAGCCTAAATCAATACCCACATTGACTTGTTCCTGAGTTTCCCATTTGACTCCCAAGTTTGCAATATTAGACTGGCGATAACCTAATCCCAATCCGGTCGGCATTCTCGACATACTTGCTCCCCATCGGTATCCGCCAATATTCGAATTACCAGTTTGTCCCCATCCAAGACGCAGTTTACCATTACTAATCACATTGGTCAAAGGCTCGAAGAATTTTTCATTAGAGAAACGCCAAGATCCAGCTACGGCATGGAAACCAGCCCAACGATTATCAGGCCCGAAATTCGATGAACCATCGTAACGATAAGTATAGGTAGCCAAATATCTATCTGCATAGTTGTACGTCAGACGAGTAAAGAAAGAAGCCATCGCCGAACTACCAAATCCAGAATTAATAGACGGAGTACCTGTACCCAATGCAGGATTATGAACTATATCCGAAGGTAAGTTAGTATTGGCTACCGAAGTATAATCATAATTAGACTCCCAGCATTCTTGCCCTAACATTGCAGTGAAGCTATGCTTATCAATCTGACCATTATAAGTTACATAGTTTTTCAATTGCCAGAATGTACTATTATTTTTTTGTATAGAGCTAGAGTTACTATCACGCTTCCAGTTTCCTAAATCTACTTTCGGCTGATAACGCTCACCTTTGTTGTAACTGATGTCATAACCAAATTCTGTATGCCAGGTTAGATTCTTCATCAAAGTTACGTCTGCAAAAATACTACCTGTCAATTTCTGGCGATACAACAGAATCTGATCCATCATAGCCATTGCAATCGGGTTCGGACTAGTATATCCTTCACGTACAATAGATGAATAGTTACCATCGATATCATAAATAGGAATATCCGGTACTGTCTGCAATGAATAACTGATGATACCTTGGTCACTATCGGCCAACTTCAAATCATCTTTGGTAGAAGAATAAGTGGCATTCAGTCCAATCTTTAACCAAGGTTTCAGCTGCGCATCCAGATTCGTACGGAACGAATAACGGTTAAAGCTGGAACCTATCAATGTACCATCCTGATCCATATAAGATCCCGAAACATAATATTTCACTTTATCAGTGCCTCCTTGTGCTGAAATCTGATGCTGATGCTGCAATGCTGTACGGAATACGGCATCCTGCCAGTTTGTACCAACACCCAACAAAGAAGGATCGGCATAGGTAGAGCTCTTTTCCAGTTCACCCGTATCGACGAAGTCATTATAAAAACTGGCAAACTCACGCAAATTCATCATGTCCAGACGCTTTGTCTGACGCTGTACAGCCAACATACCGTCATAAGTAAACTTAGCCTCACCAGCCTTTCCTCGTTTCGTTGTAATCAAGACAACTCCGTTCGCACCTTGGGCACCATAAATAGCTGTTGCCGAAGCATCCTTCAAAATTTCCATTGAAACAATATCCGAGGGATTGATGGTAGACAGAGGAGAAATAGTAGAAACAGATCCATTACCCAATGCATCACCCAATCCAAAGTCTGCACCCGACGAACCACCTCCTTGTACAATCACACCATCGATTACATACAAAGGTTCCGCATTCGAATTAATTGTAGCTTGTCCACGCACACGAATAGAAGAAGAAGAACCGGGAGCTCCAGATGTTGTTACAGCCGACACACCAGCCGCACGACCTTGCAAAGACTGGTCCAAATTTGTGATTACAGAACCTTTAATCGCATCCTCTCCCACGGAAACAGAAGCTCCGGAAAGGTCACTCTTTTTCATCGTACCATAGCCTACCACCACAACTTCATCCAACGTTTCTGAATCTTCTTTCAGCACAATGTTCAAAGAAGTCTGATTGGTTATTTTAATAGTTTGTGTAACATAGCCGATATAAGAAATTTCAAGTGTTGCTCCAGGAGACACATTCAAAACAAAGTTTCCATCAAAATCGGTTATGACTCCGTTTGTTGTACCTTTTTCAAGGACATTAGCACCAATAACAGTTTCACCAGTAGCATCAACTACCTTTCCTTTAATTTGCTTTTTAGCTTGCTGAGCAACCTCCAACATACTTGTTTCAGAAGCCCATGCCGGGTGCACATTTCCGATCGAGATTGTAGCAAATGCACCAGCTATCAGCACGCATTTTCTTACATTTTTATCCATAATATATTTTTAGTATGGTTAATAATTTCTTCTTAAAATTCAGATATATGTGAGAAGTTTACAAATAGTTGTCCTACATAATATCAGATTAAAGTCATCCGTGTTACATTCTTTTTACAATCACAAAAATAACGATAACAAAAGACTATTAATAATACTATCTTATCCATAACTAATATAGTTAAAAACAATTACTATATTAATTACTTCTCGTTACTAATTTTAGCACAAAAAAGCTTTATGACACTAATTGTTGTACTATCCGATGCAAATACAGAATTCAGCCCCTGCTGCTCCTGAGCAGGATCGCCAGTATAATCGTCTCCAGGTTTCCAATATTCATATTCTTCAGAAGGATTAGCAAAGCCTCCCCATCCCCAGAAATTACAACCTGCAAACAAAGTGTGAGATGAAGCATTATCTAATACCAAATCGAATATATATTTATAATAAGCATCTCGTGCTTTCACTGACGACGATTTACTGAATTGAAAATTATCTCTAGGATATCCAAATTCTTCCATTACCAAAGGCTTCTGATACTTCTTTGCAACTGCAAGATGTTCGTCGATATACACTTTCGAATTCTGTTTTGCTTTTTCCAGATTCTCCTGCAAACTATCTTTCGGAGCCCATCCCCAATTGTATGGCCAGATATGAATATTCATATAATCCACATTAGCATCTGCATGAATTTTTTCGAATAAGTCCATATCCATCTCACAGCCCCATTTACCTTCGCTTCCGGTAGAAACCAGGTGATTGGGATCAAGAGATTTGATCAAGGCAGCAGCCTTACCCATCCAATTGGCAAAATTCTGTTTATATTCTGGTAAGAAAGCGCGAGGTTCATTACCTATCTGCCATGACATAATAGTCGGATCGTCTATATAACGCACATTTGTATAACGGTTGGTACGGGTTATTACATCCTTTACATAATTTGCATAAAGAGCTTGGGCACTGTCCGAGCATACAAACTGACCGGCAAAATTCATATAAGCCGCATACCCATCAACTGCTGGCTGTGGTGCTTTTCCATAACCAGCCCATTGCAGATACTGTCCATATCCTCCACTCCATTCCCATGAATTATTCAGATAAAGCACAGCCAGCATATCACGCTTTGCCATTTCAGCAAGCAGATAGTCAAGTCCTGCAAAAATAGTATCATTGTAAACTCCTGGAGCAACCTGAAGCGTAGGTTCTACTTTAGCAGCTACTCCTCGCTCGCCATCAGAACCAACCAGTATACGTAAATTATCAATGCCAATACTTTTTAATGAATCAAGTTCGCGACATAGACGCACACGGTTACCTCCTTCGCCTTCTGAGCCTAATATTGCACCATACCAAAAATTAGTACCAATGTAATAATAAGGCTTTCCATTACGGATAAACTGTCCGTTCTCTACTCGTACAAAATTATTCTCTTTCTGATTTTTCGACGTTGTGGTACACGACACAATAACCACAAGTGACATTAACAACAAAAAAAAGTTCTGTTTCCGCATATCTATTAGATTTATTTCAACAATGCAAAAGTAAGAGGAAACTATCTAGAAATATGATATAATTTTATCCAATAATTCACAACATTGTAGATAGTCTAATTACTTACATCTACTCTATGTTCTATAAATCTCCCGAATACTTTCAAATAAATAGTGCCGATAATTCAGAGAATTACCGGCACAAAAACCATTATCCTTTCAACCTTACCTAAAAAAATACTTTATACATAAACAACATATCTCATTTTACCAATAACACTTCTTTTACAATACGCCCCCACTCCTTCAAATCCTCACTTTTCCACCCAGTATCAGGTGCTGAAGGATAAAGCATCGAGCAAGTTTCGTCTTTGTCAGCTATTGACCAGGCAGCCCAGCTGACAGCATGTTCTTTCATCCACACCTGCCATTTATTCCATTCCTGCAAATCTATATTTCCATCTCCGCTTGCTTCCATGCCAGCACATTCGGAAACAAAAAGAAGAAGTCCTTTTTCCAGCGCATAATCGGCACGCTCACGCAACGAAGTTTTATGAGTAGCAGCATAAAAATGCAGTGTATACATTATATTATGTACATTCTTTATTGGATCATCGGCGGCCAGATGTACATCCTGATCCCAATGAGGAGTACCCACCAGAATCAATGCCTCCTTATCGACGGCACGAATACAAGCAATGACGTCCTCTGAATATTTTTTCACATCAGCCCAGGTATCCTTTACCGGTTCGTTGAATATTTCATAAATAACATTGGGAACACCTTTATAGCGAGCGGTTATCTGACTAAAAAACTCTTTCGCCTCTTCTGTATGTAACCCATGACTATGCCAGTCTATAATGACATACATATCATTGGCGATGGCAGCATCGGCAACAGCCGTCACACATTTCAACGCCTTCTCCGGATTGCTAAGATAAGCCCCTTCGGGCTCTACTCCCATAGCGGCACGAATCAGCGTACAATTCCATTGCTCTTTCAGCGTTTTCACAGCCGAAGCATTATAAAAGCGAGGCCACCAGTTATGCCAGCCCATACTGACTCCTTTCAATACGACCTTTTCGCCTTTTTCGTTTACAAGAAAGGTTCCTTTTACAGACAAACGTTCCACAGCTGCACTAGCATTTACACTACCATATAAAAACATCAGGCAGCACAATACACAAACTTGCAGAATAGAAAAGATGCTTTTAATCATGTTTCGGTCCATAGCATTTCAAATTAAAAATCCATTCGATTAACACTTGCAAAAGTAGACTATCATAAAATAAAAAAGCAATACTATTTTATCTGATTGTTGCATTTCTATCACAAACCGCTTTTTAATACCTTATTTATATACGCTAACAGCGATAGTTCATCTTACCATAACATTGACAATAAAAAAGCGATGTTTCTTTTACAGACATTAGTCTTGAAAGGAAACACCGCTTTACTCACCATACTAGCTTTATCAAATAATTGTACGTTTCTTCCGATAATTATCCCTGAACTCTTTCGGAGAACAATTTTTCTTTTTCTTAAAGATACGGTTAAAGTTGGAAAGATTGTTGAAACCGCACTCATAACAGATTTCAGCAATCGCCATCGTTGAATCTACCAGTAAACGGGTAGCATGCCCCAAACGTAAATCAATAATGTAATCTGACAGGTTCTTTCCGGTGCGCAACTTGAAAAAACGGCTGAACGAAACTTCTGTCATACCTACCATATCAGCAAGCAGACCTAGTCTGATTTCCTCCTGATAATGTTTTCCAATATAATCCTGTACTTTCTGTACTCTCCGGCTGTCTGAGTGCACTTCGATTTTTGCAAACGAAGAACTAGACAACGTACGTGCCTGATCTGTAAAAAGTGAAAGTTCATACAGCAAGGTCAGAAAATGCACTACTGCATAAAAACCTTTCATTTCCGGAAGCTTGTCTATCAGTGCATACACTTTCATCACCGCATCCATTGGGAAGCATAAGCCGTATTGCGCCTTGTCGAGCATCTTTCGAATCATATCAAACTGATTGGTATCTATCAGTCCACTCAAAAAAGCGGGTACAAACTGAATGGTTATTTCCCGGATATTTGATGACGAACAGGTATTTTGCTCCCAAACGTGTTCCAGATCCGGACTTGTGATCAGCACTAAATCATAATCGCCTATAACCTCTGCCGAATCACCCACCACACGGCGCACTCCAGGCGCATGTTCTACAAAATTCAATTCAAACTCTTTATGCGAATGCATCGGATAGGTAAACTCTTTCTTATGCCGGTCGGCTATATAAAAACAGTCCTTGTCCGAAAGTGGAGTTATTTCGCGTATAAAATTTTCATTTACCAGTTTTTCCATAGCATTTGTTTTCATTATCACAAATATACATAATAAAATGACAAAACCATAAAACCGAAGAAAAAACGTGTTCACGTTTATAGAAAAAATATGCTGATATTTTCAAAGAAATATGCTGATATCTTCAGAAAAACATGCTGATATTTTTTTATTTTCTGTACAAACTTTTATCGCCTGTTCCCGATAATATTTTATCTCACTTCTACCATTCTATCAAAATAAGATAAAACCATATCAGTCCGTTCATAAAATAACTACTATTTTTGCAAATAAATTAATAATTGTATAAACCGATTATCAAAAAGATGAAAAGCATGAAAGTAAAAAACAAGATCTATCTGCTGGCAGGATTCTCTTTACTTGCCGGAAACATGTGGGCACAAAACATTTGCATTTCTACACCAAACACTTCGCTTGTCCTGAATGCACCAACCGGTGGTGAGCTGAAGTATCTTTATTATGGAAATAAGTTAAATGAAACTGATTTACAGAATATCAACGAGGCCAAGAACTGCGACCATACAGCTTATCCGACTTATGGTATGAACTGCCCTGGAGAAACTGCACTGGCTGTCAGACATGGCGATGGAAACATGTCAACACAAATGGAAGTGGTAAGCGTAAGTACTGATAAAGAGAACCAGGCTACACTAACCACTGTACGTCTGAAAGATAAGGTATATCCTTTCTATATAGATGTACGCTATAAAGCCTACGAAGATGTAGACATGATAGAAACATGGACTGAAATAAGCCACACAGAGAAAAAACCTGTTTACCTGACACAATTTGCATCTGCCTACTTGCCAATCCGCAGAGGGAACGTATGGCTTTCACATTTATCAGGTTCATGGGCAAACGAAGGTCAGCTTACCCAAGAGCCTTTACAACCGGGCATGACAATTATCAAGAACAAAGACGGTGCACGCAATTCACACACATCGCACGCGGAAGTGATGTTTTCACTCGATGGTGCTCCTCAGGAAAATAAAGGACGTGTTATCGGAGCTGCACTTTGTTACTCGGGAAACTACAAACTGAGAATAGATACTGACGACAGCGACTATCATCAGTTTTATGCAGGTATCAACGAAGAGAACTCTTCGTATACACTTCCTAAAGGAACTGTATTTCAGACTCCTGCCGTTGCTCTTACATACAGTAACGAAGGTCTGAGCGGTGCAAGCCGTAACTTCCATAAATGGGGAAGAACGTATAAGCTGGCACATGGTAACACCGTACGCGACATTCTGCTGAACAGCTGGGAAGGTGTATATTTCGATATTAACCAGAAGGGCATGGACCAGATGATGGGTGACATTGCCTCAATGGGAGGTGAACTTTTCGTAATGGACGACGGATGGTTCGGCGACAAATATCCGCGTAAGAACGATAGTTCTTCACTGGGCGACTGGGTAGTAGACAAGAACAAGCTGCCCGAAGGCATTGAGGGATTGATAAGAGACGCCAAGAAACATGGAATCAAGTTTGGTATCTGGATAGAGCCTGAAATGGCAAACACTACCAGCGAACTGTATGAAAAACATCCTGAATGGATACTGAAAGCTCCTCAGCGTGACCCAGTACTGGGACGTGGAGGTACACAAGTAGTACTTGACCTGGCTAATCCGGAAGTACAAGATTTCGTATTTAAGGTTGTAGACGACTTGATGACAAATTACCCTGAAATAGCTTATATCAAATGGGATGCAAACATGCCAATCATGAATCATGGCTCCAACTATCTGCCTGCGGATAAACAAAGCCATATGTATATAGAATACCACAAAGGATTCGAAAAAATATGCCAGCGCATCCGTGCCAAATATCCAGATTTGACTATTCAAGCATGTGCAAGCGGTGGCGGACGTGCCAACTATGGTATTCTTCCCTATTTTGATGAATTTTGGGTGAGCGACAATACCGATGCACTTCAGCGCGTATATATGCAATGGGGAACATCGTACTTCTTCCCTGCTATTGCCATGGCTTCACATATCAGCGCAGCTCCTAATCATCAGACTTTCCGTACCATTCCATTAAAATACCGTATTGATGTGGCAATGAGCGGACGACTGGGAATGGAAATCCAGCCCAAGAATATGACCGATGAAGAAAAGGACTTGTGCCGCAAGGCTATAGCTGACTACAAGAAGATTCGCCCGATTGTACAGTTGGGAGATATTTACCGCCTCATCTCACCTTACGACCGTTTGGGAGTAGCTTCGCTGATGTATACCAGTCCTGAAAAGGATAAGGCCGTATTCTACTGGTGGAAAACAGAACATTTCGTCAACCAGCATTTGCCTCGCGTGACAATGGCAGGACTTAATCCTGACAAAAAGTATCGCATCACAGAGCTGAACCGTATAGACAATCAACCGCTTGCCTTTGAAGGGAAAGTATACAGTGGTGCTTATCTGATGGCAAACGGACTGGAAATACCTTACAACCATATCGTAGATTATCACAAACAGAATGATTATTCCAGCAGAGTTTTGTATTTGGAAGAAGTGCAATTCTAGTAAATCCATCAAGCATAACACAGAAACACAAATACAAGGGCTGATTCCATTTGGGGAATCAGCCCTATTTTATTTAACTTCTGTCATCAATCAGAATATCTTCCAGAAATCTAGAATAATTCAGTAGAAAGTAGCACTTTCTATATTACAAACTTAATTACTTACAAAACTACTTTCTAGGATGTACACAAATAATCACTCGCTGATATCTTGATAAAGCTGGATAACCATGATCAGTAACTCTAAGAATGATATGTATCGTTTCATCTTGATCAACCTCAGGAGCTATAAAAGCAACTTTATAAACATTTTCAGGCTCAAATAATTTAACAGCAGATTTACATGTGCCAGCTTCCTTATACGAGAACCACAAAAAGCTTAAATGATCACCGTCAGGATCATAACTTTTTGCAGCATTCAAAACACAATATTCTCCCGATACAACATCTATTTTTGATGAATGGGATAACTTTACAACTGGAGGATGATTGGCAGCAGCATAATCTTTCACACACCAATCCATTCTCGCTGCAAAATCATTTTGAAAATCTTCTCTCCAACGATACAAAGAAGCTCTGTTTCCAGAAAAACACAAGCTATCCTTCCTTATACTTCTACCGTAAGGATTATATACATACCTAAAAAATGTATCAGAAGCATTCGTCCAAATAGGACGAGTTTCTGGTTCATCAGGTACATTCCCTATATTTTCTCCACCTGGGCAATAAACTGGAGTATATAATTCATAGCGTCCTCCCCAACCTCCCCAGTTAGGTTTTTCCGGCACACTCAGCCCATTAGGTATTAAAGATAAAAATGCAGGAGTATCACCTTCCATACCCCAGGCAACATCCGGATAAGCAGCTCCCAAAGGTCCATGTCCTTGCTGGATATTATCCAAAATCCATTTATTGGAAACACAGCTATTATCAAGTCCTTTAACGACATCATTAATTCCGGGCCATGTAGCGCTTCCATATCTGCCTCCTGGAGAAACTATATAGAATAAAGAAGGAAACTTATTCCTTATCCATATTCCTGCATCATCCTGATCTGAGATAGAATAGACTCTTAACTTACATATTAATTCATTTGCCTGAGCTTCTGAAAATCTTTTCTGGATATCATACAATGCTTGTGCCAAGACATTGGCTCCTCCCCATACCGAAATCCAGAGAGGACGGTCATCGTTTACTTGCAGCTCTTTTATAATCCATTCAGATCCTTCTGAAGTGAAATCATCTCCAACTCCCTGCATTCCATAAACAGGAACTCCTTTTTTTACACAGCTATACAAATAATCCGATGACGGATAATTTGATTCATGCTTCAATAAATTAGGACGTACTTTTTTATAAGCCTCTATTACTCTATTTATAGATTCAGGATAAATATTATTCTTTAAATGCGTAGAGGTAACAGCTATCAGCCCTTTGACATCTATTTGATTAGAATATAACAGTAAACGTATCAAAGATTGGGTATCATCCGGATCAGCCTCAATATCTGTCAGCACAATAACACGCTGGTTATTATTTCCCAAAAGTTCAAAAGTATTTATGCAAAATACAAATAATAATAACAGACGAACACCTGCAAATTTTAAGTAATTGTAAATTCCCATATTTTACAAAAATCACTGTCACATATTAAAAACATTATAAAATAACTACTCTATAAAAGCCAACTTTCACAATGTTGTTGTAGCAGCATCTATTATTCCCAATTATCAGTGCGGAACGGATATAAAGGAAGTTCACGAAGATTTGCAACATTTCCCGGCTGGAAATCTCGGAAACAATAACGTACAGCAACGGGCTGTGCAACCTTATCACAAGTCACCTTTATCTGCAAATTATTAAAGACCTCAGCTTTTGCCGGATAAAAGACCTTGTCACTTCCTGCAACCTCAAATCCTTCCATATCAGACAAACGGTTAAATCCTTCTTCTGCATGATCGAATGACAAAATAGCTGCACCATCCTTTACTTCCATCGATTTGTAGACTGGTCCGTAAGCTTCTATACCCGGAACATGATAAGTCTTACTCAATGCCATATAGGCAAGACGTTTTCCTACATCAGTCTTATTTTTAGGATGAACATTTTTTATTTCATAAGGTTCTACCAAATCGTTTGTAGAAATCATTCCACTGTTTGGAATGATAGACTGTGCCTGGAACTGTGCTTCGCGAAGCAATGCACATCCTGTAGTTTCTGTAGAATTGAATGGAGCTATCTCTACATAATAGAACGGCAACTCACCCAATCCCCACTCTTTACGCCAGAGTTCGACCATCGTTTTCAAACGTTCAGCATACGTTTTATGTTTACCTACGTTCGATTCTCCCTGGTACCACAAAAATCCCTTAATAGTGTAATTCTGCAAAGGTTTCAGCATACCGTTGTACATCAATGTCGGACTCAGATAATGCCACCAGTCGTGTCCGTCTTCCTTACGGATATCACGTTTCAGGTCAATATCGGGATATTGAGAAACAATCTCACGAGGCAACCATCCTTCTACCATCGAACCTCCCCAGCTACAGTTGATAATACCAATTGGAATATCCAGTACCTGATTCATCATCATCGCAAAGTTAAAGGCTGTCGCGCTGAATGCCGGAGCATTTTCCGGATTACTAACTTTCCAGCTTCCTTTACATTCGTCGACAGGCTGCAATTGTCCGTTCTTTTCAACAGTAGCTACACGGATTCCTTTCCACTTTGATGAAGTAGCGATCGTTTCATTAGCTCCTGCTATCGGACAATTCCAGAAGCCTCTCAACGGCATCTCCATGTTCGACTGACCAGAACAGAACCATACTTCTCCAACCAGTACATTATTCAAAATGATTTCTTCACCATCGGAAATAGAAATGGTGTAAGTGTTGTAACTTGCCGTAGGAGTCTTAATCTTTGCAATCCACTTTCCGTCTGCACCGGCAGTAACCTTGTATGTTTCACGATTCCACGACGGACGGATTGTAACTTCGGCATTTGCATTGGCTTTTCCCCACAAACAGGCTTCTGTCTGTTGCTGCAAAACCATATTGTCACTCATAATATCAGGCAATGTAACTTTTGCCCATGCCCCAGCCTGCATCATCAGCAGACAGGCACTGATAATCCATTTTTTCATATCTTCAATATTTTAAAGTAATTCTTTCAGTTTACCATTTCATCAGTTTTTTAAGGAAGGCGGTCAGCTCTGAAGCCATCTTCTGATGCTGTCGCATGGAAGGATGGTAACTAGCACCTATCCCCAGCGAACCTGTCTGAGGCGACATATCAAAACGATATATCTCTTTATCCCCCTGACTGTTCATTTCACCCACTACGGTATCCATTGCTTTCTTTACATCATCTAATGGTTTTCCATTCATCATGGAACCTGTCAGCAATACCAGTTTAGCATGAGGATAGACAGCACGGAGCTTTTTCACAAAACTGCGATATCCCTCAGCCAGCAGATTCATGTCATAATTGTCGAGACTTGTATCATTTGTTCCCAAATTAATACACACCACATCCGGTGTATAAAGCGTATGATCCCATAACTCTGTAGAGTCTGTAAAAAGGACCTGTTCGTACATGGCAGGCATACAGTCCTTACTGCCCGAACGAGGTGCACCGTAGTTACGGTATACACCGATTCCGGAACGGGCCACTACCAGATGCTGGGCTTTCAATGCTCTTGCCGTACGGGCTGCATATGTATAAAAATGATTTTCCGTTTCATAGGTAAACGGATCAGAAGGATTTTCTGATTCTACTCCATAACCGCAAGTAATGGAATTACCGATAAATTCAATTCGACGTTCAGGTAACACCGGAGCCTCGGCCAGTCTGCATCCTTTATCTAAATAAAAGCCCTTGAATGCTGGCTTCAGTTCATATCCTTCTATGGCATACATAATGCGAACACGGTGTGTTCCTTCCGGTAATCCTTCTGCTAACGTCTGGATCGAATCGTTTTCAGCGAAGTTAATCCGATAAGGCAATTCATCGTCAACTTCTACCATAAACGCTCCGCTTCCCGGTTTTGCTTTCATCTGTAAGGATGTTCCTTCAAAGTTTGCCAGTATACTGACTCCCGGATAAGTAAAGCGGACAATATGAGGAATACTCCGGCTAATTCTTCCCATATAAACGATGTGTGAATCATCTGAGGATATAAATTCTTTATCACACTGACGGATTTCGGCTGAAACCGGAGAGGTAAATCCGGCTATGAATCCGTACAGCAATAAACCATACAAATAGTTTTTGTTTTTCATATATCATAGTATTTTTTGCAAATATAGCACATCTGACTCAAGAGCGTTTGATACTTTATTATCTAATATCTGTCAAATTTAAGATCTATTCACTCTGTTTCGGATTATTTGCTTACTGATATGGTACTTTTTTACCCTTTCTTATAACCATATGCTTTTCTTTTTCTATCCTTTTTCGAATGATAATGTTCGTCAGCAAGATCTACAACAAAAAACTTGTCAACTAAATAATATAAGCAAATAGGAAAAGATAAAATCTACGAGTTTGTACATAAGCCGTTGCAACGGTTAGAAATTCTGCAATGATTCGGTAATGAAAAATGTCAAGACTACAGTTTATAACATAAAAAAAGTCTACAAATCAAAATGATTTGCAGACTTCTGCGGTGCGTACGGGACTAACGGAGTTTTTAATCTAAACTGATATTCAGATTGTTATACAAATCATCCAAGAAAAGCACCCAGCTCTGCACCTGCTTCAGTTCTATGTTTTTCCGATAGGAATTTGCCTTGTTCCAACGAGGTAAAGGTAGTGATTTTAGATTGAACATCCAAATGAAAAAACATCATAATAGAATTTATAATTGTTTTCACTACTGTTTGTTAGCTATAATCACTGTTATTAAGTTATTAAACTTTATGACTCAAAGGTATATCAGGTGACAATGCCGATCATAGCGAAACAATCTTTCAATTATTATGATATGAAAAGAAAATTTTATCTTTCTATTAGTCATATTTTGCTATTTATAGGTAATAATATTCTAACTGATGCCAAAAAGAGTCTTTAATCTCTCCAAAGTAGTATATTGAGCACCAGTACCTTTATAAACGGTCACAAAATCATACCAATGTTCTATTATACTATCTCGTAACTTCTCTGCATCAATTCTGGTCTGAGTTTGTAAAACAATAGTACAATCAGATAGTACATAAACGGTCTCTTCATCCAATAGAGCTACTTTATTTGGAGTTGGATTACATACTCGTGGAATAACCACGCCACTTCCACTTACTAGTAGATTTTGTCCTGTCATAATACGTTTCAAATTCACTAATCCACCTTTCTGAAGATTAGTTGTATGAATCAATGGCATAGCTTTTGGGGATTTACTATATTTTAGATTCTGCATCCGTATGCCTCCTCTTAATATTGAAGTGACTGGAAGTGATGAGAAATCGAAAATTCTCGATTTTTCATTACTTCCAGTCACTGTATAGTGACCCACATAAACCAATACTATATTCGGTGTACATTTACTTGTAAAACTAACCTTATTATATTCCTCTAATATACAAGCATTATAATAATCTTTTAAATAATTCCAAGCCTTTCTGTCTTTAATAGAATATACACAACTTATTGGTAGTATAGCATATAGACCGCCATTAGGTGTAAGATATTTTAAGGCTCGCATCAAGAATAACATAGCAGTACTAACACGATATTCTTTACCATCAAATGTAATATTCTCAACTACACTCCCTTTACATGTAAAGGGAGGATTCAACACTATTAAATCAAATTTTCCTTTTTTCAAAAAAGTTACTTTGTTAATGGAATCATCTTTTCTAAAGTCACACTTATCTAAATGCCAATTAGGGCAGTCATTTGAAAGTTTATTTAGAGCATCATCCGAAATATCAGTACCATACAATTCAGCATTACTATAGCGTTTAGCTACAGCCTTTAGCAAATCTCCATCTCCCACACAAAAGTCCACAGCACAAGAGATGTCAGATGAAGTAATAAAACTAACCAATTTATCTGCCAACGAAGGTGGCGTATAATAAGAATCCAATTCCGACATATCAGTTTTCTCTATAGAGTTTAGTTACATCACAAACCAATATACGACCCACACCTTCCGTCCTATGTAAACTTCTCTTAGGATTATCATATAGTAACTCCACTTTGTCCGGATTCTTTATGGCATACAAGATAGCTCCAATCGCATGAGGCTTAGTTCCAATTGGAGCCACTATCATATTAGGCTTCCTTTTGTCATACGAAATCTTCCCCAATATCAGATAACTATCAACAATGGAATTAGCCTCAGCATATATTATACGTTCATAAGCCTTAGTCGTTTTCAGAGCATTACGGTTACCCCAAAAACTTTCAAAAGGATAATGCATCCTATATCCAGGTACTCCTACAACAGGTAGGATTTTATCATAAGATGGTTGTTTATTTGTAACTAAATATGAAAATCTGCCTCCTTCAAAACCAAGTAAAGTAACAAATAAAGGTTCTTCCTTAAAAGGAACCAAACGAATAAAACCAGGTAAAGGATTTACACCTGCTATTGATTCTGATAAATCTTTGTTAAGTCCCTCCTTTTGAAATTCACACAACAAATACTCCTTTGGCTCACTATACACAACTCTTATTTCTATTCCATTTTCAATTGCATACTTCATAAGAGGAGCTACAAGTCTGCAACACATACCCGTCACTTCCAAATATAACACTCTAAATTTATAAGAAGAAAAAAATCTTTTTATTGCATCGGTACTAGTTAATGGTACAACATTATGATTTGAAGAAATCACCATCTGATCATCATCATTGATAGAAATTTCCTCAAATACAGTATTAACATTCTTTAAAGATAGTTTTGACGAACAATATCTACTTCTATCTTCCGGATCTTGGGCATAGAGATAAAGAGAATCCGGTTCTAGTACCACGTCACTTAAATCGTTCCAAATTTTTGTATACAAATAGTCCTTATTTATCATACTAATCCCAAAAGTCAAAAGATAATTGATACATATTAGTTTCCTCTTTGTCTATCTTGACATTTCTCTTGCTTAAGATGTCCCTAACAGCATTATTAGGGTTATCCACACAAAGCAAGAATTCTGCATCTGATAACCCCATCTTACGTTTTCTACGAAAACTATATATAAAATAAGGAGCAAAAATAGGATGAAGCGAATACATAAATTCCTTTACACTACCACGCCCCGACTGTTTATTGGCTGGCATACGAACGAGTGCTAAATTCATGATTCCTGCTTGAAGTAATTCCTCCGTACGTGCAGAACGTTCACCTTCTATTTCAAATTGCACTATTTCGGGAGCTGAATTTTCTCCATCTTTAGCCAACTTTGAAAATATAGTACCAAGTGTTTGAACCATACGTGTCAATTGAGCACCATTACTCCATGTACCTTCCAACTCTGTAAGATTTTTCCACCCAACGTTACGTGCAGCCTTTGTCTGAACATCGGCAGATACAGGTTTAGTGATATCTCCCCCCTCTTGCAAATAAATATAATAAGAACGGTAAACCAACTCCATTAGATAACGGATATTTCCATTAGCAAGTTTTACAAATGTACTCCATCCTGCATAATACTTCTGAATTCCACCACTACCTCTTCCAGTGCGTATTTTAAAGAGTAGACTATACTTATAATTCTCATAACGAGTATTCCAGCTTTTCCTATTTTTAAAATAATCCTCTATTGTATCTTTAAGCATTGAGTTATGATTCTCAGACCAATAAGATATAAAGAATTTATAAAGCGAAGACACACCTAAATCAAGCCCACTCTCCTTTTCAAACTCAAGAATATTTTTATATTGGCAGGTCTGTTCTACTCCAAGTTTTATTGCCTCATCTTCGTAAGGCAAATTTACTAAAGCTTGCTCTATATCAAATTCCACTCCATCCTCTTCAAGCAAATCTTTTATTCTTAACTGGCATACATCACGTGCAAAAGATTCAAACTTATCAGGAGTTTCATCAGTAAACTCATCTACAATATTGAACAATACATAGTCAGCAGGATCAATAACGCTTTCCTGTGGATTCATCGTATGCTTAACTCTCCAACCCATCTCACGTACACCAATCTTTATCGTATAAGATTGAGGTACATGTTTAAGTAATGTATTTACAATCTGCTGCTGGGAATCCAAAAGATTTTCATATTCATCAATAAGCAAATAAAATATTTTACCACTAAACTGTCTTAATTTTCTTGCCTGCTCAGTCACTATTTTAACAGGATCACCTGCTAATGAAAGTTGTGGCATATTACCATCTGAAATGTTATTAATATCTGCCTGAAATTTATACATAGCCGTTTCCAGTACATGTATTAATTCCTTATAATCCGAAACATCACCCAAATGTAAAGAAGTAGCGATCAAACTACATGCATGTTTCGACAACACTTCATCATCAGATTTAAGTTTTTTATGCCAATCTATGAATTCAAGTATTTCTGATGTAAAAATAAGATTGAAATAGTGTGCAAAAATCTTCATCCATGTTCCATTGTCAATCCCTTTTCCACTAAATGCATGAACATGATTTGTATCACATCTAAAATAAATACCAATATAACTATTTAAATCAAACCTATCAATATCATCATTATTCAAAGCATACTGCCCCATATAAGACAAGCCTCTTAAAACAGTTGTCTTTCCTGTGCCGCGACCTCCCATCAACACACATGGGCGTTTATCCTTTAAAGATGTAAAATAACTTGGAGCGGCAAAGAAGTGAAATATTTTTTCATTAAGCCACTCCGCCTTATAACTACCAAACAACTCATCGAGTTGTGCCAATTTTTCATCTGATGTCATAATCTCAAAGTTTATCTATGATACGGACGTTTTTTTAAAGGTTTCCAATTATCAGTATTCCAATAAAAGAATGCAGGACATGCATCTGGAATACCATGATGAAAAGCCAAAGCAAGACCTTGTTCAGCAAAGCCCATTATATCATTCACACTGTCTCCACCTGTCACAGGAATTTTTTGTTCCTTAGCTATTCTATTCATCATATTTAAAAATCTAGCATACAAACTATAATCACCTGCCCAGCATAATCCATCTATATTTAAAAGATTATATTCTGGACCCAAATGATATATATATTCTAAGTGTAAATTAGAACAATATTTCTTAATTCTCAATAGCCCCATATCATTAACAACAAGAGGGGCATAAATTATACGATGATTAAACCGACTTTGAAGTTCGCTTAAAGTCTTCTTTTTTAATCCTAATTTGTGTTCGTTCCAAGCTTTATCTGTTTGAGCACCGGAACCTACGAAATCATCTACTAAAATAACATTCTGAAGAGTACTAGTTTCCAATTTTTTAAACAGTGTATCAAACTTTATAATACGGTTATCAGGAATATTCAGAACTTCTCTCAGTTTACGAGTGAAAATATAACCACTATCTGTCGCATCGTCTGGATTTTCTCCTTGAATAAAACTATACCAACATTCGCTCTTAAAACTATCATGATTCCACCCAGGAACATTTTGCATAAAATAATAACCACAACGCCCTATAACCGTACGGAGCATTTGATCTATTAAGTCATCAGAGAAATAAATAAAATATTTTAAAATACGAGCAGCAAGCTCCTTCTCTTCTTGTTTTTGGAAATTATCCAACCAACTTTCAAAATCCAAGCCATTCGGTTTTGGCAGTAATAGCATCTCACGAAAGGTTTTCATTCGTTCTGTTATTTCCTTAATTTCATCATTCATAGTCTAAATAAATTTTGATACATCATTAAAGTAATCAAACTGAAATAATAAACTCCAGTACCAATCGTTTTTAGCAAAAAGAAACAAAGTCTGAAAATAGGCATCACTCACACCCTCATCCAACATATCACCAAGCACTTCATATATCAACTGTTGCCTATCACAGTTAACCACATCAAGTCCCATTGAAGACAGTTTATACCACATACGTCTAATCAATTTCAATACATCATGGTTTAGCCCTAAGCATTCGATAGTAGGATTTTCAGTATCGGTCTCATTAATCCAATAGACAAAACCATTTTTTTGATACCTCACTTCATTACCCACATTAGCCATAAGCGGTAAAGGATATATAAACTTATGCCCACGACGACCATTGCAGGTAAACGATGTTCCGACCCCTAAATGACAATGACCGGCACACGATATCAACATATTCTCGTATGCTACCGAGTGAGGATATGACGGCGGAGGCATTTGTCTTGCTAAGAAATCAGCAGACGATATAATATCTGCAGTATCCAACTGTGAGTTCTTCCCTAAATATTGATTATAATCGTCACTATCTTTTGGATGATTCACAATAACATGCTCTATAGTTCGTTCATCCGAAGCTAACCTATCAATTCTCCTCATGCAATAACAACAACGACCTCTTTGTTCGTTCAACAGAATTCCTATCAAAGCCGCACGGGTCTTAGGCTGACCGAAAACAAAGTCTGCTCCCAAATACTCATACAAATCACCTTGATAAGTCCCTCCATGCCTATCCTTATGACGTTGTAGAAAACCATCTATCAGGGCATGAGCTTCATCATGTTTCGTTTTTACAATATACTCCATTACTTAACCAATGATTTATAGAATTCACTATCCTCACCAACCAGACGCTTAATAGAACTTTCCAGTTGCAGTATCCGTTTCTTATCGCCTAATTGCTTCCAATATCTATAAGCACCGGCCAAATTCTGTAAATATGAATTACGTTCTGGAGTATCCATCACACTCTGTAACACTGTAATATAATCCATACCATACATATTCTTGACATTATGGTACTCCGGGCCATCTTCGGATACAACAATACTATATAGCAAATTGTCTTCATCCTGTTTATAATCAGCAATCACCAGAGGAGAATGAGTGGAAATCACAAACTGAGCATTAGAGAAAGAACGTCTAAAACGTTGAACCACTTCTTGAGCTAATGAAGGATGAAGATGCAGTTCCACCTCATCTATAAACACGACTGCATAAGGATTACAATTTTTCTGCAACAGATATCCTCTATGAGCAATATCAAAAACAATGGAAAGAATACGCTTATACCCCTGAGGCAACATATCAAACGGAATCCTTCTTCCATCGCGAAATTTCACAACCAGCGTATCCTCTTTGCCTCGTGCTTCAACAGTAAGCCCTTCAAGCGCAAATTCTAAATTATCCTGATTGCCACTGATCGGCTCTGAAAAAGTCACCATTGCTTGTTCTATCGCGCTACAATACTCCTCCTGACCTTTATCATTACCAAAACGGGTATTCTTCCAATTCATTACATAATACTGCTTCCACAATTCTGTACAATTACGTTCATCGTCCCATTTATAATAAGCTGTATTCTGAGGTAGAGGATTACCCGAATCTAATTTATCCTGCATATTCTTTCCTATCGTTGACTGAATATGAGGATATGAATCCGAAAAGAATGAAAAAACCGGTATCTTATTAGTATCAAAAACTTTAGTCCAGAATCGCATACAAGCTGCCACATATGACTCATTAATCCCTCTATCCGCAGATATCTTACGCAACTCCCAACTTAATAGCTTTTCGTCATCATAAAGCTGTACATCAGCACCTACAGCTACAGGATATTTATAATCGCCATCATTATAGCGAGGATCGGTAGAGAGAAAGCTCTTCACCTTTTGATCGCTACTAGCTACAAAATCAAACTGTGGAGCATCTTTCTTCTTGGAGAATATAAAACTCAACGATTGTTTGATAGCTGTAATCATATTCGTCTTACCGGAACCATTCCTACCTATAATAATTGTAGTCATACGACCCAAATTCAATCTTATACTCTTATAATTACGAAAATTGGTAAGGTGAACCGACTTTATAAAAAAAATATCATTCATACGGCTTATGTGAGATTTCTACAAAAGTACACATTTTATTCGAGACGGATATATAAAATGAACAAAAATACGAGGTGTTTTAGCTTAAAACGATTGACCATCTTTACGTTAAATCTGAAATTAATTAACTTCTTTGTTTTGTCCTGCATGTCCCGAATAAAGTTTATCTCCATATCTAAAAGCAAAATCTCTGATAACAGCCATTTTCTAAATTCAAATACCTATCCCATTTTACGAAAGCTGCACACAGTCTCTTGCTTATTACCAAAATTCTATGTTTTTATAAAGACTTCTGTATTTTCTACATAAGCACTACTACAAAACAAACACCTCCGTTCCATCAAGCGATCTAGTTTTCATTTCATTATTAAACTTCTCAATTGCCACTTTACCAGCAAAATCATCCACAATAACAACCATTTTATTTTTTCAGATTGCAATTAATTTACTCTACTTTTTTGCTCCATAAAACTTGTCCTTTTCCAGAAAGAAATCTATCTTTGAAACATGAAGACAAAAAAGGAAATTCTAAAAGGAAACGGTCTAACAAACATTGACAAACTCATGGATTCCCAGTTCGGTAAACTCGGGACACCGGAACGTGAAAGATTCCGTGAAGAAGCCCGTATTTATGTGAACGGACATGCCAAAACTGAGGAATGTAGGAACTCCCAAAAGAAACGGAAATAACCGGCTTTTCCCGTCCGTTCCGGCAAGCCGGAGAACACTACCTCCGTAACGTCAAATTCTTCATACAGATAGAAAGAGGTGGCTATTCAAAGGCCCTGCAACCAACTGCCTGATGGATCCGGTTGAATACTAATATCCTACAAGGTTCACCAGCAAATTATGTAGGAACTGAACCTATTTTTGTAAGCAATGTCGAACTATATAGATTCAAACATCTGACAATAAACACATTACATTCCATCTAATTACTTCAAGGCAGATTGGGGCTCTGGGTTCGGGCCCCAGGCGGATCACTCAAACAAAAAGCAATTTAACGTAAACCGCTGATAATCAAACATTG
>ERZ824522.557-NODE-557-length-36783-cov-4.440127_pt1 | contig 36783 bp, 54 predicted proteins | sample MGYA00519935_ERZ824522 | MGnify/ENA primary metagenome ERZ824522 (study PRJEB31778, sample SAMEA3449160) | human gut metagenome | biome: human gut; feature: human-associated habitat; material: faeces | place: United Kingdom | collected 2010/2012 ...
GATATTCAGACCTTAAACCGAATTCTTCGTTTCTGAAATATCTCTCTGTAGCAATATTCTTTATTTGATTGAGGAAAGCAATAGTTCCAATACCACCAAGAAGACCAGATAATCCTTTTCCTAATCCACTAATAATATTTAATCCACCTGCACCACCCTCTGATGATGAAGGTAATATAGGAGGAATATTCGTACCAGAACCACCTCCACCTACATTATCATTATTTTGATTATTGCGATTAACAACAGATTCTCTTAATTCATCTACATTATCTTCAATTCGAGACAATGAAGCTGTTAATGCTTCAAGATAACGATTTGTTCCAGAATTATCTTTCTTCTCTTTATTATCACCTTTTATAAGATTTCTAATAGCATCACCTAATTCTCTCGAAGTTTGATAAATAACACCAGAAACACCATCTATAGCTTTAATAATATTTTCATCGTCAAAATTGAATTGTTGTTGACCTTCGATAATTCTCGTTTCTCTTCGTTCAACAACTTCATCATCTCTTTCTCTTAATCGAGGACTTTCTGTAGGAGGTATCTGATATTCAGATTTTGTTTCTACTGGGTCTTTTTCTCTTAATACTGAAGTATTCTCTTGAATAGTTTCTGTATTACGTTCAATGTTTTTGACGTTTTCTGTTACATTTTCACTATTATTTTCAGTTCTTCGAGAATTATCAACATTTGTGACAGAATTATCAATATTCTCAACATGACGATTTATCTCAGTTAAAATCTCTTTCTGAGTTTCTTTGATTGTTTCTGTAGGTTTCCTTTCAATAGGGAGTTCTCGTGTTGGTTGTCTTAAATTCCAAGAAACGGAACCAGTTTCTTCATCTATAACTGGTTCCACGTCTTCTTGATATTCAACCTTCCTTTTCGGACGTCTTTTTTTTGGTTTTTCTGAAGGTTTAGTTATTTCTTCATCATCAGGTTGAATTTCTGTTTCTCTATTTACTTCCCATGTAATAGAATTCGCATTCTCATCATAAACTGGTTTTAACTCTCTTTGAGTTTGTTGCTGTGGAAGTGGAGTTGAAATAGGCTGTTGTACTTCAGGAGTCTGCATCGAAGCAGATTGTCTTCTTAAATCAATAAGAAGTTTCTCCAACTGATTCCTATCCTCCATTAGAGATAATTGTTCACGAAGTTGCTGTAGATGTTTCTCAGTACTTTGAGAATTCATCGAAGCAGCTTGGTCAATTTCACGATATAATGAAACTGCCTCTTCTCTTAATTGTCTTAATGGAGTGACGTCAGCAGTCACTCGTATTCTTTTATCTTCAGCCATATTATTCTTTATCTTCCATTTCTGCCATTAAAGCAGCCTCTCTACGAAATGCTTCAATATCATATTCTTCGATTATTCCAGAATCTTCTCTCTTCAACCATTCTCCTATGTTAGGAGTATAAACATCGTCGTTTTTGTCCAATTCTTTCTTACGTATCTCTGAATATATTGAATCTTCTTCGAATTCCATCCTTTGAGCTATAAAGGAACATTTTCTATGTTCTTCAGACATAAAAGCTATCCCATGTTTCTTTCTCCACCATCTATCGTAAGGAAATCGATTGTTCCATTGAATCATAAATGTTTTAAGCTCATCAATGGTCATATCTATCTAATTTTTACTGATTCAAAATCTGATGAATTTCTTTTAAGAAAGGATAAACTTCAGTATCATAAAACTTACGAATTTCAGCGAAATCTTTTAGACCCAATTGATTAAAAGAATCGACTTTCAAATCTTTAACAAGTTCAGGCATTAATACCGTCAGTGTTGCTTCGATATCGATAATATCTAAAGCATTCTGAGCTGCCTTAGTAGAATTACCAAGTAATGTATTGTAGAATCCTCTACCAAGACTCTGCTTCATAGTTTCGATACGATAATACTCACCTACATTAGGGAATTTGATTGTATATTCCTTCCCTCTTAAATTAACTGTTTTATCTTCCATAATCAATTGTTTTAATTCGTTATAAAGTTCTGACTTTATTTTAAAGAATCAATCAAATCATTGCTCAAAATACCCATCAATAAAAAGAAGAGAGAATAGTTTTTAATTATCCTCTCTTCAATATAAAAATTTATGTCAATTCAAATCGTTATAACTAACTGATTATCAGAGTTCCAACGTTGATATTGGGTTGATATAAACTCCCGAAATATTATATCCGGACACGCCTCCTTCAGCCAGACTAAACGCCTGATTGTTGACAAAACAAGGATTCAGCAAACAAATCGTCTGACCAGTAGGGTCAACTTGTGTTACCATTTTCGTATTAGAATCCTGAGTTTGAATTGTCTTGCTATAAATAGCAATAGCAAATCCAAGTTCACCTAATACCAATGTATCTACAATAGCCTTTACTGAACCAAGACGGTGCATCATACCTTCCATTACCGGTTGCTTGAAATCAATAAAGAACTGGTCTACTGTCCATGTACAATCATAACCTACTGCAGGTATTTCTTGTTTCAAAAGATTACCGAGACCCTGAACATTCGCACGGCTGATATTCTCAGCGAATTGCAGGTTTCTTACAAAACCTGCAACCTTATTATCTATCTTTATATACGCTTTTGGCGCTGTAAAAACTGCCATATTCTTTCGTTTTTAATTATCCACGAATTAAATATCCAGTAAAGAACAACTTCGTAATTTCATTATTTACAACAATCTTGTAAGTAGTGAAATAAGCATCATCTTTACGAGTTGTCACAACATCCTGGAATGACAATAACAAATTATCTTGTTCACTTGTAGCTGTTCTTGATTGTAAATATGCTACTGTCCAATCCTTAACAGCACCTGCTGATAAAGTATTAGCGTTCACACCATTTTCTTGTCCCAGCAAGTCCAATGTCGCATTTACAATCAACTCTTTATTAATCTGCGCTACAACACGCATGAATTGAATAGAGTAAGATTGACCTTTTGCATTGAACAGATTAGCGTTATCCTGCAATGTATTCACACCCTGGAGAATATTAAACTTTCCAGTATAGTCGTTCAATACAACGCAAAGAATACCATACTTCAAAGCTTTTTTCTTTTCAGTTTCAGTCAATATATGTTTTACTCTATCAACACCAATTGTCTTGAATGTAGGAGGTACATAAGGCGGTTTTCCACTTACACGTCCCACTACTGCACAAGTCATATAAATAGCCGGCCACCAACGAATCTTTTGTGCATCAAATGCAGATACCATACCTACACCGCCATGTACCAATTGAATGTAACAACTATCGAATGCTTGAGCCAATGCAATTTCTTGTGCAAAATTAGCTGAATCATCGTAACCTGCTACATATAAGAAGTGTTGGAATTTAGCATCTTGCGTCATATGAGTGATATATGCTTTTGTAGTTGCTGAATTTGCATTCGCTCCTACTTGGTCAAGAATCACTGCACTATAATCCAAACCTACAATCTGGTCAAGAACAGCATTTAAATCGTTCATATCAAACGATTCAGTACCACCAGTAGCAAGGATATAAGGTTTACCGTTCAATGCAGTAGTAATATCATTCTGCTCAATCTTACCAGTACCTTCAACCTGAGAAGTGGAATCAAGAACAAATACCAAACCAAAATTAGAATCATTATTGGCCCAATCAATCAATTCTTGAATGTTATCAATTTCAGGAGATTCGAGTACTAATTCAGGGTCACAATTTTCTTGCGTAATGTCACCATAAGGCAAACCATCTGTATAAGTACCAGTATAAGTACCTCTCCAGAATTGCAGAATCCATTTAGTAGCATCTTCACGTCCTGCGATAAAACTCAGACCGTAACCTTTTGTCAGAAGAGTATCGTTCAGAAGAGTACCGTTTGCAACTAATCCTTCATCCAAAGTCTTAACTGCGAACGTACCTCCTGCTGCTGTTGCAAATGTAATTTTTGCTCCTGTAGTTGTTGCTGCACGAACAAATTCAAGTTCAGAAATACCTACTGCGTCAGGATTTGATGAATCTGGTGCAAACAATGCTTCTGCAGCTCTCCACCACATTCCACCTTTCATAAATCCACGAAAATCTGAAAGATTGTCAAATGTATAAATAGCATTCTGACCTTGTGTATTTTCACCATTAATACCAGCACCACCACCAAATCCAGCAGAATATGTACCAGTATCAATAACAAGAACCTTACCGTAATCTAAATTACGAGCAGGTCCAGTTTCTCCACTTATAATGGTGCTGTAAACACCAGGAAGAGAGATTTGACGATTATTGAAATAAAAAGTTGAACTCATAAAATTTATTAATTTTCATTAATTTTACGAACTAATATATGATTTAATTCCTTCAATTCTTTCTAAGTAATTCTCAGGAATATAATTAACACCTAAATATAGATATTCTTTTTCTTTCTACAAACCAAATATTAAATTATCTCTGATTCTACACCAGGCAGTCCATGATTTTGATAATTATCTCCATCAATCGCTGCTATTCCTGCATCTTCAAATAACAATTTATTTAAAAATTCAGTATTAACCAAAGATGAAATGATTTGTTCAACAGAAACTTCCAATCTTACAGACCTTACGAATATAGGTAGAGGAATCAAGTTTGTATCTGCCATAAGCTCTGTCATTGTTATATCGATAGTTGAATAATTAGCAGCCAACCAGTTATACGCTCCAGTCATTAATGCATAAAGTACTTCTGATAATAAAATACTTTCTAACATATTATCTGACAGACACATAATTTCAAAACCACATTCTCTACTATCTCGAACTTGCCATGCTCCATCAGGAGTATAAATTTCACCATTCAATTTACCTATTGAATTAGCAGGTCCTTTTGTTTTACCTGGTTCTCTTATGACGTAACAAGGTAATCCCGTCTTATCTTTAGGAAATTCAAGTCTTACTTCTATTTTCCTCGGATTAGCAGATGAACGAGTGAATAACGATTTTGCTTGTTGATAGAAATCAAAATTTCCATCCTTCATTCCATATAACAATCTATATAGGAAAGTATTTTCTTCGTCATTTTTATGATTTTCTAAATCTTTGGGTATATATTCCAATAAGTTTAGAATAAGCTGTTTTACACGGATTATTTCTATCATATCATTTGTTATTTAATATCCTTTCTAATGTTTCGTCAATAGCCATATCAGCAACTCTATCTATCTGAGCAATTTCGAGTGCCCTATCCATTAATCTCTTAGCAATAATACCACCATTGAACCAGCTATTAGGGTCAGAATTATCACTGACTCTTCTGAATGTCATATATTGACCTCTATTCTCATTTTCTGAACTTGAAGCTTCAACTCGTACAAGACCTTCGTATTTAGCTGCTTTATGAATATATTCTGGAACTTTTAATCCAGGAACATTAATTTCTTTTCTTACACCAGGTATTTGTTGACTTTCAGGTAGTTGAGACCTTTTTAATGGCATTGGTGAATTTTTAGCAAGTTGATATACATCCTGAGGCATAATTGAACTGAATATTCCTGCTTCAGCAATCGCTTGCGGTGTCGCATGGCGGAACGGTACGGTCAAAAACCAACCAAGTCCATTCTTCTTTTGTTTCGCTTTAGATGATTTTTGAAATCCTGGTTTCTCGTCAAATGGACCTGTACCTTCTTCTATCATTAAAGCGAGTTTGCTTTCTCTTGCAGATAATCCAAAGACAGCTTCTGTTCCAGAAGGTCTCTCGATATACATTGCTTTAAGATATTCAGGTCTTGAGCTTTTCAGTTCTTTGTTAACTAAATCTTGCCACTTCATAGAATATTCTTGAATTACACTATCAATAATAGCTGTAGCCAGTAAGTTCGACTCATCTTGATTCAAGGTGAATTCTTGAACTACATCACTTAAGTCTATTCTAATCGGTAACGCTGCCATTATATATTGTCGTTAATTATTACGCCTGAACCATCGAAATTCGGTTTTTCTATTGCTATTAAATGACTTCTTCTTACTATTGCTTGAACTGGAAGTTGTATCTTTTGTAGAGAGCCTTTTATTTTACTTGTTTCCCAAGATGCTCTTACTTCATGTGGTAAGTCGAGTACATGTCCCTCGATTTTATGCTTATAATAAACACTTACTACTCCATTTGTAGGAGGTTCAAAATCCAATATCAGACAATAAGGATTTTCAGGATTTACATGAGCTTGATTCGTTTTACTTAATTTTTCAGTAGATGAAATAAAAGTATGAAGAGATATCAAGTCAATCACTCGATATGTCGTAAAAACGAAAAACTCCCCGTTCATTTCTCTTATTTCCAAATTCTCACTAAAGTAAGAATATTCCGTCTCAAAAGTTATACGATTGAAATAACCTAAATTAGGTTTATCTTTATCAATCACTGTCACTGCGAATGTTCCTAATAAAGCCTCAGTCCAATTCTTATATTGATTGTTCTGATTAATTCCAGTTATAAGAGCTTTTGTTTTTGTAGGATTAACATAGAAATAACCAGTACCGAAACAATTCTGACAATCAGGTAAAGCTGCATCTCTTCCATGACAAGGACATCTCAATGCTGTTTCAAGTGTTACATCGTAACCTTTAGCAAAGATAGCTTTCTCAAACTCATCCTTATAAAATTCTGGTCTAAAATTACTTAAACCTGGATTAGGTGTCTGTAAGATATTCTTCTGTTCCATAGTTAAAATACTCTGAATTTAACTTCATCGTAAACAAGTTTCAATCTGCCTACTGCACTATCAATATCCTTTTTGTATTGAATAAGTCTTGCTGAATATGCTGCTGATGTTGCACTTGCCGTTGTACCTATACTTTGACTTAAACCATCTATACTTAACGATTGACTTGATACACCAGCAACACCAAGGACCAAATCTCCTGCGATGTTTAACGGGCCGAAAGTAGCCAACATCCCGACTATATTCAACAAATCCATCGGCATATCATCTATATCCCATCCTGTAATGTACTGGATTCTCCAATAATCAGGGATATTCTCATATCTTTGAGTTCCAATCTGAGATGTGATTCCAGTCAAAATAATTTCGGCATTTCCTTGAGTTGTTGATGAACCAGTAGGTACTACACTAATTCTCCTTTTCCCTTGATTCATTGCTGTATCGTATTCACAGAACAACCATCCTTGTGGATATATAATTTGTTCCATTTTATTCAGCATACCAATCATAGATAAAGGAACTCGTACAGGATAATTTGTCTGAAGTATAGGGAATTGTTGCCAATAATCTGAACGATAATATGAAAGAGTTTGGTCAACTAACTGTTTCATAAAACGCAGATTAAACCAATTTTCTACATCTCTCTGTGCAGATTCTATGTAGAATCTCATGTTTTCATCTGAAAAAGACGTCCCTTCTCCTCCTTCGATTTTTATACCGAAAAGATATAAAGACCAAATTTCAGCAACAGAAAAAGCTAAACCAGTATTCTTTCTGTATTTTATTTTCAAAGTTAGTTGACCCATTGTAATACGTTATTATGCTTTACTCAAAATCATTTCAATAATTTCATCTTTTTTCTTGCCTTTCAAGTCGTCTTCAGAATAATTACCACCTTCTTCTGACATTGCAAGAGTTTTCAAGTCGTCGACTTTTGTTGCTTTCAAATCTGCTAACAAATTATCGTCTTCAATTTCTTCTTTGGTTATTTCTTGAATTTCAGTCTTTACTGATTCAGTTTTTCCAGCTTTCAACTCTTCAACCAATTTCTTCCAAGATTCGATTTCACCATCTTTTTTAGAGAGTTCAATTTCCTGAGATTCAATAACATTTTTCAATCTACGAATCTCATTTTCGTACTCTTCATTATCTTTCTTGATTTCTGTGCGCAATTGCTCTTCCATTTTCGTCTTATATTCCGGTTCTTCACCTTCTTTATAAATGTTAGGAAACTGACCATCGACAATTTCTTGATACAATTCGTCAGATACAGTTGCTACACCATTACAAAATTTTACTGTCCCATTCTTGAACTTCAGAGTGTGTTGGGAATAAACTCTACTTTTAATTGTTACCATAATTCACTAATTTAAAAATAAAAAGGAGAAGGAGTTCTTTTAATCTCCCTCCCCTTTTGAAACAATTTATTACAATTAGATTACAAACCTTCATCACCAATGTTAACGATACGCACAATCTTAGCAGGCTGATACAATACCGGAGTACCGTAATTCAAGATACAGAATCGACGACTCGGAGCAGTAACTGCAAAGTCCATCTTAACAGTATCAGAGAACTGCAAATATTCGTTAATCTGATTATCATTGTAATATACCAAGGCAGACTTGGTACCTGCAATGATACGGTTGCGGTCACGTACGCAATTTGCAGCGGCACCATCATAACCAGTTGCCATCTGAGAAACAGGTACTTCAAAAATCGGGAAGTATTCTGTCGTATCATTCAAAACAGCATCTTTCTTTGTACGATAAATAACAAATGAAGAAGCTGCATAAGCACCACCTACACCAGCAGTAACACCGAACTCAACTGACTGAGTTGCAGTAACAGCTTGAGCACCAGCAGATGTAATATTCAAAGGTGCAGATTCACCATAACGATTCTTAGCAGTTACCAAGTAACCATAAGCACCTGCATGACGACCAAAGTTAGTCTTAGTATCAGCATTATTAACCTTAATTGCTGTTCCAGCAGTCGGAGCAACCGGAGCTTTCGGACTTGTAGCACCCTTACCCACTCTAATAGGTTTGCGAACATCAAAGTAACGGTCGTTCTTAATATTAATCTTACCGAACTGGGTTGTAACATCGTTTACAGACTGACCCATAGTAGCACCAGTTACAGAAGCTGCAAGACCTACAATAACTCGCTTGCTTTCATGGAACTGTTGTACGTAATTGTTAAATACAATCGGGTTAGAAATGATACGGTCGATATAACCGTTATAAACGTTTACTACAACATTAGATGCATCTTGAATCATCTTATCATTCAGAACCTGATTCTGAGCATCGATAACAGCCGGACTATTGAAGTAACCATCGAGCAATTGTTCAGAAGTCTTACCTTCTGCTGTACCACCGTCCATTTCATTTACACCCAACATGTGCTGACGGAATACACCATCAAACTCGATATCAATACAAGAAGAGTCTGCACTCGTCAATGCTGTATCAATCAATGTCTGCAGCAAGATAGTTTTATTCTCAACTTCCTGAGTATACATATTGTTAATACTGTTGTATTCAGCAATCATTGCAGGATGAGTCACTTGACCAGTAACACCCATGTACTTAGTCAAGATTGACTTACGTCTGTATTGAGAATCGGTTTCTTCCGGAGTCTCACCTTCAGTATTGAAGATACTTACATCTTCACCGTACTTATACAACTGGTTGTACTGATGAACATTCTGTTTAATCTTCTGTTTCGGCATTTCCATGTAATACACCAACTGATTCAATCTATTGGTCAAAATCTTCAAGACTGAATCCAAGGATTCAACTTTCAGACCACCACCATTATTAATCGTGTTGTTGTATTGCATACCGGTCATAGAACCGGCTTCCATAGCTTTCAAGATATCGTTTGATGACAGTCCATCGAACAAATCGATATCTGTTCCGTTATTAGTGTATTGATACAAATCCATAACTTATTTTTATTTATAATTTAAATCCGAATTTACTTTACAAATTTAATACCATTCTTAGTATACATGTAACGAGCCAATTCTTCACCTACTGTTTCAGCATAAGGATTGGTCATATAATTCAATGCATCAGCTTCCAGAGATTTTCTAATTGAATCGTCACTTTCGTTAGTGAGAGCTTTTTCAATCATCTTAGCTACCATCGGACGTTGACTGATGATATTAAGTTCAATCTTTCCATTGTCATCCTTTTCAAAGTTCATAGACTTCTGAATAGCTGACATGTTGTCCAAACCTTCTGAACGAAACTTCGGTGCTTCTTGACCAAACTTATCCATCTTAGCACTCAGGTTATCCAAACTTTCAGTCATACGCTCGATAATAGGAGTGAAAATTGAACCTACAGACTTCATAATCATTGATTCCATAGATTTCATCATTTCACCTTCTGCATTCTTATCTTCAGCAGTATTCTTTTCATCCTTTTTTACCTTCTCTTCTTTCTTGACAGCTTCTTTTTCAAGTTTGTCAATATCTTCTTCTTCTTTTGTTTCAGACTCATGGTCACCACGAGCTGCTTTATCTTCAGATTTTTCAATCTTAATATCGCCATTAGCTATTGCTTTTTCGATATATTCCTCGCTAAAGTTTGCATCCAACAGTGACTTTACGATTTTGTTGTCTAAATATTCCTTTTTCATTTTAATTAAAATTTATGTTTACGTAAAAATAGAACCAAATTTTTATTTTACAAATTAAATTCGCTGACTTTTTAAGAAATCTTGAAGAACATTTATAGAAATATGACCCTCTTCATAACTTTTGAATAGATTTTTAAGAATCTCATCATTCTTCGCTTTAAGAGGTTCAATTCTAATTCGGAAATCTTTATCAATGGAAAGAATATGTCCATCCTTTTCCATTTCAAGTAAAATGTTAGTTGTTCGAAAATCTTTATCAGATTCAAATTCGTAATCTACATAATCCTTAGTTTGAACTCCCTTTACAATATCTGCAAAAGTATTTGCATTCACTGGAGTCATAGTCATCGCAAGATTCGTAATAAGAGCTTTTTTGATTTTCTTAGGATTTGACTTATCTCTTTCAAGAGCTTTACCTTCTATACTAAAACCAGGTTTACGATTGGTACCTGATTCTTTCATCTCAAGTGCTTTATCATAAAATGCTCTTGCTTCAGGAGATTTTTTCCAAAGTTGACATTTTACATAAAACTTATTATTTTCAACTTTTGCACTAATAGGTGCTCCAATCCAAAAACGAGATTTATTAATAGGTGAGCGAGAAGTTAAATGGTCTAAATTTATTAAACCATGTTTCAAAAATCGGTCAATTATAAAACCATTAGGTTCCATAGATTCACCTTCTGCATCTTCAGATGCATCGGAAGCCAACCCCTCGAATATCATTCTTTCGTATCTCCTATCATCACCAATTGGATAATCGAGAGGATTAAAAGAAGATTTCTCAAAGTCAGCTTCTGTAAAAAAGTTAAATCTTGAACCTATTTCAAACATTTTCGTTTCTGTTCCATAATCACCGAATTTAGAAATTTATCAATCAAATTGTCGATTTCTTTATATCTTCTCACTCTTTTCCAATCATTTTCAGAAACTTTCTTCTTCGTTCCCATAATTGCACCGAAAATCGCTGCATTTGTATCAGTATCTTCGCCATAATTGATAACTGAACAAAGGTCTTCAAAAAGTGTAGAATTCTTATTTTCTTGCGCTAAATAATTATCAATCACGAGATTGTATGTGTTTATTACATCACCTCTATTATCATAATCATTCACCTCAAGATTTTCCATCGGCAAATCTCCTAACAAATTTTTGAGTATGCAACAAAATTTACTACCGAATTCAAAACAATTCTTATTATTGTGTGTATAGCAACAAAACGCTTCAAATAGATTTTTCGTATATTTATCAGATTCATTCAAACAAGCTATTGCAATAGGAAGTGAATAAAACAATACACCGTTGCCCATTCTATCTGTTCTTGAACATCCTTTGCGCTGTATTGATTCTGCTATTTGATTTCCAATATCAAACAATCTACTTCCTGCATTGAATTTCTTGTTTTTATACCATAAATCTAAGTTCTTTTCGAATTTATCAATCTTCTTGATATTTTCTCCAGGTGTACAAAAAGCATCTAATAAACACAATAAAACAGATGTATCGTCAGACCACGTTCCCTCTATCTGTCCATGAATTCCTCCTGAAGCGAATCCACAACAGAGAAATGTTCCTTCACTTCTAAATTCAAAAGGAACACCAAGTACATCTCCAAGGATATAGGCTCTGATACTATTTCTTATCTTCTCTTTCATTGTTCTCGAATTTCTTTGCATTCTTAATTGCATTGTCAACCATTTCATCAGTTGCTTTTTTCCTCTCTTCTTCAGTAGGAGTATGAATAATACTCATTGTACTGCAGTCATTCCATCTTGACACTTTCTTTGTTTCCATTAGCTTTTTCTTTTTAGTATCTAAAGATACACCTTTTATTAATGTGGTCCAACAATTCTAATAAAAAGTTACACCATTTCGACAACAATTGAATTAAGTCCTTTAGCAAGAACTTTGAATTTACTGAATCTCTGTGTTAAGTATTCATATTCAGCAACTGTATTATTGATATTCGCAACTTTATCTCCTTTCTTAGCCAATAGTGTTATTTGGAAGTCACTTCCAAACGAAGATAGTTGTTTTAATGAAAACGAACTAAAACTCTTATCTTCTATAACAGAACCAACTTCAACGTTCAATAATTCATTTAGGCTATTCATATCTCTTGCTTCTAATCTTCTATACAGAACTAAATTTTCTTTGCAAGGATTTTTATCTATTGCTTCAGCAATTAATTGAGCCATTAAAGCAATTCCTGTTCCACCACCTTTACCGTAATTATAATCTCGAATAGCTTCATAATCAGTACCCATATATCTTTTTAAAGCTTTATATTGAGTCTTAGTAACTTTTAACTTTTTACCTTGTTTTTCATAATAATCTATCATTTCACCTTCATCTTCGAAAGTATGACCTGTAAAATGTTTATACTTCACACCATTCCATTCTGAATATAAAACACCATTAGCTACTGGAAGATAACCTGAATCAATAAGTACTTTGTTTACTTCAGCTCTTTGTGTTGATTCTAAATAAGGATATTTACTAAGGATTTCTTCAAAATCTTCATCTTCAATATAATTTTTAAACCTTTTCTCAATATTTTCATCGATAGTAACTGAATCAAGTACTTTCCCAAATCTTTCTTTTTGTTCTTTATCTAAAGTATCGTTTTGAGAATTCCTTTTCTTCAAGAATTCTTTGAATTCTTTCTCAGCTTCAAACTTCACATCGTTCTTTTCTTCTTTAGTATCTAATTTTTTTAGATTATCTTTCAAAGCGAAAATACCTTGATGTTTCGGCCAAGACATAGATTTATTATTACTCAAATCTTCTAATACATATTCTCCCTCATCTTCGTCTCGAGAAAATCTATAATCTACACCATTTTCAGTAAATTCAACTGCCTTACCTTCATCTAACTTCTGTAAAATCTTACCATACAGTATTATACCAGCTTGTGACTTTATAGAATCCATTTTAACTACTGGTTTATCAATTTTATCTTTCTTCTCTTCAACTTTTGTTGATTCTATTTTCTTAGATTCTGCTGTAGGTTCTGGTTTAGATTCTTCTTTTTTAAGAGTCTTTTCAAATTCCTCCTTCACCCGTTTCTTGAATTCATTGAGAGGTTCGTTTGGTTTGGATTCCATATAGAAAGAACCTTTCTTAGCTTTATATTTATCTTCTCCCTTCATATTGAGAACAATCGTCTGACCATTAACCTTAACGTAGGTTTGAGTGATTTTCTTGAAACCATTCATTTCATTAAGTTTCTTATCGATACTATCAGAAATATCTTGTTTCAATTTATCCAACTTAGAATCAAGTGTCTTTTCGTCTATAGGTTTAGTTTCTTTCACCTCTTTATTCTTAGCTATCTTTTCTTTGATTTTATCAATCACAGACAAATCTAAATCAAGTTCACCTTTTTCTTGAGCATCGAGAATACGTTGAAGAGCTGATGTAATACCAAGCTCATTTGCAGATTTATCATCTGACACTTTACCTTTACGATTCTCAATTTCCTTTTGAGCTGCCTGCTTGACTTCAAGAGAAGCATCTTTATCATTAATTGCAGCTTGCAACTGTTCATCACTTGCTTTAGATGCGTGTTGAGAGTAATCAACTTTTGCAGTTTTAGCTTCAGGTTGTTCTTCTTTTTTTGAAGATTTTCCTTTTCCTTTAGGTCTCCAACCATTAGCAGTTTTCACATATACCTTACTTCCCCACGTCTTTTCTGTACCAATAGGGGATGATTTCTTAGCTTTCTCTATAATTTCGTCCATAAATTGTTGCTCAATATTTAGATTTGTTGTATCTTTAGGAACTAAAAGAGAGCTTTCAGAGCTAAAAACAGTTAATGACTGACCCTTGTCTGTTTCAGAATTACCAGGAAGTGTGTAATCGAAGCTCTTTTTTAATTTATCTTTTATAGCCTTACTATTATCATAAGATGTTAATATCCAATATTTATTTTTAATATCATCATTTTCATCATAAATAATCTCTTTATTTAAAATAGCTATATAACCATCTTTTTCTAACAACAATCTTCCTTTCTTCGTTTTACTTAATACACCATTCTTCAATATATCAGAAATTTTTTCAGCCATATCATCTTGAGAAAGAAAATCGTTTTGCTCTTCAATATGTCTCTTTACAATATGTTTTAAACCTTTATTATCATTTCCATAAACTATATCGATTTTACCTATATCTTTTCTTTCCCAAGCACCTTTACTTGTCCATTTCTTTCTTTCAAAAGAAAATCAATAGCTTCTTTAGGTTTACCTGCATATTTAAAATAATTCCGACCAAAATAATCGTCATTTTTCAATGCTTTCACTTTTCTTTGTCCTTCTGCAAGAACCCATCCTTTAGGAGTTTTGACATACTTCTTACCATCACTCCATACTCTTATTTCACCTACAGAAGCTCTCTGAGCTTTCGTTATTTCATTAAAAGAATTTATATCAATCATATCTAATTCTATAGGCAATAGAGGGACTTTTTAATTTCCCTCCATTGTTAAAACGAATTCTTAATGTAACTGCAAACGATACTTCGTCTGTTTGAGTGTTGCCATAAAATCTTCAACCCAAGACTTTTCACCTGCATAATTTTGCTTGTCTTCGAGTTTAGAATAGAATTCTTTTGTCCTATCAATAATCAGATTGATAAGTCCTATCGGGTCATCGACTTCAATTTCTTCACCATTAATCTCACCTTCTTTGAATCGTCCGAATTCTGACTGTCCTGCTTCCATTATCTTATCTTCATAATCTGAAAGTTCCTCTATCAAATCATCGAGATATTGATGTTTAGCATTATCTTCTTCACTCCAATGGATATTCTTTGATTTCGTCTTCACGCCTTCAATGAAATTAGCAAAATCAGCAAACACTCTGTACATCTCATCTTTTGCTTTTAGAATCTCAGAACCATCATCTAAAGAAACGTTACTGTTTATCTCTTTACGAATATCATCTATACCCCAAGATTTCTTTATTTCTTCATCAGAAACAAGAATCTTGTTTATATCGAGTTTTCCTTCGTTTTTCATCTCATTCAGTAAAGATTTGAACATATCAGCTTGGTCGAGGTCATTGAAGTCAATTAACATTCTAAAACCTGTTGGTTCTTCAGTTTCAATCTCAATAGATTTTTCTATACCATCACCTTCAGGTTCTTTTGTTTCTTTATCTAAATCTTCTTTACATAAAGCATTAACACTATTACAATCTATAGTCTTTTCAACATTCTCTTTTTCTTTCCAATCATCAGGAAGTTCATTTTCAAGACCAAGTTCCTTTGCACGTTTCTTAATCCACGCTTTCACTTTTGATTCTGGCATATTAGAAGCTCCTACCAATTTGATAGCATCTTTCAAGTCCTGACTATTCCTTATAGGATATTTTCCATTCGGCATTGCTTCACCTTTCTTTGCAAGGTCTTTTCTTTCTGTATGTGAAAAATAAGTTTTATTATTTGCTTTTTTGATATCCTCTGGACATGATTTACAAACATCACCGAAAACTTTTTCTGAAATATCGCCGTTCAAAAATGCCTTCATAATCTTCAAAACTTTATTTTCAGATACTTCGAGTCCTAAAATTCGTTTGATATTATCTTTCATATCGAAAATGAAATCATAATCATCTAACTCTGTAGACGGATTAATCCAAGCAGAACCAATTTCTTCTTCACTATCAAGCAACAATGAAGCTGGAGCTTCACTATCAATATGACCTATAAAATAATGAATTTCAAAATCTTTACCTGTCGCGATTCCAACTGGATAAAGCAAATCTTCAGGAACATCGAATCCAGTCTCTTCAAGTAATTCTCTATGAGCTGCTTCACGCCATTCTTCTCCTGCATCTACATGACCTCCAGGAATACACCATTCAGTAGTACTTTCACCCATATCACCAACTCTCTGTAGGATAAGAAGTTTGTCACCCCTAAATAAAAGCACATCTGCATATTTCACTTTACCAATCTTCGCTTTGATAATGTCATTATAAATAGACTTTGAAATTACACCAGATTTACACAATCCTTTAGCTTCAAAGAGGTCTTTCATATCTACAAGTGCTTCTGCAATTTCAGTATCATCTTCTAATGATTTTATAGATTTTTCTATAGAAGCCTTTTCCTTCTGAACACTTGCTATGTGTTTTGCATGTTCCTTCAAAAAAGAGTCGTATCTTTTCAAAGCATCTTCTTTCTCTTCCGTATCCAAAGTAGAGATACTTTTAACAATGCTATTTTGTTGTGCAAATTCATCTGCAAGATTATCTATCTCTTTATTAACATTTTGAGATTTTTGAAGAAGTTTTCTGTACTGATTGATTTTTTCTTCTTTTGAGCGAAAATCAAATAATTTCTTTATATTCATAGCTTTATAATTTTTGTCCTAAATATACGAATTCTTATTTATGATATATCACTTTTGATACGAATATCTTCAACGTAATAAAAATCATGTTCACCTATATAGATGTTATAAAAGAATCTGTTTACAGTTTCTAATTTTTCAATACGGTCGACTATATAACTATTCTTTCTACCCTCGAGTATCATTCCTGGTTTTAATTTAGAAGCTTTTGTAAATGAACAAGTCTTTTTATTTGAATCTATAACATAAAGTAACTGTTCTCCTGATATTCTATCTAAAACTACTTCTTCATCAGCATGACAATATACATTATAAACAGATTCGTTAAAACGAGCAGCTCTTTTATAAAGACCTTCTAATTTTGTAAATCCATTTTTATTCATAATCAATTCACCAATCTTTAAATCTTTGATGAATTTAGTTCCTTCGAATGTTCTTACTTCGACGAAACTTGAATTAAAACCACCTTTCATATTTATTCATGTATTATTGTTTTTAATACTCCACCAAAATCTTGGATAACATATTCTATAGGTGCTATCAGATTATAAAGAGTTCCTTTGTATACAGTTTCTTTAATATCTTTAACAATAAGTTTTCTTACACCAAAATGACTTTTAGATGTATCTTCAAAACTTTTTACATACTCTTCAATCGATAATTTTCGTTCCTCACTATCTGACCTTAAAGATGAACCTGATATTCTATTCAAACACTCACCTTCAGTCATCTCACTTAAAAGTTTTTCATCTAAAATAGGTAAACAACATTTTTGAGAATATTTACCAATAAATAATTTTTGACCTTCACAAATTGAAATCTCTCCAGCTTCACTTTCGAAGGTTAAAGTAAATATCTTACCATTATAATCTCCTATATTGATTCTTGCTGGTATATATCTAAAACTAAAGGTAGGAATATGAAGCATCTTGACGAAATCAATCCCATCCTTATTAAGGTCACTGATTTTGATGAATTCGTCTTCAAATCTTTCTTCTTTGAGTTTATCATCTTCATAAGTTTCAACCTTCTTTCTCAAGACTTGTACTAATGTATCTCCTTTGTATCCTATCATACTATAAACTCTTTATTACCGACTGTTATTTTAACTTTACTTCTTCTCTCAACTTTTCTATCAAAATGTTTGACTGGTTCAAATGATTGTGTTTCGTCATTCCAAACGTATGATTTCGGGATATAACGCATGTTACACCTACAAAATGGGTGAATTGGTCCAAGAGTTGGTTTCCAATCTTTTGACTTTAAACCTATATTGTCACCATTCGCTATTAGGTCAATCAACTTGAATATTCTTGGCTTCGTGCCTACACCTCCAGTTGTATAGAGTTGTTGACAATATTTACACGCACCAGGGTATACTTGTTTATATACCAATGCTTCTGCACCATGTTCATTCATTATCTGTTGTGCTACACCTATTTGATAAACATATTGCATTTCAGTCTCGACTATTCTGCCCCAATCTCTATTCCAATCGTCCAACGAATGTCCTATACTACTGATAATAGATTGGATTGATTTCTTTTTCAAAGTTCCTTCAATTATTTCCTTCTTAATGGTGGTTAATTCAAGTTGTCTTTGAGTTTCTGCTATTAGCTTAACCTCTTCTTCAGATATAGAATTTGAGAGAATATCTCGCATTCTTTTTCCCATTGTCTTTATATAAGAATAAGTTCGGGTCGCTGCAGCATCATACATTGCCATTTCTGAAGTTGTCAATACTTTATACTGCTTCTTATCTATGTAAGACAAAAGGTCAGTATAATCCAATGTCCTTAATTGACTTGGAGTCAATTGTCCTGATAATCTACCAAAAAGGTATGATTGATAATATGGAGGCAATTTCTTCAATTCATCCTTCCATTTATAACCATACCTTTTTAATAACTCCTTGTCTTCAGAAGATAATTTACTCTCACCAAGAACATCTGCAACAATTCTTGCAAGTCGATAATCTATAATATCGAATAACCTCTGTATTTCATCAGGAGTGAAAATCATTGTTTTGCAATTTTAGTCATTTCCTTGGTCAAATCTATCATCATATTATTGACCTGAGTTGAAAACATAACTTGTGCCAATCCTTCATATCCACATTGGACTTTCGGATAACGAATAGGGTCCTTTGTATGATATATAACATTCGACTTTTTAGCCATCTGTTTGATATCAACTCCATCAACTTTTTTAATCGGCGGCATTACTTGTATAAATTAGTTTTATAATAATTTATCGCTTCTGCAAGTATAGGATTATTGTCAAATGATTTATACTTATCAAACGGGTTTTCACTGAATGATTCTTCGTCATTTGGAACTCCTGCTTCTTCTGATTCTCCAGGAACAGACGCTCCATACATCTGCTGCTGTTGTTCAGCTTGCTTTGCAGTCTGATAAACTTGATTGATAATGATATCGTTTTCTGGGTCAAGTGGTCTTCCTGAATACTTCTGGAATATATCTTGCATTGCAACCATACCTTTTTCAAGCTTCTCAGCATCAAGTTTTACTTGAGCTTCTTCATCTTCAACTTCAATACCAGTAAATGAAAATTCAAAATCTTCATCAAGTTCACTTACGATATATTTGGTAATCACATTTTCAAGAAACACAAGAATAGGTTTCAAACCTTTCTCTCTACTATGTTGCAATCTGGCTTTTTGACCATCTTGTCCAAAGATTTGAGCTTGGTCTTTGAATTGGAATCCTAATTCCGTAGGGTCTATTCTATAGACAGAACAACTCATTATAACCAAGAATTTCAACCAATCATTGAATTCCATATCACGGTTTCCTTTCTGGAGGTCAATCCATTCCAAATCGATACCATTGATAACCGGTACCCTATGAGAATTCTCAACTCCCCTCATCGTCTGCATCCATGCCTGACGAAATTCATTCAATGTTGATGGTGAAATATTCGCATTCTTTACATTAATAAAACCTTTTGGTTGAGAACCTTGTTTGAAAAATAATCCATTATAACTCATTCCCCATAATATCCATGTAATAATCTCTACAAGAGTTTCAAGTTCACTTGTACCATATCCATTCTTACGAATATTAGAAGTTTTGTTTCTAATACCAAATCCAAGCTCCCATGGATAATATAAAATTGGTTCTTTTGTCATAGGATTACGAATAATCATATCATCCCATACCATACAATATCTTGGTAAATAACCTTTGAACCTGTATCCTTCAAAAGCTTCTCTTTGTCTTGGGTCAACAGTATCAAGAAATCGAATAAGTGATGCATCAATAGCTCTGAATTTTTTCAATTCCCAATCACGACTCCTGACAACTTCAAATGCCAGTTGGTCCAATGTAAGACTATCGAATGTTATCTTACGAACGAATTCTTGAAAACTATCCAGATTATCCCACTTCTCATTCCATCCTCCATTCTCAAGGAATTTCACAATGTTCTCTATCTTTCTTTTATCTTCGTTAGAAAGTTCATCTTCTTTCTCTTCTTTGAATAGACTTTTCTTTCTTCGGATAGTATATCCTTCTTTTTGTTCATCTTCAGAAAAATGCAGAAAATTTTGGACTTGCTCAATACGTGTATTAACTATTGCACGAATGATATAAATATCTCCCATTCTTCGAAGAGTAGAAAATGATAGAACTCCCTTTGAATCTTTGAATCCTTTACCATTCCCCGCTAAATCATTAGGGTCAAAGAAAACAGATTGTATATGAGGATTCGTCTTATTGATTTCGCCTAAATACAAATTAGCTTTCAACAACTCTTCCGTATCATTAGAACTCAAAGCTGATTGAAGTTTACTTTGGAATGCCATAGGGGCTGCTTTTTGTATCGAATCAAGTTCTTCTAAAGAAAGTCCAGCCAGACTCGATAAAAAGTCTGGCTTTGACTTAATTTGAGAATTTCGTTTATTTCTTTTTCCCATCGTCAGATAATTTTAAGCTCCAGCTAATTGCGTTAAAGTAACAGTCGCTGTCTTATTTCCTTCTGTTGTAGTAACCACTGCTGTTCCAGTTCTCTGTGCTCCAGTATTTGCATCCGCCACTACAGAATATTCAGTAGAACCCTTGGTAAATCCCGTACCACTCACTACAGTAGTGTAGTCAACCGTCATAGGTGAACCGTCATTCTTCCCATTCACTTTCTTCTGCTTCTTGCTTGAAACACCGAATATCTTTGTTTCTCCTGCTGCTGCAAATGAAAGTGTTGTCGGGTCTGTAGTCAATGTATATTCATAGGTAACTGTCGCTGCAAGCTGTGTTAACGTAACCTTTACCGTCTTGTTACTTTCAGTCTGTGTAATAGTAATAGAACCGTTATTATCTGTTTCTGCCTTATTTTCAGCCGCCACTATACTATAATTCTCTCCATTAGATGTTTCAGATGAAGTCTGGCTGAATCCAGTTCCGGTAATCTGTGCAGTCGTATCTACCTTCTCGACACCACCGGAAGGCTTGCCGTTGACTTTTTTCTGTCTTGTTGAAACAATTTGTAAACTCTTCGTTTCTCCAAGCGCTACAAACTGTATGGTCTGTGAATTGGCAGACAACGCATAATCATATGTCACTATAGCTGCATTCTGTGTAAGTGTCACTTCCGCAGTCTTTCCACCATCCTGCGAAATAGTCGCTTTTCCTGTTCTCTGTGAGCTTCCGGTATTCTCAGAAGCTTTCAAATTGTAGTTATTTCCGCTTTCCTCATAATCGAACCCTACGCCTGCCAGTTCTATATCAGTAGGATATGTTTCTGGCTGCTGTTTTACTCCATTCAGAACTTTTGTTCTTGTAGAGGTAACAGTGACAAGCTTTTCACCTCCTGCACCGTCGAACGTTACCGCTGTCGGGTCTACTGTAAGCGCATATTCGTAGGTTACAGTAGATGCAGCCTGGTTGCATGTAATCTGCAATGTCTTTCCGCTTTCATTCTGTTTAACCGTCACTACCGCTTTTCTTGTCGTGTTGTTGGGGTTCTCGTCAACGGTTACTTGTCCTCCACCGTCAACCTTGAATCCTGCCCCAGATATTGAGAATTCCACTGGTACACCTTCCGGATGTCCTACTGGTTTCCCGTTCTTAAAAGTTTGCTTAGAAGACGTCACCACGCACATATCATCACCTCCCTTTGCAGGGAAATTGAGTGTAGGTTCTTTAGTCTCCAATACGTATTCCACAACTTCCTGCACGTCCGACAATACCGCGCCTTCTTCTCCGAATCCTTCCGGATATGAGATAAGCTTAACAAGCGCCTTAAACGCCCATTCCTTGAACTGTCCTATATTATAAGTATGACCAGCTTCAATTACAATACCGATAGACTTATAATATTCAATTGCTCCAACAACGTTTTCAGTTACAAAAACATTCAACTGACCGTCTAAACCATCAGTTATAACAGTCAGTTGTTTGGAATTATCTTCTGTTGTAAATAATAATCGTAACATAATCCTTATGCGTTTTCTGCTGTCAATTCCTTACGCCATGTATTATCGTTAGCTATTATAACCACGTTCAAGTCTTCCTTTGCATCCAAACCAAGGTCTTCAAGTGTAAATTCCATCGGCTTGCCTGACATTATCTTTGCAGTAAGTGTTTTTCTATCACCACGAATCACACCAAATCTTCCGGCACTCTCATTAAGATTCACATCATTAGGGAAATAAATATCCACATCCTTAGGAGCAGGAACAGTTGTTTTGATTGTAATTACACACGCATTTTCATCATTCCATTCTGCTGTCACTGCAACAACCTCATTTAATCCCTGAGGATTCAATTCGAGAGTAAGTGCTTTATTTTCAGCAAAGGCAACGAGTTCTTCGTGCATTACAGATTCACCTACTTTCCAAGGAAATCCAAGTTGAAGCAAAGCGTCGCTTCCACTTACTTCATCTTCTGTTACACTTACATCACCAGGAGCAACAATTCCTCTGATTTCTGTGATAAATACTCTTTTTTGGTCACAACTACCGTCAGTTACAACTACTGTATCAATTTTCTTATCTGTATCGATAAATCTATATAGTCTCATAATCTTTTCTATTTTTAATTATTAATTACTTACATTCAAAAACTATTTCTTGTGTTACAGCACCATTTTTATCAAGTACATAAACCTGATAAATACCAGTCAAATCTGCTTTCTGAACACCCAAATCCTTCTGGCACTCGAAACCCAGATATTCGTTCTTCTCCTTCATTGTCAGAATCTTCTTGTCGACAGATACGGTACCGATAGTTTCTGGAATGTTGGTGAACTCGCAGAACTTGTTGTTATGCTTAATGCAAATCTGAGTACCTTCCGATACCTTTGCTTTGAAGTTCATCCATAACCAAGGAAGACCGCCTGCATATTCAGCCTGCCACGGATATTCCGTCAGATAGGATTCGGGAAGAATACTGTTATAGTCCTCCTCACTGTTGATAATACCGCTGTTAGGGTCCATTTGAATAGGATTTTTCAATTGTGCTCCTGCTTCAACTTCATTTAATGCTGCTTCAATGGCATTAAAATTATCATCTAAACCTGAAGCTACTTGTGCACCGGTCTGACTGTCTGTTATTTGATAAAAATCTATCTTATTCATAATTTCCAAATTAAATCTTTTGTCCAAACGAATTCATTATTCCAAATATCGTTATCTGAGAATAAAGTCTTATTCATTCTCCATCTACCGTCACTCAACCAAACATTCGAATTATTCCAAATGCCATTGTTCATAAGCCATACAGGAGGAATATTGAATATACCACCAGAAATCCAATATCCGCGCATATTCCACTTATCATTCTTCAAAACCCAAGGTTTTACAGTAATAGGTGGCATTGAATTAGAAATTCCGCTTCCACTACCTCCTCGAAATGTTCCTGGGTTTTCTTCAGTTCCTATTCGAGTATAAACTCCAGGTAAATAATCACTTGCCATCTTTCTTATTTTTAGGAGAACCGTTTTCATCGAAATCAGCCAAGTACTTCTTGATTCGACTTGGAACTAAATTTGGATATAATTTAGAAGCATTTTCTACAATTGAAATTGATTCGCGTATAATCAACGCATTACATACAACCGATTTAAACCAAGTATATGATTCTATACTTCCTCCTTCAACCGTAAAGTTACCTAATACATGCGAAACAATCAACAGAGCGCTATAAATAATTAGCTTCATTGCAATCATTCCAAACCCTTTACTTGAAAAATCTTTATTCTTCAGATGAAAGACCCAACTTACTAATGTATCAACTATAACTAATATCATTAGATATTTTAGGAATTCCCAATCACGGAACATATATTGCTCAATAAATGATGCTGTATTCGAAAATGATATAGGAATACTTAAAAGTACCGGAAAATAGAAGCTATAGATGTAATTCTTGAATTTACTTATATGTTTCATTTTAAACCTCAAGATTAATTAGTCTTTAAGAAGACTTTGAACGAATTGAGTATAAATTTCTCTTCTCTTTATATCGTCAGTTGCTTCTCTCCAAAGATTCCTTTCTTTTTCATCATCACTTTTATCATAACCTTTTTCTCTGAAAGACTTTACTCTATTTTCAAACCAATCTTGACCATCATTCATAATTTTCAATTCAGACTTAATCGCATCTTTATCTAATTCTTCAGGTTTTTCAGCTTTGATTTTACTAAGTTTATTTTCACTTTCCTTTATCTTGTTCAATTGATTTTCATACCATTCTGTCTTTTTCAATTTTTCAAGTGGTAAATAAAAACTATCATTTTTACTACGATATTTAGACTCTTCTTCAGCATTAAAAAGTTCTTTCTTCAAACGGAAATTCTCCATCAATGCTCTATCGTAGTCACCTAAAAAACTTGAAGTCTTTTGTTTTACACTCTTTTCATTTGACGCTTCTTTCTTATTGGCTTTTTTAGGACTAATTCCAGATGCATCTATGATTTCATACACATCTCGTTTACTGAGAGAATCAATGCCTCCATCTGAATAATCTTCTTTGACTGCATTCCATAATTCCTCGAAAGAAAGCTTTTCGTCTTTAGCAATTTGTTTGACAAGGTCTTTTGCTGAAGAACTTCCAGAAGTCTTTTTATCTTCTTTCTTAGATTCTTTAGTTTCAGATTCTTTACCAGTACCTGTTGTTCCTTTCTTTTTGAGTCTCCAACCCTTCTCAGTCTTGACATACATTTTACCACCATACATCTTCTCTGTTCCAAGTGGAAGTGCTTTTGCTTTCTCAATCGCAACATCATCAGCACAATTGATACCAGCAATCCCCTTCAGGATATTCAAAGGAGTCTCTTTATAGCGGAAACACATCCTGTCGTCCATAGACTTGAAGATACCGTCAGGAATCTCAACCGGCTCTCTCTGTGCCTCTCTATAGAACATTAAGCTCTTCATTAAATCATTGCTACGTACAAATACAGGCTTCAAAGACATATAATCAGCAGTACAGCAAGCTATTTCGAATTCATCAATTTCTTTATTCTTTGATTTTTCGATAACATCCTTTGAAAATGCATCTACTTGCGCCTTAGTGAATACTTCAAGATTGTTTTTCTCAACAAATCTATTGAATTCATCTTGCGTAAATTCTTTAGGATTATTCATATTGTAATTTGTATTAATTTAAACGGAATATTGTTTTAATGCGTAAAAATAACAATTTTAATTGACCTCTACAACTTATCCCGTTAAATTAATCAATTATCAAATATAAGTGTATGAACAAGGTAATTCAATCATTCTCGATATCACTTTATCACATTTCTTCTCAAACTTCTCAATCATTTCACGTAACATACTTCTCTTAGGAATATCTATCGTATAACTCTTTGAACAATAATCAACGCGTGTCAATACTTCTGTTTCTGTAGGTTTTCTCCAGGCTTTGCTGCCAAAAAATACTCTGAATTGTCTTAATACTTTTCTCACTTCATCAACTGTAAGTCCAATGTTCTTAGCTATAGTCCTTGACCTTAGGTATAATTGTGCAATAGGATTGATTGAATCGTAACATAATTTCGTCCTTGATAAAATTTTCTCAATCTTAGTTTCAGCTTCTTCTTTAGTTATTTTGTTCTCAATAGATTGTTTCTTTATCTCTCTTATTTCTCTATAATCTCTTGTAAATGAATTATTCTCAACACCAGCTTCTAAACAATTTCTAAATCTATTCAAATAATCAAACACCAATTGGCAATTAGCAGTCCAAGTATATTTCTTATTGTCTTTAATGAAATCTTTCTTCATGTAATTAGGGATAATCGTGCAGTATTGTATCAAATCCTCTGGAATTGTTTCTATATGCACTTCACCAGTCTCTTTATTGAAAGTATAGACGCCATCCAGCTTCAAACTCAATAGATTTCTTGAAACGCCAACTATGCCAAGATTGGTCTCATTCATAATCCATTTCTTAAGTCTACTTTCATTTGTAAAAAGGGTTTTACCGGTATCTCCAGTTCTTTCACTGAGCTGTTTTGCAGCAGATGTTCTACCTTCAGCTTTGAGTAAAGCGTATATGATATTGTAACGATTGGTTTTTCTGAGTTTGATGTATAAACTATTATTCTTCATAATCTTTTTGTTTTTAAAGTATTGTAAAAGTAGAAAGAATATTTCTGATATCAAACATATACAAAAAAAATAAGAGTACCTGGGTACTCTTATAATTCCTTTAAAAACAAAAAGTGCTAAATGTGATATGTAGTCTACACTTAGACTATATAATATGCAACACTCAAAAACAGACAAACTCTTCACAGAGGCTTCTGTTGATGCTGTAAAGATACCACTACTTGCCTTACTTAACAATGAATAGGTCCTTCCGAATCATATCTATACTGATTCTTAGGAAGTTACGACTTTATCCTCTTTATAATCACATAACCTGCCGGTTATAATTATCTTTCTCTATTTCTATATATAGAAGAAGATGCTTATAACCTCTGGTTATATGATTATATTGATTTGAATTGTTGTATCTACTTGATTCTCAGCACTGTTAAAATATGAGAAATTTTTCAATGTACGACCAAAGAAAAAGTTTGTATCTTTAGACAGTTTGTTCAATCTAAATATATTTGTGTATGAAAATTATTTACAATTCAAAATTGGCACGATTATTGTTGCCTAATTTCAAAGCAATTCTTCTCATGCTTTGGCTCTTATGTAAGAAAGGTCCTGAATATTATTCAGAAAAATTCATCAAGCATGAAGAAACTCACTCCTTCCAATGGAAGTGTTGTATGTTCTTAGGAGTGTTCATCTGGCTTGCATTCTCATTAGTATTTGATACACTCTGGTTATTGCTACTTATTCCATTCACATTCTACATCTGGTACTGTATTGAATATGTGATAAGATTCATCATTGGAGTAGTGAAAACACCTCCTATTATGAAATTCGGGTTCAAGAAATGGCTCAAAGGATTCCAGGAAATTGGTCACGAATCTTATCATAAGATTGTGTTCGAACAAGAAGCTAATGCTGTGGAGGATGGGATAGTAAATTATGAGTTCCTTTCTTTCTTCAAGTATTATTAAAAAAGAAGAGGCGTTTCACAACGCCTCGCCCTTTAATTAAAATAATAATTTTAGCAGTATGTATGTTTAACTCAATATTGTAAAATTACGAGTTCTTTCTTAAATACAAATCTTACAGTGTCTTGATATTCATTCATTCTTACCTAAACAATGTACCATTATAGCAGCAAAGAAAGGTGTTATGATAAACGATATAAAGAACCAGAAGATACTACTCCTCTTAAGTCTACTTGCTGTTTCTCCTACTTCTGTGCAAAGATAGAAATAAATCAATGCACATATTAAGCCAAAAATAAAAACTAATGCATCCATAATCTAAAAGTTTTAAATTGTTAAATAATATCATTCTATACGATGCATGTCAAAACTCGAATTAAACAAGAATTAACATGCATTTTGAGCTATTGTACAGAAGGTTTGAAGTACGGTAGAGATATCTTGATTTCACTCATCGTCTCACAAAGCTCCCACCAAGGTATAATTACATGAGGAACACAATAGAGGGCATTCTTATTTTCAAAGAAATAAATAGTACACAATTCATTAGTCTTTCTCTTATTCTCGAATGAAATCTCACCAAGTACATCCATAACCTTTCTTAATCCAAATGGAGTGATATTCTTATTCGCTTGAAGAATAAGGACATCCTGTGCAGGTATCTGAAGCATGTCTTCAATAAGAGAAACTGTTTCAGAATTATACATTTCTGTATCAGACAAGAGTATCAATTTATTCGACTCACAGAGCCAATCGATATAAGGACAATTGCCATTCTTGTAGGTAAAATGAATTTTATTCATCATAATATTCTTTAAAGTCACGAATTTCTTTATCTATCATTCTATTGATATTCTCAATTTCTTCATACTTCTCTTCTTCAATGAGTCTCAATTTATGACTTATCATAGAATTGATATATCTGTTCCAATCCCGTTTACCCATCAACATCAAGTCGATAGCTATTGAATCAATAGACTTCTGCATTTCATCTTTGTGACGTGCATCATACCGGAACCAGATAAGAAATAGAAGTACGAGTACTGCAAGTAGTGCAATTATAATATATAGTTCTTTCATAATTTATTTAATTTTATTCCATAATAATTTCAAATAGTCCCAAAGACCTTTCTTTTTTAGGTTTCAAATCCAAGTCATCAATAAAATTTGTCTTATCTTCAAGCGGCGGCAAAGGCACGACATCCTGGATTATTGGCAGCGCATTCGTAATAAGCTCTTCTTTTGAAACTTCAATAAAACGAACACTTGGATTCATTCTCGTACCACAATCTATATGACTGCACATAAATTTGTTTAAGGCACAATATTTACATCCACTTTCTTCTTGTTTCAAATCATCTTCTATTGCTTTCAATATCATGCCTTCGTATTCAAACACTTCTCCAATTTTATATCTTTTCATATTGAATTTATTCAGTAACACATTGTTCAAGTAATTCTTCAACTATTTTATTGATTCTTTCCTTAGAGAAAGATGAATCGACGAGTCTTTTCTCTTTAACGATAGTGCCACTATCGAAAGTCTTCATCATTACTGTTATGGATGAGAACGACTCACCTTCCTTAGCATAGTCACATTCAACAGTGACATTCTTTCTTTTGAATGTTTTCATAAATGTAAAATATTTTTATTTAAAAACATAGTTAATCAAATCAGAAAGCCAAGACATTACCTGTATCATTCCGAAGAATAGGAAAGCACAGACTATCGCACCTACTCCGTACCAGAAACGTACCCACCATTCACGATATTTAGTCTTTAATACTTTCTTACCGAATCGACCGTTAAAGAAATTTATAAACTGCTTTTTCATAATTATATCTTTATTTGTTTGACATTGTAAAGGTACACATTTATCGTCAATTGGACAACAAATTACTTGTTTTTCTTTGTTGGTTTGATAACTCTTTTGTCCTCGAATTTATCCTTTACATAAAGCAACCATACACGACGTACATTCGTATAGGTACAATTCATGATTGTACGGATTTTGTAATGTGACCAATTAGGATGTTCCAGCATCATGTTATAGATTTCCAACGATTGCTTACCACGAGGCTTTTCTTGACGATAACTTGCTCTTTTGGTAGAAGATTTTCTCTTCTTACTTATAGTGAAAGAAATTGTACGAAGAGTGTCGTCAGCTTTCAATATTGTAAGGCCATAGGATTTGGCTTTGTAATTCTTCTTTGCATCATCAAAATGTGCTTCATCGAAAGTAATTATGATTTGTTCGTTGTTACATTTAGTAGTACCATTGTAGGTTTTGATGAAGTCGTTGAGCGCTTGCTTTTGTTCAGGAGTCTGGCCTTCAAGTCCTACCTCTTTTTCTGCCTCTTCGATAAGAGCGATAAGTTCGTCTTTCTTATACTTCTTGATATTCTTGATATTCTTGATACCAAGTTCACTTGCTCTTTTTCTCAATTGCTCGACTGTCATAACTGTTGTTTTCATATTTTCTCGTTTTTAAATTGTTACTCTTTTTGAATGCCTAAAGATACCAAAAGTTTATGTACCTGGCAACTTTTTCTGGTAATTTGTTCGCCTTGTTGGTTAAACTTATGCTAATTCAATCGCTCTTGCAGGTACACAAATCATAGTCCATGTTTTACCCTCTTTCAGATAATCTACTGAATAGTCTGTTTCAAAAGTGCAAACATTCATATCAACACCTGAAATAGTACCTTCTACCTTACCATTTTTAGTAGTTACGACTACTGATTGACCTTTCTTAAATTCTGTTGCTTTCATATCTTATATGTTTTAATTGTTATTACTTATTTACTTTTTCTACAAACATCTTCAACTTTAACGTGTAATACTTTCCAAGTACCTATTGCCAAATCAAGTGTTCCATTGGGATTGATTTTCTCGATAACGAATTTTTTTACTGGGTAAAAGTTATAAGTTACCATACGTCCTAATCTTGCGTTAAACTTTTTCATTGTCTTTATCTTTAATCGTTCGACTTATTATCTCCTTTTTGGATACCTAAAGACACACCTTTGTGACACGTGTAGCAACACATTCATCAATAAAGTGGTCTAAATTAAGATTCTTTAAAGTTCGACCACGGGTCTAAATACATTTTAACATATGAGATGTAGGGATATGAAGAATGCTCGTCAAACTTGCAATTAAACAAGAAATAACGAGCATTCTAACTTGGCAAACAAAAGTTCAATTTATACCCTGAAAAGAGTTATCTTCTTACCATTACCCATATCGTAAGTATCGACGTGTAACCAACTCACTCCATCTTCAAGTCTTATAGGATAAGGAAGGTTATCCTTATTCTTTATAATGAGCTGACGTGCCTCTTCAGCACTTATCCCTTGTACAGTAATATCAAACGCTTCACCTGTACAATGTGCACTCATATAGACCTTTTCAAGATTAGTCTTTTCTTTAGGAATTGCACAAATGTTACATCTAAGGCCACGCTGCGAATAACTATCACTACTTTTCCAATTGTTGATGATAAAAGGCTTCTGGATAATATATTCACGTAGCACCAACAATGTCTCAAGTGCTGCCATAGAGAAGAAACTCCACATCTGTTCCTCTCTGTATTTATTGTATACATGCGGACAAACAAGTTCTTCAATTTTGAAGTATTGCTTAAGCTTCTTAATTAACTCATCTCTTTTCATAATTCTTCATTTTTAGTCCATTCATTACTATTCGTAATCTCTTCCTCATCCATTAAAGGATAAGGATAAACGACTTCTTCCACAACTTCTTCACCTTCCGAAAGCATCATGATAGGAGGTACAAGCATGTTGTACGTCTCTTCATGTAACAACGCCTTCATGCCGTCATTACTCATTCGTCTTGTCTTCCAGTCCTTGTCGAACTGTTTCAGTTCTTCTATGGGTATAACTAACCATTTCATATTATTCAATTTTTACGTTTCAACCTCGTGCTCCACAGAGGTGTACTTTGACAAATCAAAATCCTCAGCAACTTGACCAACTTCAAATGCTCTACTTATTGCAGTAATGCTTACTTGTCCTTCACCATTACTAATTCTAATCTTATTAGGATACATAACTTTATAAATTGTTTTAAATTAAAAAGGAGGAGGAACTTCATCGTCACCGAATTCATTCCTCCTCCTAACCTTTAAATATGTCAAACTTGAAAGAAAATTTCCAATCGTAAAAGTACAAGATTAATTCATATTAACCAACCTTTTTAGAGATTTTCGAATCTGTCCTGATTGTATATGATTTCTTTGTTAAGTTCATCTTGTATAAGTTCAATTACTTTTCTGGTCAATTCCTTATCTATATAGACATTCATTGTGTTAGATGCAATACGAATACGTTCATCTTCTTTCATCTTTTCCAATTCCTGTAGAGTTTGTCTATATCTATCGATATTCTTCTTTAGGAAAATTGCTGTTTGGAATACATCTTCTTTCATATTATTCTACAATTTCCGCGTCACTTTCCGGCTCATACTCTTTCTTTTCTTCAATAGGAGCTTTCTTCCACTGGTCGATAAAGTGTTCGATTACGCGTCTTCCATCCTTCACAACCTTTTCCAGTTTCTCGTCCGGTTCCAACAGTTCGTCTGCCATTGCTGCGGCTATGTGCTTTGCCTTCATTACCTCTTCTACAAGGTTGCTGTCTATCAGTTCACCCAGGCTTTTCTTTGTCAGTAGGTTGAATGTAAGTCCTTCAATGATTTGCTTTCTCTTTGACATAGCGTTCAGCATAGCATTCATTTTGGGTGCGAACTGTTCTGCCTTCATATTTTCGAAGCTTTTGTCGTCAAATCCCTCGAACTTCTCTGCCGCCATGAACGCTACTTCGTATTCTTTAGGTGTCATTATCACGCCAGCCTGTAGACACTCTATGCAGAACAAGATGAACTTTACGTTGTTTCTTAAATCCTTTTCCATAATCTTTCTTTATATTTTAATCAATACATTCTTCAATTGGTACATCGTTAATTGTCACCATCTCCCAATCTCCATCCATCATCTCATAGATACAATTGATTGTCTTATGGTCTGCAATGATTTCTTCATCAACACCTTTCTTTCTCCAGGTATTACTTTCTACCATTGCAGACCATCTTGTCCCTTCTTGGAACATCAATTTGTTAGGGAGTTGTTTGTATGTTGATTCTATGAGCTGACTTAACGTCTCTTCTGTCATAGGTCAATCAATACTTCTCAAGATAAGTGTTACCTTTATGGTCTTTCCAGACGAGACATATCTCACCTTCTTTATCGATATTCACACTTTCGAATGTAATAGGATATCCATGATTTTCACCATCTTTTATGACATAATGTGAAATCTTATAAGTGGCTTCTTCATCCTTATCATACTTCTGGTAGAGTGAAGTGAATTCATCATAAGTGAACGTCGTTGCTTCATGGTCTTTTTCAGTAGGAAATGATATCATGTAACGTACAAGTTTACCATCTTTCACCTCTGTACTGACTATTGAATCAATCTTGAGTTCATCAATGACATCAATCACTTCGGCACAACGAAGCCTCCAATCGTCAGGATACTTCTTCTTGCAACTAAGGAGGTCTAATTCATTACCCTTCAATAGCTCTACAAATTCTTTTTCTCTTTTCATGTTTTTAATTGTTTAATTATAGTTTATGATTGTAAGATGAGTAATACTATAACAAATGTATAACATGGATTAATAATAGGGTTTGACGTATTTCTCATCTCACATTGTAAAGATACTACTTCTCGTTCATCTTTTGTACCTGTCAAGTACTCTTTCGAGTAATGTTTTGGCACTCTCAATATCCTTCTTGTCTCTTGTAGTCAACTCGTCACTTATATTCAGTATACTATCAACAATCTTGAGTATTGTAGGAATACTTGATTTAAGTTTTGTCTGACCAGTCTTTGTTGTATAACTTATATTGAGTTTGTCTTTCTCTTTCTTGAGTGCTAATTGTGCTTCTCCTTCTGTGGCAAAGTAGCCTACATTATAGGTCTTGCCATGATGATAGAAGGTCACTCTCCATGGCTTCTTCAAGTTCCCTTTTGTGTAGTATATATTCTTCATAGTCTCAATATATCTCGTCTACTTCAACATCAATTAGAGATTCTATTCTATACACAAGTCCATTGTCAACTATCTTCTCAAACTTGATACCTGCTGCCTCAAGCTCCTCAGCTATTGCATTCCTGAACATCCATCTTGGTCTTAGGTAGATGTATTCATCATCTTTTTCAAGTGACAGGAGTATCTTGGTGGGAGAGTATTCTTCTTCCCGAATAATCTCCCTGATTCTCTTCATTGTGAGCTTCTTTGTCATAATGTCTTGATGAACATCTTTATTTTATGCAATTGCTCATATGACAACTCGCCCATATAATCAATGATATCCACGTAGAGATACTCTCGTTCACTATCTTCATAGAACCTTGTTCCAATCTCGTCACCATCGCCATTCTTTGCATAGAGCACTTCACATTCGTCCATGTAGAACTCTTTGTTACTCTTGTCTATAAACGAAATGAAACCTAATGTCGCTGTCTCGTCACATGTACCAGTACATGTTAATGTTACTACTTCGTCCTCGCTGAACAATAAGAACTTTACTTGGTCTCCTACACTCAATGGTCTAAATACTTCGTTCATAATCTTTTTGTTTTAAATTGTTACACATGTCTCTTCTTTTGATATTGTAAAGATACACCTTATTCTTCGACCACACAACAAGTCGACCATAAAATGTTGTCCAAATTGTGTACTTTTTCTTCATGTCCTTCCATTCTTATTTATAGAATCATATAATTAAGAATTAGTCGATACACGCGTCAGATATCAATCTCGCTGCACAAAACGCTTTATTTTATTCATTTTACCTTATTTCCATAAAAATAGAAAGGCCTTAGCAATCATCGCGACTCCTAAGGCCTACAATTACGAGAAAATTTCACTAATTATGAACAACGAAATCAGTATGTATTGTTAGTTTTCATCTGTCTTAGACGCTGTCTTATCAAGTCTTTCTTGCTTGTTCCTTCTTCCTCTTGAATTATCTCTGCCTCAGTGTATTCGATAGGTTTCATTTCGTTTAGGAATTGTTCATTCTTCTTTTCCAAGTCGTTCCAATCGTATTGTTTTATGAGGTCTCCAGGTAGCATTATCTTTTCTTGTCCAAGGATATTCTTATTGAATCCGTTGAAGTCCTTATACCAGGAGCTTGCAAGTTGGTTTATCATTATCTCTGGCCTTATTCCTGACTTGGCACTTACGAGTCCAATGATTATACTGTTTATAGGTATATCACGCATCACTCTACTTATGTTCTCTCCTCCATGTATTGTTGCGTTTATATCTATTTTTCCGTCAACTGTAAGTTTGAGTTCATTCCCTTTTACTTCCTTTCTTGCTTGCTCCAGGATTGCTCTTATTTCTCGTGATATAATCAATGCTTTCGTCTCTTGACCTCTGTCGATATGGTCTTCGTATTTGAGTTGTAGGTCCGTGAGTATATCATTAAGGATTTCTAATCGTCCCGCTTCTGTTGCTACACGATACTTATCACTCTTTACTACGTATTTATTTTGTCTATTCTCAATTATTGACTTATTTTCATTATAGAATTTTGTCAACTCTCCTTCTTCTAAATCATATCCTTCTCTCTTCTTGATTGTCTTCTTGACATCCTTTATTGAGTACATAGAGCCAAATAGGTCGAGGAGCATTGGCGTTAGCTTTGCAAGCGCCTTGCTTCTATCATTATAAAGGTCAAATGTATGCATATATTTTGACCGTGCTCTATTGTATTGAGCAAGTAGTGGTACAATGACTTTTGCACGAATTTCAAGTGCATCTTTGATATCTTCTTCTTTTGCACCACGATTTTTCATTACTCCCTTGAGATTCACGTATTTAAGGTCGATTGAATGCAACACACCGTTATGACCTTCATATGTGACAAATCTATCAGGACATTCGTCTAATTTGATACGAATTCTTTCATATTCCACATAAGCATCTTGCATATGTTTAGAGGCTATCTGAACAAAGTCAGGAGCCTCCTTAATTATATCTTCTCTACTTACCTGTGTCATTTCTTATGTTACTTATTGTAATTATCGGTAAAGATATATAAAACATTCTTTCTATGCTATGGGTTTTGTGATTCAATACCAAACATCATTCATTAATTGTGTCTCTTCAATGATTTCTTCATTGTCTTCTTGAGACATTATGAATTGTTCGAATGTAAGGTCTTCTTCATTTTCTTGTTCTAATAGATAATACATAGTTTACGAATTTTGTTTGTTATAGTACTTTTCAATTTCTTTCTTCATTATATCAATCTCCCAAGGATTGATTAGAAGGTCCATTTTCAACACTTTTGCTTGATTCAAATAATCTCTCTTATTATTGTACTTTACATTCTGTATTGAATGTACATCAAGCTCCACATAGTAGAGGTTCTCTTTTCCTATGACTATAGGTTCAAAATTAACCGCATAGCATGCCATCTTATGCACAAAATCTTTTTTGTCCTTGTATTCCAGGATGAAGTTGCATATGAAGCCGTCGTTGCTATCGTTATAAGTCTTCGTAACCTTCTTTTGATAGAGGTAAGCGATTATTTTCTGTATCATATATCCCAGTCTTTTAATGCCATTTCCAGACATTGGCTTATGTTTAGCTTCGGGTCTTCCTTTAGGTATTCAAGTGCTGTAACAGCTACTTCCGGTTCAAGTCCGTATCTGCTTGCCTTTATCATGCACTCCAACCAATAGGTTCTTTCTTCTGTGTAGGTCATTCTTTATCCTCCTTATACTTTTCTACCAACCGATTAGCATCATGTTAGAACAACGAAGTATCTTCACCTTGTCGCCTACTCCGAACTTTTTAGTTTTCATAATTCTTTTCCACTTTATAGTTAAACGCTTCCAGAAATGCCTCTACTACCATTTTGTTGAGTATGGTTTCTTCCTGGTGTGTATAGATAGGGATAAGGTGGTGTTTCCGGCACCACATATCCATCATCTTCGATTCTGCAAACTGCCACAGAAGCTTTTCATAGCTTTCTTCTGTGTGCACCTGGACTTCTCCTTTTGGGTTTGTTATTCGTATCATAGTGTTGTAATTGTGAAGGGCTTTTAAAAGCCCTTCTTGTTATTTGACGTTTATAACAGTGATAAACTCACATTCAGCCATTAAAGAGAAATCTCCGCTTTCCATGTATTCCTTATTTCTCTTTTCAATAAGCTTTGCTTCTTTTTCGCTGATTTCCTTACCATTAACAAAATACTTTTTCATAATCTTTATCTTTTTGTTGTTTGACTTTCTTTCCTTATCACATTGCAAAGATAAGATTATGTTATGACATACGCAAGTGCTTATGTCTTTATTGTGGATTTATTAACATCATTTCACAATAAAGACAACGCTTTTTTAATTCCATTTTCTAAAGCCTCCTCGTAAACGTCCCAATTACCTGCATCATTCGGACCTTCGGGGAAACAATAAAGTACCGTTCCCATATCCGCTTTAGATATATCGTATGTGTAGCCGGAAG
>ERZ824522.560-NODE-560-length-36437-cov-2.811115_pt1 | contig 36437 bp, 26 predicted proteins | sample MGYA00519935_ERZ824522 | MGnify/ENA primary metagenome ERZ824522 (study PRJEB31778, sample SAMEA3449160) | human gut metagenome | biome: human gut; feature: human-associated habitat; material: faeces | place: United Kingdom | collected 2010/2012 ...
GCATCTTCTTTTGCAGGCGTTGCATCTTCTTTTGCAGGCGTTGCATCTTCTTTTGTATCAGTTGTCTCTTCAGAAATCGCAGTTGTTTCTTGAATTGTATCATCTGCCAATGTAGATAATGACATATTGCTCATCCCCGACACGAAAACAACGAGTGCTAGCATAACTGCAAAACATTTCTTTATGCTCCTGCTCATATCTTATTCCCCTTTCTTTTTATATCGTTAACCAAAAGCACCATTTATCATTTTATCTGTGTTATAGTTTCTGTATTATACTATTTTATAATTCCGTCCAATGGTATAATTGTAGGTTTGTATTTTACCACGTTTTCTCTTGAAGTTCAATTATCTATTGCTTTATCCATCTTTTTATAGACACATAAAATATCCTGCCCATACAACACCTTCTTCGCAAAGTTTACTAATGTGCTTTTCAATAAATTCGATGACTGGATATACGTTATATTTTGGATTGTGAAGAAATCCTAAAGGGATGATTTTTAAAAGGTTTCAATTGTGTCAGATTAACATTCTTAATTTCTTCCATTTTCAAATGCTCCTTTCAAAAAAATAAGGATTGCTCATTTTCATTGCTGAAAACGAGTAATCCTTTGTCTTAATTACTACGAAGTAAATATTTGTTTTTTCTTTAATTGTGAACGTTACTACCGTGTGTTCCCAATCACCACATCTAATACTACAGAAACGTCAACTCCATTGGAAAGTGTCTTTTTTCTCCTATTTGAGCCATTTTTATCAAACCTAAAAAAGCTCTCAAAGTGCCTAAAATCAAGGATTCTTACATATCGACCCGATGTAGTGCAACCACGCACTCTACATGTGTTGTCTGACCAAACATATCACAAGGTGTGACCTCTTTTAACTTATAACCATTTTCACTAAGCCACTTCACATCTCTTGCAAGCGTTGCGCTGTCACAGCTTACGTAAACCACTCTTTCAGGATTCATTTCCACTATTGTTTCCAGAAGCTTATGATCACAACCCTTTCTCGGTGGGTCAACAACAATAACATCCGGCTTACATTCCTCGTCATCTTTGTGATTTTCAAAATATTCCGTTACTACATCCTCTGCTGCTCCAACAAAGAATTCCGCATTATTTATTCCATTAATTTTTGCATTTATTTTTGCATCAGCAATTGCTTCCGGTACTATTTCAACACCCAAAACCTGCTTTGCCTTCTTTGCAAGAAATAGTGATATACTTCCAATTCCACAATACAAATCCCATACTATTTCATTTCCTGTTAAGTTAGCATATTCTAAAGCCTTATTGTATAACTTTTCTGTCTGAACCGGATTAACCTGGAAAAATGACAATGGAGAAATTCTAAATTTCACATCTCCAATATAATCCTCAATATATCCGGGGCCATATAAGTTAATCACCTTGTCCCCAAGAATCACATTGCTTTTCTTAGTATTAATGTTAAGAGAAATGCTATACATCCCTTCAAGTTTACATAACTCTTCTGTTAGCTTTTCTTTATTAGGAAGATTCTTTCCATTTATAATTATGCAAACCATTATCTGTTTAGTTTTTGCACCAATTCTAATTAGGACATGACGAACCAAACCCTTGTGGGTTACTTCATTGTAAGGCTTAATTCCGTATTGAACCATAAATGCCTTAACCACATCCATTACTTCCCTGTTAACATCTCTTCCATCAATTTTTAACCCAAGGTCACAGCTTTCTATATTTATAATTGAATGAGTTCTTCCTGCAAAAAAGCCTGAAATAATATTTCCTTCCTTATCTGTTCCTATTGGAAACTGTGATTTATTTCTATAATTAAATGGTTCATCCATTCCAATTACCTCATTCATTACAAAATCACTCTGTCCACCGATTCTCACAAGATTATTATAAACCTTATTCTTCTTAAATCTAAGCTGCTCCTTGTAATTAATGCACTGAATTTGGCATCCGCCACACTGTCTTGCCACACTGCATCTTGGCGAAACCCTATCTTTAGAAGGCTCTTTTATTTCCATTAATCTGGCAAACCCGAAATTCTTGTTAGCCTTCATAACCTTAACTGTAACCTTATCTCCTATTACAGCATCTTTAACAAAAAGAGTATAGCCATCAACTTTGCCTATACCCTCTCCGTTTACGCCTAAATCTTCAATTGTTAAATCTAAAATATCATTTTTCTTAATCATGAAAATTCCTTTAAATAATTATCTGTATATTTTTTCGCATATTTATGCTAATTATTGCGTATTTGTATTATTATCTATTTATTTATTACTTTAATTCGCTTGTCTTTCTAACATTAGTTTCAAGCAATCTGTTGTATCCTAACCACTGGTCTGATGAAGCAGAACTGTTACTGTTTAAAAGTTCTGTCATTGTCTCAATCTTTGCATCTGCATTATCTGCAAGATTAAGTGCCATTGCCTCTATAAGAGCCGGTTTTTTAGGTGAACCATATTCAAGCTCTCCGTGATGTGCAAGAATACAATGCTTCAATTCATTCTTTAACTTAGTCGGAAAATCAGGAATTGAATCCATAATCTTTCCAAGCATTTCTGAACCCATAACAATGTGTCCAAGTAACTGGCCTGCATCTGTGTAATCATTCATTGGGAAGTCTGAAAGTTCATAAACCTTTCCAATATCGTGACAAATAGCTGATGTCATAAGTAAATCTCTATTTAAAATAGGATATTGTTTTGCAAAGAAATCACACATCTTTGCAACTGATAATGTGTGTTCAAGCAAGCCGCCAATAAAACCGTGATGTACGCTTTTGGCTGCTGAATGCTTCTTAAATGCTTCCGCAAATTCTGTATTGTCAATAAATAGTTTTGTTAATACCTGTTTATAATAAGGGTTATTAACACCGGCGATGAATTTTGTTAATTCCATCATCATTTCGTCAATGTTTTTGTTAGTACATGGTAAATAATTAGTCGGGTCAACATCTGTTTCGCTAATCTTTCTTGCACGCTTAATACTAAGCTGTGTCTGACCGTTAAATACTGTTACATCACCATTTACTTCAACATAATCAAGTGCATCAAACTCATCTATCCCCATTGAGTGCGGATCCCATATCTTGGCGTCCAAGGAACCTGTTTTGTCCTGAAGAATAACATTCTCGTATTCTTTTCCTGTTTTAGTCATTGCAGTAGTTCTCTGTCTGCACAAATATGTTTCCTGAATTCTTTCGCCCTCTCTTAATGTTTCTATATATCTCATCTTTTCCTCCAAATGTTAAGATTTTCTTTACCTGACAGTCAATCTTTATTATAATTGATTATGTATCTAAATACAAGAATTGGAGGCTTTATCATGAACGAAAAAGTTCTTAAAACCCTTGAATACTATAAAATAATAAAAATGTTAGAAAATCAGGCAGGTTCTGAGCCTGGCAAGAAGCTTTGCCACGCACTTGTTCCATCTGCCGATATTCATACAATAAAAGAAAATCAGAAACAGACAGGTGATGCCTTATCACGAATCTGGCAGAAAGGAAGCCTTTCTTTCTCAGGTATTCACAATATTGGCGAATCCATTAAAAGATTAGAGATTGGAAGTACTCTTGGCACCGGAGAATTACTTAGAATTGACTCCCTTTTAAAAGTTGCCTTAAGAGTTAAAACTTTCTCCCGCCGTGATGATGAGGCTGAAAGAGATAGTCTTGATGACATGTTTGAGGCTATTGAACCTTTAACTAATTTGAAGAATGACATTGAAAGATGTATTATTTCAGAGGATGAAATAGCTGACGATGCATCTGCTAATCTTAAAAATATAAGAAGACAGATGAAGATTACCAACGACCGTGTTCACAGCCAGTTGTCATCTCTCATTAATTCCCAGTCAGGTCACACTTATCTTCAGGATGCCCTTATTACAATGAGGGATGGACGTTATTGTGTACCTGTTAAGCAGGAATACCGTGGCAATGTTAATGGTATTATTCACGACCAGTCATCTACAGGTTCCACATTATTTATTGAACCTGCTGCTGTAGTAGAGCTTAATAATAAGCTTCGTGAACTGGAAGCTAAGGAAGCTGATGAGATTCAAATTATTCTTGCTAACCTTAGTATGGCCTGTGCCGAGCATATTTATGAATTAAAAACAGACATGAAAATATTACCTAAGCTTGACTTTATTTTCGCTAAGGCTTCTCTTGCAAAAGAAATGAAAGCTTCAATGCCTGAGTTTAATGATCAAAGACAGATTAATATTAAGAAGGGACGCCACCCTCTTTTGGATCCTAAAAAGGTTGTGCCTATAGACATCCATCTTGGAAAAGACTTTAACCTTTTGATTGTTACAGGTCCTAACACCGGTGGTAAAACAGTTTCACTTAAAACTGTAGGACTTTTAACGCTTATGGGCCAGGCGGGACTTCATATTCCGGCTTTTGAGGGTAGCAAACTTGCTGTTTTCAAAGAGGTTTTTGCTGACATTGGTGATGAACAGAGCATTGAGCAAAGCTTAAGTACTTTTTCAGCTCATATGGTTAATACTGTTAATATACTTAATCAGGCAGATCAGGATTCACTAGTACTTTTCGATGAACTTGGTGCAGGAACGGATCCTGTGGAAGGTGCAGCCCTTGGCATTTCAATTCTTACTTTCCTTAAAAACATCGGTTCAAGAATTATGGCAACAACACATTACAGTGAATTAAAATTATTTGCCTTATCAACTGAGGGAGTTCAAAACGCAAGTTGTGAGTTTGACGTAGAAACACTCAGACCAACTTACAGACTTCTTATTGGTGTTCCCGGAAAGAGTAATGCTTTTGCTATTTCAAGCAAGTTAGGTCTTCCTGACTACATTATTGAAGATGCTAAGTCTCACATCGATTCAGATAATGAGCAGTTTGAGGATGTTTTGTCCGAAATAGAAAGACAGCGAATCCAGATTGAAAAAGATCAGGAAACTATTGCAGTTTACAAGTCTCAGATTAAATCACTTAAGCGTGATTATGAACTTAAGACAGAAAAGCTTAATGAACAGCGTGACAAAATCCTTAACAAGGCACGCGAAGAAGCTGTTGATATTCTTAAGGAAGCTAAGGAAACAGCCGACGAAGCTATCAAAACTATTAATAAATATGGAAAATCCGGCAATACCCGCGAAATGGAAAAATCCAGAAGTAATGTTGGAGCAAAGCTTAAAAAGAACCAGGTAGGCTCATCAATTAAAGCTGCCAAACCTAAAAAGGCTTACAAGCCTTCCGACTTTAAACTTGGCACAGGTGTAAAAGTTTTGAGCATGAATCTTAACGGTACTGTTGCTTCATTGCCTAATGCAGCCGGTAATCTTACAGTAAAAATGGGTATACTAAACTCTAAGGTTAATATTCGCGACCTTGAAATTATTGACGAACCTGATATTAAGGCACCAGGCTTAACCCGTGGTTCAACAGGCAAGATTAAAATGAACAAGTCTATGAATATTAAAACTGAAATTAATTTAATTGGAAAAACAGTTGACGAAGCTATTTCACAGCTTGACAAATACTTAGATGATGCTTACATTGCACATTTGCCACAGGTATATGTTATTCACGGCAAAGGCACCGGAGCTCTTAGAAATGCAGTTCAAAACCATCTTAAGAAATGTAGCTATGTAAAATCCTACAGAACAGGTGAACATGGCGAAGGTGGTGCAGGTGCCACAGTTGTAGAATTTAAATAGATTTTTTTAACAGGAGGATTTAAAATGGCAAACAAACAGAAAATCTTAATAGTTGACGATGATGAAAACATTGCAAACCTTATATCTTTATATTTAACTAAGGAATGCTACGAAACACGTATTGAGCATGATGGCCAGTCGGCTCTTGATGCGTTTAAAGAATATGCTCCAAATCTTATTTTGTTGGATATTATGCTTCCGGGACTTGACGGTTACGAAGTATGCCGTGAAATAAGAAGGGAATCAAAGGTTCCTATTATTATGCTTTCTGCCAAAACAGAAGTTTTCGACAAAGTTTTAGGTCTTGAACTTGGTGCAGATGACTATATTATTAAACCTTTTGACTCAAAGGAACTTGTTGCCCGTGTTAAGGCAGTTCTCAGACGTTACACTGAAGCTCCGGCTCCTGTTGCAAAGAAGCCTGATGAAAAACGTGTTGAATACAAGGATCTTATTATTAATCTTTCAAACTATGAAGTTATTTACAAGGGCAAACCTGTTGAAATGACTCCAAGAGAGATTGAATTATTGTACTTCCTTGCTTCATCACCTAATCAAGTATTTACAAGAGAGCAACTTCTTGACCATATCTGGGGTTATGAATATGCCGGAGATACAAGAACTGTAGACGTTCACATTAAACGTATTCGTGAAAAAATTGCTGACACGGATCAGTGGTCAATTGGTACAGTTTGGAGTGTAGGATATAGATTCGAGGTACATAACTAAATATGAAAAATTCTATTTTAACTAAATTTTTTACAGGATATTTTTCTTTTGCAATATTAGGTTTTTTGTTAATTTCTTATTGGTCAAATAACTTGATTTATAATCATCTTCTGACCAATAACATTAACACCCTTTACAAATATGCCTCTGTAATAGGAAGTAATGCTGTGGACTGCGTGGACAACTCACTTGATGATTTAGACAATCCTAAGCAGTTTTTAAATGATTTTAACAACGTGCTAGACTGTGACATACATATTCTTGATAGTAACCGCAAACCATTTTATTACACAGGCACAACAAATAATCTTTCAAAAGATTCTTCTAATATTTTGATTGAAAAATTCAAGCCTGATGATTATAAGAATACACATTACAAGATTGGCAAATTTTATAATATTTTTAAAACCGACACTTTAAGTGTTGTCTATGAAGTTAAAAATAATAATAAGACTTATGGATATATTGTGGCTCATATGCCTACTTCCATTATAAAAAAAAGTTGCTATGATGTAACACTTATTTTCTACGTTACTTACGCAATTATACTGGCTCTTTCACTCATTATATTCTTTAACTTTATGTGGTTTATTTATTTGCCACTTAAGCAGATTAGACTTGCGGCAATGGAATATGCCAAAGGTAATTTTGAATACGAAGGACTTAAGGTTAACAATGACGATGAAATCGGTGACGTGGCGCACTCACTTCAATATATGTCTAAGCAGTTAAACAACTCACGAGCTTATCAAAAGGAATTTATTTCTAATATTTCCCATGATTTCCGCTCTCCTTTAACTTCTATAAAGGGCTATATTGAAGCTATAATGGATGGAACAATTCCACCGGAAGATTACAACAAATATCTTTCAATTGTTTTATCTGAGGCTAACCGTCTCGAAAAGCTTACTTCAGGATTGCGTGACCTTAACCGTTGGAACAGCACCGGTCCTGAACTTATTTTTGAAGACTTTAATATGGAATCAGTTATCGCTTCAACAGTTGATACTTTCCAGGGCAGTTGCGAGAAGAAGAATATTGAATTGATTATTCAGTTTCCACCAAAGCACTGCAATGTATACGCTGACAAAGGCAAGATTGAACAGGTTCTTTACAACCTACTTGATAACGCCATTAAGTTCAGTAATCCGGGTTCAAAGATTATAATCAAGCTTTATAACAAAGGCGAAAAACAATATTGTTCCGTTAAGGATTTTGGTATGGGAATCCCACAGGACAGCATCGACAAAATCTGGCAGCGATTCTACAAGACCGACCTTTCCCGTGGTCGTGACAAAACAGGCTCCGGAATCGGACTTGCCATCGTAAAAGAAATTATTATGGGACACAACGAAACAATCGATGTAATTAGCACCGAAGGCGTTGGAACAGAGTTTGTATTCTCGTTAAAGAAATCGAAAAGATAAAGGGGGGTTATCTTAGTTTGATTTCTCATTAAAAGAATATGACTTCTAAAAAATTCTCCCACAATTTCAGCCTATAAAAGCCCCGGCTACGTTTCCGTAGCCGGGGCTAATTCTCACTCTTCCACACTCATATAATATTCAATTCTCCGCCGCATCCTTAGATCTATCGTTTAAATCTTAGCGTTCTCAATTATAACCTTACAACTCTATCTTATAACTTCATAACCTTACAACTCTACCTTATAATTTCATAGCCTTGCAACTCTCCACTACAACCTTATAAAGTTATACTTAAGTCCTAACTTGTCCGCCATTAGCTTCTCTCTTGTATGGCATGAGAAGATGATTACCTGTTCCATATTTTCTGCCATAAATCTCATAGTATTACCCATTCGCTTGTTATCATACATTGCAAAGGCATCATCAAGAAGTATAGGTTTCTTGTCCTTTTCAAATATAATATCTGCTGCCGCAAGTCTAAGTGCCATATATATCTGCTCTATTGTGCCCTTGCTAAGTCGTGTAGCAGCTATGAGAGCGTGCTTACTGTTTACAGATATGTTAAGTTTGTCATCTATTGAAAGATTGTCATATTTGCCATTTGTAATTTGTGAAATATAATAAGATGCTCTCTCATTTAATCTCTTACCGAAACTATTTCTGATTTCATCTGCTATATCTTCAATATTACTCTTTGCGTCCTCAATAGCCTGTATTTCAACTTTTGCTTTCTTAATCTTGTTAAATCGCTCCTCAAGTTCATCAATCTTCTTCTGAAGCTCAATATCCTTTTCCTGCTTCTGTTCAAGAATCCACTGAGACTTTGAAATTGCCTCGTTGATTTCACGTTCCTTCGCTTCCAAGTCCTTTAACTCGTCACTATAATCCTGCATATCAACGCTTTTTTCTTCTTCGGCTTTAATAAACTCCTGAGTATCCTTTAAAGCTTCTTTCTTGTTGTTAAGCTGACGTTCAACATAAACCCTTTCGTGCTTTGCCGCGTCCAGCTTATCCATTACAAGCTTAATCTCCTTTAAGGCATCCAGCTTCTTCTGACGCTTCTTCTTATTAAATCCATACTTAAAGATTGCAAGTATAAGAAAAACAAAAGCCGCACCAAGGCATATACCCGGCTTAACCCAAAACTGCTTTAAATCCATCATCTGGTAATTGCCCATAATAAAACCTGCTGCACCACCAATACATCCCATCATAAGGATAATAAACAAAACAGGCATATTACTTCTGTTAGTAACTTTTTCAAGAAGATATTCCATAGTCTCTCTTCCGTCAATGCCCTTGTCAGCAAGCTCCTGTTCAAGCTGCTTCTGGTGATTTTCAATCTGTTCAAGGGAAGCTGAAAACTTCTCACTGTCAGCAGTCAAAGTAATTGCCTCCTGATAAAGATTCTCCTTACGCTCATTAAGTTTATTTAAGGCTTCAAGTCGTTTTGCATCAAGAGCTGACAATTCCTTCTTCTTATTAGAAAGATTAAATAAAGACTGCTTTTTCTGCTCTATCGAAGCAATTATTGTATGCTGTTCGCCCTGAGAAATCTCCAAATCCTCTTTGGCATTCTTAATAGCCTTCTCAACAACATCCTCTTCGGCAATTCGGCTTTCAATCATTATATTTTTCTTCTGCTTATCTAAGTCTGCAAATGCTGATTTAATATCAATCTCCATAGACTTTGTTGTGCCAAGATTTGCCGCATAATTCTTCAGAATAACTTCAAGTTCCTTATCTGTAACGCTGCCAAGCTGGCTTATGCTTATAGTATTATAGTAACAGCTTTCATCAAGCCCTGCGAAAAGATTTTCAATCTCCTCTGTTTTAAGCTCAACCCCCTTATCTTCATTAATAACCTTAAAAGACTTATTAAGCTTATTAAAATTTCTCTCAATACGATAAGTTACACCGTCGCTTTCGATTCGCATCATACCATGATAATTAGCCGGATTCTCCCATGGCTCATACTTAGTGTAAAGGTCCTTACCACTTGCCTTTCCACGCTGTTTTTCTATTCCAAAGAGCATTCCTCTTATAAAAGTATGAAGAGTAGTCTTTCCCGCTTCATTCTCACCATATACAATATTAAGTCCCGGTTCAAGAGTTACCATTTTATGATTAAATTTTCCAAAATTAGTTAATCGTATGTCCTTTATAATCATGCCCTGTCCTCCATGGCATCCATCAATGCCTTTGTTCCATAGTAAAGGGTTTTACGCTGCAAAGGTGTAAGACTCTCCCTGTCAAGAAATTTCTTTATGTACATTCCAAGAATATTGTCCTTATTTTCAGCGTACAAGGAACCGTATTGTCGGTAACACTTACAACATTTCCAACACCTTCAATATCTGAAACATCAATGTCAAAATCAGGATCTCTGTAACCGCTAAAAGTAATCTTGTACATATCATCCTGTCCCTGCTCCTTAATCATGTCAATCAGTCTATGTCTTATTTCCAAATTAGTAGCTGTTGGAGTTACCGTGAAATCAAGTTCCCTGTAAATTCTCTTTGCAAAAGGCACAAATTCAAGTTCAAGACCTCTCTTTGAAATCTCACCATAAATATAGCCTCTAGGTCCAATATCATTCATATCAATAGGTTCAAGAGAACCACTGTATGCCATCTTCATCTTTTCATCTATTTCAGGCTTATGAATATGTCCCATTGCCACGTAGTCAAAACCTGACATTGCAAGCTTCTTTCTATTAATGGGAATATGCTTTTCGTCACCGCCATGAGCCACCAGAATATTAATCATATCCGGTCTGTCCACAATAACATGGTCATACATTGCGTCCTTAATTTCAGTCTGGTGATAACTTAGTCCATACACACATGTATTAAGCTCAGGAATCTCCACACTTTCAATATTCTTGTCACCTAAGAAAATAACATTCTCACTCCATTTGAAGCCGTCATAAAAAGAGCCTTTTTTAATGGCATCATGATTTCCCGCGCACAAAACAACCTTTGTGTCAGGAATAGTCGAAAACAAATAATCAACTTCCTTAAGTTCACGAAGTAACGGCTGTCTGTGAAACATATCCCCTGCAATAATAAGCAAATCTACCGGGTCTATTTTTATTTTTTTAATTAAACGTTCTAAAGTATTCCAAATTTCATCTCCACGGTTAGCCGCCCAAGGTCTTTTGCTCTCCGGAGTGGCACCGAGATGAATGTCACCAGTATGTATAAATCGCATAGTTCCTCCCGAATTTTTTACTATCTTTAAGTATAACATTAAAAATTTTTCGCGTAAAGATAAAGAAAAAAGTCAAAACACCCTTTTCTAATAAGCATTTTGACCTTTTCTGATATTTTTAATTATAATTCTCTTCAAAAACCCATATCTTATGTCCACGGTTATCCGTTACAAGTCCATATGTAGCTTTTGCCGCATTAGTTGCAACGTTCTTGTCGCTGTAAATCCCCTGAAGCTTTCCATATCCGTAAACATAATAATTATTTTCTTTCTTGCTCTCAAAAGTAGCATTAACCTTAGAACTACTGTCAAAAGTTACCTTGCCAACCTTTTCAACTGAAAGCTGCTTAGTTCCATCAAGTGCATTAGTAAATGCCAAAGCTAATTCCTTTTGCTTTACATCATCCACATAATAACTTGTTTTTGCAACAGGTTTCTTAGTCTCAGTATTATCCAAAAGCTGGTCATCTGAAATCTGGCTCTTGCCCTTGTACCGCTTAATATTAATAATATTGTCTGTTATTTCAACACCTGTAATATAAATCTTATTCTGTGAATATGACTTAACTTCTTTATAATCCTTATCAACAATTACCAACTTGCTAACAGGTACAAAACTCTTCTTTGACACGTCACTCTGAGAGCCTATTCCATAAATCAGGTTCGTTCCCGTGTAACCATATACGGTAATAATATTGTCAGCTCCCGCCTCAATAGTCTTCTTTTCACCATTCTTTAAGTTAACAATTGTAATGTTTTCCGTATCATAAGCCTTACCACTTGTATTGTAAGCCAACATACTTCCGTCGCTGTTAATTGCAAAACTTCCGTCTTCCAACGCTCCCCACTCCTTAGTTTTAAGGTTTGCATAGTAAATAGTGTTGTTCATCATAATATAAAGAGTTCCGTCGCCTACGTAACAAAGCTGTGACAACTGCTTCTCCAAGTTGTAAGCAGGCACTTTGCAAGGTACAAAAGCCGCCTCTTTGGAACTGTTAGACTCATAATTATATCTTAAAATAGAAATTCCGTTTTCGCCTACATGCTCCTTAGCCTTGCTATAACCATAAATCATATAGTCAACATTGCCCTTGTCATCCACGGTAATTACCCTTGCCTTAGTATTGTTAAGCTGTTCAGCATTCTTGGCATTAAGATTGTAAACCTGTTTGATTTTTCTTTCATTCAAATCCATTACGTAAACATCGCCGTTAACCTGAAACGCCATAAACTGCTGATTTAAACTTTCAACAAAATCAGCCTTTGTTTCTTTCTGAATGCCTAAGTCAATAAAGCTTCCGCCTACGTTATTCTTGTCTGCTGTCCAAATCTGATTTACTTCCCTGTCATATGCCAAAACATAAATTCTTCCTGCACAACTCCATATTGTGATTGTTTCAGAAACATTATATTTCTCTTTAACCTTCTCAGCATTAGTTGTTCTAATCTGATAATTCATTGTATAAGTTCCGGCTTCCCCGGTGTCCTTTATGCAAAACTCTTTTGCTGTTATTGTTATATCAGATATAAGCTCAGGCTTAAGTGAAGTCCAAATAAGGCTATTGTAACTTGACTTAATAGTAGTCTGACCAAGGTTATCATTAGGAAGGCTACTATCAGGCTCAATATACTGAGCAAGCTTTGAAGCTCCCTCGCCCTTTAAAGCGGTCTGTGCAAAATTCTTCGCAAACTTAATCTGTTCAGTAACAAACTCCTTATCCGTAACCATTACTCTTGCGTAATAATTAATCTGCTCATACTTATCTGTTTTGATAATTATTTCCCAGAAATACTCTGTTCCCTGTTCCATAATGGCACTAGCCTGATAATTCAAAGTAATCTTGCCGTCCTTCTGTTTCCAGCCGGCAAGGGTTCCATTATCTATCAAACGGTTGTCCTCAGTACTCTTCATTTCGTAAGAAATCTCTGAAACCTTATTGCCATTAGTTGATATTGTAATTGGAACCGTTCTGTCTGTATTAACAGGGACAATAACATCACGCATATGTTCTTCTTCCATATCCATTGTGTAGCCGTTAAGACTTCCAACCTTCTGACTTCCATAATATAAATCAATCCCCGGCAACTTACCATTATATGTAGACGTTGCCTGACCGCTATTGCTCTGCTTGTTATTCTTAGACTGCTTCTTGTTAAAATTTATTCCTATAACCACTGCAATTGCAAGAATCAGCACAATTGCAACAACTGCTATAACTTTCTTTTTCATTTCATCACCCATTCAATCCTTGTATTTAATCAATCCTAATCATAGCACAAAAAAATGTCTGTGGCACTATTTTTTTGTACCACAGACAATTTTATTTTTTATTTTGTTTTCTTCTTTGGTGTAGCTTTCTTTTTTCTTGTTTTTGGAAATTCGAAAACTACTGATTCGTATGGTCTAAGTGGAATTTCCAATCTGTATGGTCTTCCATCGCACTCGCCTTTCTTGGCTCTGTAGCTTACAACCTGTTTCTCACCTGTTTCTGTTGTAACCAATCTCTTGTAAGTTCCGGCTTTTGGAACTCCTACAACATAATCAGGTCTTTCCATTGGTGTAAAGTTACACACGAAACCGATAGAGTTCTTATAATCAGCTTCTGTTGTCTTTCTTATGAAACTGAAAATACTTCTTTCGCAGTCATTGGCATTAATCCACTCAAAAGCTCCATAGCCCTTTGTTTCAGTGTAAAGTGCCGGATATTCCTTATATAAGTGAAGCAATTTCTTTACATATTCCTGCATGTCCTTATGTTCAGGTTCATCAAGCAGATACCAGTCAAGGCTTCTAGCCTCTGACCATTCCTGTAACTGGGCAAATTCCTGTCCCATAAATAACAGCTTTCTGCCCGGATGTCCCAACATAAATGTATATGCTGTCTTTAAGTTCTTAAACTTATCCTGTGGATAACCCGGCATCTTATTAATCATTGAACATTTCAAATGAACAACTTCATCGTGAGATAATACTAAAATAAAATTCTCACTAAATGCATAAGTTAATCCGAAAGTCATCTTATTATGATTACCCTTCTTAAACAAAGGATCAAGCTTAGTATACTCTAAGAAATCATGCATCCAGCCCATATTCCACTTGTAAGAAAATCCAAGTCCTCCATCCTTAGGTGACATAGTAACCTTAGGCCATGCTGTGGATTCTTCAGCAATAATATATGCTCTTGGATTTCTGTAATTCATAACACTACTTAAATGTTTAAAGAACTCAATAGCTTCCAAGTTCTCATTACCGCCATACTTATTAGGAACCCACTGTCCGTCTTCTCTTCCGTAATCCAAATATAACATAGAAGCAACTGCGTCAACTCGAAGTCCGTCTATGTGATATTTTTCAACCCAGAATAATGCGTTTGCAATAAGGAAATTAACAACTTCTGTCTTAGAATAATCGAAAACCTTAGTACCCCAGTCAGGATGTTCTCCCAATCTTGGATCTGCATATTCATAAAGTGGTGTTCCGTCAAACATTGCAAGTCCGTGAGCATCTTTTGGGAAGTGGGCTGGTACCCAGTCCAAAATAACCCCGATTCCTGCTTTGTGGAAAGCATCTACCAAATACATAAAATCCTGAGGTGTTCCATATCTTGATGTAGGTGCATAATATCCCACAACCTGATATCCCCATGAACCATCAAAAGGATGTTCCAATATACCCATAAGTTCTACATGAGTATATCCCATATCCTTAACATATGCTACAAGTTCTTTAGCCATACGCTTGTAATCATAGAATCCGTCTTCATCATCAGGACCTTTAAAATCCTTTTTCCATGAACCCGGATGAACCTCATAGATTGACATTGGAAGTTCATAGTGATTCTCCTTTGCCTTCTCTGATATCCATTTAGCATCTTTCCATTTGTAATTATCAATATTTGCTACCCTTGAAGCATTTCCGGGTCTTTTCTCAGCCCAAAAACCATAAGGATCAGCTTTGTACAATGTATCCCCACTTTGTGTAGAAATAACATACTTGTACATTGCTCCTTCTTCAACCTCCGGTATGAAAAGTTCCCAGATGCCTGAATCATTTTCCATCTTCATGTTATGGTTAAATCCCAACCAGTCATTAAAATCACCTATAACGGCAACGTTAACTGCATGGGGTGCCCAAACTGCGAAATATGTTCCTTTTACACCATCAATTGTTGTAACATGCGCACCCAGTTTCTCATATATTTCATAATGAGTACCTTTTCCAAACAAATAACAGTCATCTTTTGTTATGACATTCTTGTTTCCCATATGGTCTCCTCCCTGTTTTAATTATTTATTTTCTGTTGTAATTAATCAGGCAGCCTTTTAATATAATGTCACGTTCGTCGTCAGTCATTTCGCCAAGCTTTAATGTAAATGGTTTAACATTCTTGTCATCATCTACAACGTAAGCCTGTACGTCTGTAGCTTTATTCTTAACAGCTTCAACTATTTCCGGTACAAAAATATAGTCACCGTTCTTAAATGGTAATTCTTCTGATTCATAAATGAATGGAAGCATACCCCAGTTAATAAGGTTTGAACGATATCTCTTTGTTGCATATTCACAGGCAATATTAGCCCATCCGCCTAATACCTTCTGACATGAAGCAGCCTGTTCTCTTGCTGAACCGTCACCCGGTTTTACTGCAAAAATAGTGCTTCCGATACCTACTGTATCATTGTCAATCTTGTACTGAGGAAGATTGCTCTTTAACGCTTCAAATACTCCTCCAACTTCCGGAAGTGCATCTACAGGATTCTGTCCTGCTTCTCTTGCTTTTTCTGCTTTCTGAACTTCTTTAGTCTTTCCTACATATTCAGGGTCCTTTCTTGAAAGTGCAAATTCTGCAAGTCCAAGTGGGTTAGAACGATAAGATGATGTTTCACCTGATGGTATTAATTCATCTGTTGTTGTAACCGGATCATGAATCTCTGAAACAACTTTAAGAAGAAGATTGTCTGTAAGTGCAACCATTTCCGGCCAGTCTTTGATGTTTGGTCCAAACTGGATTTCTGTATCAGGATCTGCTATTCCGTGTGAGTCAAATACTCTGTTTTCATAAATACTCTTGTCAAAATGATACTTACGTCCCTTAAACTCAACATCAACATCTGTAGCTGCTGTAAGATAACCCTTGTTAGCTGCTGTTGCTGCAATAGATCTGGCATCCATAAGTGCAACTGAAGAAATCTGTCCATTCTGTAACTTACTTCCTTCTCTGTTAGGGAAGTTACGTGTTGAATGTCTGATACTGAAGGCATTGTTAGCCGGTGTATCACCTGCACCGAAACAAGGTCCACAGAATGCTGTCTTCATAACACCGCCGGCAGCCATAATATCTGCTGCGCATCCGTTTTTGATTAATTCCATATATACTGGCATAGAAGCAGGATATACACTAAGTGTAAATTCGTCAGCTCCAATGCTATGTCCCTTTAATATATCTGCTGCTGCACAAATGTTTTCAAATCCACCACCTGCACAACCTGCAATGATTCCCTGGTCAACATAAAGTTTTCCATCACGAATCTTGTTTGTAAGTTTATAATCCACCTGTCCATCTAATGAAACTAAAGCTTTCTTTTCAACATCGTGGAGAATATCTTCCAAGTTAGCATTTAATTCTTCAATAGTATATGTGTTACTTGGATGGAATGGCATTGCAATCATAGGTTTAATCTTAGATAAATCAACATAAACAATTCCATCATAGTATGTAACTTCGCCAGGATTTAATTCTTTATACTCATCAACTCTTCCATGGATATCATAGAATTCCTTAATCTTCTCATCTGTACGCCAAATAGATGAAAGACAAGTTGTTTCTGTTGTCATAACGTCAACACCGATTCTGAAATCTGCGCTTAAGTTAGAAACACCCGGTCCTACAAATTCCATAACTTTATTCTTAACATAACCCTTGTCAAATACTTCTCCGATAATTGCAAGTGCAACGTCCTGAGGTCCTACACCCTTAGCAGGTTCTCCTGTCATGTAGATACCGATTACTTCAGGCATATTAATGTCATATGTCTGTGAAAGTAACTGCTTAACCAATTCAGGTCCGCCTTCACCCATAGCCATAGTACCAAGAGCACCATAACGTGTATGTGAATCAGAACCAAGAATCATCTTTCCGCCACCTGCTAACATCTCTCTGGCAAACTGATGAATAACTGCCTGGTGAGGTGGTACATAAATTCCGCCATATTTCTTAGCACATGTAAGTCCAAACATATGGTCATCTTCATTGATTGTTCCACCAACAGCACATAAACTGTTATGACAGTTTGTAAGCACATAAGGAATTGGGAATTTCTCTAATCCTGAAGCTCTTGCTGTCTGAATGATTCCAACAAATGTAATATCATGGGATGTAAGCTTATCAAACTTAATCTGAAGCTTGTCCATGTTGCCTGATGTGTTGTGTTCGTTCAAAATACCATATGCCATAGTATTCTTTGCAGCATCTTCTTTTGTAAGGTATTTATCCCCTAACTTGTTCTTTAGTAATTCTTCTGAGCCTGCACCTGTTTCTATAACTTCTGTGCCACCAATAAGGTATGCTCCGCCTTTACTTAATGTTATCATTTTTGCCTCCTATGTTTTCGTAACTTATCAGGTTAAATGCGTACCCTTCGGGGTTATAATCCATTTCATACTGATAACTACTAGTATACATTTTTTTGCCCTTCAAATCAAGTAATACACCCATACAATAAGTCGACAATCCGGCTGGTTTGTCTGATTTTTAATCTTCTGCATTTATTGAACATTGTTATAGACCTTTAGGGGAAGATGATAGTAATGAGGACAAAAAATAAGCTGTGCTTTAATGTTGAGTTAAAGCACAGCTTGTTTTATTATTAAGTTGTTTATTTTTTATTCAATAAAATCTGACCAATCTGTTATTCCATTTACGTTAATTACCTTGGACCCTGCTTCGCCACCGAGCTCACTACTTGTAGTTATTACATCATTTGTGTCAAATTCTATTATATCCATCTCTGGGCTTATATATCTTCTTTCCATTATTCTGATATCTCCTCTCCCTTAATGTACTTGTCAATGATGGCCTTCTGTGCATCAGTATAATTATTCTTATATGCTGCACTTTTCTGTACCTTGCTAGCAACGTATTCAATTGACTTAGCATTGTTTTCAGTAACTTCTGCATAAACAGTCTTTGTATCACCATTTGAATAATTAATAGTTGCATATCCTACAGCAATAAATTCTCTACCATAGTTTTTTCTCTGGATTTTGATAATTGAACCACAGAACTTTCCTGTTTCCTTCTTTGATTCTTCACCAAACCATCCATCATTTGCAATATCGAGAACAGTATAAGTACTTTTACTATCCTTTGTAAGTGTTTTTCCATTAGCTTCGTACAAATCTAATGTTGTAATAAGTGTACCTGTTGTTACTGTTGTTGAATTTAAGATTTCATCTGCAGCAATTCCATTTCCTGATTTAACAGTTGTCTGGAATCTTAAACCTGTTGGAGCTGCTAATCTGATACTTGCTCCCGGTGTCATTGTTACATTTAATTCAATGCTCTTTAAAGTCATATTTTCATTTACTGGGAGTACTGCTCCTGGAGCATAAGCTAATTTCTTAGTAACATCATAGTAACCCTGACCATCAGCCGGTACAGTAATTGTTGCACCTTCTTCGTACTGTTTTTCTGTTCCATCAATTGATACTGTGTATTTTGTTGTTCCAGGAGCTTCAAGAACTTCAACTCCCGTCTTAACACCATCAGGAACTTCATTGTATGTTGTAAGTTTCTTAGATTCAAAAACTAATGTTGTTGCATCTGCAGCTGAACCTAAATGAATATCAAAGTTACCATCGTCTGTACTCTGAGTAGCTTCAAATACATATGTAATCTTTACCTTATTTCCAGCTGCAATTCTTACCTCATATCCTGAATTTGAATCTACGAAATCCCAAATACTATTTCTCTGGAAAACCATTTTAATTTCCTTTGCTGCTGTTGATGATACAACAACTTCTGCAACGTACTTCTTTCCCTTAACATATTTTACAGGTGTATTGTTATATTCGCTCCGCCAAGAATCTCCATCCGAATAGCTTGGAACTTCTATAGTTTTGTTTGATTCATTAACTAAAACTTCTCCATCTTTATAATCTGGAGTAGGTGTTGTTGTGTCTTCCTTTTTTTCCGGAACTGGAACGTCAATCGTTGTTATAGCTGATTCTCCCTTACTATTAAAAGCTGAAATACCAAATTTATTCACTTCTCCGCGCTTAAGTCCATACTTTTCTTCCATTTCTTTGATTGTAATAACTTGATCTTTAGCTATTGTTTTAGCAAATTTTCCATTTATATAAAAATTATAACCTTCGGCACCTGCAACTGCCTGAACAACACCAACAGTATAATCTGTCTGATCAGGATTAATATTTGCATAAATCTGAGTTGGTGCTGAAAGTGCGCTAAATACAGGCACTGTAGCTTTTGTTGTTGCTTTGTTGGATTCAACATTTTCAGCATTTACTGAAGTAACTCCAAAAGTATATTCCTTTCCTTCTTCTACATTTAAATCTGATATTTTAAATGTCTTATTTTCTGGAACTGTTCCTATTTTTCTTGCTCCAACATAAAAATTGTATGTTGTAATTCCTTCAACTTCATCAAATGAAATTGTGCATGTTTTCTCTTCTTCGTTAAATGAAACCTTCAAGTCTGCAGGTTTCTCTACTGGTTCAACTGTTCCTGAATCTGTTCCGTCTGCATAATATCCATATAATTCAGCAAATGCTTCTCCATTTGAATTATAAATCAAAATATCATTATATTTTTCTGTCATAGTTGCTAAATGTAATAACATTCCAGCCCCTTGCATATCATATTCAGATGTTTCAGTACCATTAACTGTTACTTTTTTTACGTCAGCAGTGGCTAAGGCCATATAAATTCCGTCTGCTGTAGCAAACCCCGGTTTCTGTATATTAGCAATATTACTAACACCTCTTAATGGAGCCAACTTGTATTTATTGTTATACTTACCACCTCCAGCTCCATCTCCTAACCACTCAATAGATGAATAATCATAAGATGCCGCATCGCTTTGGCCAGCCTTTACCTCCCTTGGATTGTACACCGTAATTGATGTTACAATCATCGCAATAGTACATATTATTGCGAGTATTCCTTGTTTCCTTTTTGAAATATTCATGTTTTTTCTCCTTTCATCCAAGATCTTGTCGAATCCCTTCGATTATTTATCCCTTATCAGACAATTCTACCAAATTAAAATGGTTTTTTCAACTACCTATGGGTTATGTTGTACACTTTTTATTCATTTCCCATAAATCAACCTGTTCTTTATGCATTTTCCTTATGCTTTTTGCACATTTTGTCTGCTTCTTTTTGTGCATTTTATACAATTATTTGGTGTTATAACGTTTTCACTATAAAACCGTTTTTATTCTTCTTGTGATTTTGCACAATTTCATCATTTTTTTCTCTGTTATATGCCAAACATTAATGTCCCCCTCTAAAGGAGTAAAGAAAAAGTCCACTGGAACAAATATCTCCAGCAGACCTTTTTCAATTGTCATATGCTATGCTTTGACTAACCAATCATAATAGACTTTTTGCTTTTTACATTTATTTATTTTTCTTAGGAATCTTCTTAAACTGAATATATTTAACCTTGATTCCTGCTAATACTTCTTCAAGCTTTAAGTTATACACGCCTTTGTCAAGTTTAACCTTGCAAAGTTTCTGTGTAATCCAGTTGCCGTCTGTTCCGTTAGTCTGGATTACTACCATTGTTGTGCCGTTAGCATTAACGTTTACTGTTGACTGTGATAAGTTGGACTTGTCAAATGAGATGTTAACAATAATTGTGTATTCCCCTTCGTCTTCAACTTCCAATGTTGCTTCTGCTCCACTATTGAACATTACCTTATTGTCTTTTTCAATGTTAAATACTTCATACTTGGCCTGATCATTTGGAACTGAATCGTAATGTTTTGCAACGTCTGTATCAACTAATTCTCTTTCAATAACAGGTGCTGAAAGAATGAAATTGCAGATGTTGATTGCAACTCGCTGAAGTTCTCCGATTGTAAGTCTTCCCTCTTTAATTGATTCCTCTGTGTTGTCGTTGTTTGAGTTAACTTCTGCGCCGTTATTGTTTACAACCATATATACGTCGTTCTGTGAGCGAACCATATCTCTTGTATCCTGATTTGATTCTTCGCCACCTTCTACAACATCGTTCATCTTGGCCCACCAGTCAGTCATTACGATACCATCGTATTCCCATTCATTTCTAAGGATTGTTGTACAAAGGTCGTAGTTTGAAGCTGCCCAGTGTCCGTTAATAGGATTGTAAGCTGTCATTAATGTTTTAACTGTGCCGGCTTTTACTGCCATTTCAAATGATTTGAGATAAATCTGTCTGATTGCTCTTTCTGAGCAAACTGCGTCAACCTTAAATCTATGTGATTCCTGACCGTTTAATGCAAAATGCTTAATTGTGCCCCATGCTCCACCGTCTTTAATACCGCCTGTTGATGCAACTGACATTGTTCCTGAAAGGTGTGGATCTTCTGAATAGTATTCAAAGTTACGTCCGTTTAAAGGATGTCTGTGAATATTTACGCCAGGTCCAAGTAAAGTATCAACATCATTTCTATATAATTCCTGACCTTCCATAGTATAAAGCTCTCTTACAAGCTTAGGATTCCATGAAGCTGCAAGCGCTGTTCCAATAGGAAGCTGTGTAGCCTTTCCTTCCATTCTAAGTCCGCTAGGTCCATCTGCGCAACATGCTGCAGGGATTCCGTATGCGAACAATGTATCACTTAAACCACCAAATGCTGAAGCTGTTCCTGTTGTAACTCTAGGGTTACTCATTCCCTCACCTCTAACAATCTGTGCTAATTCTGAAACTGTAAGCTGGGCAACAAACTCTTCAATAGTGTTCTTACCTGCTTTTACAGCCTGTAATGTAATTCCTACATCACCTGTAATTTCCATATCCTTTGGAAGATTTTCTTCAATTCTCTTAGCCATGTCTACTGTTGGCTTCTGTGATGGTACATATGTTATTTCATATGTTCCATCTTCTTTTCTTTTGCCCGGCTTCATTAATGTAAGATTATCATCATTTGGGCAAGCAGCTTCTGAAAGCTGTTCTGTTACTTTAAGTTCTTCAACTTTATATGTATAAGCTAGTTTATTATTTTTTACGCTGTTACCTACGTAGAAGTTGTAATCTCCTGCTTCTAATACGTAGCATGACTTGTTGCCTGTAACGCCTGAGTCATCATATGATGCAATTCCGTTAATATCGAAAGCAATCTTTAATGTCTGGCTCTGACCCGGTGCAAGATTTTCTGTTTTCTCGTATGCGCAAAGCTGTCTTGCAGGCTGTCCCAAAGCTCCCTGTGGTGCCTCATAGTACACCTGTACTACTTCTTTTCCTGAGAACTTGTCACCTGTATTAGTTACTTTTACTTCTAATGTGATTTTTTCATCATCCGCATCTGCTGATATGGTTTCAATATCAAATGTTGTGTATGAAAGTCCGAAACCAAATTCAAACTGAACTTTTTCAGGTGCAAATGTTTCAAAATAACGATATCCTACATAAATGTCTTCTTTGTAAAGATTTGTAAGTTCGTTGCCAAAGTTGTCATTAGCAGGATAGTCTTCAATATCATAAGCTACTGTGTCAGGTAATTTACCGCTTGGTGTAGCCTTGCCTGAAAGTGCTTCAGCTACTGCGTTTCCACCTTCCATACCGCCCTGCCATACAATAATTACTGATTTGATGTGTCCCTTAAACTGTTCTTCATCAATCCACTTAAGGTCGATAATATTTGAAACGTTAAGAACTACACAAACATCTTCGAAAGCTTCTGTTATGTTCTTAAGGTTTTCTTTTTCTTCATCTGTAAGAAGATAGCTTCCTACCCAGTTGGCGTTGTCCTTATCTTCTCCTGCTGTACGTCCGATAATGTATACAGCCTTGTTAGTTGATTCTGCCTGTTTCTTTGCATAATCTGCTGTGATTTCCATATCTTTCTGGAACCATGGCTCGCATGCCCAGCCACCGCCACCGTTATCAAATGGATGGTCTTTTAACCATTCCTTATAGTCTTCAACTATAGTCTTGTTAAAGTTAAGGTTGCTGTTTTCAAATCCGTCCAAAATATTTGTTGTGTATTCAACGTTTACAGCTCCTCCTGAACCTGTTCCGCTTCTGTAGTACTCAATCATTGGTCTTCCAAAAACTGAAATTTTATCATCTTCTGTTAACGGAAGTACATTTCCCTCATTTTTAAGTAAAACTATTCCCTCTACTGCCGCTTCGCGGCTTTTCTCGGCAAATCCTTCAACAGGATTTCCCTTTAAGTTATTTGACATTTTTTCTCCTCCTAGCATTATCTTCGGATATATTTTTTATTCGTTTTATTTTCATTTTCTATACTAAAAATCACTATATCATATAATTTTTGCAATTGCTAGATTTTATGGGAGGAAAAACGTTTTTATTAAGGGCGTTTTTGTCCCCCCTTTTGTGCAATTTTTTTAGGCTTTTTGCCCCATAAAAAGACACATCTTTGCTTGTAAAAATTTTTTTGGTTGGTTTTTTTTATGTATTTTTACTATTTATTTATGGCTATTTTTGTTAATTTTATTTTTTGTACTTTATTGCTTTAAAGCGTTATATGTTGTAAAATTATATTACTATACTTGAGCGACAGAAAGGAATAAAACAATGGGAAAATATTTTCAGGAAGAAATTGAAACTGCTTCTCGTGAAAAGATTGAGCAGATTCAAACAGAGGGACTTTTAGACGTGGTAAAAAGAGTATACGAGAATGTACCTTTTTACAGAAAAAAAATGGTGGAAAAAGGTGTAACACCTGACGATATAAAATCTTTAAAAGATATTTCTAAGTTACCTTTTTTAACGAAAGACGATTTAAGAGATGCTTACCCATACGGCTTATTAGCAGTACCTCTTAAGAATTGTGTACGTATTCACTCAACTTCAGGTACAACAGGTAAGCGTGTAGTAGATTTTTATACTAAGAAAGATATTGATATGTGGGAAGATGGATGTGCCAGAGCACTTGTGGCTGCCGGTGGAACAGATGAAGATGTAGTTCACGTAGCTTATGGATATGGTCTTTTCACAGGTGGCTTCGGATTAAACGGTGGTTCACAGAAGGTTGGTTCTTTAACACTTCCTATGTCATCAGGTAACACTGACAGACAGCTTCAGTTTATGACTGATTTTGGTTCAACTATTCTTTGTTGTACACCTAGTTATGCATCATATTTGGCTGAATCAATTGAAGAACGTGGTATCAAAGACCAGATAAAATTAAAAGCCGGAATTTTTGGTGCTGAAGCCTGGTCAGAGGATATGAGAGCTGACATCGAGAACAGACTTGGTATTAAAGCCTATGATATTTATGGACTTACTGAAATTGAAGGTCCGGGTGTTGCTTTTGAATGCGAAGAACAGAATGGTATGCATATTTGTGAAGATTATTTCATTCCGGAAATCGTAGATCCTGACACATTTGAGCCTGTTCCTGATGGTCAGATTGGTGAGTTAGTATTCACAAGCTTCGCTAAGGAAGCTTTTCCACTTATCAGATATCGTACAAAGGATATTACATATATTACCAGGGAAAAATGTAAATGTGGACGTACTCATGCACGTATTCACAGATTAATGGGACGTTCAGATGATATGCTTATTGTCAAAGGTGTTAATGTTTATCCTTCTCAGGTTGAAGAAGTTCTTATTAAACAGGGCATGCCTGCCAACTACCAGCTTATTGTTGACCGTGTAAACAATAGCGATACTATGGAAGTTCTGGTTGAAATGACACCTGAAATGTTCTCTGATAAAGTTAGCTCAATTGAGTCTAAGGAGAAAGATATTGTTACCGCTCTTAAGAGTATGCTTGGCATTTATGCTAAGGTTAAATTGGTTGAACCAAAATCAATTACACGTTCAGAAGGAAAAGCAGTTCGTGTTATAGATAAACGTAAAATTTAGGAGGTTTTTATATGTATATTCATCAGATTTCAGTGTTCATTGAAAACAAACCGGGTAATATTGCAAACTTTACCAATTTTCTTGCCGAACACAAAATAGATATGCGTGCATTCCAGATTGCCGATTCAAGCGATTTCGGAATTATTCGTATTATTGTAGACGATCCTTTTAATACTCTTACTCTGTTAAGAGACAACGATTGGATTTGTAACCTTACACACGTTATTGGCGTTAAGCTTCCGGATGAGCCGGGCTCAATGGCTAAGGCAATGAACGTTATTGCTTCTAACGGCTACAGCGTTGATTACGTTTACGCCTTTCTTGCAAGAGGCACAGACGATGCTCTTATGGTATTCCGTGTTAAGGACGAGGATACAGACAAAGTTGCCGCATTGCTGGTAAGGAGTGGAATGAAAACAGTGGACCAGGAAGACTTGGCAAAGATGTAGGAATGGAAACACTTAGAAGTGGGAAATATCTTTGTCCGCACTTACTTTTCAGTAATTATCCAGAAATATGCCCGCACTTCTTATAGACATTCTCTTTATCATCTATCATATACTTTTTGGGTATGGGGGAATGATGAAGAGAATGTCTATAAGCACGCGGCTGTCGCTACATGCGACAGCCGCTACAAATAAAAAGAAGTGGAACCCCTCTTATGCAAGCATAAGTGGTTCCACTTCTTTTTATTTGTAGCACTGGGCACACGTTGCTTGTGTGCTTCGCGATTATTCTACTGTGTATGGCATTAATGCGATATTTCTAGCTCTCTTGATAGCTGTTGTAAGAGCTCTCTGATGTCTAGCACAGTTTCCTGTGATTCTTCTAGGAAGAATTTTTCCTCTTTCAGATACGTATCTCTTTAATGTAGCTACATCTTTATAATCGATTGCCTTGTTTTCGTTAGCACAAAATGCACAAACTTTTTTTCTTCTACGACCGCCTCTTCTTCTCATTGGAGAATCTGGTCTTTCACTCTTATTATATGGCATAACTTGACCTCCTATTTTCGTTAATGAGATTCTATTCGAATCTGTTAAAAGTTAAATGGTAAACCTGAATCATCTACACTGTCAGGAATGTTCATAAAACCGTCTCCTGCAGGTGCTGTTGGCTGTGATGCAACCGGCTGCTGCTGTGGCTGATAGTTATTATTGCTATCTGCTGTAGCTTTGCTTTCTGCAAATTCCTGGTTTTCAACAACTACTTCTGTTGTGTAAACTGTCTTACCATCTTTGTCCTGATAACTGCCTGTCTGAATACGACCTTCGGCAACTATCTTAGTTCCCTGATGGAAATATTTTTCAGCAAATTCACCGCTTCTACCAAATGCTACACATCTGATAAAGTCAGCGCTCTGATCTCCATCTCTCTTAAATCTACGATCTACTGCTAATGTGTATCTCGCAATAGCCAACTGATTATCTCCTGATGTTGAATATCTAACTTCAGGGTCACGAGTCAAACGACCCATAAGAATAACTTTATTCATATTATACCTCTCTAATGTATCAAACTATGCTTCTACTGCAACAGTCATAAATCTGATAACATTTTCCATAATACGAAGCTGGCTTTCTAACTCGCTAGGAAAATCTGTTTTTTCAGTGTCAATATCGATGAAGTAATAGAATGCTTCTGACATCTTCTGGATTTCGTAAGCTAATTTCTTCTTACCAGCTTCTTCGATCTTTGTAATTGTACCACCGAACTTTTCGATAAGTGCTTTTACCTTTTCTACTTCAGCTGTTCTTCCTTCATCATCAAGTTTTGCACTAACAACAACTGTTAATTCATATTTGTTCATGCTTCTACCTCCTTTTGGTCTCTGGCCTTTTCGTTTGAAAAAGCAAGGATCATAACGAATACTCGTTATGCGTAATTAATATATATCACGAATTACTATAATATCAAAAAAAGTCCCTGTGTTCAAGGACTTTTTTTTCATTTTGTGAATTTTTTTCCGAAATCTTTTGGTTTTAAACAAAGCTTTCGTTTTTTTATTTACTGCAAAATCTTCTTTACGCTTTTTTCGAAAGTTTTTCTTGGAACCATTACTATACGACCGCAGCCTTTACATTTCAACTTAAAATCTGCACCCGTTCTTATAATTTCCCATTCATTAGTTCCACAAGGATGCCCTTTTTTTAATGTTACTACTGTTCCAATATTATATTCCATTAGTCTACCACTCTTCCTATTCCAACTATATGCGAAATATTATTGTAGTTAATAGTCTGTCCACCTTTTTCTACCACTTTGCCTGCACCTGCATACATAGATACATGATAGATATTTAAAGTTCTTCCCGGTGTGCTGTATTTTACTGCCGCATTGTAATCTCCGTAAAAAATTAAATCACCCGGTTTCATATCATCTATGTCAATAAAACCATAATATACTATTTGATTTTTTTCTTTTAAATAGTCAAACAGGCTTGCTGCTGTCTTTGCATAAGAACCACTTCCAAGTTTCTTGTTGTAGCGCTTGTATGATTTATAGCCTTTCCAAACCAAAGCTGAACAATCATAGTATCCTTTTCTCATTCTTTTTGGCTGACTATATTTCCAATGATTAACTATGTACATAGCCCTATTTACAATCTTGTACATACCTTTTGCATATACTTCGATTCTATAAGACTTATGAATATTTCCGATTTTTACATCAACATATGTAACTCCTGAATTTACACCTTTAACGACACCATCACTTGAAACTGTGGCAACGCTTTCATTTCTGCTTGTAAATTCAGGAACTGTACCTGTGTCGCCCAAAATAGGAAACTGTACTTTTTCACCTTTTTTTATAACTGCCTTTAAATTATTAACTGTTGGATTAACAACTGTATACCTTATGTTGAATACTTTTCCGTCTACATTTGCTGTAATTATACCCGTTCCCGGTTTTGTGCCTAAAACTGCCGCTTTCTTTTCATAAGTTGTTAAAGTGGCACATTTTTTGTTTGAATTAGTCCAAGTAATAGTACTATGTTCTCCTAAACCTTTAAAAGAAATATACTGCTGTCTTTCATTGCCTAATGCTGTTCCATAAACAATTAACTTCTGAACTTCCGTTTCAGGGTTTGAAACATAAATTGTATTTGTATATGTAACAACATTTTTGTTTTTGTATGTAACCTTTGCTGTAATGTTAACTTTGCCTTCATTTACTGCTTTCAAAGTAGCTTTAAGCTTGCTTCCACTTACTGCTGAAAGTTTTGAAACAACATCGCTATTCCCAACACTCCACTTGCATGACTTAACATTACTTTCGTCTATTCCATCTACCATAACAGTAAAATTCTGACCTTTTGCCTGGCTTACAAAACCGTTAACCTTTGTTCCGTCATCGTTAACTTTCTTAATACTGATTCCGTTAGAATCATACAATCTGTTATTTAGATCACTTGACAAAACATTTATTGTACATTTGCTATATCCCTGTGAGGATTTCGCTGTTATTTCCGCTTTTCCCGGATTTAACGCCTCAACAGTACCTTCTTTATTGACTTTTGCTATTGAGTCATTTGAAGACATATATGAAATTTTATTAACTGACTTTGCTACAACCATACCTGTCTGGCCTTCTGTTAATGTTGTAGGATATTTCGTTATGACAACATTCTTAGAAGTATCAGGAACTGTAACCTTACAAGTCATTGTTCTTGATTTACAAGTTGCAGTAATTGTTGCAGCTCCATAATTTACAGCTCTAATTCTACCTTTTTTTGAAACAGTAACTGCAAATTTATTAGATGTTCTCCATTTAACTTTCGTTCTCGCTGAAACATTTTTAACTTTTATTTTTTTTCTTTTACCCTTTTCTAATGTTACTGTACTTTTAGAAATCGTAGGTGTTGCTCCATAAGCCAATTCACTTTTTAATTGAAGTCCTGAAATAATAGCCGCCATCACGATTATTATTCCAATTGTTCTCTTTAAAAATTTCATCTTTTCCTTCTTTCATTCTTTATCCGTCACATTATTTTGCTGTTTTAAAGTTCTTCTTTCTCCATTTTCCGTAAGCTGTACCGTTTGAAGTCTTTACATAACCTCTAACTCTTACGTAATATTTTTTATTTGCCTTTAACTTTTTAAATTTATAGCTAATTTTCTTAGTTGTCTTTGTTACTGCCTTCTTGAATTTTGAAGATCTAGACAACTGAAGCTGATATCCTGATACTTTTGCAATCTTTTTATAAATTACCTTGGCACTCTTCTTAGTTTTTACGATCTTTGTTATCCTTGTATTCCCAACGCTAACTTTCTGTGCTGTAGGTTTCTGAGTTGTTGTTAACTTTGCAGTTGTAGTTGGTGTTGGTGCAACTGTAGTTGTCTTTGCTGTTGTTGTAGTTGTTTCTACTGCCACTGGTGTTGTTGTCTCTGCTGTTGCAACTGTAGTTGTCTCTGCTGCTGCAGTTGTAGTTGTTTCTGCTGTTGCAACTGTAGTTGTTTCTGCTGTTGCAGGTGTAGTTGTTTCTGCCGCTGCTGTTGTAGTTGTTTCTGCTGTTGCAGTTGTAGTTGTTTCTGCCACTGCCGATGTAGTTGTCTCAGTTTCTTTAACAATTTTAATCTGTCCGTCTGCTATTTCAATATTTAACTGATCCTTTACAACATCCTGACCTTCTGTATTCACCAATCCATAAGAAATTGTATATCTACCTTCCTTATCAAAAACGACTCTAATAGTTCTGTCTAAATCATTACCTGCAATAGTCATTTCCTTATTAAATCCGCTAATGTCGTACCACTCTCCGCCATCTTTGTATTCAATAGATGATACCTGATTGTCGCCTGTTACTGAAACAGTTCTTACAACCTGCTTTCCAACAATGCCTGATGCCCAGAACTCTAGCTTAAATTCCTTAGCTGTTCCTAATGTGTATGCACCTTCTACGCCATCTTTCTTCACATAAATAGCTGCGCCAAAATTGTCGTCGCCTGTGTTATCACCGCCGTCTGCCCATGCAGGTATAATCATAACCACAAGCATTGCCATAATTGTCACAATACTTATTAACTTCTTGTTCATTAAATATCTCCTTCCGAACTTCTCTGTTTTTTCGCACGTTACTTTGATTATAACATATTCCTGAAGATATATTACATATTTATTACAAATTTTTCGATATTTTTTTGTTTTTACATTTTATCCCCATGCAGCCGAAAAATTTTCATGCAAACACGTTGAGAGTTCTTATTTTGCTCCGCCGCCTATTGTAAAACAAAAATCGAAACTCGCCTACGGCTCAGACAGTTGATTTTTGCTTTACGCTATGCTCGCAAAATTGCGAATCTCTGCCTATTGTTTGCTTTGAGAATTTTTCGGCTGCATGGGAAAAATGTGCGAAAAAAAATCTCAGGAACATTCCTGAGATTTTTGAGAGGCGAGTACCAGATTTGAACTGGTGATAGCGGTGTTGCAGACCGATGCCTTACCACTTGGCTAACTCGCCATATATATAGAACTCTTACATTATAGCAAGGGTTCTTTTTATCGTCAAGACTCATCTTTTCAGATAAGTTGACGGAAGTGACTCCAAGGGGATTTGAACCCCTGTTACCGCCGTGAAAGGGCGGTGTCTTAACCGCTTGACCATGGAGCCATAAGTGGATTGTTTAATCCACTTGCTAAACAGCTTTTATAATGTATCAAATACCTTTTGTTTTGTCAATAACTTTTTTAAACTTTTTTCAAAAAATTTTAAGCACCTTATTTTAGCCATAAAACTCTTTAATTATTATTGTTATCTAAAACAAGCTATTTACTATATTTTGTATTAAGTTGTTATCATAAATCATGCTTAACACTCCGTTGTCTGCTATTGCCTTGCAAACTGTCTGTCCCCATGATGTTGAGCTGAAGATCGTAACTACCATACACAATAACCATATGATTAATATTGCCTGTGCAAAACCGATTAATGCTCCACCTGCCATATTAAATGTATGAATAACCGGAAGTTTTGTTACTATGTTTAACACTTCCACTAATGTTTTCATTAATATAGATATAACCATAAATAGCAAAATATATACCACTGCGTTTAAAACAACATCTGTTAAATATGCCACAACATATTCCTTAAATGTATTTACTGCCAATGAATCATAACTGCTTTGATTATTATTTTTCGTTAATGATTCTTTTAGTCCATTAGGTAATGGAAGTTCATTAATGATTTTCTCTTGATTATTGATTCCTGTTTCCGTCATGTTTTCTGTAGATGTTGCTATATGTTCACTTACATAGCTTTGTATATTTTGGTTTATTGAGTCATAAACCGGTGTATTTTTTATTACCTCTTTTGCAACAGGTGTTAAAATATTCACCAGTATAAGTGCTATAAAAATCGAGCCGAAAGAAAATGCCGTCTTTACAAGTCCTCTCTTCATTCCTATAGCAATCATTACCACAACAAAAACCGTTACCCCTGTCAGCATTATATTGCCCATTTCATTCCTCCGTTATTTCAATCGAATCTTCTGTATTTTTGAGTTAGTCATTAACAAATACGTTTTGGAATCGTCATATGGCATTAATCCATAAATCTGTCCCTTAAAATTAGTCTGAAATTTTTTCACACCTTTTATTGATAATATTTCGCATCGCATATCACTATACATTAAAATATTATCTCCGGCAAATGTAACATTTTCAAAATCCATATCCACTGTAGAATTTAATATCTGAGATCCACTTGAATTGTATACTTCAATTCTGTAAGGTCTGTCCGTGCTGGCATTTTTAAATACCAATCCTACATATTTGTCATTATAAAATACTTTCTGTATTTCTTCTTTTATTTTTATATCCTTTTTGGCAATATCCTTGTTACCCACCTTATATATAGAAACTATATCTTCGCCTATTGCCACTACCTGACTGTTTGATACATAACTGATTGTAGGAACAATCGTTTCACCATATCCGCTAAACTCTTTTACCATTCGGTTTTCTATGTTTTTCCCTGAATTAGAAAAATCATAAAACTGTATCTTGTTTTCAAAAGAGCCATTTTTCACGGTAAGGTACGAAACTGCCATTCTTTCCCCATCATCTGACATTGAGAAATTAATCGGATATCCATTTTCATCAATAATAGACTTGTGAGATACCAACTGTTTTCCCTCTTTATCGTACACCTCAATATAGTTAGATGTTTTGTCCTCAAGCAACGCAGCAACAACTCCCTGCTTGGCTACCTCTAATTTCACAATAGGATAGCTTACGGAAACCTGTCCCTGACGACCTTTATCGTTGTATATGAAAATATCATTGGTATTCTTATCCGCTATCGCCACATAGTCGTCACATACATCAATAATAGGTTGCTTCATTTCATATGCTTCTTCCCAAACAGTTTCTTTGTCCTTAATATAAGCTATTCCATCATAGCTGTACTTAATAACATAGTCACCAAAAGGAATATATTTACTGCTCGCTCCACCTTTAATATTAGTGGATTCAATTACCTTGTAGGTGGTGTATTTGTGATATTTTTTGTAAAAGAACAACGCTCCAACAATAATCAAAATCACAGCTACTATTATTCCAAGCTTTACAGCCCTTTTCTCAAACACCTTTTTGGTATTTTTCATATATGTAGAATTTTGACCTTCTTTTTTCAGTCTTCTGAATTTTCTAATGTATTTATTTGCCACGATTTCACTTCCTTTGTTAAATCTATTAAAGATTATACAATATCTGCTGAATAATGACACCATTTTTTTGTTAAGGCAATAATATTTTTTGTCCTTCCTTGATTGTGTAATCATCGTCAATGTTATTTCTGTCTTTTATTTCATCTACCATTTCACTTGTTCCATAATAACTCATACTAATATCATACAATGTCTGTCCCGGTTTAACTGTATGGTATTGTCCTGAATAAGCACTGGAAATACTTTTTGTTTTATTATTTTCCGTTTCACTACCTGAAGGCTTATTACTGTTAGTATTATTACTATCATTTGTAGTATTGGTAATACTATTGTTACTGCTGTTATTATCCTGATTAGTTCCCGTTGTCTGTTTTGAAACAACCTCTCCGTTGTCATTTTTTTTCTGAGTAACATTGCTACCATTGGTAGCTCTTGCTTTCTTGCTTTCCAATCCTGCTACGGTTGTGGCACTCTGTTTTGTTGTTTCGGTGTATGCACTTAAAATTTTATTAACAGCCTGAGCCTCTCTTTCTCTACTAATTCCTGCCAAAGTACTTTTAATATTTTTTAATTCTCCATAATTATTAAGCATTACAACTGTTGATAATAATAAAGCTACAATTAAAAGACCACTTACACCATATGCAATCCTTCCCTGTCGTATCGGCTCTCCAGTTTCTTCCACTGTATTATTAGTACTTTTGCTATTTTTAAACCATTGACTCTTTTCTTTATTTTTTAAATCTTTTTTGTTTAAATTATTATCCTGTTTACTTTCTTCTTTTGAAATTTTTATAGTTTTACCGTTTGCCTCCTCCGCTTTTAATTCTATGTTCTCCAATTTATTCTTAGATGATTTCTTATCTTTTTTATCCTCGCCTCCTATCTTGTCATCCACGCTAATGTTTTTTATTTCATTGTTAGCTATCCCACTGTTTGTTGCACTGTTTTTTAAGTTTTTAACATATTTTTTCATTTTCTCATTTTTCTCATAATAGATATAGTAGCCCTGCTGCCTTTCAAGACCTGACTGTTCATAGCTATAAAAGCCTTCTTCATTTTCTGCCCTGTCTTTCAAAAAACATACTTTGTCATTTCCGGCAAAGTTATCAAGATGAATCTTTCTTATTCCATTCATATCCTCACTTACCCTGTAAGGAACCGAAACATACCAGCCCACAATATTTAACTGTTCAAAAAACTGCTTTATATCTTTGTAAATTCCGGACCAGATATCATCATTAAAAATAATACTGTTTTCTATTACATCACGAACTTCCACCATTCCTTTTACAAAAATATAAACATTTCCTTTTGCCCTTTTTACATCTCCCAGTAATACCCCATATTTAACATTATCCTCACCTGAAGGGCTCTTCTTTAAATATGTCATTACATAATCTTCTATGTATATTTTCTTGTTTGAACTGTTATTTCCTATTTGATGAATATTTTTCGGAATCCTGACCTCATCCTGCTCTTCATGCTCCTCTCCACTATATACCACTTCTATCATGATACCTCTCCTTTCTTTGTTTTACGAAAGAGATAATACCATAGTGGTGCTGTATTAATTTGTCAAAAACTCTACCCTGTATGCATAAACTTTGTGACAATAAAAGTGCCGATTAAACACCGACACTTCTATTTATACAAAAAGAAAATTTTTATTCTACAATCTGACCTAAAACCTTACCAATCGCATCATTTATAATCAGGTCTGCCCTTGAATCCTTTGGCGTGGAACTCTTGTTTATAAGAACAAGCTTGTTTCCTCTATAATAATCTATAAGCCCTGCTGCCGGATAAACCGCAAGAGAAGTTCCTCCTATTATAAGTACATCTGCATTAGAAATGGCTTCGATAGACTTTCTTATTGTATTCTGATCAAGTCCTTCTTCATACAAAACCACATCAGGCTTAATAATTCCTCCACAGCTACACTTAGGTACTCCTTTCTGCGCCATTATATCTTTAAGTCCGTAAAACTTGCCACAGGATTCACAGTAGTTTCTATGAACAGAGCCATGAAGCTCATAAACAGTTTCACTTCCTGCTGCCTGATGCAAGCCATCAATATTCTGCGTAACTACAGCCTTTAGTTTTCCTTTCTTTTCTAATTTTGCCAAAGCTTTGTGGGCTGCATTCGGTTTTGCATCCGGAAATAACATTTTATTATGATAAAATCTATAAAACTCTTCCGGATTCCTTCTATAAAAAGTATGGCTTAAAATTGTTTCCGGTGGATAATCATATTCCTGATTGTATAATCCGTCCACACTTCTAAAATCCGGAACACCACTTTCTGTGGAAACTCCTGCTCCGCCAAAAAATACAATATTGTCACTTCCATCAATAATCTCTTTTAACTTTTGAATTTTTTCGTCCATAACAGCCTCCTTAAGCACTTGATTACACGGACTATTCCGTAATTTACACTAAGACTATTATACCACTACGAACTTTATCACTCCACTATAAAGTCTATATCTGCTACAGTTATTTGATCTCCCACATTAATTTCTTTAGGTTTATGAGGTTCAAGTTTTTGCCCGTTAATGTAAGTTCCGTTAGTAGAATTAAGATCCTCAACATAATAGTTAGACATTTCTTCCGATAGTCTTAAATGAACCCTGCTTACTACAGGACTGTCCACTATATAATCGCTGCTTAACTTACTCTTTCCTAATATGCACGGATAACCCTTTGGTTCGATTTTCATGCTTCCCTGATTACTAATTTCTTTTAGGGTTATTCTATTTATTACTCCTGATGATGTTAATAACATTGTAGCTTCTTCATAATCTCCGTCATAATTATCATCATAACCTTTCTCATAGTTGTCTCTGTAATTATCTGTCTCCTCGCCTATTGTTGCCATTTGATAATCTGAGTAATTGTACAGTGGTTCTTCTGTAGCCTGTCCTGAAATTTCTTTTAAACCACTCTCTTTTTTATTAATTTCCGAAGGATTTTCCAGTTCTGCTTCCAGTTCTGCTTCATCCTCATATTTATTTTTCCCTTTTAATCTTTCCATTATTTTTTTAAAAAGACTTTTCTTTTTTTCTTCATATGGTTTTGTTACTACATTCTTTTCCGTATTAATAACAATATTCTCAACTCCTTTAACAAACTCTTCCCGGCCTTTCTTTTTATATGTACTTTCCTTTGCTTCTTTGTAGTTTTCAACAGCACAATTATACAAATCCTGCACAGTATAACTGTCGCTAATTGTAATCTGCTGTATTCCATAAGCCATAAGAACTGCAGGCTTATTGTTATGGTCAATACATTCTAATATGCTGTCAAAAATATTTCTCATATTCTGCTGCACATCTTCATACTCATTTGGGCAATAACAAAAACCATATTCTCCCGATTTCTTATTTATGTACACATAATTAATGTCAAACAAAAAATCATTTAAATCCATCAGGTATTCTTTTGTGCTTTTAGATAACTTTTTAATGTCCTTTATTAAATTATATAAGTCTTTTCCTGACATCTTTTTCCGCGAAAACATAGCTTTTACAGTAATGTACTCTGTTACGTTATAGTACAATTGTTTTTCTCCATCTATAACTCTAAGACCTATTGGGATTACATTTTCTATATTATTATTTTTAAGCA
>ERZ824522.592-NODE-592-length-34313-cov-7.186059_pt1 | contig 34313 bp, 44 predicted proteins | sample MGYA00519935_ERZ824522 | MGnify/ENA primary metagenome ERZ824522 (study PRJEB31778, sample SAMEA3449160) | human gut metagenome | biome: human gut; feature: human-associated habitat; material: faeces | place: United Kingdom | collected 2010/2012 ...
TTTCAGTACTTGCAAGATATTCAGTAACTATATCCATAAAGTGTCTGATAATATCAGCAATACGAACATCGTCTAACTTAGTAACAGTAGTATTACGAGAATAGACCTTATAAGTACTACCTTCAATTACTTTGTTACCGGACTTACCAGTAGAACCAAACATTATAACTGCTTCAAGAACCGCATCTTTAAGACGTTCAAGAGTATTATTTCTTGTTTTCTTAATTTGGTTAACACGAGCAACTTCGTCACTACATTCTTTAACGTCACACTGATAACGTTTAATTACTTGAAGATAATCTCCAATCTTGTCTTTAAGATTATCTTCTGTAATACCTAGTTTAGCAACAATTTCTTCTGTTGCTTCACCTTCTTCGAGTTGCAAGATAATATCCTGCAACTCTGCTTTAATACTAAATAAACTACTTCCCATTATGTCTTAATTTAAATAAGGTTTATCTTTAGTAGAATAATAACACATATAACTAATAGGACAATCCATAGTTCCCCATCTTTCACAATCAGAACATGTAAGAGGACTATCTTTTTTAATTAGTTTTAATAGTCTATTTACTAACTTCTTTAGAACTTTCATTTTCAAAATACATTTATTGGATATTTACTTTTAATTTCGATAACACTTCCTTCAACAATAGTATCTCCTCTTTTAATAGCTCTAATACGAACTTTTCTATGATATGCAGCTTCTTTAAGATTACTTCCAAATTGATTAATTAATCTTTTATTTTTATAAATAGCTACATAAAGACCCAATTGATATTGTTTAGTAACTATCTCAACTTTACCAAGTTCTTTATCATTTATTACTGTTATCATATTCTTCTTTGATTAATTTATTCTGTTCAGATATAGCTTTCATAATAAGCTCACAGAGAATCCCAAAGACTTTCAGCACCAACGCTTAGATAATAATGTTCAAGTACTTGTTCATTAGACATATTTTGAAAGTCTTCGATACGAGGAACAGCTCTAATAACTTCATCAAACTTATTAGTAATATCGGTTAATAAGCTATAAAGTTTAGAACGAATAACCATGTTATCAGTATTGTTCTGTTTTATCCTAGCAATAAGCATAGGAATTATTTCACCGTTTTGCATTTCTATGAGTTTTCTTATTCTTATTACGTTTACGTCTCTTAGCAATAGCTTTAGAATTAGAACCTTCTTTAGTAGAACTTCCTTTGTAACTATTGTTAGAAGGAAATACTAATTCAAGAGAATCATCATCAAGAAATATATTATAAGGATTATCAAACTTCATTTTCTTTATCTCCTAATGATTTAATATATTTCATAGCTTCTTCACGAGAATAACATAGTTTATCTAACTTAATACTACGTTCCCACCCATTACCGTTATTAGTAATAACGGTCACACCATATGTACCTTTAAAGGTAATACCATTAATCTCTCTATTATAGAGTCCGTGTTGATTATCTTTTTCAGAACAACTAAGTTCTATAATATGATTACCAACAGTATGATAACTATCAATAATAGGAGTAAAGAAATTAGTTCCTTTAATGACACTTTGAAAGATTTTAGCTCTATCCATACTATTTGCTTAATAATTCGTCAAGATAAGAATCTAAGTTTTCAATAATCATATCCAGACAATCTAATTGTTTCTTAAATAGCATTAGCTTAAAGTTACCAATATAATTATCTGTTCTACGAGTATAAGAAAGTCGACAATCTTCGTAATTGCTATTAGCTTCTATACGAGTACTTTTTAACTGATTTATAAGATTAGTAAGAATAAATACCTGTCTCTTCTTATCTTTCTTACTTATTTCAGATATAATATCTGAAACACTTTTTATCTCATTTTCCATACTTACTTCCAGTTTGGTTTCTACACCATTCAATATTAGCATAATAATTGTTAGCACTGTTACCGTCTTTATACCTAACATATTTATATACATTAGGTTTAGGATTAGTAACAAATGCTTGAGCAACGAGAGTAGCTATAAATAGCTTAGCACTATTACCATTGTGAAACAATGTAACATGAGGTCGTTCGCAACCTTTACCACGATACCATTTAAGATAACGTTTACGATTATCAGACCAAACTCTTCCATCTTCTCCTATACAATAATTAGGAAAATTAGGAATAGTAACAAATCTAACTAAATTTTTAACTTCTTCCATACTTTCTATTTAAATAACGTGCACGTTGTTTAGCTTCTTCATAAGAATACACTTTCCTACGCTTAGCAAGATGGGCAAACAAATCAAGAGGAGCATAAACACCAGCAGTCCTTTTAATCTTACCATCAAGATAATTGTCGATTTTCTTAGATAGTTCTTCACGGGTTATTACAATATATATGAATCTAATATTGTTTCTATATACAACATTATCATCAGGTTGTTTAACTACTATATATTTAGCTTTTATCTGCTTTTTCTCCATTATCGGTTTTACAAATATAATCAATCTTATTATCAGAGCAAAGAAAATCTTACTGTTTTTCAGCATACGCAGAGAGCGATTCTAAGGCTCACTGTTGAACGCAAGGCAAAAATAATATAGTTGTTCAGGTAAGTATAGTAAATCGTACAGATACGAAATATCGGGCATTCTCGTTGATTTCCCCCATAAAGAAGTGTCGTTACTGTATACTTCCGACAGTCCTCTTTGAGTATAAGCTAACGATTTATCTCACAATCAGAGTATATAATAGAAACACTAACTTTACAAGGGAATAACAAAAAGCCCTACTGCCAATCTCTCGACTAACAATAGGGCAAGGTATCAAACCATGACTTACTTTAACAACTTATATACTATAAGGGTATCATCCTCTTCTTCTTTTTCTAACTTAACGTTAGTGTCAGATGTAACACGAAGACTTCGTATTATATCAGAAGCGTTAACAGAATAATAACCATAATCTGAAACAGATACATTTCGGCATTGACCTTGAACATCTTCTGTAAGAAAACCTAGATATATTGATTCTTGTCCTTCCACTGGGTCGAACTTAACCATTAATAACATCTTTAGTTTATCTTTCAGATGTATATCTTTTATTATCAGTTTCTTCTTCTTATAGTCTATATAAGATTTATTATAATTAACTTTCTTCTTCGATATTATTTGGTAATCCAGTAGGCTCATTATTAAGTATTTTAATTAAATTCCCATGACTCGGGACATTCTTCACTCCTGACCTACATCTATATTCGACAAACGCTGTCTTACCAATAAGTTTATCTTTATTAAGAAGATAACTTTCACGAGTAGAAGCATCACCAATCGGCATACATTCAAAGCTTTCACCATTAACATCATTACGAAGAACGAATTTACTAAACTTAGGTCGTTTAGCTCCTTCGGGAATAATATCAATAATCTTGAATTTACCATCTAGTATTGGTTTACTTTTGTACATAGTAGAATTACGTTTGCCAAATTGATATGTAGCATAAGGATTACGAAGAATAGCTCCCTCGAACTTAGCTTCAACAAAGAGGTCTCGATATTTAATAATATCTTCATCTCCATTAAGATTATCGTAAGTATGAATAAGTACGAAACGTTTCTTATTATTCATGTGATAATCAAGAATAGCTTTAGCATTAACGTAATTAGGCATCTTAAACTTGCCAAACTCTGACTTCAATAATGATATACGACTAGTTTGAATCATATCATCAATAGCTAAGTCGTAACACCAAAATTGAAGAAAGCGATTATATGGACTTTTAAGATTCTCGGCAGCACTTAGAATATCATTTAGTTCAAGACCGGGAATATATAACTCTCCATCTAATACTAAATTATCTTCTAACATACGATTGAATAGCTTGTCTGTAATAACATCATCTAGCAATACATTCTCCAATACAGGACACTTATATTCAAGTCCTTTACGACTACGAAATACAAGTCCTTTAGTTTTAAAGAATCCTTCACCACGCATAACAGCAGATATATTACAACGAACACCATTAATCTTCATTTGAGCTAATAGTCCCTGTTCGTTATTATATTCATATATCTTAGCTAACATAGGAAGAACAAAACCTTCATTATTAGTATTGTACTTAGGAAGATAACAATCAAGATAATTAAATAAATCATCTTCATTTGTTATTTCAGCAGGAGTATTATCATATAATTCTCCTAATTCAGTACCACCTTCTCTACGTTTAGCAGCAACAATAGTTTTCCATTCTTTCTCAACACCTCTAGGCGGAACATATTCAGATGTAGTACCTGTCTTACCAACAATACCATACTTTAGAATTATCTTATGACCTAGTATTTCTGCTGACCAAAAGATAGGTTTGCCTTGTGCATTACGCTTATAAAGAGTAATACTTTTCGATTCACTCATACTTCTTCAATTTTATATTTATTAGGTTGTTCACGCATAAGACCAATAGCAACCTCTCTATCTATTATCATAGACTTATTAGTATCTATAACAATAATCCTGACTTTAGGATTAGGAGAGGAAGATGTAACAGATTTCCGCTCCTTTATGGGGGAAGATTTGGTAATCCGTTTACTAGTCTTATTAGTTCCCTTTTTCTTTTCGTAAACAATAGGAGGATTAACTTCTTCATATTTAAGATTAGATTCATGAATCTTTTCAAGAGATTCTTTATCGTAACCTATATATATAAGAGCTGCCATTATCCATCTATATCTAAAATGAATAGTTTGAATATAAGGATAATTAGGTAAATCTAATTCATGAAGATAACTAGCAATAGTATCGGAAGTACCGTTAACTTTAAGATTATGTTGAATCATTCTTATATCAGAATCATCTAACTGATAACTAAACGGATTTACGTTGTTTAACTTCATTTGCTGTAAGTCTTACAATTATGTACTTTTTAGGTTTACCTATTCTCGCATGATAGAACTTGAAACACTTTAGATAATCAGTACTTTCAGTCCACTGTATAAAGTTTCCTTTAGATACAGATGTATTAGTTTCATAATTAAACTCTCTTGGAATCTTATGACTACTATACATATCTTTATCTAAGTAATTCTTAATGATAGCTAAGTGTTCAGGATTATCAAACTCAAAGTTACCATAAATTTTTATCTTAGAAAAGTCAATTGGTGTACCATCAGAAAGAGAGATACGAATTAAAGTATTAGGATTATCAACCATTTGTTGTCTGACATCATCAAGATACTTCTCTTCTTCATCTGTTAAAGGATACATAAAATAATAGCTATAAACATTTCCGCTATTACCGAAACTGTTTATAGCTATTCTCTTTAATGGAGCAAATGAATTAAAATCAATTACTCTACGTTCTTCTTGTGCCTTTGGAAATGGCACATATTCTTCTTCTCTACTCATATTCAAATAATGATTCAGTTTGTTCTATAAACGAATTAATAGTTTCTCTTGAATACATACTAACTAACTCCGAGAAATCTTTAGCACCATAACTTCTTGGAATAACAATAGGTATAATACCATATTCTTTTCGTAACCTACGAGCACCACGTACACCTGTCAGGTCATTGTCAAAAAAAGAAATAAGTATTCCATTGTCGTTTAACTTAGATTGAAGCCAGTTATATTCGTAATCTTTGAGAACATAGCTCTCCGAAGTAACATTAATTACTCCTATTTGAGACTCTGACAAATTCCCCAGTAAAGGATAGGAATGTAACCAGTAACTTAATGCTAGATTGTCCTTATATGATTTAGTAATAATAATTATATCATACTTAGGTTTATCAAGATTAAGTATTCCAACAAGACCATTATGATTAGTTATAAACTTGATTTCTCCCTTACTTTTATCACGAAGAGGAAAATAACATTCGATATTATAAATACCATTACTATCAAGTCCGGTAACATAAGCATAACAAGGGTCTGATTCCTTATATGTATATTTAGGACTAGGTTGACAATACCTATTAATATACATTTGGTCAACAGGATAGACAAAATGAGTATTAAGCCAATGTAGACTAACTCCCCATTGTGCCCAAATATTCTTATCGTTATTAGTCCAAGTTCTGGTAGCTATTTCAATAATTGGTTTACTAGCTTTGATTTTAGATATTACTTGTTTAAGTAAGATTTCATTTTCTTCATCTACTTCTCCGTCATATATTATCTTACGGAAAGTATAAGCTATATGCTTTAATATATAATAGAAATCTGCCTTATTAGCAACATTTATATGACGACCAGTTTTAAAACTTAGTACATAAGCTACTAGGTCGAAACAATCACCAAATAGTACACCTGAAAAATCTCTAATTTTTAGCTTATGTTTATTATTGAAAGCAAAACCTAAAGTAGGATGTTTATCATTTCTAAAAGGAGAACATATAAGAGTATTTAATTCAATACATTCATTTATAGTTTCAAGAGAGATATTACTGTATTTAGCCATAATCATTTCTTGACTAACCTTAGATAATATAAACTCTTTAGTTAAGTCATTTTTGATTCCTCTTTTCATCTATAAAAATATAATATATTGTAGAATCCTTTTCTCTTGCTTCTTTTAGTTTTTTTATTTCATCAAGTGTAGGACTTTTCCATTTAAAGCCTCCGCACATAGAATTTACACCTGTTCTAGCTTTAGATATAGCACTATGATTGCAACCTGTATAAATACTAGCATATTGATTATTAAGAAATACTCTAATTCTATTTCCTTCTAAATCACATTGTACAATAGGATTAAAATAATCTTTTATCTTTTGATTTCTAGTACCATAATTAGAATTGTATTTCGGAGTACACCACTCTAAATTGGACACATTGTTATTAAGAGGATTTTCATCTTTATGATTAACTTGTGTAAATTCAATAGGATTAGGATTATCTAAAAAATATTTAGCAACTATTCTATGAATTTCTTTAGTTTTACTAATACTTTGTTTTTTATCACGTAATACTACAAAGGCATAACCTTTAGAATTAACATTGATATCAAGAAGTTTATTAGAATGAATACTGAATATCTCACCTTTATTATTGACAAGATATGATGGAAATTCATCTATAACTTTCCACTCACTTTTTATAATATCCTTTAGTTCCATATCTTTAATTTTTTTTTGTTAATCGAAATAAAGATAAAAGAAATTCCCGTAGAATCCAAAAATTCTACGGGAATTATTATAACATTATTAACGAAATATATTTGGATTACTTAGAATGGAAGTCCACCATTATCTTCTGTTTCAGGAGCAAAAGCAGAACTTTCAGTAGAAACAAATCCACCTGCTACACCACCTGCAAAACCGCCCATAGGCATAGATGGATTAACAATTCCTGCACCCATAGGAATACCACCAATACCAGCAGCAGTTCCAAGATTAGGAGCTTTTCTTTGTTTAGACTGTACACCATCCATTGGAGCAATACGTTCTTTAGTAATGTCAAACATTAGACTTGGTTCTTTGAAATGGTTAGCATCAATCATAAACTGTTCTTCAAAGATTCCTTGACCTACAATATTCGGGAATACCAAATCGCCTTCTTCTGAACCTTGACCGGAGAAAGCCCAATCACCTTTGTTCTTATAATAACGATTAAGTCTGAACCAGAATTGTCTAGGTTTACCTGTCTTATCAAGTAATGCAGATTTACCATTTTCTCCACCTGTTTCAACAAGTTTAACTACATTGTCAAACAGAACTCCCCAAGCCTTGATAACATCTTCTACTTCAACTGGTTCATACTGACCATTATCGTCATAATCAACATAACCAAGTTCAAGCATTTCAGCTTCTTCGTCAGTCATTTCACGACCTTTGAATACAACTACATCAAGGAAGTGTTTTATCCAAGCAAAGTCCATATTAATAAACTTCTCTTTAGCACCGCCAGGAATATAGTCAACATTACTTTCATAGGGCCAAAATGTCTTACTAGCAACACGAACATCAGCAGGATTAGTATGAAGAGAAGTAGCTTCAATAACAAGCTGTGGAATAGCTTTTCCTGCAAATGCTGGACGCATATTGTTATCTTCCTTCATAGTTACCCAAGCAACACGAGCATGAAGATGTCCAACAAATAACCAAAGGTTATTAATAGCATCTTTATGAGAGAACTTCTTACGAGCAGTAGTTCTTGTCTCATTACTAATACCTCTACGACGCTTCTTAGTTGCAGTAGTTGCAGCATTATTAGCTGATTGATTAACTACTGGTTCTTCTACTTTAGCACTTTCTTCTTTTTGAGTACTCATAAAATTTGTTTTTATAAAGATTAATACTAACAACAACAAGTTGTACAGGCTTGTTGTTTATTGCAAAGTTTCCAAATATAATAATTTTTTAAATTATAGCCAAATAAAAAAGAGCTAAATTCAATTAAGAATTTAGCTCTTTATAATCTAGCTTTTATCTAACCGGAAGAAGTTCTTATTTAGAAGATTGACGAGCAATCGGTTCTTCATCGGCTTTGAAAGAAATCTTATAAGCGTTAACTTCAACAGTTTCTTTTTCATCACCAATAACTTTACCAGTTTCAACAGCAACTACGAACGGTTCGTTCAAGTTAACCTCGAATACACGGTTAAACTTCTCTGCTTCGTCACCGAGATTTTCTTTCAATTCCGACCACATTGAAGAATCGGAGAAAGTCAACGGCAAACCAAGACCAGTAAGATTGGAAGAAGTAGAAGTACGAGCACCAGAGTAAGCACGAGTAGTAGGATTATAGTCATCAATAGTAACTTCTTCTACTGACTTACCAACTTCTTCTGCGATTCTTTCTTTGTTAAGTTCAAATGCAGCCGCTTTCTGTTCAGCAGTCATACGAACACCTGCAAGTTTGATTTCTCCGTTCTTCTCGAACAAAGGTACACCTTTACAGATACCATATTCACCGAAGTTCTGAATAAGAGCAGCACGAGCAGCTTCTGTACCAAACTCAACATTGTTCTCTTCGCACCATACCATTACTTCGGCATCACGTTCAGCAATAGCTGCATCAATATCAGCAATATTACTAACAAACTGTACGTTATCACCGGGAACAAGACCCATGATACGAGTTACTGCACCTGCCAAGCTAAACTTAGCTTTAGTACTGTTAGCAGTCAATGTAGGTTCGTTACTAGCTTGCATTACTCTCTTACCGCTTTGTACGGCTGACATTCCAAATTGAAGTCCCATAGTTGTAAAAATTTAAATGATTAATAATTATTAATACTAGGCTTAAAGCCTATTGTTATCTTAGTTTTTGTCTTATTTCGTATCTATTGATTAGTAATAGTTAGACTTCTATTACTATCAAATCTCTACAATATCAGCATCACTGATATTCATATTGTTTACTATCTTAGCTTCTGTTGTTTCCATACAACCAAGTATAACATCAGCAGCTATATCACGAGCAGCTAGTGTAAACGCTCTATGTCCAATAAGAGTTCTCATATATTTAGTATATGTATCTTTACTAGCAAGTCCAGCAGTTACAGCGTCACTATAACTAAAATGTCCTATACTAGTAATAACTCTGTTATCTACTACACGAGTAAGTTTATATTCAGTAATATAATCACAAGGAACATTAGGTATTCGGAAGATTGGAACTAATCCTTTAGCTGCAAAATCTTTAGCTTGTTGTTGATTAGCTGCAACTCCGAACTTATTATTTAACTGATATTCCTTATATATAGTACCATTATAATCTTGATAATTCCTAACTGGATAAATACCAATTTCGTCATTATCAGAACTAGCATTAAATTCATCAGCTTCTTTCTTGCTTTTGAATCTCCTACAATACTCTGGTATCTTACTATCAATATAAACATTATTACCGTCTGTATATTCATACAGAGCTATATAATCTTTAGTGCATTCCCATGTTATAGCTGCCTTCAATAATAACGCTTTAATTAAGTGAACGTCTAATGTAGTTTTACCATTAATAACTCCTAGGTGTTCAATACAACTAGTAAATGGTAAACCTAGTTCTTTAGCACGACTATATATTGCAAGACCATCTTGAATAGTCTTAATACCGCACTTATCACTAGACATTACTGATTTCAGATACAACTCTAACTTACTCCTATCATCGGGATTGTAAATGTCTAGGGTATTCAGAGCAGAAGCCACAACCATACCATTATTATTAGTAGTAGGTTTTGCTTTTGGTTCTGTCTTAGTTAGAGTCTTTTCATTCTCTGTCTTTACTTCTTCCATTATTTCAAAGGTCGCTTATTGATTACTCTACAAAGATACTAATTTCTTTTATAACTCCAAAGATTAGCATCTATTATTCTCCTATTATGAAATCATTTTCACTATCTTTAACTATTTCATAGTCTTTTCCTCCTTTCGTTTCTGCTAGCTTCTTTTCTTCGTTCGTACCTTTACAGTATATCTTATATATTATATTAGGTACAGAACTAAAAGATAGATTAGGTATTCGATATTTTAAGTCTCGTATTGAGCTGCAAAGAGGTGAAGTGAAAATCACTATATCCACAACTCCTATAAAGCTCGTATCAATAGAATTATTTGCCGACAGTACTTTCATATAGTCGTCATTAAATAGCTCCAAATTTCGCGTTCTCTGCGCTCTTGCCTGCATGATTACTGGTTGTCCGATTTTAGCTCCCGTCTTATATACTTTCGGTTTACCTTTCTTATCATAAGCCTGTATTCCTTCCATATCATTATGATAGTTTCCGCAATAGTCATATTGTAGAATACTCATTCCAGTTTGGAATATCTCGCCATTAGTCATAATAGATTTACCCTCATATTTTATATTAGCATTTAGGTACTCTGTTATCTTACTAGCAAACACTCCATTCTTTGAAATAATAAGTATTCTTTTGCCTATATTTTCCTTAACTATATCAAGTATTACATCTAGCTTAACAATATTATCAGTAACTACCTTAGTACGTTCTCTAATAATATTATAAGTTTGAGTAACTCTCTCGACTAAAGCACTAGGATTATATAATTCATCAATCTTACGACACATTGCATCAGTCATATCCATTTTAGCAGACCAACCATTACTTTCTGCTACTTGTAATCTACAAGTTTCAGCAGCAATATTAAGTCTAGTATTACCAACACGACATTCTTCTAACTTTTCAAAAGTACCAAATATAGTAATACTTTCATTAATATATTGGCTGCATTTATCATAATAGATTCTATCAGCATCAGTTAGAATAACACCCTTTTGGTACTCCTTTATGGGGGAATGAATAGAACGATTAATTAAGTGGGCATAATTAATTTCATATACTTTAGGAGCATACTTATACATAAGTACAGCATTATCAGCAACACTATCAATAGCATTAGTAGCAAGTAGTTTAAACTTAAAATAGTTACCACTATATTTCTCTGCAATCTTTCTGAACTTCTTTACATTAATAGTAATAAGTACATCTTTATGACTACTAGGACTAGGTTTATACGGAGAACGCTCAACATAATCACGAGTGAGTATAAGACATCGCTTATCAGTTATTAATTGTTTATGAATTTCTTTAAATTCAGAAGTATTATCGAGATAATAATTAATGTTAGCCCTATCTTCCATAGTCTCTGTTATAATAAGAGACGTTAAGTCAGGAGTTTTAGCTACCATTTTATCTAACACCATTGTAACGAAATTCATTACGCTTAATGGTTCGGATAGAATAACACTACCCACGCCTTTGTTAGCAGACCATTTATTAGCAGCTTCATTATAAATATCGGTTACATCGTTCATAATATAAGTTGTTCTTTATAATTCTTAGGATAAACAAGAGCATAACTACGATTGAGAGGACTACGTAGAAGAATAATATCTGTATATTCAATAGTATTCCAACCAATATCTTCAACAAAAGATAAGATTAAACATTCTAATAGTATATTATAACCTACTACCATTCCTTTAAAACTATCATAGTTAACTTCTTTACCTAAATTACTTATACATATCTTTTCTATATCCATTTTATCAATCAAATAAAGTATTTCTCATTCCATAGTATTTCTTAACTAAACGTTTACCTTTACCTTTATTATTACGACTTTGTTCTATTGGCTCTATGATAGCCATAGCCTCATTATAATAATATAAGTAATTAACATTTAATTCAGATATATCAGTATCATCAACAGTATTACATATAGAAACACGTTGACCTGCACATAGAGAACTTTTCTTAACTTGTTCTTCGTTACGCTCATTCCAGCCCATACTCTCGACTTTCATCAATGTTCCCCCCGTAGAGGAGATGTAAAACCTTGTATTCCTCTGCACTACATCCGTTCTTATCTTTCCGTCTACGACATGAGTAAACTCTAGTCTATACTTATGATTAACATTTTGAGTACGACAGAAATCAAGAATAGATTTAGCATTTCTAAGAGTTTCCATTACAGGAGTTCCATTAATAAAGTATTCAGTAACACATTTAGCTACAATAGGAGAATTATATCCTTTAGACAAATCCTCTAAGAACATCTTAGGATTCATTCTGCCTTTGAACTTACTACTACCTCCCCGTTTAACAGTAAGATAACTATTAACACCTTCAGTTACATATTTTGTATAATATGTAAATTCTAGCTCTAATCCTAGATGTTTCTCCCACCAATGACAAATATCATCAGCAGTTTGTTCTAACTCTCTAGGAACAATAGTTACAATACCATCAGTATTAGCACTTATAACATGAATACCTGCAAGTTCAAGTTTCTCTATTAACATCAATAAGAATAACTGACCATTAATAGTTACTTGATACATTGCTTTCTTGTCACATAAGAATGACTTCTCACTTCCCATTTTACCAAATATACCAGCATTTGCTACAATCTTTAGACAAGCAGCAGCAGTAGCATGTTTATCTCTCTCCATAACATCAAGAGATTTATCTTTGGCTAAATGTTTATGTTCTAGTCGTTCATCAACAATAGTATCGGCTATGCGAAACCATGCTTTAGGAATAAGGTGTTTCTGACATACTTTAAGACTACGTATCATATTAGGATAATAACTTGCTCATTTTTGAATAGAACTTTTAGAATAATTAGTTAGATTATCATTCTATTCCTCATTGTCTCCAATGAGATTAGACTATATCTTTTCTTACATATCTCCATTGAAATCCATAAGCTGACTTTTTACTACCATTACAAACACCACGAATAGGTTGTGCTTTAAATGTAGGATTTTCAGTAATTACTTCATTCATATTCTCATAAGTTTTAATGTCTTTATTAATAAGTTCTCCTTTACTATTAGGAATAATAAGATATTGGACTATCTTATGGCTTTTAAGTTTAGACATTTTATCTCGATACTCTTTAGTTCTATGAGTATCTTTATGAGAATTTGCTTTTTTCTTTGAATATTCTTCTGTACACCAAACACCACTAATTTTTTCATTATAAATAACATCAATGCCATAATGTAATTGATAATAAATTTCTCTAGTATTTAGTTCCTTAGTTTCTTCAAGACATATAACTTTAAATTTATCAAGACCATATTTATTATAATCATCTTGTAATTTCTTATTAGTATGTCTATTATTTCTAAGTTCAGAGAAATGTTTACTTACTCTTCGAGATATTAAACTGGAAGAACCAATATATATCTTATTATTAATAGTATTTACAATACCATAAATACCTGAATAACTAAACTTAGAATATTCTCCATAATCAACAAAATCAGAGTTTCTTTTAAATTTTTCCATATCTTTACATTTTTAGGATACAAAGATAATAAGAAAAATTCACTATTGCAAGAATTGGGCATTTCGAGATTAATATAACTACTATTATCTCTACTCCTTTCGGATAGTCGTTGAACCTTTCTCCTTATTAGGAGACTTGGCTGCGGATTGTCTAATACTACAACTTTTTACCTTACTAAAGTGATTAGCTTTACCATTATCTATATTACTATGATAACTTGGTATTGTAGTCTCTAAAGAGTTTCCCGCAATTAACCCAATTAAGACGCTGCTTAGTTAACGTCTCTATCCACTATGATATGTTCACTGTCTTCAACATATACAGCCGGAATTTCATTTGAATGTAGACCCCCAGTTGCGATGGTATAGGACGTGCCCATAAAGGTAAATTCTCGGTCAAATTCGCCCTTTTCTCCCTTCAAGGTAAGGGAACGTATGTCTGACAAAATATCGTTCAATTCAGGGGTCGAAAATGCGATTTTATCTGACAAGATTTCGGAAACCAAGATTTTCCTACGTATTGTCTTAGTATCAATAAAGGCTTTAGGATGTAGACCAGTAAACTTACTATATAGTTTAACAATAACTTTATCAGCTATTGTACTTCTACTAGCAGAATACACATCTACCTTATATTCTTCACTAATACGATACCTTAAAAGAACTTCTTCCTGATTCATTCTAATTAGCTCGGCAACAATATATACATCATTGTCATTATAATCAGCCATTTCTTGAAGATATTCTCTAGGTATGAATCGTTCAAATACATTACGATAATGGATATTAAGTTCTCTATCTGTCATTCCCTTAGCTTCAGGAAGTCTCTCGTGATAATAATGTCTATCTAAATCACCAATAGGTGGCATAGTATACTCTTTTAGATTATACCATTTAATATTAATAGAAGTCTGTTTAAGACTTTTATGATAATGGTCTAGCCTAAAGATTTGGAATAAATCTAAGTCTCGAAATGCCACGTTATTACGAAGTATAAGAGAAGTAAAATTATCAGTCCAAAGAGTATCATTATTAGAACTACGAATAACTCTCTGTGATGTTTCATATAAGAATGTGATTAACTTACTAGGCTTATCAAATTGATTATAATACATAAGTAATGCACTTAACATTAAGCGGTCGTACTTTTTGTTATTGTAGCCGAAATAGTCTGCTTTCTGTTGTAACCAATATAATAAACTGAATAAATCAGTATCATCATCTTCATATAAAACAAAACGTTTCTTAGGTATTGTTTCTAAACGTTGTTTTATCTCTGCAACAGTAAGTTTATCAATAAGAGGAATAGCTTTTCCTTCATTATCAACACAATCACTAAATACTTTGAGATAACTACGTAAATCAACAAATACTACCGAGAAGTAATTTCTAGTTACTTCGACATCATAACACATAGAGTTCATACTTATACTTTATTTATTGTCCATAACACAAATATAAACGATTTTTACATCTACTACAAGCTGTATATAATCTACGAAGGGTTTCATCTATATTTCCCCAAGGATTACCAGTTCTAGTATCAAATACAATATCATTTATGTCTACATACACATCAGCATAAGTACTTCCTTGTGCTTTATTTGCAGTAAGAGCAAAACCATAATCTAAATCACGACTGAATTTTATCTTATTAGTAGCTTTATCTAATAGATTAACTAATAATAAGTTTCTTTCCCTAAATTCATAGTATTCTTTCCAACGTTTAGTTCTATTATATTTATCAGCATTAATAGCATTATAAATATAAGATTCACCTAACTTATAATAAAGCATAGCATTATTAAAATCAGAATGGTCTACTACAAATAAAGGTTTAGTTCTATTACCGCCATTAACTTGTATAAAAGTTACATTAAATCCATGAATATTATCTTTATTAGTAAAGTTCTTAATATCATGTATTATGTAATCTTCGGAGTTAACGATAATAGTATCTTTAAAATCATCAATAAAAGTATTATAAGACATTACTAAATCATTCTTAGTTAGAATTGCTTTACCACTATCTTCAATAATATTCTTACGAATTAATTTATTCCAGTCAGATACAGATTTATTAGTATAAGTAACAAGACGACAAGTATCAACATCTCTAGTAAATTCTTCATTATAAAATCCGTCTATTACAAGAGATTGAAACTCAAATGCACCACAAGTATAATATCCTTTAGTTTGAGTAGAATCAAAAGCATACCGATTTCTATTGATAAACTCTAGGAACTTCCAAGTTCTATTATCAATATCTTTTCTTAATATTCTTAATAATTCACTAACAGGATTACTTTCTTCTTGTCTTACAATCTGTCTAAGAGTATAAAACTTAATGTTATCGAAACAACGCGAACGAGTTTCTTTAACAGGCGGTAACTGATAGTTATCACCCATATAAATAAGCATACAGCCAAACTGTTCACACTCTCTTTCTATAAGAGTTTTAAGATTAATACCAATCATAGATGCTTCATCAACAATATATAGCTTATATTGTTTAATCTTCTTTTCAGCCAATGGGTCAAAAGGAGGATTATTAACATCAAAATCAGTAACATCAGTATTAAGTCTTAGACCTAAATCACTAGCCACAGTAGATGTAGCATATCCAGTAGATACACGAAGTACACGAGCAGCTTTATGAGTAGGAGCTGCAAGTCCAATAACAGATTTAGCTAAACCACATCTCTTTATTACTTCACGTATCATATAAGTTTTACCTGTACCAGCAGCACCAATAAGTGCACGTCTATAATCACCTTCAACATAACCTTTTTCTATAAAGGCTACAAGATTCTCATAAGCAATCTTTTGGTCACGAGTAAAACTATTTAAGACACTATCATCTTTCTTAGCATCATCAAACTTTTCAAAATTCATTGCATTTCAATAAAAATTTATCAATATTATCACGACATTTAAGAATATAACCTTTAACTGGTAATCCTATCTTAAATGGAATATAACAACTAGGCATAGTACAATAAGCATCAGTACATCTAACAATCTTAGTAGGTCTACCATGACTATCCAATGCACGAGTATATATTGTCTTAAAGCCTTTACATGAGTATGAACGTTCAGATAATGTAATAAGTTCATCAGTACCTTTAGGATTGAACTTATATTCATTGTTATGTAGAACAATAGTACCTACAACAATTTGCATTATTACTTTCTCACGAGGAATCTTCTTTTCCTCATTTACAGCAGATAGTTTAAAACTTAGTCCCATATTACTAAGATTTAACAATTTGATTAGGAAGATATTGTATACAACACGCTCCTTTACGGGGGAATATCTTATACTTATCAGTATTCATAATCCTAGGTAACGGAATAATTTCACAACATCTATCATCATGAACATCTACAATAATGCAATGATAAGCATTAACATCTGCATCATGAGATATAACAGCTTTAAGTCCTTCAAAATATACATCAAACGTACTATCAGGATTAACACATTGTTTTAAATCTACAACCATATTAATTAGCTTTAGTTTTATATATTTCGTATAACTTACTAAATTCATCAGAAGGCATACATACAATAGGAACATTAGTATGCATTTGGTCTTTAGGAACAATACAATTTCTAGCAGTAACAATTCTATTGTCTTCAACAAACATTGTTTCAAGAACTAAACAATTACCACCATCTAATATTTCCTTACATTTTGGACAAATATAAATATTATCTGTACCAAATACAAGAAGCTCATCGCCACAAACTAGACATTTGCCAGTCGTGACAATGAGCTTACCATTATCTTGTTTAAACTCGTTGAGCTTGGGCATAACTAGGAATACGTCTCCTTTCTTCCATCTTAACAAGTTTAACACTAGTACTTTCAAGTACATTAAGAGTAAAAGCTACTAACTTATAGCTTCTCTCATGCTTTCCGAATTTAATTTTCTTCTTAATCATTACGTTTAGTATTTAATTATTATTATTTAATAGGAGCATCTGACCGCTCCGCTTCGCTCCGCTTTTCTCCCCCATAAAGGAGTAGTGATTCTGTTACTTTCTTCTTTATTTCATTTAGAGTTCTACTATTAACAATAGTATTATTGTTTCTTACTTCATCACTACACAAAGAAGTACTATATAAAGTCTTACTATATAGTTCTTTGACATTGTTTTCACTATCATAAATGAATAAATAGAAACCAACATAAGTAGTAGGTTTAGCTCTACCAAGATGAATATCAATAGATAGATATTCTTTACCTAATACTTTTACCTGCAACTTTTGCAGTTCTCTAACTAGTTTAATAAATTCTTTTTCTTCCATGTCGGTATATAGTTTTAATTAATAATCATAGAAAAAAGGAGCAGACGCTTCTGCTCCAAGCTAAATAATTAATATTTATAAAAGTCCTAATTCTATCTCACGACAGTAATTTAACTAGGGGTAAAAATTAAAAGTTTGATTCTATCTCACGATAGTAATTAATAAACTTGTATTAAACACAAATACTATGTATTTATAGCTGACATTTTACGAAGAGGATTTCCCTTACTTCAACCATTTGGTTAATGTTTCAACTTAGATTAGTCATCATCAGAGCTATCAGAATAAGTAATAGTACGATTCTCACGAACAGTACTATTTGATTGATAATTCCATAAAACCAATAGCTACGATTCTCACGAACAATAGATATTATATTACAATACGACAAAATTTTAGTTTAACTAAAACAGACAAACAAAATATCAATCTTTATATATCTTACGATAATCTACACAGTGATACTTAGTATTGATTTTAAGAAATCCTTCAACTGTGCCAACGGCTTCATCAAGACTATTGCCTTTATAAAGAGTCATTGTTTCACCATTGAAAGAATTTCTAAGTCTATTATTCTTATCAAGAATAACAAGGTTAGTACGGGTATAAAATACGGAATAGGTATTAGTTTGTTTCTCGTGATACTTCTTACAAAGATTATCATAACCTTCCATTGTTTTATCACGAAGTTCTTCCATGTATTTGACATAATCAGTCATTATATCATCCCATTGTTCAATAGCTTTAATCTTATCTTCAATAGGATAATCATCTTCAAGAATATTATTAAGAAGAATATTTAACTTCTTAACATTAAGACTTTCAACATCATCTTTAAGTGATTCATTAAGTCCACCTTCAATAAACTGTCTATGAAATTCTTTCTTAGCTTTAGCTAAAGTATCATCACCCATAACAGCTGCAAATATTGATTCAATAATTTCTTCCATTATAATAAGTTTTATAAGTTAGACAATAAAAAACTCTACTAATATTATTCTAATCTCACGACCTGAATAATCTTAATAGAGTGGAAACCGACATTTATTTTAACCCTTTTGTCAGATATTAATTAAATAGAGTACGTATCGGCATTATACTAAACGTAAAATAATAACTGCAATAGCTCCTAAAGCAATAAGAGAAGCAATAACAAAACCAACAGTATTATACTGTCTCTTAGCTTTAAGCTCTTCATAATCTTTATTAGCTTTATCTAACTTAGATTCGAGAAATTTAATGCCGTCTTTAAGAGCTTTATTATTAGCTTCCAATTGATTATTAGCAGCACTTAATTTAGAAGACATACTACGAAGAGCTTTATCTTCATTACAAATATTCTCATACATGACCTTATAATGATTAAGACCAGCATCAGACTTTTCATTAGATTTACGTAGACGGATAACTTCTGTCTTTAATTCGTTAACTGTTGGACGTTTCTTACTAAGAACATCGACATCTTTCTTTAATTCGTTCATAACTATTAGTATTTAATTAATCTTCAATATGAGTTATATCTAAGTCGAGGTCTATGTTATCCTCGCTTAGAGTATTTCCAGTATTCCAATTATTAGCCATTTCACAGTCGAGATAGTCTATATCAGCTACCAAACCACAAATAGGAAATTCTACACCTTCGTCATACATAATCTTAAATTTTATAATACGAATGCAAGTATAGCAATAAATAATGGAAATACCAAACAATAATGATAATATTTAATAAACATTACTATGAGCTATTTCATATTTGAATTTCTCCACTATATCATAAACAGATATATTAGAACAATTCAATAGAGTATTAATAGTATTAGCAGTAAGTTGGTCTTTACAAGTAATATTAAAATTATCATAATTGAACTTACGAACAACATTAGGACTAGCTTTATGAATATAATAAATATCCATAGCAGAGACATTGAAGTCTACAATATCATTTTCGTATTTATCTAATACGTCTTTAAGAGATATGTAATATCTACAATCACCAATAGCTCTAGCAGCACTAGCAGTATCTTTAAATCGAATAAAGAAACCGGAATCAATAGAATTACGAATAGTTAGCCATTCAAAATCTAGCTCGTATTCTTTATACGGTTGAACATAAAGTCTCAAATCATAAAGTGCTCGTCTAAAAACTCTTAAAGCATGAGTTCTTTCAGCTAATCTAGAAGTCTTTTCTTCCAATTGTTTATCGAGCTTATCAATATCTTCTTTAGAACGGCTTAATTGAGTATTGAGTTCCTCATTAACTTTAACAGTAGCATTAAGAGTATCTTCGATATTCTCTAACTTAATAAGACTATTAGTTTTCTCTTCAATAATCTTATCCTTCTTTACAATAATATCTTTATATTCATTTTCTTGCTCTTCGATTTGATTACGTAATTCGGTAATTCTATTACCGCTATTAGTAACTTGTCCTTCAAGAAACTTAATACGTTCAGTTAACTCATTATTATCAGATTTAAGAGATTCAATCTCATCACAATCTTTAATAGTATAAGTATTACCAAAATCAGCAAGTTCAAAAATAGAACCAAGTGATTGAAAATCTAAATCAATAATACAACCACTAGCTTCAACAATAGTAACTCCATTTGTATGAGATACAAGAGTTATATGCTTTTTATCATTTACAATAGCTTTCATAAATACAAGTATTAATTATTAAGAATTTAATTTTAAAAGTAGAATCCATACTATAACAGTATAGTACGATATAGTAGACGAATAAAACTAATAACTATTATATAAGTTATTATAGTTTGAACTAAAGAACGAATGATAATAACCTTCTTATAAGAAAGGTAATTAAACATTAAATAACATAGGCATATAACTATCCCAATTAAAGATAGAAATATATGGAACTGATAATCTGTCATGGTGAAGCAATATCAAATAATATTAAGAATATACATAAAGTAGACGCAACTATTATTAAAGCGAATAACATAGTAAGAAGAGTAATCTTAGTGTTAATAAGAAACTCACTGCATTTAATAAGTGCGATAATAAATAGTAATGCTAAGACAATAATATCGTAGTTAGACATAATAGTATAAGTTAGTAAGTGAATAAGATAAAGAGTAAAAGAAGTACAGTAACGTCACTCCTTTATGGGGGAGAAAAGCGAGCTTTGCGAGCGGGACAAGCCAAGCTACACAATAATACAATTATTAATAATAGTATTACTAATAGTACTATTCCCGTTATCAGTTGTAATACATAGTATTGTTATTATCGGAATCGTCCGAACTACTATTGTCAAAGACAATGGTAGTGACGCTCTAACAATAACAACTGCAATAACCAATAATAATATAATAGTAAGGACTAAGGATTAAGACTATAATAATGACTATTGGTACAATAATAGTGTGGACTAATATAAAAACCTAACTATTAGTACTATTAGTACAATAATAGGTCTATTATATTGACAATAATATCTTCAACTCTAAGACTATTAGAACAAAGTTCTAATTGGATTAGACAATCAATAATCAGCAACTATCAATATAATAGTAAGGACTAAAACTATAACAATCATGTCTAATAGGTCTATTATATAAATATGATTCAAATCTTAACTCCATAGACGAAGTTGTAGAAGTAATAGTCGTAACATTGTAGGTAAAAGAAGTGAGTTAGAATGAAGGAGTAGAGGTAGGAGAGGGAGTAGTCCCACTACTTAACCAACTCATCACTCTTATCTACATCTTCTAACTATTCTTACTCCACTACTATTATCTCACTCTATTGTCTACTCTATTATCTAGCTTAACGTGGAGCCTTAGCGACCCTTCCGAGCATTGATGTTGTCAATACTAGTAATAGTCTTGATACTATTGATACTATTTGTTGTTGGGTGTGATTGTGTGAGCTTGCTCCTATTGTCTACGACAATAGTCACCGACCTTGCGGACGGTCTTTTCGACCCCTATATATATATATATTATAATTATATACTAAAGTATATAATATATATATATATAATATAGACGCATCGGATTCTGCATCGGATTTTCTAACTCTGCTATTAGTCCATTACTCTTGGCTAACGTGGAGCTGCTGCGACCCTTAGGGTTTGCAAGGGTTTTAGCTTATCAGTTGGTTAGCTTCGCTTATCATTGTAGCATTTCGCTTATCAGGTGACTAGGGTTGTTCCCAATCCCAGTTAGCGAACACAAGTCGAGAGTATTGTCGAACACGTGCCGAATGGTGTATTCTTAGTTTAGTAGGAGAGGTTTCCCTCTCCTACGTAACTGGTTAAGCTGCACCCTCTGCATCAGGCTGGTATTTAGCCAACATGTCTGCCACGAGCATTTCGTCCGCAAGGGACAACGTACGCATACTAAGTTCGTACGGGAAATACTCGTAACGGTCGTGTTCATTAACACGTTCTTCACGAGACATTTTAGCAGCATACGGATTAACGAATACTTCACCTTGCGCAAGCACGTGTCCAAGCACACTAATACGTGCCTTCTTGAAGATAACGTGCAACACTGACAACGGAGCTGTCATAACAGCATTGGCAAGCATTGGCTCACCCTGACCTTTGAGAATAGCTGCAAGCTGAATACGAGTAGTAAATATATTACGAGTCGTAGACTCGACATAAGTACCACTAGCAGCATCTTTAACAAACTGTGGAATGTTGCGATTAACAACAACAGTAAGAGCACCTGCATAACGATTACTATTATCAATGATATTAGTAATCATTAAGCTGTCGTGATTCTCAAAATCAGGACGGTCAAGCAACAGACGAGTAATATCGTCTGCATCCTGTCCTTGATACTCGGACAGGTCAACTATACGAGCGTCAATAGCTTCATCAGCAGCATCAGCAGTATTAACTGTTTCAGCGTTAGCACTTGCTGCATCAGCAGCTTCTTTTGCAGCTTTTGCAGCTGCTTCGGCTGCCTTTCTAGCAGCATCATTAACTTTAGTTCCCATAATAAAAATGAAATTAAATGTTATAAATCGGTTAGCAACTGTTCAACCAATGTGCATCCTAACCACACACACACAATGGCAATATGTTTAAAGTCATTTGATTTGATAGTAACTGCAATATGTTTAAAGTCATTTGGTTTGATTAAGTCAATAGTTCTTTAACAACATCGTTAGCATCTAGTATCAATACTAACACTACTAATAGTATTAGAAAGCTATTCACATGGTTATCATACAACTTAATGTAACTTAGATGTATGAATACTGGCACACCTAGCATACTTAATGCTAAGTGTGCCACTTTTAGTTTATCACTAATATTCATACGTATCTAGTATAATAACGTGAACAAAACTTGTCGTAGGTTTCACCTGCACGACCGTACTTTCTCCAATCCCGCTTCTGTCTTCTAATAGCAGAAAGATAAGTAGCAGTAGTCATAGCTACTGCTATTGATAGTAACAATAGGAATATCATAAGCATAAGTATTTAATTAAACATTTATATTAATACCAATATGTTTAAAGTCATTTGGTCTTGACGGGGGTATTGGAATTGGTTTGAGAGTAGGGGGCTATCAGGGTAGGAGCTTCGTCTCCGAAAAAATATACTCACGAAAAATATATTTCTCTTGGGAGTAGCACTTTCTATACTATTAGATATTCTAATTCTAAGTTCATCTTTAATAGTATTCTTATTATTAATACTATTAGATGTTCTATCTCTATTAATCTAAGTATTACCTATAACACTTATAGTTCACCTCGATAAAATATACTCACGAAAAATATTATTTTGTGGAGTAGAGTCAACAGTAGCATTTCTAATTCTCTTTCTTCTAATAGTTCCAACAGTAGTCCTAACAGTATTTTAAGTCCCTTCTTATTAGTCCTAGTTCTACTTCTAAGTTCATTATAAGTCTTACTTCTAAGTCCCTACACATTAGTATTTCCTAATCCTTTCTTTCTAATGTTTCCTTTAAGTCTTCTATATTCTACTTGTTGTTTATTGTTGTTAGTAGTCCAAAGTCTATCTTCGATATACTTAGTCCTATTAGTTTAATTAATTCCTTTAAGTCCTTAATTGGTCTTACTTATATTATATAGTATTAGTTGTCTACTGGGTCTTATTGTGTATTACCTTTCTCCTCTTCTATCGAAGAGTTCGAAGATTTAGCATCAGGATTGTAAAAATAGAACGGTAAGATTTAGTTGATATTTTGGTTAAGTATTGGACTTATATTAGAGTGTATACTAATGTGAACTAGTGTGAATGGATGTGAATTATACAGCGAATACAATTCTAAAGGTTTTTTAACGAGTTAGATATTGATAGTATGAATATTATTCGTATACTTGTACTATTAATGACTGGTGCTTATATTACTCTTAGTAATGCTAGTCAACTTAATTAATATTATTAACAATCTAATTAAAGTAATCATGTTACATTTAGAGAACAAAACTAAAGGAGAAACTTTCCTAGTTCCTCAACACATTGGAGAAATTGATTTCAAATATGTTTCTGACCGAGTTAAAGATATAACTCCGTTTAAGCATTTTGGTATTGTCGCTATTATTCAGACTGCTAAACTTCGTGAGATTATCAATCCTGATTTAAAGGGTACTGGTAGTACTAGATTTATATTAGTTAAGACTAACTATGCTGATGATGTTAAGGAAGAAGATAGAGCTATGCTTAATCGTTTCTTATATGTTGCTCCATCTGATGTATTTACTGGCATAGATTGTAATCCTCGCAGTAACGAACTTACTCCTTATAATCTTGCTGAATTTATTCGTGGCGACCAAGACTTAAATCTTAGTATTGCTCGTGGTGAGATATTCCGTAAAGTTGGAAGTGGTTCTGTTATTAGTTTACTTGGTACAGAAGTGAATCCTGTTACTACTGAAAAGAAAGGAGATAATGGTAAGTTGATTACTACTATTGCCGAAACAGTAGTTTGTATTAGTTATAAGATTGTTCGTCTTACTGATATTCAAGGTCAGAACTCTGTCGAAGGTCTTATTCCTAGTGGTAAACCTCAAAAGTTTATAGTAGCTACTAACTTACTAAATGTATAAACTAGATGCCTTCTATTGATTTAAAAGAGAAAAAGGAGTTATTAGTAACTCGTCCTGATATTATTAGTTTATTAGGTGTTACACCTCTTGAAGCTGAAATAATAGATGATATTATAGATAATATCGAAGACCAAATTATTGATAGGATTAAAAGTCTACAACGAGTTTCAATTCCTTTTATTGGTGGATTTATTGTTAATGAAGCCAAGTTAGATGCAATAGAACATCACCCCGTAATGAAAGCTAAAAGGCAAGAACTTACTAATGAAGAATATTGGAAATTTAAAAAGAGCTTAGTTGCTACTCGAATGGCTCAACGTAGTAAATTTAGAAGTAGAACTTCGATAATATCTCGAACTGTTAGACTTAATCGTAAGTTAGCTGTAAGAAAACTTAGAGAGTTTAATCAAGATGAAAGGTCTTTTAAATTATACATGTACTTCTTTAGTAAGATGAAGCCAGTTAATGATTCTGATTACTATATCGAACTAAGAAATAATAAAGGTTATGATTACGAAGATTGCCCCTTTGGATTTAACAGGTATGATTAGCGTTGACGAGCAAGGTTATCCCTTTGCTCCTAACATTTATCAGATACAGGATAAAGATGTAAGAGAGTTATATCTTCGTGATACTAGCGAAGATAAACTTCGGTATCTTAAAGAAGCCGGAGTTATTTTTTATCTAGCCGACCCTAAGTCTCCACCTAATCAAATGGGATATAGTCGTCCAGAAGCCTTAGCATCTGCTAGAGCTAATTACGCTCTTCCTAATGATTGGCAGCCCGATGCTCTTATTCTTCGTCTTGTTGATAGATACCATGAAGATAAGATGGGTGTCGCAGGTGAAGCTCTTGAAACTATTCTTAGAGCAGTTCATAATAGTTCTCGTGCAGCTAATATACTTAGTGAACAACTTACTAATAAACTTAATGCAGGTATACAAGCCGAAGATACTTTACCAGTTATTGATTTGATAACTAAGTTAAATGGTATTATTAATATCATTCCTAATCAGATTAAATCTTTAGGTGAAGCTAAACAAGCTGCTGCTCTTGAAATAGAACAGAAGAAAGCTCGTGGTGGTAAAGTAGTTACTAGTTCTATGTCTGCTAAAGACGCTAGTGATTTGGAAGCTCAAGTAGAAGCTCAAAAGAGAGAACTAGGATTGATAAGTGATAGTATTGTTAACACTCCTTTACGGGGGAAATACGAAAGTACAAAATGATACCGGTTAAACCTGAATATAAGCAAACTAAGTTATACTTTGATGAACCTACTCATAAGTATACTGATAATTGTGGTAATTCTTATATTAGTGCTACTACTATTATTCATTCGTATGTTCCTAAGTTTGATTCTAATTATTGGGCTAAGTACAAAGCTAAAGAAGAAAATACTTCTATTAAAGATATAAAGAATCAATGGGATAGTATACGAGATAAAGCCTGTGATATGGGTAATGTCTATCATAATAGTTTTGAAGATGGTATTCGTCAGAATAGTAAGTTCTTTAATGCTATTAAATATCTGAATAAACAAGAAAGTAAACAAATGGTTACTGTTGCTGATTTAGATGTTGTTGATAGTCATGTAAGACTTCTCGATGTTGATGCTTTTATTGAACATACTGAAAATAAATATCCTGAAATATATAAAGTATTTAAGTTCTATACTGAACGAGATTATAAGATATATTCAGAGATAGGAGCATTTCTTCCTAAGTATCTTCTTAGTGGAACTATTGATATACTTCCTATTCGTGAAGATGGTTTTGTTATTCTTGATTGGAAAACTAATCGTACAGGTCTTAGATTTCAAGCAGGATACTATAAGAAAGATAAAACTGTTCGTCCAGTACAAGAAACAGATGAATGGGTTCATAAGCCCGAAGATGTTCTACTTCCACCGTTTGGTGGTCTACCTAATTGTAATGGTACTACTTATGCCTTGCAGTTAAATCTATATGCTAAAATGGTTCATCTTATTACTGGTTTGCCTTGTCGTGGTTTAGCTCTTTGTCATATTGAAGTTCCATTTGTTCTTAACCAATATGGTAGACCTCAAAGATTTAAAGACGGTTTTCATATTGATGAAAGTAAAAGTGAAACAGCTAAATGGTATAAGATTCCTAGATTAGAACCTGAAATAGATACTATGCTTAATATCCGTTATCAAACTGTTAATGGAAGTCAGAAACAACAAATGAATTTATTTGTATAATATAAATGTAATATCATGTCTAAATATAATAATTTATTAATAGATAGGTGTCGTACTGTTGATTGGAGAAAGACACTAGAGAATAAAGGTTATTCTTACTTTGATAAAGGTAAGTATAATCTTAATCTTATTGGTGTTCGTTCCAAAGAACATGGTAATGAGTTCAATGATGTTTTTATAATTGATTATTGGACAGCTAATGGTAAGAGATATACTCCTATATATCCTTGTACTACTGACCCTGGTTATAAAAGTCTTACTAATCCTGTTAATATTAAAGGTTGTGCAATTCTAGTTCCTGGTCAGTATCGTGGTTGTTTTAAGAAAGGTTATCATAAGGGACAATATCTTGCTCTTGTTCAACATAAACCTGTTAAAGTATTCCGTGATGCTAATAAAGATTTCTATCTTGATTGTGATGAATCAACAATAGAAGAAGGAATGTTCGGTATCAATATTCATAAAGCAGGAGAATCAAGTGTTGTTGTTGACGGTTGGTCTGCTGGCTGTCAAGTTCTAGCTAGAAGTATGGATTTTAGAGAACTTATGAATATAGTTAACCTAGCTGTTCCTTTGTGGGGCGATGTATTTACTTACACGTTGTTAGAAGAAAAAGACTTAATAATATGAAACTAAAGAGTATTGGAATAGGACTATTAATAGTAGTAATCCCATTTGTTATAATTGGAGTATTAAACAATTTTGTTTTTAATAAGGAAAATGTAGAAGTCCCGCTTATCGTTCCTGATACTATATATCAGGAAATAAAAACAAAAAGAGATAGTTTACAACTAGTAATAGATTCTATTCTCAATACTCTTAATAATACTAATCAGTATGAGAAAGAATTTGATAAAGCAATTAGTGATACTGATAGTATTGCTATTCTCGAACGCTTCATATATCTTGTGTCAAAACCAATCGGAGTTGAGAATCCAAAGGTTGGAGACAAAGGTAGATAGTTTACAGCAATCACACTCCTTTATGGGGGATGGCGGAGCGAAGCGACGCCTAGATAAAGAAGTATTAAGAATAGCCAATGCAAAGTTAATACTTTCAGAAGAGTATAAAAGTCAATATGAATCCTACAAGAAGTTATACGAACTAAAAGTTAGAGATAGCTACTTGCAGGATTCTATTATATCTAAGCAACGCGAAGAAATAAAGAGAATAACAATAGTAGGTAATCAAGCTATTGTTAATCTTAATAAGGAATATAATAAGTCTAAAAAGTATAAGAAGCAACGTAATGGATTCATAGCTAGTACAGGTGTGCTAGCTATTCTTGTTGTTATACTATTAAAATAACTAATTGTAAGTATGGAACTTAGTGAATATCCATTCTTCATTTATTATAATGAAGAAGATAAAGGAAAGAAATATAAGCACGCAAGAGACTGTGGATATAAAGACCCATTCGACCATTTCTTAATAGGAGAAAGCGGAGGATTCTTAATGAATATTGACCCACATAAGCGTTTTGTTAATACAGACCTTTTACGTCCTGCTGCTATTACTTATGAAAAAGAAGGAGTTTATACTAAGTTTGCAGTAGATAGTATGCCTCATATAAACTTTCGTAAACAGGAAACTCTACGTAGACTTGTTGGTTTTAAAGCTCCATGTCTTATGGATACTAGAACTGGTGAGATAGAAGATGTCTATATTACTGGTGAACATTATAATTTTATTAATTATGGACGTATTCTTAAACTAGATACTAAGACACTTCGAGTAGAAGAAGGTAAAGTTACTGGTCGTAAGATAAGAGGATTTCCTAGATTTATTGATTGCCAATGGTGGTACTTCTTAATCAAACAGTTCTGTCGAGAGAACGGTATGTTTCTTATCAACGATAAGACAAGACGTGGTGGATTTAGTTATATGGAAGCTATTGGTTCTGCTAACTTTATTAATCTTACTCCTAACCGTGCTGTTATTCATGCTGCTAGTGATAATAAGTTCTTAGTTCAATCAGGAGGTTTATCCGACTTTATGAAGAAGCAAATTATCTTCTATGAATCTAATACTCCTTTTGCTAGAGGTATAGCTAAGATTGATGCTAGTGATTTTATATTAGGTTATAAAGACCCTAGTACAGCTATTATTGACGATAATAGTTGGAATAGTGCTTGTATATCTGTATCTACTAAGAACAATCCTTCTGCTGCTGTTGGTAAAGATGCCGGAGAAATCAAGTGTGAGGAGATGTCAGAGTTTGAGAACTTCGATGATTTCATGGATGTAACTGAACCTACTCTAAAGACTGGTTCTGTTACTACTGGTTTTCTTAATGCTTGGGGTACTGCTGGTAAAGCTAATGCAGGTTGGGTAACATTTGAGCAAAACTTCTATGACCCTAGAGGTAGAAACTTTATGGCATTTGAAAATGTATGGGATAAAGATAGTAGAGCAGAAGTATGTGGTTACTTTAAACCTTATTGTTGGGGACTTGAAGGTTATAAGATTGGCGATGATAATCAAATCGCTACTCTTACTTCTCTTGATGATGATGGTAATTCTGATATAGCTCTTGGTTTTCAAATAGCAGAAGAAGAACGTGCTGCTGAAAAAGCTAAGAGTAAATCATTCGCTAAATTTATTAGTTATTGTGGGCAGTATGCTAATATGCCTAGTGAATCATTTAGTTCTGTAAGTGAGAATATATTTAGTAGTGAGATATTAGATGAATGGGAGCAAGAACTAAAGATGTCTAATAAATATAACTTCTATATAGATGGCAAGTTTGTAGAATATGATTCGGATAACTTCGAGTTTATTCCTAATGAACGTATTGCTGCTACTGGTGGTGTATTTAAGAAGGATTACTTTGATTATATTAAGAATGTTCCTCGTCACTCTAATGAAGACCCTGAAGGTTGTATTCGTAAATGGTTTAATCCAATTAAAGTAGAATACATAGATAAAAAGACAGGTCAGCTAACTAAAGGTACTCCTCCGGGAATATATAGTATTAGTTATGACCCTGTTGGTATTGATAAAGATAAGAAAGAACTTACTAATAAACATTCACATAATAGTATTAAAGTTTGGATGAATCCTTGTATATATAATGGTTATCGTCCTAGATTATGTGCTGTGTATTATGGTCGTCCTGATGAATTAGAGAAAGCAGATAGAATCTGTTATTACTTTGCAATTACTTATAATTGTCTTGGTACAACTAATGTCGAGATTAACCGTGGTGAAACAGTTAGTAATTTTAAGAAGTGGAAAGCTGTTAGATACTTAGGTTATCATCCGGTTCATTTATGGGATACTAATATTAATACTAAGAAGATTAATACTATTGGTTATGATATTAGTAGTGAAACAGTTAAACTCGATGGTCTTCGGATGTTAAAGGAAATGTTGTATTCCCCCATAGGGAAGTTCGAGGACGGTCGTGATATGCTTGTTCTTCATACTATATATGATTATCAGTCTATACTAGAGTTAAAGAAATGGTCTAATACTGGTAACTTTGACCGTGTATCTGAAATGATTGTTCGTGGTATTGAATGGGCTGCTAATGATAAGTTTGCTAAAAAGCAGCTTGAACATAGACAGAGAGTGCAAACAGAGAAAGAAAACTTTTGGAATCGTAAACGTTATTAATTATGAGTTGGTTAACAGAAAGCAACAGGTTAAAACATTTCCTCTACGCAATCCCATGTGGATTACTAGGAATAATGTTAGTAGTAGGCTTAGCCGTAGGCATGGAATTTAAAGATAAAATGTATGGCGGTAAGTTTGATTTCTTAGATATTTTAGCTACATTGCTTGGCGGAATGATAGGATTCGTATTAATGCTAGTTATAGTAATAAGTACGGGTGCTATTGATTGGTACATTAATATACTTATTAAACTAAGCGAATTGTTATGATTGATGCTAAGCTAAATGCTCGACTTGGGGACATGCCTAAACAGCGTGTCCCTAATTCTGAAAAGGATGAATACTGGGCTGGTAGAACAATAGATTATTGTATTGCTGCCGGACTAGCGTGTAATGATAGAACTAAGACAGAACAACTTCTTGAAATACTTCATGGAGAAATGCCTGACGAGTTCTATCGTAAAACACTTAATCCTTATAATGCTACGAAGGAGAACTTTAAAAGGTTTCCTGCTACTCTAAGGAATCTTGATATTATTAATGATGTAGTTCGTCGTTATTTATCAGAATACGTTAAATCTCAACATGAATTTATTGTTGGTGCTAATAATCCTGAAATCATTATGGCTCGTGATGCTGCTATTCGAGAAGATATAGTTAAGCGAGCTATGTTAGCATTTCAACAAGAACTTCAAAGAAGAATACAGCAACAACAAGCTGAAAATGCTCAACTAGAAGCTCAAGGACAACCAATACAAGAGGTTGACCCTGAACAATTAGCAGCTGATGCAGAAGAGTTTGAAAAGAACTTTATTGATAATTATATAGATGAAATAAGTGCACAAGCTCAACAACTATTAGAAGTTATTGATGATGTTCTTAATAATGAGACAATAGTTCCAGTTGAGTACTTTAACTATATCGTTACAGGGGAAGTTTATAGTTTCCATACTGTTCGTGGCAAAAAGCTAGTTAAAGAGTGGGTTCCAACTACTGATATGTTTCCTGTTCCTAATGGAGAACAAATGGTATCTAAGTATGATATTGTAGCTCGTAGAATGTTAATGAGTTACAATCAGGTAATAGACCAATTCTCCGATGAATTATCAGATGAACAACTAGAGTTTATAACTAAATATTATAATCCTAGTACAGTCGGTGCTACTCGTACACTTAGTCTCAATGCTTATAGTTATTATTTTCCTGAAAAGTGTAAGAGCTATGAGAATGATAATAGAGAGATATTTCCTTCTGATGGTTATGATTTAAGATTAAAGAACGGAGAACTTTTAGAAGTATGGCATGTTAATTGGAGAGGTTATACACAAGTTAAGATACTAAAGTACATTAATGAGGTAGGATTAGTTGATGAGATGATTGTTCCTGATGATTTTGAATTTAATCCTGAACTCGGACATATTGAGATAACTTCTGTATATAAACCACAAGTTTACGAAGGTTATCGTATAGGAGGTCAACGTTTTGGTATATATCCAGGTGGTGCTAAACCTATTCCTTTCCAATTAGATGATGATGTTAGATTGCAGTATTGTGGACTTCAAGAAGTACTTCCTCAAATGGGAAGATTCTCTATTGTAGAAATACTTACTCCATTTCAAATATTAATCAATATCTTCTCTTATCATAGAGAGATGATGATAGCTAAGAACAAGATGTTTATTCTTGTTGCAGCTAAATCTTTATTTGGAGAAGATGCAGAAGAAGCTATTTATAATATAGCAGCAGAAGGTATATTCCCGTATGATGATGCAGAAGATATTAATAGTACTAAAGCACAATCTATTAAAATGCTTGACGCTAATATATCTGGTTATATTACTGAAATATCTAATCTTATTGAATCTATTAAAGCTAGTGCTCGTGAAATGGTAGATATGACACCACAACGTTATGGACAAATAGCAACTAGTGCTGGTAAAGGTACAACAGAAGAAGCTATTATTCGTGGTTCAATGGGTACAGTTATTATTAACTATATGTTCGATAAGTTCCGTGAGGACGAATATCTAATAGATTTAAATAATTCCAAGTTAGCTTGGATAGATGGATTAGATACTTCTTACTATGATAAGTCAGATAGAAAGCAATATGTCTCTCTTAATGTAAATAATCATACTCTCGGACAATACGTAATCAAAGCTAAAAACTCTGATAGAGAAACAGAGAAGTTTGAACAACTTAAAGAGTGGGCTTTCAACGCTAGTCAAAATGGAGATTTAATGTCTGCTGTTGCTGCTATTACTTCCGGTAATATATCCAGTCTTAAACTAGCTATTAATCGTTATCAAGAGATTCGTCAGAAGAATGAAGAATCGCTTAGACAATTAGACCAACAATTAGAAGAAGCTAAGAATAAAGCTGTTCTTGAACAGATAGCTGCTAAGGGGGAACAAGATGCTAGGCTAGCAGAAATCAAAGGTTATTATGATTTACTTGCTAAAGGAATGGATACAGAAGCTGCTATGGCTGCTTTAGCTAATCAACCTGCACAAGCTGCTCCACAAGATAATTCTGCCGAACTATCATTGAAACAAGCTGAACTAAATGAAAAGAAACGAGCTAAGGATTTAGATATGATTAACTCTGCATTAGATAGAGATAATGAACTAAAGATAGCTAAAGAGAATAAGAATAAATATGATAGTCCTAAGTCTAAATCTAGTTCTACTAAGAAGTGAACACTAAGTTATAATTAGCTATATACCATTCTCTATGATTCAGACGTGCCCTACGGAACTTTCCGTAGGGTTTTTCGTATCCATAAAATCGACGTAGATAGCGTTTCCTTTGCCTCTGTTGCATTTACCCTATCGAATGGATGAACTGTAAAGGAAAGCATTAAAATGCCGTGACGGGTCTTAAAATGGCTCATTCTTTTGCCCTGTATCGAACGCAAAGTTTCTGCTGATAAGATTAACTCTAGTAATACTTAAATACAAATACGGGCAATTCTAAACCTAATAATAAGAGTATTCAGACTAGTAAGAGTTTGCTTTCTCATATTATTAGATTACATTTGAGTGAAAGTAATAATCAAAACATATTTATTATGGGAACTTTTAGTAGTAATAACGATTTAGATTTAAGTACTGGTAGTATTGATACTGGCGATACTGCTAATACTGGAGGTCAAGGTACTGGCTCTGGTGCTAACGGCAATCCTGCCGGACAGGGACAACAAGGTGCTGGACAAGAAGGACAACAAGGACAAGGCGAAGGTGCTAATACTGGTACTGTTGATAATGGTGGTGAAAACCAAGAAGGACAACAGGGACAAGGCGAAGGTGCTAATACTGGTACTGTTGATAATGGTGGTGAAAACCAAGAAGGACAACAGGGACAAGGCGAAGG
>ERZ824522.593-NODE-593-length-34034-cov-4.819153_pt1 | contig 34034 bp, 36 predicted proteins | sample MGYA00519935_ERZ824522 | MGnify/ENA primary metagenome ERZ824522 (study PRJEB31778, sample SAMEA3449160) | human gut metagenome | biome: human gut; feature: human-associated habitat; material: faeces | place: United Kingdom | collected 2010/2012 ...
GCTTTCAGCGCTGTGGCATCATCTATGTCAAGAACGGGACAGAGCGCATTGCTTACCAAAGAATACTTGCCCTTTGATAAAGACTAATCGTTTTTTTCGGCTACCCCTTTTTCCTTACTTTGTTTCAAGGCATGAAACTGTTGGTTTCAACCTTTGAAACTAAGTATTTTTTCACAATTTACGAAGGTAGCGAAAACCAATTAACAATCAAAGAGTTATCATTTTTTGATTTTGGTTGATGGTAGAGAAAGCGAGCATTATAGGAGATGTTTTGCTGCGACTTCCGTTACTTATCCGTTACCCTGCAAATACGGATATTTTATGGAGATTAAACGGCTATTTTTCAATGCATTGCGTTGCTTTTCATAACTTCAAAAAGCTCGATATTTATTAATTTTGTAACTAAAAGAAACGAGTTTATGAGAAGTACATTTTCCGTGTTGTTTTATACCAAGAACCAATCGTTGAAAGATGGTAGGGTCCCCATCATGGGACGTATAACCATCAATAAGACTACTGCCTGCTTCAGTTGTAAGCGGGAAGTTTCACTGGCATTATGGGATGCTAAAGCCAATAGAGCGAAGGGGAAGTCCGACGAGGCCAGATGGCTGAATCAAGAGCTTGATCATATCAAGGCCCAGATAACAAGGCATTACCAGTATATCTGTGACCATGAGAGTCTAGTGACTGCTAAAAGTGTCTATAATCGTTATCTTGGTTTTGGAGATGGTTATCACACCCTTATGGGGCTGTTTAGGGAGGAGCTTGCCTCCTACAAGAAAAAGGTGGGCAAAGAAAAGGCGGCAAGTACCTACCGCGGGCTGGTGGCAGACTACAACAATCTACTGCTTTTTCTCAAAGAGAAGAGGCGTATCGAGGATATAGCCATCGCTGACCTTGACAAGAAGTTCATCGAGGACTATTACAACTGGATGCTCGGAACATGCGCTTTGGCTAGCTCGACGGCTTTCTGCCGGGTCAACACCCTGAAATGGCTGATGTATACCGCTCAGGAAAGAGGCTGGATAAGGCTTCATCCATTCATCGGTTTCGACTGCCTGCCCGAATACAAGCGGCGTTCTTTCCTCACCGAGGAAGATTTGCAAAGTATCATCCATGTCAAGTTGAATTACAAGCGCCAGCGTACCATCCGTGACATGTTCCTATTCATGTGCTTCACTGGTTTGGCGTATGCGGATCTGAAGGAGATCACGTATAAGAATATCCATACGGATTCCGAGGGTGGAACATGGCTGATGGGCAACCGTATAAAAACCGGTGTGGCCTATGTGGTGAAGCTGCTGCCTATCGCTATCGAACTGGTCGACAGGTACAAGGGTGAGAATGAAAAGAAAAGTTCGCCTGACAAGGTGTTTCCCGTAGGCGAATACCAGACCATGGTATCCAGCCTGAGGGTTCTGACCAGAAAGTGCGGCTGCTCGACCGAGATAACCCCGCACATCGGGCGTCACACCTTTGCTGTTCTGGCCATTTTAAAAGGGATGCCGCTGGAAACCCTGCAGAAAGTGTTGGGGCACAAATCCATCCTTTCTACCCAAATTTATGCCGAGCTGATCAATCCGAAAGTCGGTGAAGACACGGACAAGCTGTGTATGAAGATCGGTGACGTATACCGGCTTACCAACTAAAGAAACCACTAGGTATGAAAAAACTCCTTCGGCCCAAAGTTGCTGAAGGAGTTTTTTTCATGTAAAGTATACGTTATTTATCTTATATACTTTCTGAAGTCCTTGTAATTTTTTTTTAGAACCTCGTACAATCCGCTTTCCGGATAGAGCAGTTTACCTCCTGCCGCGGTGACGGAGGTATAAGGAATCGCTTTCTCGTCTCTGAGGGCCTGCAGTGTCCTTTTGGAGATATGCAGTTTCTCACAGACTTCCTCTCCTGAGAGATAATGTTCATCGGCTATGCCCGGGCGTATTCGTGCCGTTGCTTTTTCCAGCGCTCTTCCGGTTCTCTTGATCCATCCGGTGAGTTCCTTGAACTCTTCCGAATCTTTGGAAATGATTTCTGCCATCTGTTATTTTCTGTTTTTTATTAAACCTTCTTCCAGTATTTTCTGTATATCCGCTTCACGGTAGAAATATTTTCCACCGATATGGGAGCAGGGTATCAATCCCCTGTTCCGATGTGCCTGAAGACATCTTTTTGAGATACCCAGAGCCTGACACACCTCTTGCGCGTCAATCCATTTATCCGGAGATGGCGGAGCAGTTTTCCGGTTGAATTCTTCCATTTGTACAGACAGTGTGCTAAGCTGTCGTTTTAATTCCAGATAAGCACTTGTTTCCATAATTATTATTTCCATAATTTAATGTTTTTAGTAAATTCAGGTGCAAGATATTGAAGATGAAGGCATTTCTTTTTTGTGTCATGCATAGTCATGTATTGTCTCTAATGGCCGGTCGCTTTTCCCAAAAGGCTGTCGTAAACCACTATACCCTTTGTTGGCAGCCTGTTCGGCTTGTCTGTTTCCTACCATATAAGGCGCGCCTCTAGACATTCAAGGGAAATCTCGGTCCTGTCTTCTGGAAACTGACCGGAAATGAATCTTTCCCAAGCGATGCTTGCCATCTAAATTACAGCTATGGTGAATGCTGGCAGTCCGCTATCCTTCAGGTCTTCTGTCCTTGAATGTAATCTCTACCTTGTAATTCTCGTCCATTCTGAGCGACGCCTCATAGGGTTTTCCCGCCTTGGTGATGAATTTCAGGAAGGGGGTAGCTTCCCCTGCCATCAGCCGTGTCATCTCTTCGTCTGCCATCTCCCGTCCGTTGAACATGCGCGGAAGATGGAACGCGCAGTCGGGATCTCCGCATTTGGCCACCCTGTCGTAGAGTGTCACTGTTCCTGTTCCACATTTCGGGCAGGCGCACCTTGCCACGCCCGGGTTCCTGACCTGCAGGGCGAGCAGTTCCGATACGATTTTCCGTGCGTACTCATGGATAACCTTCATGAACTTCCCGGCACTGAGCCTTCCTTCCTCGATTTCACGCAGTGCCTCTTCCCAGGCGGCCGTCATAGCCGCATCGGCGATTAGCTTGTCTCCTACGATACCGTATATCTCCAGCCCCTTCTCCGTCGGGATGAGACGGCCTCCGATACGCTCTACGTACCGGCGGGCCACCAGCAGGTCGATGATTCCCGCACGGGTGCCCGGTGTCCCGAGCCCGCACCTCTCCGTTATTTTCTTTTTGCTTTCACCGTCCACCGTGCCGCCGGCGTTTTCCATGGCAGCCAGCAGTCCGGCTTCCGTGAATGGTAGCTGCGGCTTTGTACTGTCTTCCAGTATTTCTGTTTCCAGTACCGCCAGTGTCTCTCCCTGATGGAACTGTGGCAAGGGGTTGCTTTCTTCCACCATGTCCGGTCCGTTATAAATGTCCCGCCATCCCGGGTACTTCACACATGAGGTTTCGGTCTCGAATTCCATTCCGCCGTAATCGACCCTGACACGTACGTTCTCCCTAACACATCCTTCGGAAAATGCTTCCAGCATCCTCCCGGCGATCAAGGAGTAGATGTTCTGCTCGTCCGGGGAGAGCCCTTCGGGCACCTCTCCCGTAATGAGAAGGGCATGGTGTTCCGTTACGCTGTTCCCGTCCACAGCATGAGGGTTCAGACCATTCTCGAGCAGCCTTTCTGCGTGCCTTCCAAACCGGGGATGTCTTTTAAGGGAGGCGACGAGCGTGGGTGCCTGTTCGAAGATATCTTCCGGAATGTGGCGGCATCTGGTTCTCGGATATGAGACGTATCCTCTTTCGTAGAGCCTTTGGACGACGGAGAGGGTCTCTCCGGCTGCCATGCCTAGACGTGTATTGGCCTCCTGTTGCAGACCGGTCAGGTCATGCGGCAGAGGCGGCTTCTCCATATTCTCTTTCTTTTCCACGGCAAGGACCGTACAGCGGCTTTCGCCCTCCAGTCCGGCCCGGGCTTTTTCCGCATCCTCTTTCCTTTCATACCGGAAAGGACTCGTGAAAAGAACTTTCTGCCCGTCCTTGCAGACTCCGGTCCGCAGATGGTAAAAGCTCACGGGCACAAAATCCCTGTTCTCAAGATAACGACGGCAGACCAGTGCCAGCGTGGGCGTCTGCACCCGTCCGAGCGAGTGGTTGCCCATGCCGGTGGCTATCCCCAGGGCGATGCTCGCGTTCACGCCCAGTATCCAGTCCGCTTCCCTGCGTGCCCTCGCCGCCAGGGCGAGGTTGTCCAAGTCACCGTCCTCTCTCAGATTTTTGAAGCCATTCAGGATGGCCTTTTCCGTCAGGGAGGATATCCACAGGCGCAGGGCCGGTTTATGGTAACCGAGATAGTCCAGGAGATACCGGCTGACCAGTTCTCCTTCACGCCCCGCGTCCGTGGCTATGACCAGAGCGTCGGCGTTTTCGAGCAACCCGCGGAGCACTTCCAACTGCCGGGTGGCTACCGGGTCGGTGACATACCCTTCCTCCGTCCTGACTTGTCTGACAACGAGGCGGAACGGGACCGGAATGAGGGGAAGCGCCTGCCGTTCCACACGAGTGGGCCCGTAAACGGACGGCGGTGCCTGTGCCAGCAGGTGGCCGTAAGTTCATGTGACAGCATACCCGTTGCCATAAAGATATCCTTCCGCCTTTTTGTTGGCGCCCAGTACGGAGGCGATGCTCCTTGCCATGGTTGGCTTGTCTGTAAGTACGATTCTCATAATTTTTGTTTTTATCAGGTAAATAATTAATTATATTCTTATGCCTTTGTTTTTGGCCTTTGTATTTTTGACTTTTGTGTTCCGGACCGTTCTCTTCTCCCTTGCGGTATTCCTCCCGTTTTTTTCCACCTTTTCGGAGAGCGGTACAGCCTCTTCCGCCCCTTGGGAAATGGAAGTGATCTTCGGGCTGTCGGGCCGGCGGGCGGGAAACATGTCATACCCGCCCGGGCCGGCATCCAGCCTCACATGTTCCAGGGGACGCAGATATTGTTGCCCTTTCCCGCCAGAGGCGAACTCGTAGATGACCGTCTCCCTTCCTTGCAGCAGGCTTTCGTAGTTCTGGTAATACAGGCTCTCCGGCGGTACGCCGTTCTGCCGCAGCATCCCGCAGATCCCGTCCGGACAGAGGGCGCCGAACCGCCTGTCATGGGGAGCCATGAATATATACCTGTAGGTGGAGAGCAGCAGCCTCTCTGTGAGCAGGCTGGGACAACGCTCATAGCCGTTCATCCGGTTTATCATCCTTCCGACACGGTCCAGCCTTTTGGCAAGGTCACGGGGCCTGGAATGCAGCGGGATGCTCCCCAGCTCTTCCAGCGAGAGGTTGATACGGCCGATGACCGCCCTTTCCCAGTCCGCTGTCAGGTCCGCGCGGTTCTGCCGGAAGTTGTCGCGGAGAATCCGCAGCGGATTTCTGGTGCCGAGGAACAGCCTGATACGTTTTCCAGGTGTCGGTTCCCTAAGATTGGACGCACTCCAGCGGATGACGTTGAAGCGGTAGGCGTCCATGAACTGCCGTAGCGGGTTACGGTACGAGAAGATGTCCCTCAGTGTTCGCATCAATGCCCGCCGGCCGACAGCGCGGCGGCCCATATCGACGGGCACTTCCGGGGTGAGTGGTTTGTTGGTTGTCATATATGCTTACAATTTACAGTTTTACTTGTCTTCCTGCGGCATGTTTCCGTTTGGAAGAGGGTTGTTTTCTCTTTTTGCCGGTATCGGATCCCCTGGGGGTATCCGCCGGACTCTCCAGCATGCGTGATATCCTGTCGGCATACCTCGTTTCTGACCATGGCATCCCTGTCCGGACTCCCTCTCTTACCAACAGGGCGGCAGCGATCTTTCTGGAAGTCTCCCGAAGCTCCGCCATCCTCTCTCCGAGAGGAAAGTCCGGATGGAGCTCCTTTTCCCTGGATAGCCTTCCGAGTTCTTTTTCCACGGGGGCGAACTCCCTCCTGTAGCGGAACGGTTCCTCCAGCGCCAGGTGGGCGTATCCTTTTTCTGCGATGTCCTGCAGGGTCATGATATCCAGGTTGCGTCTGGAAAGTTCCAGGGAGCCGGCCGTAATGAACCTGTCGAGGTTGGCTGCCGTGGGTGACAGGTCGAAGAAGGCTACCGGACGGTAATTTCCGAACACTTCCAGTCCGGGCTGGGAGGCAGGGAAACATCTTCCGGGTTGCCGGGACATCTCCATCAGCCGTTTTGACGAGGTCTCGATGCGGAATATGGACAATGTCCCCAGTCCCTTTCCACAGGATGAGTAGAAATTGTCGGCTATTTCCTGTAGGTATTCACGCAGGTGGCGCGGGCCATGCAGTCCCCTGTTGAACACCCTGACACCCTGGTCTGTCTTTACGGCGGTCACGAGGAACCGGGCGGTCTTTCCTTGAAGGATACGTTCCCGTGCGGTCTCGTGTGCCACGAAATCTTTGTAGCCAGGCGAGTGTTCCAGCCCCTCCAGGTTCCTGCGGTCCGTTTCCACACCGTGTGCCTCCAGATAGGCGGCCCGTCGCAGCGGGACGGAGTTGTCGTCCGTGATCCCGCCGTTTTCGATGATGAAGCGCCATACCTGCCTGGGTTCCTTCTCCAACAGTCCGTTGGAAGGGGGCAGCTCCTCTTTCCGGATGCCGGCATAGAAGAGCAGCAGGTTGTCGGGGACACCTCGGGCTTCCTCAAGTACGGCTTTACGGGCCGCTTCTTTGATGAACCGGATGAAGGGGCTCCCGCTCCGGGGTGTATGGTCCGTTATCATGAAGGAAGCTATCCGGTTGTCTGGACACAGTTCCAGACAGAAGTCCTTTAGTTCTTCTTTTTGGGGACGCGTTCTTTGCAGTCCCAGCTTTTCCAACCATGAGACCATATTATCTTCCTATTTTAGTTTTTTTACCTATCTTTTCCGGTTTCTTTTCCCGTCTGCACCTCGTATCCGAGGTGGGCAATTCATATCCCCGCACGTCGTATTCGTTCTGCAGGATGCGCCGTGCCGTATCGCTGACGGCTTGTCTCATAGAGCTCCCGAGCAGCGTGTCCGCCTGTGAGGAGAGGAAGGAATGGTTCATCTGCGAGCGCAGAGAGGAAAAGCTGCAGAAATGCCTGAAGTTTCTGTTTTCTGGCATCTCGTCAAGATTTCCCGTCCTGCACAGCCTGTCCAGTATGCCGATGTTGAAGGGAGTCTCACTTTCCCTGAGCTTGAATGTCTTCAGCATCTCTCGGTATCGGGCGAGGTCGGGGGACATGTCGCACTCCACGGCGGGCTTGCATCCCCGCAGGATGTCCGTCCGGAGGAATTCCGCCCTGGCGGGAATGAAACGGCACCGGTCATCAGGGGTGAACATCCTGCCGCACTCCCGCGCCTTTTCCACCAGCCTCGCATTGTCCGTGCTGAAATAATAGACGCCCAGTTTGTCGGTATTCCGGTGTATCGAGCTGAAGAAGTTGTCCGCATTATACTGGAGATAGCTCTCCGCCCGCTCCAGTCCCCGGCCTGTGTCATCGAAGAGCAGCACGCCCTGTCCGGTCTGTATAGCCGTGAGTACACGGTTGCCGGTATCCTTCTCACGGTTGCGGTGGAAGTCGTGGTAGGCTTCCAGCAGCCTGCCCGCCCTCCCGTTGTGGATTGTCCTTTCAAGCTCGCCGACGATAAAGTCCCGGCTGTCGGTCCTCCTGTAGGAATCGGCCGTCTCATGGACAAATCCGATATCCCGCAGTCTCTGGTAGTCGTCGGAGGGCCACGCGCCTCTGTCAATTATATCCCGCACAAGGGGTTCCACCCGGTTGCCATCTTCACCGACGGCCTCGATACAGTAGATCCTTTCCTCGGGCAGGTAGGCCCCTTTCAGCTGTCCTCTGACCTGACTGAAACAGAACTCCCCGAACCGGCGGTCCAGGTCATTTACGTCAGAAGACAGCATTCGGCAGTATTCCAGCTCGTTCCTGCCGTTCAATATGAATCCGATATACATGGTAGTACTGTTTTAATTTATAATTTTCTACCGGAAGTTTTCCGTCCGGCCCTTTTCCTTTTCTCTGATGCCTTCTCACACTGCCCTGCCAGATGACGGATGCCGTCCTTTACCCGGTATGTCCTGATAGGGAACGGTTCACCGGATACCAGCAATTTGTTCCGTGTAAAATCCGCCATGCAGTAGAGCAGGTGCCGTGAGGCGGGGCGGTCATTCTCCGGCAGGTACAGGGCGTGGCCTTCGGAGAGCACTCTGAACTGTTCGTTCTCCAGCCTCACGTTTCCCACAAGCAGGGCGGTGTCGGGATTGCCGAGGTATTTCTCCAGCGACCGGTGCCCCCTTACGTCAAAGTCCCGGCGGAGGATATCGTCCGCCTTTTTCCTTATCTGGGATGAAAGCTCCCTGAAAGCCTGCGGGTCAAACAGCTCCGCGGCTTTCACCTGCGTCACCTTTTCGAACCGTTCGGCCAGGGGAAGCAGCTCTCTGTAATAGGTGAACGGCCGGTCATGGATATTCATGTAGCCGCGCTCCCTGATCGATAGCAGACGGTATATGTCCTCGTTCTCTCCCCTGGAAGAGAGTTCGAAGCCCGTGTATCCCCTCACTTTGGAGAATAGTCCCCGGTATTCGTCGGCTGTCGGGTTCATCGCGTGGTAGAGTCTTGGCTCGAGGCTATCGGTAAACCCGGCGGGAAGGGCCTCCCGTGGAATGTATTCCGCCTTTCCCGTTCCTTCCCGGCAGGACATGCCATGTCCGCCACCGTTGATATGGGGCATCAGCTCCCTGCGCCGCCCGGAGTACTCATAGATCTCCAGCGCCCCGTCATGGGCATGCGGTTCGAAGTACCTGTCAGCGGCACGCTGGAGATATCCCCTGAGGGCCTCCTCACCGGTCCTGCTGCCGGAGAACAGCAGGTAACCGTGTTTTCGGAGCACCACTTTCAAGGGTGCGGTCCTGTTGTTTTTTTCCATTGTCATATGTTTCTTATTTTACATTTTGGGACGTATCCCGGTCCTTTTACGTGTTTTTCCTAGCGGGCTGTACAGCCTCTTCTCAACCTCCGGTCTGATCCTGACGGTTTTCCGGTCCTCTGGCGGGTTGCCACCGAAGATGATCCGGTCTGTAGCTTGGTCCACCCACGCGTAGGCATGCGAGGGGTTGTTCCCGCTTTCTTGCGGCAGATACAGCCCGAAGCCCTCTTTCAGTACGCTCCTATGAGGTCCGTAGAGAGGGACTCCTTCCAGGATGACGCGCTCCGCCGGATCGTCTAGTATTCTCCCGGCCGTCCGGTGTCCCCGGACATCATAGGCGGAGTCCATCAGTTTCTGCAGCTGCCTCCTGGTCTCGAGGGTCTGCAGTAAATTCTCCCTGTCGCAGGCGGATTTTGCGGGTATCCGTTGTAACTCCTCCGCCTGGCGATCATAACGCTCCAAGGCATCCAGGGTGTCCGTAATATTGACGTTGCGGGCACTTATCTCACAGCCCGCGTTATGGCAGAAACTGCGGAAGTCCTCCGCAGTGGGCCTCATCTCATTGCTGTAGAGGAGTTCCATCCGGCTGCCATGAGGCTTCGGACCATAGGGGTACTCGTCCGGCCGCATCCTCCCCGGGTTGACCCAGGGGCGGTTGCCAAGTTCCCCTTCGGCCCTGTATACACGTAACGCTCCGGAATTGAATGCCGGATTGAAATAGGCGTCAGCCGTCTGTTGAAGGAACTGCCGCAGCTTTCTCCTGCCTTCCGCCGTGTCGGTAAAGGCGAGGAAGCCGCCCAGGGTCTCTATCGCTGTGTAGGTCTGTTCCATGATGTCTATAACTTTAAATTGTTCCCGTTCCTCTTCCCGTTTCTCTTTGCCCGCGCTTTATCCGTTTTTACTGCCCCCGCCTCATAAGGGACGATCTTGCCGTCCTTGACCTGGTATACAGGCTTGAGTCCCGGGGGATTCTTATAGGCCATGACCCGGTCGCAGGTCTTATCGGCATGGATGTAACGGAGTCCGGGCATTTTTGCCGACAGTCCGGGGAAGTAAATCCATCTCCCTTCGAGCAGCGCCCTTCTCAAAGTGTCATCGGCCTCGTGTTCCCCGATGAGGAACGGCACGCTGCGGTCATTCAGGAGCCGCTCCAGGGTGCGGTGCCCCCTTACGTCAAAATCCGTTTTTAGGATACCTCTCGCCTTGTCGTGCATGTCGTCCAGTATCTTTCCCATGTCATCGCCGCCGGGATTTCCCCGGAGAAAGCTGTCCATGCGTTCCACGAACTTCCGGAACTGATGCTGGTAGGAAAAGGCTGGATCAAGAATGAGCTGCCGGTCGAAGTGCCGGGTAAGGGAGAGCAGCCGGTAGATATCCGCGTTGCATCTGTTCATTCCGCATCCGGAAAATTCCGTGAGGTTGCGGTATCCTTCCGCACAGGGTGTCATGTCGGTAAAGAAGACCAGTTTCAGTTTTCTTTCATCGGGCAGGTCCGCCCGTACCGGGGAGTTCGTGAACTCGTACACGTATCTCCCGGTATCGGGATCTTTCCTGCAGCAGGCGTCAATCAGCAGAGCCAGATTTGCCGGAACGGAATGCATGTCATATTGTTTGACCGGTCCCGGTTCGCTGTGTATCTGCCAGTAGTTGTCCGCCAGGTGCTGGTAGAATTCCTCCAGCCCTTTCCTTCCTGTCAGCCCGTCACTGAAAACAAGTATACCCCTTGATGTTTCCACAATATGCAGGGGCAGCCTGTAGGCGGGATCATAGCCGTATAGCCGCGCCTTCTCTTCCTGCTGTCGGCGGAAATCCACCAGGCGGTCGATCTCTGCGGCCGTCAGCCGCAGCCGTCCGCCCGGTTCCATGGACCGTTTCAAGACGGATCTCATAAACACCGCGTCACGCAGGTTGACGCTCACCACCGGTTCCAGGCCGCACCTTTGGATATGGGGCAGCAGTTTGCCTATGATGTATTCCTTCACGGGAATGTCCCGGGATATGGAAGGGACATCGGACATACGGGGGAAGCGGTAGATCTCCAGACGGGTATCGGGGACGAAGGCCGATATCCGGGCGGTCTCCATCCCGACATGCAGCAGGCTGAGGAACTGGTAGGTCATGCCGTCCTGATCCGGATTGACAGGGTAAAGCTGGTAGGAAATCGCGGCATGGGGCTTGTCCATGCCGGTTTCGTACCCGATTAGCAGGCACCCTCCGCTGTCCTGCCTGAACAGCTCCTCCAGTTGTTCCATGTTGTCTTTTATGGATGCCATGCCGTTACATTTTCGGGGTTATCTTTGATTTGCGCGCATAGGTCCTCTTTTCAGGCTTCTGTGTTTTCTCTGGCTTCTTCGTGCTTCTTTCCCACAGGAACTCGGTTCCGCGTTCGGCGGCGCTCATCTGGATGGAGGTACGCAGGATTTTTCCGTTTGAGGACTTGAACTCGATGGGTACCTCCTTGCCGGCCGTGTAGTCGGCGTACTCCTGTTGCGAGAGCGTGTAATCCTTGATTTTCTTGGGGCAGCGAGCCTGGTCCGCTGGGAGGAAGAACATCTCGTTGGTAACCGGGTCTTTTGAAAGGTAGCACGGTTTCGTCTCCTTGCTGCGGAAGTCGACGACCAGGTCTACCAGCCTTCCGGCGTTGCCTGTCCGGTTCAAGGCGTCCAGCACGTCCTCCTCCAGCTTGTATCCCCGGTATTCCTGTCCCACCTTAGGAGCCTGGCGGATAAAGTGCAGGTCGAATTTGGCTAGGCCGTTCTCGTCGCGGAAGAGCGAGAGCTTGGCATCCCCCTTCTGGCGTCCCAGCTCAGTGTTCATGGAGATGTCATAGGCTATGCCGGACTGTCTGCCCTGCAACAGCCTTTCCATGTCGCCCGTCTGTTTGAGTACGTCCGGAGCGAGCCCGTAACGCTCGGCCTGCTGCCAGTTGATCTCGCGCTCGTTGAAAAGGTGGTTGTTGTAGATCCGGTTATCCCGGGAGAGTTCGCGTCTTAAGGACTCGTTCTCGGGGAGCTGGGCCTGTTCGATCCTACGCTTGGCTTCCTCCACCGGGGTCTTCTCCTCCATCCGGTACAGCGCATAGCGTGTCGGATGGTTGTACTGGTACATGAAGTTCTTCCCGAAGTTGGTGAAGAAATTTCCATGCCGGTCCACGCGGATAAACTGGCTCTTGTTCGTTTCATTGGCCTCGAGCGTCTCCAACTCTCCGTTTGCCGCGATGCCCTTGACACCTTTCGCCTTCTGCTCCTTCTTGTCGTAAGCCATCAGGTAACCCTGTTCCTGAGTGGCGTTTTCGCTGCCTGTGGCAGCCGGTTTTACCTCTTCCATACTGTTAAATTTTAAAGTGGATAAATCGTTTCGGGAGATAAAATTACTATCTTCGTCTTAAAATATTCTGATTATGAGAAAGTTGTCATTAATAGTCATGTTTTGTCACCTTTTGTCAGTCTCCTCCTGTGTGAGGGAGAACGGTACGGCTGGCGGAAACAAGAGTGAATTGTTAAAGGAACATTCCACCGGTACTGCCGAGAAGTGAACGGTTACTTGAATGGCCCAACGTGGTCTTATTCCCCTGACGGATTATCCCATACTCTTCCCCCTTGACAGAAGATACACCCGTTTCAGGGTCTCGTCCACGTTCGGTATGAGGGTACATCCGGTAAAGGGAAGGAGGCTGTTCCACCAGGGGGTGGACCTGGCCGCTCCCTGTGGCACCCCCGTGTACAGTGCGGGTAACGGCAGGGTCATCGAGGCACGTTACAGCCGGAGTTACGGTTGGTTCGTGCATGTCCGGCATGCGGAAGGATACTCGACACTGTACGCGCATATGAGCGGGCTGCATGTAAAGGCGGGCACTCATGTCCGTATCGGGCAGCATATCGGGGATGTCGGACATACGGGGGTGGCGACTGGCAACCACCTGCATTTTGAGTTAAGGAAGGACGGTGCCTTGCTGGACCCGCTCTCATGGCCGCCTTTTAAATAACCTGTAAAACAAGCAAGCGATGAACATCGAGGAAGTAAAGAAGATTCCGCTGGAGGATTTCCTCGGGCGGGCGGGATTCTCGCCTGTCAGAAGACAGGGGGACAGTGTATGGTACCTCTCGCCTTTCAGGCAGGAGCGTACCCCGTCATTCAAGGTCAGCCTTTCCTTGAACCTGTGACATGATTTCGGGGAGGGAACCGGGGGCAGCATCATCGACCTGGCACAAAAGCTGTACGGGGTGACGGATATCCCGACCGTATTGCAGAGGATCGGGAGCGATTTTCCGGCGTTCAGGCCGGTTCCTTCTCCTGCGAAAGGACGGACTGTGACATCGGCCTTTGAGGAGCTGCGCGTCTCACCTCTTAAGAACACCGTCCTGCTGGATTATCTCGGGACAAGGGGTATTCCTCCCGATATCGCCTCAAGGGAATGCGTGGAGGTACATTACCACATGCGCGGCAAAGGGTATTTCGCGGTCGGTTTCAAAAACAGGAAAGGAGGGCTTGAGATACGCAACCCGTATTTCAAAGGAGCGGTCTCTCCCAAGGATATCACGCATGTCAGCCATAATGCAGAGGATAGACGGCAGTCATCGGTACTGGTTTTCGAGGGGTTCATGGATTATCTCTCGTATCTGGCCTTGAAAAAAGGGCAAGCCGTGCCGGACTGCGTGGTGCTCAATTCTGTGGCCAACCTGCCCAAGGCAGTGGATATCCTTAGAAGCTACGGACAGGTCTGTTGCTTCTTGGATAATGATGAAGCCGGCAGGAAGGCGGTGGAGGAGATCGGAAGGCAGTGTGAAAAAGTGATCGACAAGGCCGTACACTATCTGCCACACAAGGATCTGAACGAATTCCTGCAGGAAAAAATGAAAACTTTTAGGAGCCCCAAAGTTATTCCTGGTCAGAACGAATGAAAATTAAAAAGATAGTGAGGAGTGGTTACTTTCCACTCCTTAGAAAAATAAAAATCAGCCGGAATCTTGTAAAAAATACGTTCTTTTATTAATTTTACTCTTACTAAAAATAAGAACGTTTTTTGCATGTGGGGAAAAGAAACTAGAAAATGTAAGTTTATGACATTGTTGTCAAAAAGACTAGCTTGGGTACTGGGGCATTCCAAGATGTTATTTACTGTTTTACTGATAACGAGTTTATACGCCATTCTTGTTATAGAGCTGGAGGCATTGCCGCCCATGAAGATTAATAGGTCCGAGGAGTTTGTTAAAGGGCTCAACCGGATATTTCTGGGACTCTCGTACAGTTATGTTGTCGGAATTATTGTCTTTTGGTTTACCGTAATATGGCCTGCTCGGCACGAGAAATACCGTCTTCGTCCTGTGATAAATAAGAAGATAGAAAATATAGGGACGATGCTTGAGTATATGATAACGGGATTTCCCCTGAAAGAGGGGCAGTCGTTCGTGGACCTCAAAGATCTGGAAGGATGTAGGAACCTGTTGAAATCAGCGGACTGGAATAAAAAGAATGCCCTTTGGACATATCCTGATGGCAGGAATCAATTATACCAAACGTTCTTTGACGATTTCAGGAATATTCAGTCCTATATCACAGAATTCCTCTCGTGCTACAAGCAACAACTGGATATTGGACAGATGTTGTACCTGGAGGCCTTCAATAACGCGCAGTTTATGACAGCACTAAAGGTTTTTGTTGATGTGCAGACTGGTATCAAATTTCCTGAGAAGGGAGCGGATTTTATTATCGAGGAATTTATTGATATTTTGAAAGGTTATAACAAGCTAAGGGAAGAAATGGAAGTGTCTTTGAACTGTTCCTAGCTAGTTTGAATGGGCAGAGGGAGAAAACGGTTCTCCCTCTACTTGTTCTTTATATATGTCTAATAATTTCTGATCAGCAGTTCGCTGACCGTCTCCCTCTTCTCGGCTATGGAACATACCGAGCGGAAGATGCTCAGTCGTTGGATATGGAAGCCGGCGTACAGGTCGTCGAAGAAGGTGTTCTCCGGGTTCTTCTGACGGGGGTCGGAGTTGGAGAGCATTCATTTGCTTCCCTTCTCTCCCAAGCCCTTACAGAATCCGGCCAGCTCTATCTGGCAGTTGTCATCGAAGTCGTCCGGCATATAGGAGGTGCAGGTTCCGGCCTCGTTGACGGGTTTGTAGGGCGGGTCGAAGTAGAAGAACGATTTTTCTCCCGCATATCTTCTCGTCTGGCGGTAGTCCCCGTCCAGGATGATGACGCCCTGCAGTAGCTTGTGGTTGAAGCGGATCAGTTCCTCCTCCAGTATTCTGGCGCGGCTGCCCGTACCAAAGGTTACCGAGAGCTTGCCCTTGCGGTTGACCGAATAGATGCCATTGTAGCAGGTACGCATGAAAAAAATGAAAAGGGCGGCACGGGTGATGTCATCCGGGTGTTCCTCGTTGAAGACCCTACGCTTTTCCATGAAATAGCCCCTTCTTTCCGTACGTTCCTCAAGGGCGTGGTACTCGCCTTGGATGCCGGCAAGCAATCCGACCAGTTCTTCCGGCGTGTCGCGTATGACACGGTAGACATTAACCAGACTCTCGTTCGAGTCGTTGATCACACAACGGATATGCGGATAGGTCTGTCTCAATCAGAAGAACAGGGCACCGCCCCCGACAAAGGGCTCCACATAGGTTGCCATTTCCGTGATATTTTCTGGTAGTGACTGGATCAGTACCGGAAGCAGTCTTCTCTTGCCTCCCACCCAAGGGAAGCAGGGTTTGCCGGGCAGACAGCCCGCGCTGGTTTTCTTCTTTTCCATGATTCGATAAATTAAAATGAATGGTTAAAACTATTGTTACCCGCCATCTTCCGTTTCCAGCAGATGTTTCAGGTTCGGATCGTTCTCTATGCGGCAGAGCTCCTTTTGGATGATCCCGCCCACTTCCTCCTTGATGCGGTAGTAGTTCCGCTCTATCTCTTCCCGCATATGGTCCTTGCCGTCCCCGCCGGTAAAGTCCGTAATCACGGGGATCGGTTTGTAGGCTTTCGTTTCGGCCGCCACCCTCGCGTTGTCCACAACGATCTCGCAATGGAAGATTTTCTGTTCCATCTTCTCCTGGAAACTGTCGCAGACGCTTCCCACGAACATGCCCTGGGAGAGGTTGGATATTTTCGAGGCCGGTATCAGCGAGTCCAGCTGTGTGCTGATGCTGGTTGATGTGTCCTCACGGGTCATGTTGACGGACTTGCGCTGCTGGAGCACCTTCCCAAACCGTTCCGAGAGGTTCTTGGCCGTTTCCCCCAACACTTGCCCGGAAAAGATATTGCCGACGGTATTCTGGATGACGCGCGCCTCCTTTTCACCGTAGTCGCGTACCAGCTGGCTGAAATCCTGCGCGCCCAGGCAGACGGCCACCTTGTTGCTGCGGGCCGTGGCTATCAGGGTGTCGAGCCCTTTGAAATATATCGTCGGAACCTCGTCCACCAGGATGGAACACTTGAGCTTTCCCTTACGGTTCACCATCTTGACGATACGGGCGTTGTACAGCCCCAGGGCCGCCGAATAGATGTTCTGACGGTCGGGGTTGTTGCCCACGCACAGTACCTTTGGCTCGTCCGGGTTATTGATGTCCAGCGTGAAGTCGTCCCCGCTCATGATCCAGTAGAGCGAGGGGCTGATCATACGCGAGAGCGGGATCTTGGCACTTGCGATCTGTCCCTGGAGCTGCTCCATTGCCCCGCCTTTCCAGGCGTCCATGAAAGGCGAGAGGTAGTTCTCCAGCTCCCTGTACGAGGTCAGGATGGTGAATATGTCCGAGTAGGGCTTGTTCAGCAGCTCGATGGCGTGGGGGAAGGTACAGTACTTCCCGTTCTCGTAGATTTTGAGATACCATATGATGGCGGCGAACAGCACGATCGGACTCTCCACGAAGAAGTCACCCTGTTTCTGTATCCAGGTCTTATTTAAGTTTAACATGATCACATATGCCGATTCATAGGCGTCAGCGATGTCAGACATGAAGGCCGGGTTGATAGGGTTGCAGCGGTGGCTGTGCCGCGGATCGTCGAAGTTGATCACGTAGAACTGAACGTTCGCCTTGTACTTGTCCTTATTCTTGAGCAGATGATTATAGACGATAAGGCTCAGGTCGGGAAACTTGAAATCATAGCAGTAAAGCGCATAACCTTTCTCTATCTGTTGCTTGATGAACTGGTTGATGACACAGTAGCTCTTCCCGCTGCCCGGTGATCCGACCACTATGCACCCCCTCTGGGGCAATACGACATTGATCCATCCATCATGCCATTTCTTCTTATAATAGAACCGTGTGGGCAGGTTCACCGAGTATTCGTTGGTGATCAGGCGGGTCTCCTGCATGAAGGATTCGTTCTCCTCATTGAAGACGTCATCCATCAGGTGTTCCTTTAAAAGACGCCCGATCCACATGCCTGCGGTGAGCAGACAGATGTACCCGGCGGCAAGGACGGACACATACGCAAGGGTGGTGAGCGGAACACTCCAGCCGACGGTGAGGAAAAGCTCGCTTCCCCAATAGAGGAGCAGCCCAGCTGCCAGGTAACAGCCGATACGCTTTCATGTCATATCCGGGACCCTCCGCCCTTTGGCGCCCATTGAGGAGAAGAAAAGGAACATCAGGCTGAAGCATTTGGTCACGGGGGAGCTGGTGAACAGTCCGGTGTCACGCTGGAAGTTCAGCAATATCCTGTCCACCATGCCGTTGGTACAACCGGCGGCATGGAAGAACGGATAGCAGAAATAATAGATGTTCATCACGAGGAACAGGATGCTGACCGCCCGCATGAAGTCGATAGTCTTGCCAAGCCCTCTGGAATCTTCTTGTGCCATATGGGTTATGATTGGTTGTTATACGTGAATACTTCGTTAGTTGATCCGCGGGCCTTTCCGCCCCTTCCTCTTTTTCTTCTTTCCATAAATATTCCGGGGAATGTCCTCAGCCGGGTAGGGACAGGATTCCATGGAGAAGATATCCAGCAGGCCTTCCGCAAACCCCGTTTCCCTTGTGTCCATATTCACGGGAGGTTCCTGTCCGGGAGCCGGCCGGTCGGGGACGAACGGGGGTGTGCCGTATTTCCGGTTGATAAGAGAAGCGGAGAACTCCTTGCCGAGCGCCGATCCCTTGAAGACCGCCTTGGTATTATGGTCTATATAGGTCACGCCGTAGATCATGCCCGTCCCGTTCTCCCAGAGTACGGGCACGATGCCTTTACCTGCCAGCTCGTGCAGGAATCCTTCACGGGTATCCCGGCAGAGTGCCGTACGGATGTTTTCCCTTGTCTTTTCCGGCAGGGGATGCTTTTTCATCCATGCCCTGCTTTGTGAGAACCTCTTTTGGAGGGCACGGTATCCCACGCTTTTCCCGATATCGCTGGATTTGATTCCGACCCCGGTACGTTTTCCCTTCCCGTCGGTCGCCGCATAGACCAGGCCGTCGCAACGTTTCCCGTCCACGACCTTATGCACTTCCTCTACGGTCACGTTGAAAAGTCCGAGCAGTGCCCTGAACTCCTTGAATGACTGGAAGCGGTAATTCTGCACGGCCGGTTTTACCACAGCCGCAATCTGGTGTTTCAGATCGCCTTTCGTGTAGTCCACCGCACTCATCGGCCGGGAAACCCTGTATTCCTCCCTGCGTGATTGCAGCAGGTTGTACTTCCTTTCCAGTTCCCGGCAGATACCCATCGAGCGTTCCCATTCCTTGTAATCCTTGATTTTCTTTCCCTGCTGGTCAATACGCAGGGAGACGATATGGATGTGGGGCCGTGCGTTGTCGTCATGGCGGAAGATAATGTAAGGCTGGTCGCCATATCCGAGCCTGTCCATGTATTCCCGCCCGATGGCTTCCAGTTGTTCATCGGAGAGCACGTCATCGGGATGGGGATTGAGCGAGAGATGGATCACCGGCTTTTCCGTCCGGCGGTTCATGGCAAGGTAAGGCTCGAAACTGCGCATGCATTCGGCAATACCGACCTTTCCCTCCGGTGTCTCCATCACGCGGTTTCATGCCAGTGTCCGCGCTTTCCCTTTCTCCACTTTTTCCTGATTGTAATACAGCGCCCCGTAGATGGCGGCACCGGATGTTATCTTTGCAACCATTGTTCGAACTCCTTGGTAAGACGGATGATTTCCTTGTTCAACGATACGAACTCCACGGTCAGCTGTTCCAGCTTGTAAAGCAGGGCAAGGGCTTTCTTTTGGGTCAGCTCCCCGCTATGGACCGCCTTGACAACCTGGTTGTAGTTCACTCCGATGCGGCGGTACTCGCTCTGTAGGTTGGTGAGCTTGATGTAGTACTCCGTGGCCGCCTTGTCGATTTTCACCACTTTCATCGGTTTGCCGAAAATGGCCGACAGGATGAACTGCGACTTGGTTCCGGCACCGGAATTCTCATAGAGCCGCTCGAACTCGATATTCTGGAGCTCGTTCAGCCGAAACCCGTAATAATAGGAATGAAGCTGGGAGGGTTCTTTCGGATTGCGGCCGCCTCTTCATGCCTGCGAAACGGCCGTTTTCTCTTTCTTGTACGCCTGTTTGATCTTAGCCATATTCTTAATGTTTTTATCGGGAGCAAAATAAACGATTATTTGGGTACCGTCCAAATTCCGTAATGTGACTATTCATGACAGGAAATGACTATTCATGACAGGGGGATTTTTTCCTCTGTCATTTGTAGCTGATTCCACAATTTATGATATTTTTTTCAAAGACTTCCCTGAGTTTAGGTAGTAGCACTGAAAGGCTTTTCTTACGTCGTGCGAGATCGGCACGCAGGTCATAAGGTTTAGGAAGCCTCACATGGAGAAACGCTTCAAATGCTGCCACCAGGGAAGCGAATGACTGCTGTGCTCCCGTACTATCCGTTATGAACCCTGAATAATCCAGAGAGGTGATCAGCTCCATAAGGTTGGCCAGGGAGCCTTTCCAGTAAAGCGGGGATGAACCGTGCTGCCTTTCTTTCATCACAGAAGGGACAGTACAGTATTCAGGATGTTTCACGGCAAGGTGGAGCAGTTCAATTTCTGTCTTGACAAGGGCAACGGTTTTCGACAGGCAGGCATACAGGTACCTGCAGGTTGTTTCTTGTGCCATGTTCAGGCAGGTATCCAGTTCCAGCTTCGTATGGTATAGATGACGGAGCTTCTCAAGGACAGACAGTTCGCCTTCTGCCAGTTGCAGCAGAAAATCCAGAAATTCCTCATAGGCGGATAACAATATGTTTTCCGAAATGGTGTTTTGTTCCTGGACCGCTTTTCGGAAACAGTCCAGCAGACGGTGTGTCTTTAGTGTTTTCATACTGTTGATTTTATTTGCTTAAGTTTGACAATGAAGCTTTTCGGCAAAAAAATAAGGGCGAATGCTATGCCAAGAACAATCGCATCTGAAAAATTAATAGTCAAATAGCTAAATATCAGCAAAATATATCATAATATTGTCGAACAGGTGTAAACACAAAAGGCATACAGTACCTTACAGGATTGTAAGACATGTGTACACCTTGTGTAATATATACATATTTTCCGCAAATATATCCTAAAACAGCCGGAAACGCAAATGACGGATGTTAATAATATCCGGTTCTCGTATTGCAGGATATCGTGAAGTCATATATCCTTTATCAGGTGATACTATATTTTTTTAACTTGTCATACAGGCAGGTCCGGCTGATACCGAGTATTCGGGCCGCACGGGCACGGTTGCCATCAGTCCGTTCGAGTGTAGCGAGAATCAACTGTTTTTCTTTTTCTTCCTCTGACAGGATTTCGGTCTGCTTCCGCCTCATACTCAAATCCAGTCTCAGTTCCTCTATGGATATCCATTCTGTCCTTGCAAATACAACCGCACGTTGAATCGTATTCTTCAGTTCCCGGATATTCCCCGGCCAGCCGTATTGCTGTAGTGCAGCTGCCGCCAACCTTTCGAAGCCACGAACAGCCTTTCGGTATTTTCGGGAAAAATGCTTTAGGAAGAACTCGGCTAAAGGGAGAATATCCTCCTTGCACTCTGAGAGTAACGGTACTTGTATAGTGAACTCGTTCAGCCGGTGGTACAGGTCCTCACGGAAACTCCCTTCCGCAATGGCTTTCTCCAGATCCGCATTGGTGGCGGTGATAAGGCGGACGTCAAAGGGACGTTCCCTGATTGTTCCGACCGGCAAGTAATGCTTTTCCTGCAAGGCACGAAGCAGTTTCATCTGATTCTGGGGAGCAAGGTTACCGATTTCGTCAAGGAACAACGTACCACCTTCGGCAGCCTGGAAAAGTCCCGCCTTGTCACTGTCCGCACCGGTGAATGCCCCTTTGCAGTGCCCGAAGAACTCGGATCTGGCAAGGTCGTCGGAAACGGCCCCACAGTCCACGGCTACAAAAGGCTTGTGCCTGCGCAGGCTCCGCTCATGAATCTCGGCGGCAATGTGCTCCTTCCCCGTACCCGACGCTCCACGAAGCAAGACGGACATGTCGGAACGGGCCACAGGACCTATCAGCCGATACATCTCACGGAACTTTTCGCTTTCACCGCGGTAGAATTCTGTTCCGCCATGATGCGGACAGCTGAGTTCTTTCTCTATGGCTTCCAAAAGTCGGTCCGGCCGTACCGGCTTGCAAAGGTAATTGGCAGCCCCAAGCTGCATGGCTTCCACAGCATTCTCCACCTGACCGTAACTGGTCATGATAAGGAACGGGATGGAATAATATTTTCCTTTCATCCACTTCAGCAGTTCCATACTGCTGCCGTCCGGCAGGCGCAGGTCTGCCAGAACAAGGTCAAACTCTTTAGCCTGAAGTTCCTTACGGGCCGCTGAGAGTGTAGCCACATGCCCGGTTGCCATGCCTTTTTTCTTCAGCCAGTTACTGATACTGCGGCTGAAGACAATGTCATCCTCTATAATCAAAATGTTTTTCATTTACTTATTTTATATTCTTCTTCATATTTTCCGCACAGGCAATTAATTTCTCTGCCGCTTTCACTATCTTATAGACAGACCTTATCTGTTCTTCCGTCCAGAGTTCCGGATCAGACAGTACAATAGCCTGCATTTCCCCTATCGGATAATCAAGGCGGACACTGGTCCACAGGGGAAGGTTCTTGTGCAGGATCTCACGGACTGTCTGACGGTCATCTCTTTCCAACGCCCCATGCAGCCTGTCAAGGTCCTTGCGAGTTTCCCAGATGAAGATACCGAGCATCTCCCCCTTGTTATCCTCCCCGTTCAGAATCAGGGAGAAATCCGGTTGCCATGCCGTCCACCTATTCTCTCCGGCAATTCGGGAAACGGTTTCCAGCAGCTCATTCATCCGGAAGGGTTTACGGACACACCCGGCGAATCCCCGGGAAAGATACTCCTCCTGCGGATCCATATCGGCAGTCACGGCTATGACCGGAATTGTTCCGGCCCTTTCCATATTGGATGAGCGCAACAATTCCAGCAGTCCGAACCCGTCCATGTCAGGCATGCGGATATCCGTCAGCAACGCGTCATAATCCTCATCCCGCAATTTTGCAACCACCTGCCGGAAATCGGTATAACAGTCACATTCAACCCGGTTTCGCCTGAACATCTCACGTATAATGGAAAGTTGTCTCGGATCATCGTCAAGGAGGAGAATACGAAGACTATCCATTTGATAATCAAACGGAAATTGTAGCTCTTCCTTCAAGGAGGCACTGTCTGCAGGGCGAAGGGGCAGAGAAACGGTAAAACAGCTGCCTTCCCCCGGGTAGCTCTCCACCCCGATGGAACCACCCATCTGTGAAACAAGCCGGGAAACAATGGCAAGGCCAAGTCCGAAACCGGAAACGTCGCGGGCATTGTCAAGCCTTTCGAACACATCAAATATCCGCTTCTGTTCCTCATCATTCATTCCCGCTCCCGTATCCTGCACTTTGATACATAGTTCTCCACCGTTGAATGTCGCCTCTAACCGGACATATCCTTTCCCCGTAAATTTCAGGGCGTTGGAAAGCAGGTTGTTCACAATCTGCTGCAAATGTCCCTTATCGCAGCTGACAACAGCGTTTATGCCGGAATACCGCGTCAACAGTTGCAATTCTTTCTTCTGGGCGAGCGGCATGTAATTGTTCGCAATCTCCTTGAACAGGGTTTCCAGGCAAAAGACGGAGATATTTTCCCGTGCCTGTCCTGTATCAAGCAGATAGAAACTCATCAGAGTGTCAACCAGAGAAAGCATATAATCTGATGCATGCCGGATATTTTCAGCATATTTCTGCTGTCCGGCTCTTTTCTTTTCATCGGGCAGCAGTTCTGCCGTTGCCCTGATAGTAGCAAGGGGAGAGCGCAGATCATGGGCGATAGTCAGCATCATACGCTTTCTGGATTGGAGGAGTTCCGTGTTTTCCCTGTTGGAAGCTTCCAGCTGACGACGGTATCGGTTCCGTCGGTTCAGCTCCCGGTGTATGATGATATAAAGGAAAATAGTCAACAATGAAATAAAGACGGTAAGGGTGGAAACCGTATAAAAGGACCGGTCACGTGCCATGAAGAACTGCATGTAACGCTCTTCTAACCGTATTCTGGCTTCTGCTTCAAAATCTCCAATTATTCGGCGTAGACTGTGGTTTAGGTCCATATTGTTGCTGTACAGGCGGTCCATCTGTTCCAACAGCCTTTCCCGTTCACTCTCCTCCATATCAGTCACCTCCCTGCCGAGATTATGCAGCATATCTGCAGCAGTTGGTTTTCCTTGGCGTTTTCCGCCGGGTTGTTTATGTTGCGCTTTCTGTTTCGAATAAGCGGATTTTCTATCCTTATGTCTGAGGAAGGACCAAAAGCCCTTCTTTGGGAGGTCTTTCCTCTCTTTGTCTGCAGAGGAAAGAACATTATTGGGGTAGACTTGAGATACGATTACCGGAATTTTACGGTTTACGATTTCGCTAACTTTGCAAAAACGCTCAAATGTATTCATTACACTGTCTAACAGCAGTTCCTTTCTCCCTAGCAACAGGCATAATGAATCTATGCGTATTTGTTGTTCAGAGATATCCACATATCGCTTTAATTCTTGTAACGTATCGCAAACCTCATTCCTTTTTATATGGTAAAGGCTGAAGTCGCTTTTATCCCATGCGCTGACCGTTTCTCCATAAGTGGCCAGTTCAAGTAGTCCGTAATACGTTTCCTCAGCCAGATGGCGAATACGGTCCAGTTCCCTTTCGTCCAGTTGCAGACTGTTGCGTTGTATCTGCTCTATACGAAAAAAGCAGATAGTCATAACAAGCAGAATTATCAATATTACATATCCTAAAAATATTTTAAGTCTTAACCACATGCACAAGTTATTATCTTTATTCCTGATTTATTGTGTTTTAGCATGGAAATAGCATAATAATATAAATAGATAGTGACAAATATGTGAAACACTTTATGTGTTGTAATCAAAATTTTCTGTTTGAGATGGTTAATTCTCAAACAGAAGAAGCCTGCCTTAAGTATTATCTTGAAAGCTTATTAAGGGAAAAACATATAATTTAGGTCCTGATATAAATGTCATTGGAAGCAATACATCCAAAATCAACTAAAATGGAAACTACCGCATCATTAGAATTTACATAGTTAAATGGAAATATGAACTAATATCTTTAATCCGGACGGTAATGTTTATGCTTTTGGCTCTACAATTGTTGACTTGGTTTTGGTGGTGTATTGACGGATAAAATTCTGCATATATTGTATGGTATACAGACTCAGATACCTGTTTCTTCCATATGAATGCCCCGGCTTCATTTACTTTTGCGACCGGGGGTATTCATCATATCTCCCGTTTGTCATTCTGGCTGTTTTGCACCACGGGTTACTTGTGCCGTGACATACATTCCCGGCATGAACCTTTCATCGGGCCTTTCTATTGCCGCATATACTTCGACCGACCTTGCCGCCTTATCCACCTGTTTTCCTATGGATGTTACGTTTGCGTAAAACATTTTTTCCCCTGTTCCGTTTACTTGGAACTCAATCCTGTCTCCTTCGGTGATTCCTTCGAGGTCCTTTTCGTACACTGTCAGCCTTAGCATGATCCGGTTCTTGTCAATGATTTCACACAGGGGAGCCCCTGCTGCTACGTGTCTTCCCGGATTGATGTCCGTTCCGCTCACGTATCCTCCAATTGGCGCATGTACCGGCAATACTGGTGCTATGCCGGCTTTCAGTAGCTGCCCGGTGTCAATCCCCAAGAGTGATAGCTGTGCGGCTGCCGCATCCTTCCTGCTTTTCATGGACAACCATGCGGCCTTACTTTGCTGGAGTTTCTTTCGTGAGGCGATTTCTTCTTTTGACAGTATATGTTGCCGGAGATACTCTTCATGCAGGAATTCCTCCTGGGCATGTGACTCCAGGAATGTCTGTTGCAGGTCAATAAATGCGGGATTCTCAACTGTGGCCACCAAGTCGCCCCGATTCACCCTTGCTCCTGGCAGCAGGACAGTGCTTTTCACTGTTGCATCCATGCACAGTGTCACTGAGGCGCGGTTTTGTGGCGGCACGACGAGCGTTCCGTTGAAGGTTGTCCGTGCCGGCAGTGCCCGGTTGTTGACACTTTTCTCATTTTCTTTCGTTTGTTTCTGTCCATTCTGTGAGGAAACCGCCTTCTTTTCAGGGGTTTCCTGCGGGACGGATGTAGTGCTGTTGCCGCATGCTGTCAGCAGCAGTCCTAATGCTAAAATCAATGTTGTTTTCATTATTCTTTTACCGGTATAGCTCATATTCAATTACTGCAATATTATATTGGTAGAGTGCATCGGCCGCCCCGCGTCGTATCTCCAGGGCGCTGCGCATGCTCTGTATGAATTCGGAAATACTTGTTTCCCCCTCCTCGAGAGCCCGTTCCGCTGATCGTGTCAGCATATCCGCCTGTGGGATTGCCGAGGTTTGGTAATAGCGTATGCTATAGTCATACCGCGCTATTGTCGCTTCTATCTCCAGGATTTTGTTTGCCAGTGTTTTTCTTTCCGTTTGCACGGCTGCCTGGCTGATCCTGACCTGGGCTTGTGCCTGGCGTATCCGGCTCCTGCCCGCGTTGAAGAACAGGGGGAACGACATTCCTACGGACCATGCATTGAGCCCTTTGTCGGGCAGTATGTTCTGTCTTTGGTATCCAATGGAGAATTCGGGGAACATCCTGCTTTTTTCGAGTTTGAGTTGCAGCTTGTCCTGTTCTGCTAGGCTGTTGAAATAGTTCCTGTATGTGTTCGGCATTTCCACGTGTTTTTCCTGCACGCTCCATTGTACGAACTCCGTTTCTGCCGGAAGCAACATCTCGTCAGTCTGGCAGGCCCATTGCAGGCGTGATGTGGCAAGCCTGTGTTCCTCCCTGGCCTGAAAGAACTTGTTTTTCATTTCTGCTGCAAGTGTTGCAGTCATGTTGCGTTCCAATTGTGAGATATCGCCCTGTTCGTACCTCATTTCCCCCGTGCGGAAGAGCCTGCTTGCGTGCTCCTCCTGCGTGCGGTAAATGTCCCGCAATCGTAATGTATACAGATAATATACCCATGCGCGTTTTACCTCGGCCGTTACTTCCCGTTTTACCAGTTCCTGGCGGTAGCTTTCGGTGATGACCCGCCTTTTGGCCAGTGCATTCTTGTAAAAAGGCGTCACAGGGGATCCGAGTGGCTGGGTCATGGTGATTTGGTTGTCCCTTCGTGAGGGGCCGTTGAGTTGTCCTGCCGTGTATTCCACGGACAGCGCTCCCGGTTCCCATGACTCGCCCCGCATACTCCGCGCGCGTTCTACGGCCGCTTTCGCCCCCTGCAGCCTCGGGCTGTTTTCCAGGGCGACGGTTATCGCCTGATCGAGCGTTACGTGCTGCTGTGCCGCCATCTGTTGTGTCGGCAGCAACAGCAATGCAAGTATGGACAAGAATGGGAACAGTTTTCTGACCGCCTCCCTTCGCCCAAGTACCGGCAGCATGGCGGCGACCCGGTAGAACACGGGAACCACCAGCAAGGTCAGCAGCGTGGAAACCGCGAGCCCTCCGATAACGACTGTTGCCAGCGGGCGTTGCACTTCGGCACCCGCTGTCGTGGCTACGGCCATGGGTACGAAGCCGAGTGATGCCACCAGTCCTGTAAGGAACACGGGGCGTAGCAGGTGTGGCGTTCCCTGTGTGATGACACGTGATGTGACCAGAGGGTAGCGTCCCTCATCCCGCAGCGTATTGAAGCGGTCGATCATCAGTATTCCGTTCAGTACCGCCACTCCGAATAGCGCTATGAATCCCACTCCTGCCGAGATGCTGAAAGGCAGCCCGCGTGCCCACAAGGCCAGGATGCCTCCGATAAGCGAGAGCGGCACGGTACTGAAGACGACAAGCGTGTACAGCACGCTGCGGAAAGCCAGGAAGAGCAGCAGCAGTATCAGCATAAGTGCCACGGGAGTGACAATAGAGAGTGTCCCGATGGCGTTCTGGAGGTTCTCAAACTGCCCTCCGTATTCAAAATAATATCCTGCCGGGAGCATGACATTCTCTTCCAGTTTTCTGCGTATTTCTTCCACGACCTGCCGCGTATCGGCGTCCCGTACATTGACACCTATGACTACACGCCGCCTAGCGGCCTCCCGGTTGATCTGTAGCGGGCCGTCTGTCACCTCTACCGATACGACCTCGCTTACCGGCAGTTGTACTCCCTCCGAGGTGTGTACAAACAGGCGGTCGAGGTTCAATTCCCGTGCTTTGCCGTGGTCTAGGCGTACGACAAGGCCGAAGCGCCGTTCGTTCTCGAAGACCGTGCCCGCTGCTTCACCCGCATATGCCGTCCGTATGACCGTATTCAGCTCGTCGATATCCACTCCGTAGCGGGCGATGCGTGCCCTGTCATAACGTACCACCAGTTGCGGGAGTCCCATGGTCTGTTCCACAATCACGTCCGCCGCTCCGGGTACTTCCCTGACGAAACGTGCAGCTTCCAAGGCCTTGGCGTATAATTCTGCCATGTCCTCCCCATAGAGTTTTATGGCGATGTCCGACTTGACTCCGGTCATCAGTTCATTGAAGCGTAGCTGGATTGGCTGGCTGAAATTGAAAATCAGGCCGGGAATCGTGTCGAGGACCGCTTTCATCTTCGATACGAGCTCTGCGCGTGAGGATGCGCTGGTCCACTCTCCGGCAGGCTTCATCAGTATGACCATGTCGCTGTCCTCGATGCCGACAGGATCGGTGGGGACCTCTGCCGTACCGATCTTGGCGACTACATGCTCGATCTCGGGAAAGTTGTCAAGCAGTAGCTTCTCCACTTTGGTGGTCATTCCTATACTGTTCTCCAGCGAACTTCCTGCCGGCAGCGAGGCTGCCAGCACAAAATCTCCCTCGTCAAGTGTTGGGATGAACTCCGCCCCGAGCCTGGTGAAGAGGGCGAGGCTTCCCGCCAGCGCTGCGAAAGCCAGTACAAGGGTGGTCCGGCTGAACCGCAGGCACGTTCCCAGACACCGTTGGTACAGGGTACCGAGCACTTCGAAGAATTTGTCCGCCGGTGTCCGGTGTGCCCGTATGCGGCGTCCTAGAAAAAGGGAGGCCGTCATGGGGACGTAGGTCAGGGAGAGCAGGAGTGCCCCGATGATACAGAAGATGAGCGTCTGCGCCATGGGACGGAAATACTTCCCCTCTATGCCGGTAAGTGTGAGTATCGGCAGGAAAACGATCAGTATGATCAGCACCGCGAATGCCGCTGAGCGTACGACTCCGCCCGCTCCGTTGATGACTGCCGCCTGCGCTTCCTCCCGGCTGAGTGTCCGTCCCAGGAAAGGGCGGCTGTAGAGGTGCGCGAGTATTCCTTCGGCAATGACAATGGAACCGTCCACCACGATGCCGAAGTCTATGGCTCCCAGACTCATCAGGTTGGCCGTCACTCCTGTGAGCCGCATGCATATGAAAGCGAAGAGCATTGCCAGGGGGATGACCGATGCCACGATAAGACCGGCCCGTACATTTCCCAAGAAGATTATCAGTACCAGGAAGACGATGACAGCTCCTTCGACCAGGTTACGGATGACAGTGGAGATATTGCGTTCCACCAGCTCCGAACGGTTCAGGTAGGGGGCGATTGATACTCCTTCGGGCAGCATTTTCGCTACCTTCTCCATGCGTTCTTCCAGTTCTTTAGTCACCGCTCCCGCATTGGCACCCTTGAGCATCATCACCACTCCTCCGACACATTCCCCCGTTCCGTCCATTGTCATGGCGCCGAACCTTTTGGCTGCGCCGTAGCGCACTGTTGCGATATCCTCTACGTGGACGGGGATGCCTTTGCGGTTCCCCACCACGATGCGTTCGATGTCCTGCAAGGAGGATACCATACCTTCGGTGCGTATGTAGTAGGCGCGTCCCTGCTTTTCAATGTAACTTCCACCCGTGTTCCGGTTGTTCCGGCTGAGTGCCTCGAATACTTCCCCCAGTGTGATGTCCAGTCCGTAGAGGGCGTCCGGGTCGACGGCCACTTCATATTCCTTCATATAGCCTCCGAAGCTGTTGATTTCCACCACTCCGGAAATACCCGAGAGCTGCCTTTTAACAATCCAGTCCTGTATGGTGCGCAACTCAGTGGCATCATAGCGTTCCCTGTGGTCTGGGTCCACCTCCAGTGTGTATTGGAAAATTTCTCCCACCCCTGTGGTAATGGGCATCATCTCGGGTGTTCCCAGTCCCGGGGGGATCTCTCCGGCGAGTGTCTGCAACTGCTCGCTTACAAGCTGCCTTGCCTCAAGGATGGGCACGCTCTCCTTGAATACTACAGTTACTACGGACATCCCGAAGCGTGAGACGGAACGTATCTCCTCGACGTTCATGACGTTGTTCATGGCCATTTCCACCGGGAAGGTGATGAGCTGTTCGATCTCCTGCGGGGCCAAGGTCGGTGAAAGGGTGACTACCTGCACCTGGTTGTTCGTAATGTCAGGTACGGCGTCAGTGGGGAGTGTCAGCATTGCGTAAATCCCCCCGGCCACGAGAAACAGTGTTGTCAACGCAACAAAAAGTTTCTTTGTGACCGCAAAACGTACTATGGATTCAAATAACATAACTTTTCAATATCATTTCAAAATACTTGTTCGTAACTTTTCTATACCTTTCCGCTTGCCCTGCCGCCTGTTTTCGTACGTGCTTCTTTTCCGGCCGCGCACAGCGCTTTGTGTCTTGTGCCGGCCTGCGGAAAGTTTCTGCGCACGAAGCAGCACAGCGACGGATAGACGAGCGAGAGTCTTTGTGCGATGGACTTCAGCGACTCGGTTGTCGTCTCATAGATCCTCACCGCCTGAGCATACTTCTGCATGCTCCGCCTGGCCATGACCTGTCCGTCCTTTCCCTTTACCATCCCTTGTCTGGCGTGCAGTTCCGGTTCGTGCTCCCTGATGTATCTCCTCAGGCATTCCGGATGCAGGCCGTATTCAGTGGCGACCGTTGCTGTCGGCAGTTCGCTCTCCTTCAGTTTCCGGATGGCTTGGGCATACTTCTGCCGTGTTGCCGGATTATATTTCCTTGCTTTCGACCAGTCCACGGGTTTCCCTTCCTCATAAGGTATATTCCTTCGTTTGCATACCAGGTCCTTGTGCCATTTTTGCAGGTACTCACAAAATCCCTTTTTGGGCACATTCGTCAGTTTTGCGATGCGTGCTGCCGAGAGGCAAGTTGTCCGATACAGCCGCAGGGCGGGGGCGTACTTCTCCACGATTTTTGGCGCAGGGGCGTGCACGCTTCCACGTCCTGTAATCTCCCCTTTGCATTTTTGCCTCACCGCCTTTTCCCGTATCCTTATACGTTTGTTTACCAGGTCCTTGTGGTAGAAGAGCAGGTGCTGCTCCAGTCCCGAGTAGGAAACCCCGCACCTGTCTGCGGCCTCCCTTACCGTTATGTAGCGGTCCGCTCGCAGCATCTCTACGGCCTTTGCGTACTGCTTCTTGCTGAAATGCCTGCTTCCCCTGGGCAGATGGTCGTCATGCCCCAAGCTCAAACGCTCCTTTTCCCTCTGCTCGAGGATTTCGGGATAATGTGTCCGTAACTGCCGTGCAAGTCCCGATCCGTCCAGGCCGAAGAGTCGGGCGAGTTCCGAGAGGTTCATCTCTATGTGTTCCATTCGCCCGCATGCCTCTATCGCTTCCCGGTATTTGGCACGAGTGGCTGGTGACTGACCACGTAGGCTGCCCAGCTTGATATGCCGGGCGGCCTGCGCGTCTTCACACTCTATCCCATTCCGCTTCAGCAGCAGATGGCGGTGGTATCTGTTTATGTGTGCCCCGAGCCCCGAGGGTGTCACCCCGCATATACGGCATATCTCCCGGCAGGAGAGCTGTGTGCTGCCATACAGTTCCACTGCCTTGGCGTATTTTTCCACGGTCTTGGCAGAAACTTTTCCTTGACGGGCTTTTTCCGGGGAAGAGGTTTTCATAAAGCGTTGCCGATATGTGTCAAATCATGGGGGTAGCCACCGTAAGGACGATGAGCAGTATCAGGAGCAAGAGATTCAGACACAAACTTCCGGACAAGACATAAAATAGGGTTTGCAACTTCGGTGCCTCCACTTCTATCCTTGTGTCATCCTCTCCGGTCATAAGTGAATAATACAGTTCCTGCATCCGTTCTTTTTCATTTTCCGTAGTCATCATGCCATACCGGGGTTATTTGTCCTTACTTTCACCGCCGACAGGTTTACTGTCGATATCTAGGTCCTTGCCAGGGTTGAACTTCACAATCTTCTTGGCAGGCACCTGCATCATTTCCCTCTTCTGCGGGTTATAGCTCCTGCGCGCTTTTCGTTCCACTACCGCGAACGAGCCGAAGCCGACAAGGGATATTCTTTCTCCCCGGTGCATGGTGTCGCGGATGACTTTAATCAGGGCATTGATCGCCGTTTCCGATTCTTTTATACTCAGGCCGCTTGCGGCAGCCACATTGGCTATAAATTCTTTCTTGGTCATAGTGTTATTGGCATTGTTTTTATGTGATTAATCAAATTCGTTTCTTATGAACGTTCCATCAGCTGCATATATCATATCCGGTCCGTTACCTATTGAAATCTTATATCCGCCGTATTCCCGCTTCGCCTTATACACTCTCATTCCAGGGCATCTTGTATCCAAGTCTGCCACTAAGGTTTCCGGCAGGATGCCGAGCGGCAGGAACGCGTACTTGCAGTCCACTTTCTTCCAGTCTCCGGTAGCATAAAATTCTATCTCCGTGCCGTCGTTGAGCTTCACTTTGTATTCTTTACGGCCGTCATCCCTATCCTGTTCGGCATAGATGCATTTTCTGGTTGGGAAGTAGGCGGTGATAAACGTTTTTGCTTCCCCCGGCAAGCGTCGGTAAGGAATACGCATGGAGCCGCACTGAGTGAACAGCAACAGTCCTGCCAGCAGCATCGTCAGTACTATTATGCAATGTTTTTTCTTCATTTTTCTTCAAGTCCTTTTTCAAGTCAGTTCGTTTGAATCGGATTCAGGTATCTGTCCGTATGAATGTTCCGTCAGCCGCGTAAATCAGTTCCGGTCCGCTGCCTGCCTTCACCTTGTAGCCTCCGTGCGCACGTTCTATCTTGCAGATATGCCCGTTGGGACAACGAGATTTCACATCAGAGGAAATAGCCTGGGGAACAATGCCGGAGGGCACGAAGGAGTAGCCGCAGTCAATCTTCTTCCACTCTCCCGAAGAGGTGAACTCCAGTTTCGTACCTCCGACCAGTTGGACCTCATACTCGATAAGCGCGTCATCGTGCTTGCGTTCGGCACAGAGGCACCTGTCTTTTGGGAAATTGGATTCGAGAAAGTCCTTTGCCTGTTTGGGCAGCCACTGGTATGAAATGCGCATCTCTCCATACATGCAGTAGAGCAGTATGCAGGCGAGTGCGAGTATGGTCGCTCCGACTGTAAACGACTTCCTCTTCCGTTTTTTGGGAAACATATACGGCTTTTTGTTCCGTTTTCTCAAAAACATATATTTTGTAATTTAGGAATTGACATATTTTCCGTTCAGTACCTCTCTTCCCTTATGAACGTTCCGTCCTCTGAATATATCAGTTCCAGTCCGTTTCCTATTGAAATTTCATATCCTCCGTATTCCCGTTCCGCTTTGTATATTCCCGCCGCTTGATAGCGTGTTTGGATGTCCAGCTTGATTTTCTGGGGTACTATTCCTTCTGGTAGTGTTGAGAACTTGCAGTCGACCTTTTTCCATTCTCCCAGTTGGTTGAACTCCAACTCCGTTCCGTTACTCAGTCGCGCTTCATATTCTTTTCGCCCGTCCTCCTTGTCCCGCTGTGCATACACGCAACTCTCCTTCGGGAAATAGGTCTCAATGAAGTTTTTTGCGGCCGCGGGCAGTTTGCTGTATGGGATTTCCCGTTCGTCGTCACATCCTGTAAGCGAAAGCAAGCTGGCGGCTATGACCGCCAGCATTACCATATACATCTTCATTTTCATGTCAGGTTACGGTTTAAAGTATCATTCCGTCAGCTTTAACTCGTAGCTCCTTTTCCTGCTTGCCGCTCTCCAGCTCGATGAGATAGTATTCCACCTGCGGTGTCTGCACATACTCGATGTCATCTATCTCGTAGGTTGCCCACTGTGATTTGGCAATGGCGTCCTTCACGGCTTGCGGCAGTTCGGAGCGGCGGACATCCCACTCGGTGCATACCCATGCGTTTGCACCGTTGAAAAGCACCTTCTTCTTGACTTCTTTTTCTATATTAATTTCTTTATGCCGGATTTCCACTTCGAGCAAGCCGTCCTCCCAGTCATATTCGAGGATGAGCGCACCGGGGTACTTCGTGTTGATGAACTCCTTGACTTCTTGTGCCACCATCTGCCCGTTTCCCTGTCCGGGCTGCGGTCTTGCCTCCGTCACCGTTCCCTCCAGCGTGATATCCACTTTCACATCCTCGTCATCCGCCGATTCGAGTTCGAAGCGGTAGAATTTGCCCTGTGGGGTGTCAAAGTAGTCTATGTCGTCAATCCAGTAAGCGCTATACTTGCTTCCCTTGAGTGCTGTAAGGACCTGCTGAGGCACCTGGTCATAGCGTACTTCCGTCTTGGTGTACTGCCAGGCTCCGCTGCTGTCGAAGAGCAACTCCCGACAGAAGCATTCATTTCCTTGCACGTCAATGAGTTCCACTTCCGTCATACCATGCTCATAGTCAACATCTGTGATGCGTGCTCC